>OJMI01000109.1_pt1 | contig 110813 bp, 104 predicted proteins | sample 1597131 | NCBI WGS metagenome assembly OJMI01 (sample SAMEA2452116, study PRJEB22498) | human gut metagenome | reverse complement strand
AGAAAAAATAGGAGTAATGTTTGGAAATCCAGAAACAACAACAGGTGGTAGAGCACTAAAATTCTATGCGTCAGTAAGACTTGATATAAGAAAAATAGAAAATATCAAACAAGATGGAGAAGTTAAAGGAAATAGAGTTAGAGTAAAAGTTATAAAGAATAAAGTAGCTCCACCATTTAGAGAGGCTGAATTCGATATTGTTTATGGAGAAGGAATTTCTAAAGCAGGAAATATCTTAGACATGGCTGTAAACATGGACATAATAGAAAAGAGCGGTTCATGGTTTAGTTATGATGGTAATAGAATTGGACAAGGAAGAGAAAATGTTAAGAAATACCTAAAAGAAAATCCAGAAATTTTAGCAGATGTTGAGCAAAAAGTTAGAGCAAATTTTGCTAAAGCATTCCAAGATAGTCTAGGTGAAGAATTACCAGAAGTTGACGAAGATGGAGAATTTGAAGACGAAGAATAATTTTTTAATAAAATATTAAAATTTATTTCGAATTTATTTATAGAAGGAAGGAGGGGGGTACATGGATAATAAAGAACTTTTTGAAATGTTGAATCAAAGATTTGATAAAATAGATAAAAGATTTGAAAAAATGGATGAAAGAATGGACAAAATGGAACAAAGAATGGATAATGGCTTTAAAGAAGTTAATGATAAAATGAATAAAGGCTTTAAAGAAGTTAATGATAAAATCAAAGAAACAAATGATAAAATGGATAAAGGCTTTGAGCAAGTTAATAATAAATTAGATATAGTAGTAAATTCTAATATAGCACAAATTCTTATTGCTCAAACAAAAAATACAAAAGAACTTAACGAGAAAATAGATAAATATATAGAAAAAAATGAAACTGAGCATAAAAAATTTGACTATGAAATAGCAGATACAAGAATGAAAATTAAATTTGCTAGATAAACAATAAAAAGATTGGAAGTAGTAATGTATACAATAGAAGAATTTGATAAAGGAAAAACAAAAATATTAAAATACATACTTTATAAAAAGAGAAGTGAAAATGAAGTTAGAAGAAAATTCGCAAAAGAATTAGATGAAAATATGTTAGAAGATATAATTGAATATTTAAAAGAGGCTAAATATATAAATGACAATGATTATATAAGAAGAACAGTAAACAACTTCATTATTCTTAAAAATTTATCAATAAAAGAATTAAAATATAAACTTTTAGCAAAAGGTTTAAATAAAAATGATATTGAAGATTATATTTACGAAAACAAAGAAGAGTTAGAAGAATATGAAATAAAATCAATATCGAATATTATATACAAAAAATCACTATTTATGGAACAAGACGAAATAAAACAATATTTATTAAAAAAAGGATATAAATCAGAAAATATAAAAAAAGCAATTGAAAAATAAGGCTGGAAAAGCAAGGAGAAAACAATGTCAATATTAACACTAGAAACTAAAAAATATTCAATAAAAATAGATAATTTTGAAGGACCATTAGATTTATTATGTTACCTAATAGATAAAAATAAAATGAATATTTATGATGTAAATCTAACAGAAATAACAAATCAATATATAGAATATTTAAATGCAATGGAAGAAATGAACTTAGAAATTGCAAGTGAATTTATAGTTATGGCTTCAACACTTTTATATTTAAAATCTAAAAATCTGTTACCAAAACAAGAAGAGGAAGAAGAAGAAATAACAGAGGAAGAACTTATTAGAAGAATAATTGAGTATAAAAAATTCAAGGAAATAAGCAAAATACTTAAGGAAAATTATCTCATATTTACAAATAGATTTTATAAAGGACAAGAAGAAATAGAATTGCCAAAGCAAAAATTAGAAAAAGATTATGGCCCTGAAAAAATACCAGATGTATACAAACAATTGATAGAACGAAATAGTGTTAAAATAAATCAAAATGCAAAAAATATTGAAAAAATTGCATTAGTTGATAAATATACTGTTGCTGATAAAGTAAAAGAAATGTATAAAGTTTTAGCAAAACAAAAGAAATTTGTTTTTAATAAATTGTTTCCAATTAAAAAACGTGAAAAACAAGAAGTGGTAACTGCTTTTAGCGGATTACTTGAATTATCTCGAAGAAGTAAAGTAGAAACAAGTCAAGAAGAAATTTTTGGAGATATAACAGTTGAAGAAAAGAAAAAATAAGATTGTTATTGAAATATCTAATTAGATTTGGAGAAAAAGTTTGAAAAAGTAATTGTAAAATACAATATTTAAAATCAAATTTTGAACCTTGTAGGAAAGGAATATCAGTAAATATGAAGCAATTAATGTTCGATTATAAAGAAAACATAGAATATCAAAAAGTAAAAGATAAGGTTAGAGCAGTTATTTTAAATAATGATGGAAGAGCACTTTTAGTGAAATATGCTGGTTTATATATGCTTCCTGGAGGGAAGATAGATGAAAATGAAACAGAAAAGGAAGCGTTAAGAAGAGAAATATTAGAAGAAACAGGGATAGATATATTTATAGATACTGATATTGAAAATGAGAAACCTTTTTTACAAATAGAAACATATAATCAAAATTATTATGATAGAAAAGCCGATAAAAAAATAAATAGAGTTAGGAAAACATCTTTTTATGCATTAAAAACAAATCAAAAAATAAAAATTGAAAAACAAAGACTATCGGAAAGTGAGAAACAAAAAAATCTTATTGTTGAGTTTGAAAATTTATCAGTAATAGAATATAAAGTTCAAAATAATAAAACAGACAATTTTAGAAAAGAGATATTTGATAGAGAAATTTTAATGGCACTAAAAGAATATCGTAATTACAAAGAATGCAAAGAAAAAGAAGGACAAAGATAAAAAATATAGATAAAAAGTTTAAATACCAAAAAAAAGGAAAAACTAATATTATTACTTAAAAAGAGGGTGATATATTGGTTTTTCTTTTTATAATTTTAACTATAATAATTATGTTTATAACAATAAAAATAAAATTTCAAATACAAAATCTAAAAATATCAACAAATGAAAAACCGCATTTAAATAAAAAATATCAAATAAAAATGGTAGTATATACATTAGGATTTATACCAATCTTAAAAATAAAATTAAATAGCAAAAAGATAATAAATAATCAAAAGCTACAAGAAAAAATAAAACAACAAAAAACTAAAATAATAGAAAATAAAGCAAATGTTGATAAGGAATTAATAAAATCACTAAAAAATATAAAAACAGAAATAAAAGAAATAAATTTAAAAATAAGTATAGGAACAGAAAATGCAGCATTAACAGCATTTACAATACCAGTTATAAGTACATTTATAGCAATATTTTTAAGCAAACAAATAAAAAAATATAATGATAAGCAAGTATTTTTAGTAGAACCCGTATATCTTGATAAAAATTTATTAAATATAGAAATTTCAAGTATATTTCAAATAAAAATGATACATATTATAAATACAATATGTATCGTAAATAAGAAAAGGAAAGGTGATAAAAATGAGCGAACATCCAATAGAAGGCCTTATGACTACGGCTATGAACAGTATTAAAGATATGATAGATGTAAATACAATAATTGGTGAACCTATAGAAACATCCAATAATATAGTAATAATACCAATATCAAAAGTATCTTTTGGATTTGCTGCTGGTGGTAGTGAGTTCAAAGGTGAAACAATTGATGAATATAAAAAAGTAGAAAAAGAAGAACAAATACAGTATAGATTACCATTTGGAGGACGGAGCAGGGGCAGGAGTTACAATTAACGCAGTTGCATTTTTGATAATTCAAGAAAATAATATAAAACTTATGCCAGTATGCCATTCATCAAGTTTAGATAGGTTATTAGATTATGTTCCAGATTTAATGGAAAAGACAAATAATATGATGAATAGAATTGTAAGCAATAAAAAAGAAGAAACAGAAAAAATATTAAAAGAAATGCAAAAAAGAAATAATAAAGATATTAATAATGCTAAAGAAGAAGTTAATAATATGAAAGCAGAAAATAATAATAACGTAGAAAATAATAATGTAGAATAATTTTATAAACTTTCGCGCACGAACAAATTTATTTAAAGTATCAATTTTTGAGTAAGATAAAAAGCAGAGTTAAAACTGGAAATTTAAAATTTTCAGTTTTATTTTTTTTGTCGAAAACTTCTATAAAATCGACAAAACTTCTACTTTTTTGCTATTGGAAAAAACTGGAAAAAGAATTATAATACATACATAAAGCAAAAGAAAACTTTAAAAGTTATGTACAAGAATAGAACATAACTGAAAGGAGGAACATCTTTAAATATGGAATCAAAATTTTATGAAGACAAAAAAATGTTGGTTTTTAAAATTACAGATGAAATTGATGACTGTAGTGTACAAAAGATAAGGAGGAAAGCGGATTATGAAATTGAAAGATATATGCCTAGAAAAGTTGTGTTTGATTTTGATAGTGTTACTTTCATGGATAGTGCAGGAATAGGGTTAATAATAGGAAGATACAAATTTGCCAATATGCTTGGAGGAAAACTAGAAGTTGCAAATTTAACTCAAAGTGTAAGAAAAATATTTGAAATGAGTGGGATTCTAAAATTAATTCCAGTAACTGAATTATAATTTTTTTATATATTATGAAAGTTATACAACTTTCCTAATATATAAAATTTATAAAAGTTAAGCAACTTTTACAACATAAATACATTGAAAGGAAAATAAAGATTATGAAAGAACAGATTGAAAATGAAATGAAATTAGAATTTTTAAATAAAGGAGCAAATGAAGCATTTGCAAGAATAACAGTTGCTGCATTTGCATCACAATTAGACCCTACAATAGAGGAACTTGCAGACATAAAAACGGCAGTATCAGAAGCAGTTACAAATTGCATAATCCATGCATATGAAAACAGACAGGGAATAATAAAAATAAATGCACAATTAAAGGGCAATGAAATAATAATTCAAATTTCAGACAATGGAAAAGGAATAGAAAACGTAGATGTAGCAAAAGAACCATTATACACAACAAAACCAAATTTAGAAAGGTCAGGAATGGGATTTACAATAATGGAAAGCTTTATGGACACAATGAAAGTTGAATCAATTGTTGGGCTAGGTACAAAAGTTACATTAACAAAAACAATAAAAAAGCAAGAAGAGGAAATTGATGAAAGTCAGTTAAGTGCTATAACAAAAGAATAAAATAGGGGTAAGTATACATATGTATGAAAATAATATAAATTCAATAAAAAGAGCCCAAGATGGTGACAAATTTGAAATGGACAGACTTATTAGAGAAAATAATGGACTTATTTGGAGTATAGTAAAAAGATTTATGAACAGAGGATATGAAGTAGAAGATTTATATCAAATTGGATGTATAGGATTTATCAAATCAATAAAAAGATTTGACACAAATTTTGAAGTAAAACTATCAACATATTCAGTACCATACATATTAGGAGAAATAAAAAGATTTATAAGAGATGACGGGCCAATTAAAGTTAGTAGAAGTATAAAAGAACTAAACACAAAAATAAATGAATTAAAAAGACATTATTTATTAAATGGAAAAGAAATTACTTTAGAACAAATTTGTAAGGAATTAAAAATACAAAAAGAAGATGCCATAATTGCAATGGAATCAACAAATGCAGTTGAATCAATGGACGCAGCAACAAATACCGAAAATAAAGAAGGCAAGCAAATGACAATTTTTGATAAAATATCAACTGGAAAAAATGAGGAAGAAATAATTACAAATAGAATGGTTGTAAATCAATTGATAAATGAATTGCATGATAGAGATAAAGAAATTATTTTATTAAGATTTTTTAAAGAAAAGACGCAAACTGAGGTCGCAAAAATTCTTGGAATTAGCCAGGTTCAGGTTTCAAGAATTGAACGCAAAATATTAAATGAAATGAAAGCAAAATTAACCTCTGCATAATTATTATTAAAATAGAATTTTAAATTACATAATATTATCAAAATAGAATTTAATTTAAAATCTATTACAGAACACAAAACGGAGTGATTATATTGAAAAAAATTTTAATTTATCTACTATCATTTATATTAATAATTTTTATTATTCCAGCGTTTTTAACTAAACGAACAACACCAACAAGTTCAAAAAAAGAAACAGAAAGGCAATTGCAAGATAACAATCAGCAGGAACAAACTACTGAAAATCAAACAGAAATAAGCAATAAAAATACATATAATTATAGCAAATATGGAACAATATCATTATTACATAAAAAAACAGGAGAAGTAGAACAAGTAAAATTAGATGAATACTTGTGTAATGTAGTATCTGCAGAAATGCCTGCAACATTTGAGCAAGAGGCATTAAAGGCTCAAGCAATAGTTGCAAGGACATATACAATATATAAAATTCTAAACAAAAAGCATGATAATGCAGATATATGTGATGATTCAACATGTTGCCAAGCATGGATTTCAAAAGACGATAGGTTAGCAAAATGGGAAGAAAATCAAAGAGAAAGTAACTGGCAAAAAATATGTAGTGCAGTAAATGAAACTTCAGGAAAAATTATAACATATGAAAATAAACCAATTGATGCATTTTTTCATTCAAATAGTGGAGGAATAACCGAAGTACCTGTAAATGTATGGGGAGGAACAGGTTATCCATATTTGCAAAGTGTTGAAACATCAGGAGAAAATACATATACTCAATATGCTTCAGAAGTTACACTTTCACAAGAGGAGTTGATAAATAAACTAAAAGAAAAATATAGTGATATATCAATAGATTTTACAAATAGTGAAGATATAAAAATATTGGAATATACAGAAAGCACAAGAGTAAAAACTGTAAAGTTTGGAAATCACGAAATTTCAGGTGTTGAGGCTAGAACACTATTTGGATTGAAATCAACTAATTTTGAAATATCAAGAGATGGTAATAATATTAAATTTTCTGTTAAAGGTTATGGGCATGGAGTTGGAATGAGTCAAACAGGAGCCGATAGTATGGCAAAAAATGGAAGTAAAGCAGAAGAGATTATAAAGCATTTTTATACTGGAGTAGAGATTACTGAAGTTAATAAATTATAATGTATATTTTTATAAAATCCGGAAATAATTGTAATATAAACAAAAATTTAAGGAGGATTTTATGAAAAGAGATATTAGAAAAAATAACAAAGAAGAAATGAATATGAAAATAATAAAATATTCAGCAATAACAGTTGCTATACTCACAATAATAGTATTTGGAGTTTTAATTTACAGTAAAAAATTAAATGACACTGTAAAAGAAGGAACATTGTTGGGAGAACAAATATCAACTCAAAATGAAAACACAGAAAGTGCAAGTACAGAAATTGGAAAAAGCGTAAACGAAAGTGAAAATGAATTAAAAGCACAAAATAATATGGTGAATAATACTGCAAATAATATGATTACAAACAGTATGACTTCAAATAATACAACCAGTAAAAATACAGAAACAAAAACAAATAATGTTTTAACAACAAATAAGATAAACACAAATACTACAACTGAGACAAATAGCAAAGCAGAAGGAAAAGTAGAAGAAAAAAATGTAGAATTGAATTTTGCAAAGCCAGTAGATGGAGAAATAGTAAGGGATTTTGCAGTTGACAGTTTAGTATATTCAGATACTTTGCAAGAATGGACAACACATACTGGAATTGATATAAAAGCCGATAAAACAACAGTTGTAAAATCAGCAGAAGCAGGAATTGTTAAAACTATAAAAAATGATCCTAGATATGGATTAACAGTTATTGTTGAACATGAAAATGGATTTCAAACAGTTTATTCAAATTTATTAACATCAGAATTTGTTGTAGAAGGCGAAAAAGTAGAAAAAGGTCAATCTTTGGGAACAGTAGGAAATACTGCAGCATTTGAAATTGCAGATGAGCCACATCTTCATTTTGAAATTTTAAAAGACTCTGTTCAAGTTGATCCTAATATATATTTAAAATAAGAACTTGGAATATGCACTCCAAGTTCTTTTATAAATTCTTCAAAAGCACTTGACAGTTTACAATAATAAAGATAAAATAAAAGAGGTAAGAAAAAAATAATATTTTAAAGAAAAAAGAAATATATATTTGATTCGAACATTGAAAATTTAATAAGAAAGAGGTGTAGATTCATGAATATAGGAATCATAATCGCCGCTGTCTTAATCTCACTTGCAATAGGAGCAATAATAGGAATTGCTTATAGAAAAAAAGTTGCAGAATCTAAAATACACAGTGCTGAAGAAGAGGCAAAAAAAATTGTAAACATGGCAAAAGTAGAAGCAGAAAACCTTAAAAAAACAAAAATAATCGAAGCCAAAGAAGAAATAGTAAACAGTAGAAACGAATTAGATCAAGAGATTAAAGAAAGAAGAGGCGAAGTACAAAGACAAGAAACAAGACTTATTCAAAAAGAAGAAAACTTGGAAAGACGCGCAGAAAACTACGAAAAGAAAGAAGAAAATCTTAATAAAAGAGAAAAAGAACTAGAAGAAGAGCAACAAAAAATAGAAAACTTGCGTAACCAAGAATTAAAAGAACTTCAAAAAATAGCATCATTATCAAGAGAAGAAGCAAAACACATTCTATTAAAAGAAGTAGAAAAAGACATTACTGCAGAAAAAGCAGCAATAATAAGAGAAGCAAACCAAAAAGCAAAAGATGATGTTAAGAAAAATGCTAAAGAACTATTAACATATGCAGTTCAAAAATGTGCTGCAGACCACTCTCAAGAAACTACAGTATCAATTGTCGCACTTCCAAGTGATGAAATGAAAGGAAGAATAATTGGTAGAGAAGGTAGAAACATAAAAGCCTTAGAAACATTAACAGGAGTAGACCTAATAATAGATGATACACCAGAAGCAGTAGTTCTATCAGGCTTTGACCCATTAAGAAGAGAAGTTGCAAAAATTGCTTTGGAAAAATTAATTGAAGATGGAAGAATTCATCCTGCAAAAATTGAAGAAGTAGTAGAAAAAGCAAAACAAGAATTAGAAGAAACTATAAAAGAAGAAGGAGAAAGAGCAGTTCTAGAAACTGGGGTAATAGGATTGCATCCAGACATAGTAAAACTAATTGGAAAACTAAAATACAGAACAAGTTATGGACAAAATGTATTGAATCACTCAATAGAAGTATCTAACTTAGCAAGAATAATGGCAGAAGAATTAGGACTAGATGCAAAACTTGCAAGAAGAGCAGGATTACTACATGATATTGGTAAAGCATTAGACCATGATATGGAAGGAACACACGTAGAAATAGGTGTTGAAATACTTAAAAAATATAAAGAAAATCCATTAGTAATAAATGCAGTAGAAGCACACCATGAAGATGTAGAACCACAAACTCTAGAAGCAGTATTAATTCAAGCCGCAGATGCAATAAGTGCATCAAGACCGGGTGCTAGAAGAGAAACATTAGAAGCATACATCAAGAGACTACAAAATCTTGAAGAAATTGCAGACTCATTTGATGGAGTAGAAAAATCATTTGCAATACAAGCAGGTCGTGAAGTTAGAATTATTGTTAAACCAGATAAAATTAATGATGACCAAATGACAATTTTAGCAAGAGATGTTGCTAAAAAGGTTGAAAATGAAATGGATTATCCAGGTCAAATTAAAGTTAATGTTATTAGAGAGACAAGAACTGTAGAATATGCTAGATAAAAGTATATAAAAGTAATAAAAAGTTGTAACTAAAAATAGTTGCAACTTTTTAATTTTTATACCCAAAATACTTGCCAAACAAATTTTAAAGTGTTAAAATAAGAATAGATTAAAAAAAAACCGAATTTGCCGGAAGATTTTTTTTAATCTTTTTTTATTTTTAAAAAGAATATTATGAAAAAAATTAGATTTGGCAACAATTTAAAATATGGACAAACTATAAATTATGGTTTTTTTAGAAGGGGGAAGAAAATGAACACAAAATACATATTTGTAACAGGTGGAGTTGTATCAGGATTGGGAAAAGGAATAACAGCAGCATCACTAGGAAGATTATTAAAAAATAGAGGATATAAGGTAACAATACAAAAATTTGACCCATATATCAATGTAGACCCAGGAACAATGAACCCATATGAACACGGAGAAGTCTTTGTAACAGACGATGGAGCAGAAACAGACTTGGATTTAGGACATTATGAAAGATTTATAAATGAAAACTTAACAAAAAATTCAAGCATCACAATGGGAAAAATATATTCAGAAGTAATAGAAAAAGAAAGAAGAGGAGATTATTTAGGAAAAACAGTACAAGTAATTCCTCACATAACAAATCAAATAAAAGAAAAAATATATGGATTTGAAAATACAGACACAGATATAGTGATTTCTGAAGTAGGTGGAACAGTAGGAGACATTGAAGGGCTTTCAATAATTGAGGCAATTAGACAAGTAGGACTAGAAAAAAATCCAGAAGATGTATGCTTTATCCATGTAACTTTATTGCCATATATATTTGGGTCAAATGAAATAAAGTCAAAACCAACACAACACTCAGTAAAAGAATTACAAAGTTATGGAATTATACCAGATATTTTAGTATGTAGAACAGAACAAGATATACCAGACAATATAAGAGAAAAATTAGCTTTATTTTGCAATGTTAGAAAGACAAGTGTAATTCAAAACAAAACAGCAGATTGTTTATATGCAGTACCACTAATGCTAGAAGAAGAGGGACTGGCAAGAGAAGTTTGTAATCATTTGAAATTGGATAGATATATACCAGACAACAGAAAATGGGAAGAAATGATAGAAAAAATAAGAAAAATAGACAAAAACAATAAAGTTAAAATAGCAATAGTTGGAAAATATATTAAATTAGAAGATTCATATATATCAGTAATTGAAAGCATTAAGCATGCAGGATTTGCAAATGACGTGGAAACAGAAATTAAATTGATAGATGCAGAAAAAATAACAAAAGATACTGCAGATGAAATGCTTAAAGAATTTCAAGGAATTGTTGTTCCAGGTGGATTTGGAAATAGAGGAATAGAAGGAAAAATTGAAACAATTAAATATGCAAGAGAAAACAAAATACCATTTTTGGGAATTTGCCTAGGAATGCAAATGGCGGTTGTTGAATATGCAAGAGATGTGCTAGGATTAAAAGATGCAAATTCACAAGAATTTGACGAAAAATCAAAAAATCAAGTAATTCATATAATGGAAAATCAAAAATCAGTAAATAAAAAAGGTGGAACTATGAGACTTGGAAGTTATCCATGTGTTATTAAAGAAGGAACATTGGCAGAAAAAGTTTATGGTACAACTGAAATTGCAGAAAGACATAGACATCGTTTTGAGTATAATAATGATTACAAAGAAAGACTTGAAAATGCAGGCTTGATTTGTTCAGGAACTTCTCCAGATGGCGAATTAGTTGAAATTGTTGAACTTTCTCAAAAAGAACATCCATTTTTTATTGCAGGTCAATTCCATCCAGAGTTGAAGTCTAGACCTAATAGACCTGCTCCATTGTTTGTTGAATTGGTAAGGGTTGCAAAATCTAGATAATTGTTGTATAATATTTTATAGGTAACATAACAACAAAGCAGGAAAAAAGGAGAGACATATGAAATTTTTACCTAGTTATATAAACGGAAAAGAAAGAGAATTATATAAGGAGACTGAAGATGGTCAAGAAATTTTTTATTATGAGGATAATAATCTAATAATAAGAAATTTTGTACCAGAGGATGCTAATGCATGGTGCTGTTACATGCATCCAGATTTTTTAAAAAGAAGGCCAAACGAAAAGAAATATATAATAAAAGATATTAAAGAGAGAATAAAAAGGGATTTAAATCCTGAATATAGTTCAGATGACATCCTTGAATTCACTTACTGCTTAAGCAGAAAAAATGGGCAAATGTTTGGCACAATGGTACTGAAAGAATTTCCTAAGAAGGAAGAGAAAGAACAAAGAATGAGAATTACTTTGTTCATAAATGGGAAAGATAAAAGTATTCTTAAAAAGAATACTTTAGAAGCCCTAAAAGCACTTCGGGACGAGTATTGTTGGTATGAAAATATTACAATACAACAAAAGAATACAGACGAGGAAATTCCTCTTGATGAAGAAATTAAAAAATATGAAAAATAATATCCTTTCATCCGTTATCCTCAAAAGAGCACTTTGAATAAAGTGCTCTTTTGTTGTGAATAAAAGTTAAAATTTGAGTTCTAAAAAGTAATTGAAAGAATATAATATAAAGTCAAAAAATACAAAATTTTAAATAAATTTTGTTGTCAAATGTGAATTCTATGTGAATTTTAGCAATCTCTATTGACAATTGCTAAAAAAAGGTATAAATTATTAGCAGTTAAACAAAAAGAGTGCTAAAAATAAAAAGTAAAACATTCTTAAATGGAAAAATTGAAGGAGGTAATATCATGATTAAACCATTAGGAAGTAGAGTATTAATAAAAATGAAAGAAGGCGAAGAAACAACAAAAAGTGGAATAATCTTAGCAAGTAGTGCACAAGAAAAACCACAAATCGCAGAAGTAATAGAAGTAGGACCAGGAGAAAAAATAGACGGAAAAAATGAAGAAATGTATGTAAAAAAAGGAGACAATATAATAGTAAGTAAATATTCTGGAACAGAAGTAAAATACGAAGGAACAGAATATTTAATAGTAAAACAAGATGATATTTTAGCAATAGTAGAATAAAAAATCGGGATTGAGGGACGGGTCTTCAATCCCTAAAAATAAAAAGTAAAAAAATCGGGATTGAAGACCCGTCCCCAAATCCCGAAAGATGGGAGTGAATTTAAAATGGCAAAACAAATAAAATTTGGAGAAGATGCAAGAAAATCTTTATTAGAAGGAGTTAATAAATTAGCAGATACAGTTAAAGTTACATTAGGACCAAAAGGAAGAAATGTTGTATTAGACAAAAGTTTTGGAGCACCACTAATTACAAATGATGGCGTTACAATAGCAAAAGATATTGAATTGGAAGATAAATTTGAAAATATGGGGGCAAGACTTGTAAAAGAAGTATCAGAAAAAACAAATGATGTTGCAGGAGATGGTACTACAACAGCAACAGTTTTGGCTCAAAGTATGATTAAAGAAGGAGTTAAAAACGTAGCAGCAGGTGCTGACCCAATGGCAATGAAAAGAGGAATTGACAAAGCAGTTAATTCTGCAGTTGAAGAATTGAAAAAAATAAGTGTTCCAGTAAATGGAAAAGAAGACATTGCAAGAGTTGCAAGCATTTCAGCAAACAATGACGAAGTTGGAGAATTAATTGCAGAAGCTATGGAAAAAGTTTCAAAAGATGGAGTTATAACAATTGAAGAATCAAAAACATCAAATACAGAATTAAATGTAGTTGAAGGTATGCAATTTGACAAAGGATATGTTTCTCCATACATGGTAACAGATACAGAAAAAATGGAAGCAGTTGTTGATAATCCATACATTTTAATTACAGATAAAAAAATAAGTAACATTCAAGAAATATTACCATTACTAGAAAACTTGATGCAACAATCAGGAAAATTAGTAATAATTTGTGATGACATAGAAGGAGAAGCACTTTCAACATTAGTACTTAATAAATTAAGAGGGGTATTAAATGTTGTAGCAGTTAAAGCACCAGGATTTGGTGATAAGAGGAAAGCAATGCTTCAAGATATCGCAATTTTAACAGGTGGAGAAGTTATAACATCAGACTTAGGACTTGAATTAAAAGATACACAAATTGAACAATTGGGTAGAGCAAGACAAGTAAAAGTTCAAAAAGAAAATACTATAATTGTTGATGGTGCAGGAGATAAACAACAAATAGCAGATAGAGTTGGACAAATAAAAGCACAAATAAATGAAACAAAGAGTGAATATGACAAAGAAGGATTACAAGAAAGACTAGCTAAAATGGCAGGAGGAGTTGCAGTAATTGAAGTTGGCGCAGCTACTGAAACAGAAATGAAAGATAAAAAATTAAGAATTGAAGATGCACTTTCTGCAACAAAAGCAGCAGTTGAAGAAGGTATAGTTGCAGGTGGTGGAACAGCATTGATAAATGTAGCTCCAGCAGTTGAAAAAACAGTAAATGAATTAACAAGCGGAGAAAAATTAGGTGCAACAATAGTATTAAAAGCATTAGAAGAACCAGTAAAACAAATAGCAAGAAATGCAGGATTAGAACCAGCAGTAATTGCTGATAATGTTAAAAAATCAAAAGTTGGTGTAGGATTTGATGCAAGCAAAGAAGAGTATGTTGATATGAAAAAATCAGGAATTGTAGACCCAACAAAAGTTACAAGAAGTGCATTACAAAATGCAGCATCAATTGCATCAATGGTTATCACAACAGAAAGTCTAGTTGCAGATATTCCAGAAAAAGACTGCCATTGTGGACACGATAATGGAATGGGTGCAGCAGGAATGGAAGGAATGTATTAATAAAAAGACTGCAAACTATTGCAGCAACTGAAATTATAAAAAAGTGACAAAAAAATTAAGAAATTTTTAAAAAAGTCTTGACAGTTATAAAAAAATCATTTATAATCTATAACTGTCAGGAACAATGCAGGTGTAGTTCAATGGTAGAACCTCAGCCTTCCAAGCTGATGACGTGGGTTCGATTCCCACTACCTGCTCCAAATATAACGGCTATTTTGTAGTCGTTTTTTTGTATTTATGTTACAATTCACAGCCCGTAAAATTTTTATAAATAAATATCAAAAATTCATAAAAAACAGTTGATATTTTTATCAAATTAATATAAAATCTAGGAAGACAAAAGGAGGGAACAAATGATAACTTTAAAAGATATTAAAGAAAATCAAGAGTTAGACGCTCTAATAAGAGGAGCACAAAAACAACTAAACGCAATAGGATACACAGAACACGGACACAGGCACATATCAATAGTATCAAAAAGAGCAGGAGATATATTAGAAAAATTAGGATACCCAGAAAGAACAGTAGAACTAACAAGAATTGCAGGGTATATGCATGACATAGGAAACTGCGTAAACAGAGTAGACCATGCACATACAGGAGCAATACTTGCATACAACATTTTAAAAGAAATGGGAATGCCAATAGAAGAAATAACAGAAATAATGATGGCAATAGGAAACCATGACGAAAACACAGGAACGGCAGTAAGCGACATATCGGCTGCACTGATACTAGCAGACAAATCAGACGTACATAGAGACAGAGTAGTAAACAAAAATCTATCAACATTCGATATACATGATAGAGTAAATTATGCAGTTACAAATGCAGACTTAATAATGGATGAAAAAGAGAGAAAAGTAACATTAAACTTAACAATAGACACCAAAATAAGTCCAGTGCTTGACTACTTTGAAATATTTATGCAAAGAACAATGATGTGCAAATACGCAGCAAAATATTTAAAAATATGGTTCGAACTAATAATAAACGATACAAAATTATTATAAAACAAAATAAAATAAAAATTTAAATGGTTGGCAGACAAAATTTGAAAAAATTTGGATGACGATGAGCGAGCAAAGCGTGAGATTTGTAAAACGAGAATGATAAATTTTCATTTTATGATGAACGAACGAAGCGAGAGAAAGGAAAGAAAATGAAAAAACAAAATAAAAAGAATGAAAAAATTATGAAAACAATAAAAATAATAACAATTAGTTTATTAATTGTACTAGTATCAATGATAGGATTTTTTGGAATATACAAACAAAACAAAAACCAAATGTCAAATGTAGTAAAAGACTACACATATGCAATGGACTTAAATGGAGCAAGAACAATAAAATTAACATTAAACACAGACAACAGCGATGAAGTAAAAACAGAAGAAAACTATAAAACAGCAAAAGAAATAATAGAAAAAAGATTAAAAAAATTAGGAGCAGAAGAATACAAAGTAAACGTAAATAATGAAAATGGAGAAATTACTGTACAAATACCAGAAAATTTAAATACAGATACAATAGTTTCAAATTTAACAACAGTAGGAAAATTTGAAATTTTAGATAGTGAAACAAATGATGTTTTACTAGACAATAATTCAATAGAATCATCAAAAGTATTATACAATAGAGCAACATCAGGAACATCAGTATATTTAGAAATTGCATTTAACAAAGATGGAAAAAATAAATTAGAAGAAATAAGCAAAACATATGTAAAAACAGAAAACAACACAACAGACGAAAATACCACAACAGATGAAAATGCAACAACAGAAGAAAACAATACAGAAGCAACAGAAAACACAAACGAAACAAATACGGAAAATACAACAAGTGAAAAATCATCAAAAACTGAAAAGAAAATATCATTAAAAATAGATGATTCAGAATTAATGTCAACAACATTTGACGAACCAATAACAAGTGGAAAAATTCAACTATCAGTAGGAAAAGCAACAACGGACTCAACAACATTAAAAGGATATGTAGAACAAGCACAAAATGTTGCAACAGTATTAGACAGTGGAAAATTACCAGTAAAATATGATATGAAAAAAAATCAATATATATTATCAAACATAACTGAACAAGATTTAACATATGTTGCAGTTACAATAGCAATAATTGCCATCATAGCAATAATTGTATTAATCATTAAATATAAAACAAATGGACTAGTAGCAGGAATAGCATATACAGGATTAGCAGCATTATATTTATTATTAATAAGATACACAAATGTTGTAATATCAATAGATTCAATATTTGCAATAACAATGATGTTAGCATTTAATTATATATTTACAATTATATTATTATCAAACATCAAAAAGATGAAAGCGGAAAATGTAGAAAATGCAGTACAAAAATCAGTAACAGAAACATATAAAAAATTCTTTAGCAGAATAATACCAGTTTGTATATTAGCAATAGTATTTTGCTTTATAAAATGGACACCAATAAACAGTTTTGGAATGATAACATTCTGGGGAATTGTTATTATAGCAATTTATAATGCAACTATAACAAATTTATTATTTAGAATAAAAAATAAATAAAATATACAAGTTATTTATGGAGGTAAAAATGAAACAAAAAGCAAAAAAAATAGTAATAGTATTATTAGCATTATTATTAGTAACAGGAGCAATAATACTATGTTCAAATAAATTAGTATTTGGATTAAATTATGAAAAAAATAATAAAGTCGAATTAAATTTAGGAAAACAATTTGAAGTAAAAGATATAAAAGAAATAACAAATGAAATATTCGGAAATCAACCAGTTTTAATACAACCAATAGAAGTATATAAAGATGCTGTAAGCATTACAACAACCAAAATTACAGACGAACAAAAAACAAATTTAGTAACAAAAATAAATGAAAAATATGGAACAGAATTAAAAGCAGAAGAAGTAACAATAGAAGAAAATACACACTTTAGAGGTAGAGAAATATTAAAACCATATTTAACACCATTCATCATAACAGCAGTAATTGTTTTAGCATATTTAGCAATAAGATATTATAAATTAAATTCATTAAAAGTAATAGCAAAAGCAATAGGCATTATGGCTTTAGCACAAATAATTTTATTTGCAATAATAACAGTGACAAGAATGCCAATAGATGTAGTAACAATGCCAATAGTTTTAACATTATATGCAATATCAACATATGTATGTACAACAAAATTTGACAAAGAATTAGAAAAAAAGAAACAAGAAGAGGCAGAGAAGGTAGCAAAAGCATAAAATTCAAAAGATAAAGTAGAAATTAAGATTGATTTATCAATCTAATTTCTACTTTTAGAAAAGAAACAATAAAAAAAGACTTTTGAAAGGAAGAAGAAAAATGGGAAATATAGTTCTACTAGATGACTTGACAATAAATAAAATTGCTGCAGGTGAAGTTATAGAAAGACCAGCATCAGTAATAAAAGAAATGGTTGAAAACTCAATAGATGCAGGTGCAAATAATATAACTGTTGAAATAAAAAATGGTGGAATATCATATATAAGAGTAGCAGACAATGGAAAAGGAATTGCACCAGATGATTTAGAAATAGCATTTGAAAGACATGCAACAAGTAAAATAAGAAAAGCCGAAGACTTAGATGTAGTAACATCTATGGGGTTTAGAGGAGAGGCATTAGCAAGTATTGCCGCAATAGCAAATGTAGAACTTACATCTAAAACAGAAAGCCAAGATACAGGATATAAAATAACTGTAGAAGCAGGAAATGTATTAGATAAACAAGAAGTAGGATGCCAAACTGGAACAAGCATTGTGGTTAAAAACCTATTTTTTAATACACCTGTAAGATATAAATTTCTAAAAAAAGACTACACTGAAGCAGGTTATATTGAGGACGTAATTACAAGAATAGCACTTGTGAATCCTAATATTGCAATTAAATTAATAAATACAGGTAAAACAGTAATACAAACAAATGGGAACGGAGACATAAAAAGTGTTATTTATAGTATATATGGAAAAGATGTAGCAACAGGAATTTTACCAGTAAACTATACATATGAAGACATTGAAGTTAATGGTGTTATCGGAAAACCTGAAATTGCAAGGTCAAATAGATCAAATCAATTATTTTTTGTAAATAAAAGATATGTAAAAGATAAAGTATTATCAGCCGCAACAGAGCAGGCTTTTAAAGGATTAATACCAATTGGAAAATATGGTTTTGTAATATTAAATATTACTATGAATCCTGCAAAAGTCGATGTAAATGTACACCCTGCTAAATTAGAAGTCAGATTTGAAGAAGAAAATAAAATATTCCAATCAATCTATCATGCAATAAAGAATACATTACTAGAAAGTGAATTAGTAGCAAACACTGAAAAATCAGTAGACTCAACAGATGAAAATATTACACAAAAGGGATTATTTGATTTTAGAAAAAATGACACTAAAAAAATAGAACAATATAATGATGAAGAAAGTAAAATAAAAACTAATTCAGTTGAAGAAAATAAAACTACAAGTACAAATCCTTTTGTAGCAAGTCTTGGAAATGGTGGACCTGTAAATACTGCAGATATATTGGAACAATTAAAGAAAATGAGAGAAAATTTAAAAAAAGAATTGGGACAAGATATTGAAGAGGATACTAAAGGGGTTATTGAAGAGAAAACTGAAGAAAAAAATGAGGAAAAAACTGAAGAAAATATCAATGAAAAAACCAACAATATTGAAGCGGTTGAAAACCAAGAAAAAGAACCTAAAGTAAATCAAGAAGAAAACAAAATTACAGAAATAGAACAACAAGAAGAACAAAAAGATGAAAATAATGAAGACAAAACAGAAAATATTGAAAAACAAGAAAATACACAAAAACAAGAAACATTAGAAAAAATAAATGAACAAATAGAAAAAATGGAAAGCAAAAACTATGACGAAACGCCAAAAGAAGACTTTAGCACAATGTATGAAAAACTATTTGGAAGAAAACCATTAGAAACTCAAATATTACAAGAAGAACAACAAGAAGATACAACAAATACAGCAATTGATTTAGTAAAAAATAATATGTCAGTATTTGATCAAAGTGCAGAATACCAAAAACCAATATATAAATTTATAGGAATAGCATTTAATACATACATAATTATAGAAATGGACAAAGAAATGTACATAATAGACCAACACGCAGCACACGAAAGAATTATGTATGAAAAAGTAAAGAAAAATTATTATAGTGAAACCTCAAAAGATTCACAAATGTTACTATTGCCAGATATAATAACACTAACACACAAAGAAATGGATATAGCCAAAGACAATATAGATATGTTTGAAAAAGCAGGATTCAGTCTAGAAGAATTTGGAGAAAATACGATAAAATTAACAGGTGTACCAACAGTATGCTTAGACATAGACAACAAAGATTTATTCTTAGAAACACTTGATGAAATAAACACGGTAGCAAGAACAGCAAAACAAGAAAAAGAAGAAAAATTTATAGCAACTGTAGCATGCAAAGCAGCAGTAAAAGCAAATATGGTTTTAGATAGGGCAGAAGTAGAAAATTTAATGGACAAACTATTAGAATTACCAAATCCGTTTACATGCCCACATGGTAGACCAACGGCGATAAAAATGAGCAAATATGATATAGAAAGAAAATTTGCAAGAAAATAAAAAATGTAAAAACTACCTAAATCAGAAAGGAAAATTCAAATGGTATTGATTTCAATAATTATAATAGCAATGTTTATAGTATTAATAGCATGGTCTTGGAACAGTTTAGGAACACTTGAAAATAAGACCAAAATAATATGTATAACAGTTGGAGTTTTTGTTGCATATATTTTTACACTTATAATATTCAAAATATCAAAAATAGGAATAAACTACCCAAATATAGAAAATATGAAATTAGTCCAAAATGTGTTTGTAATGCTATTTACGGCAATAAATGGATATATAACATTACCATTTATATTTAAAAAAATAGACCAAATAGAAAATGACGAAATAGAAAAAGAAAAAGTTATAAAAAGCATTATAATATTAGCAATAATCATTATATTAGTAGCAATATTCGAAGTAATATATTTAGGAAATTCACAGACAAGAATACTAGATATGATGAAGGAAGGATAAAAAATGGACATGAAACCCAAAGTAATAGTAATATGTGGACCAACTGCTTCAGGAAAAACATCGCTATCAATAGAACTTGCAAAACAAATAAATGGAGAAATTATTTCTGCAGATTCAATGCAAATATATAAAGATATGGACATAGGAACAGCAAAACCAAGCACAGAAGAAATGCAAGGAATAAAACACTATTTATTAGATTTTGTACCGCCAGAAGAAAGATATAGTGTTGCACAATATAAAATTGATGCAAAAAAGGCGATAAAAGAAATCTTAGAAAAAGGAAAAGTACCAATAATAGTTGGGGGAACCGGATTATATGTTGACAGTTTAATTTACGAAATAGAATATAATGATATAAAATTAGACGAAGAATATAGAAAAAAACTGGAAGAGATAGCAGAAAAACAAGGACTAGAAGTATTATATAAAAAGGCACAAGAAATAGACCCACAAGCAATGCAAAAAATAAGTGAAAACGATAAAAAAAGAATAATGAGGATCATAGAAATATATAAAGCAACAGGAAAAACAAAAACAGAACAAGAAATAGAATCAAGAAAAAAACCAGTAGAATATGACTATAAAGTTTTTGCAATAAATTGGGAAAGAGAAACACTGTATCAAAGAATAAACAAAAGAGTTGATATAATGTTAGAACAAGGGTTAATAGAAGAAGTGAAATCAATTCTAAAAAAATATCAAAAATTTCCAACAGCAATGCAAGGACTTGGGTATAAAGAAGTTGTAGACTATTTAGATGGAAAATACACAAAAGAAGAAATGATAGAAAAAATCAAGATGGAAACAAGAAGATATGCCAAAAGGCAACTTACATGGTTTAGAAAAAATAAACAAACAACATGGCTTGAAGGAACAAATGAAATACAAAATAATATAAATATTATTTTGGAGGTATCAAATATTGAAAGAAGAAAAACAAAAAAATAAAATTAATAGAAAAAAAGTGATTGCGAATATAGTAATAGTTTTAATATTAATTTATCTGTTTTATGCAGCATTTCTATTAGTAAAACAACCAACAGATAAAGTAACTGTTGAAAATGGAACACTATATCAAGAAGAAACAGATATTGGATATATAATAAGAAATGAAAAAGTTGTTAAAGGAAATAATTATAAAAATGGAATGGAAAAAATAAAAAACGAAGGAGAAAAGACAGCAAAAGAAGAGGCAATATATAGATATTATAGTAAAAATGAAGAAAAATTAAAAGAACAAATAGCAGAACTAGATAACAAGATTCAAGAATCAATAAAAGGACAACAAGAATCATTGACATCAGATGTAAAATTATCAGAGGTAAAACTGCTAGAAAATCAATTAGATAACAACATTTCATTGCTGAATAAAACAACAGACATATCAAAAATCACAGAATACAAAAAACAAATAAATGAATTAATAACAAAAAAAGCAAAATTAGCAGGGGAAACAAGTGCAGCAGGAAGCTATTTAAAACAATTATATAGTCAAAGAAAAAAACTAGAAGAGCAACTTAATTCTGGGGCAGAATATATAAAGGCACCAACGAGTGGAATTGTCTCATATAAAGTCGATGGATTAGAAGAAACATTAACACCTAACAATTTTTCAACAATAAATAAGAAATTTTTAGAAGGACTAAAATTAAAAACAGGTCAATTAATAGCAACAAATGATGAATGTGGAAAAGTAATAGATAGTTCAAGTTGCTATATAGCAACAATTTCAAACTCAGAACAGGCAAAAAAAGCACAAGTAAATGACAAAGTTGCAATAAGATTATCAAATAACAAGCAAATAGATGCAACAATTTGCTATATGTCACAAGAAAACGAAGAAGAAAATCTAATAATACTAGAAATAGACAAGCAAATAGGAGATTTAGCCAATTATAGAAAAATATCATTTGATTTAATTTGGTGGAATAGTACGGGACTAAAAGTTCCAAATCAAGCAATTGTAAAAGAAAATGATATCAGTTATATTGTTAGAAATAGAGCGGGGTATTATGATAAAATACCAATAAAAATAAAAAAACAAAATGATAAATATGCTATTGTTAAGAACTATAGTACAGATGAATTAAAAGAACTTGGATTTTCAAACAATGATATACAAAATATAAAGAGTCTATCTATTTATGATGAACTGATGCTTGATCCAGATTTAAGCAAAACAAATTAGAAATATTACAAAAATATTACAAAAATATTAAAGTTTTATTACATTCAAAAAAACTATTGACAAGAACGAAAAAAAAGTAGATACTTATAGCATAATATGTAAAAAGGTTTTAGGAGGTTTTTTTATGTCAGGAGCATTAATGAACAAAGTGTGGGATTTATTTGGAATGGATTCTGCAGATCAAGAAGAATATGAAGATGAAAATATATATGATTATGGAAATAATGAAGAAGAGGAAGAAGATAACAAAAAACTATTTGGAAGAAAAAATAATAAAATAGTAAGCATGCCACAAACACAATCACAAGCAATAAAAATGGTTATCTCTCAACCAACAACATTTGAACAATCAGATGAAATTTGTAGTTTCTTAAAAGAAAAGAAATCTGTAATTGTTAATCTAGAATATGTAAACAAAGACGTTGCTAGAAGAATAGTAGACTTTATCAGTGGTGGAGTTTATGCATTAGACGGATATATCCAAAAAGTATCAAATTCAATATTCTTAGTAGCACCATCAAACTATGAAATTACAAATGAAATGGCAAGAGAAGAAATGAAAAGCAAACTTTCAGTTTCATGGTTAAAAAACAATAATGTAAATAACTAATAAAACAGGTTTGCAAGTAGGAGGATAATATGATTACACCTTTAGATATAGATAATAAAAAATTTGCAAAACAAATGGTAAACGGATATAATGTAGAAGAAGTTGATGATTTTTTAGATGAATTGACTATAGATTATTCAAAAAACTATAAAGAAGTAACTGAATTAAGAGCAAAAGTAGAAGAATTGAATAATAGTTTGGTTCAATATAAAACTATAGAATCAACATTACAAAACACACTTGTAATGGCTCAATCAACTGCTGAAGAAGTTAAAAATGTTGCAAAACAAAAAGCGGACCAAATAGTAGAAGAAGCAAAAGCAAATGCTCAAAAACAAGTGGATGAATTAAATAATGAAATAATACAAAAACAAAAAGAATTAGATGATGTAAAAAAACAATTCGATATATATAAAGCAAAAATGGAATCTTTATTGATTTCTCAATTGGAACTAATAAAAGATATAAATAAAGAAGACTAAAAAAGATTGAAAACTATTTATAGTTTTCAATCTTTTTTTCATACATAAAGTGTTACAAGTTTATGGGATATGAATTGTAACTACTAAAGATATTCACATCATACCAAAATATAAAAAATAAACTAAAAAATGTCGTAAAATATTACAAAAATGGTATAATATTACAAAACTATTAAATCTATATTACAATTTTGTTAATTCTATTGACATTGACAAAAAAAAGGATAAAATTATAGCATAGGAGAAAAAGCAAAATGAGAATAATAAGTGGAACAGCCAGAGGAACAAAATTATTTACGTTAGAAGGCCAAACAACAAGACCAACATTAGACAGAGTAAAAGAATCAATATTTAATATAATACAAAGCCAAATAATAAACTCAAACTTTTTAGACGTATTTTCAGGAAGTGGAGCAATAGGACTAGAAGCAGCAAGTAGGGGAGCAAAAAAAGTAATACTATGTGACAAATCAAAAGACGCCATAAATATTATAAACAAAAACATAGAAAAAACCCACTTGAAAGAAAAAATAGAACTATATAATTTGGATTATGAAACATTACTAAAAAATAAAATAAAAGAAAAGATGGATATTATCTATATAGACCCACCTTATAATTCAAATTTTGCAATAAAAACGGTTGAATATATAATAGAAAAAAAGATAGCAGACAAAAATTCAACAATAATAATAGAAACAGATAGTGAAGAAAAAATATTAGAAGAACTAAAGAAAATAGATATTGAAATAACAGATAAAAGAAGATATGGACGAGCAACATTAATCTTTATAAAAATTGGAAAGGGGTAAAACCATGGAAATATTTGAACTACTAGAAACTTTGGAGGATATAATTGAAAAAAGTAGAAATGTACCATTTTCTAGCAAAGGAATAATTGATAAGGAAGAAATGCTAGACTTGATAAAAGAAATAAGGCTAAAACTTCCAGATGAATTAAAACAAGCAAAATGGGTTAAAGAAGAAAGACAACGTATTTTAGTTGAAGCACAAAAAGAAGCAGATGGAATAGTAAAAGAAGCAGAAAACAGAATTATTTCTATGATTGATGAACATGAAATAACAAGAAAAGCATATGAACAAAAAAAGGAAATAATAGAAAGTGCAAATGAAAGATCAAGAGAAATCTCTAATGGAACTAAAGAATATGCAGATGATTTACTAGCACATACAGAAGACGTGCTTACACAAACATTAGGTGGATTGGAAAAAAATATATCAGAAGCATTAAAATTGATGGAAATGTCAATAGAAGATACACTAAAAACAGTTCAAAATAGTAGAAAAGAGTTGAAATAAAAGGGAAAGATGGTTGGACTTTTTTCCCTTTTTCTTATATAAATGGAGGGAGAATATGGCTAAGAAAAAGACAAAGAAAAAGACAAATAAAAAAGCAAAAAAAAGAGCATCAAACATGGATTTAGCAGTTGTAGCAATAATAATATTAAGTATATTATTATGTGTATTAATATATGGAAATTCAGGAATAGTAGGAGTAAAATTAAATGAAATATTAGGTGGAATGATGGGAATTATAAAATACATTCTACCAATTGGGACATTTTTGATAGGAATAAAATTAGCATTAGATGATGATGAATATTTAACATCAAAACTAACACAATATACAGTACTTCTAATAAGTGTAGCAGTTTTAATGAGTGCATGGCAGATAAATTCAGGGGAGATGTCAATTTCTAACAAAACAATGCAAACAGTTGTAAAAGAAGCATATAATTTAGGAACACAAGATATAGGAGGAGGAGCATTAGGTGTAATACTTGCCATGCCTCTTTCAAAATTATTAAGTCCGATAGGAGCAATAATCTTATGTGTAGGTGTTGTTATAATGCTTGCAGTATTTACATTTGGAATAAATATATCAGAAATAATAAATAATTTTGTAGAAAAAACAGAAGAAAATAGAGAAGAAAAATATGAAAGAAGACAACAATTAAGAGAAGAACAAAAAAAGGCAAGAATGGAAGCAAAACAAGAAAGCATAGAAAATAGAAAAAAAGCAAAAGAACTACAAAAAGAACAAGCAAGAAGAGAAGCATTAGAGGAAGAAGACGTTGGGGAACAAATAAAAATCAATTTCGGTGGTAGAATATTAGAAGAAGATGACAAAAAAGGAAGAAAAAAATATGACCATAGTAATGATGATTTAACACCATTAACAAAAGAAACAAAGAAAACACAATCTATACAACCAGATGTTATAGAGAATAATTTATTTAGACAAGAAGAAGAAAAAAAGGAAGACAAAACAAAAGAAGTATTACAATTAGAACATGCAATGGTGGTTGAAGACGAAAACTATGAATATCCACCAATTGAATTATTAAGTAAACCAGATAAAAAGAAATTAAAAGGTGGCGCAAAAGCACTAACAGATACGGCAACTAAATTACAAAAAACACTATATAGTTTTGGGGTATCTGCAAAGGTTGAAAATGTATCTGTAGGACCTGCAATAACAAGATATGAATTAAAACCAGCAGAAGGCGTAAGAGTTAGTAAAATAGCCAATTTAGCAGATGATATTGCACTTAATTTAGCGGCTGAAACAATAAGGATTGAAGCACCAATACCAGGAAAACAAGCAGTTGGAATTGAAGTACCAAATAAAGAAAAAGAAGCTGTTCACTTAAGAGAAGTATTAGAAAGCGAAGAATTCCAAAATAATAAATCAAAATTAACAGTAGCACTTGGAAAAGACGTAGCAGGAAATATACAACTAGCAGACATAGCAAAAATGCCACACGTATTAATTGCTGGTTCAACAGGTTCAGGAAAAAGTGTATGTATAAATACAATAATTTCAAGTATTATATACAATGCAAAACCAAGTGAGGTAAAAATGGTAATGGTAGACCCTAAAGTGGTTGAATTATCAGTATATAACGGGATACCACATTTATTAATACCAGTTGTAACAGACCCTAAAAAAGCTGCTGGAGCACTGGCATGGGCCGTACAAGAAATGGACAACAGATATAATTTATTTGCAGCAAAAGGAGTAAGAGACATCAAAGGATATAACAAAGCAATAGAAAAAGAAGAAGGACAAGGAACTTTACCACAAATAGTTATAATAGTAGACGAGTTAGCAGACTTAATGATGGTTGCAGCAAAAGATGTTGAAGAGGCAATATGTAGATTAGCACAAAAAGCAAGAGCCGCTGGAATGCACTTAGTAATTGCAACACAAAGACCATCAGTAGATGTAATTACAGGACTAATAAAAGCAAATGTACCATCAAGAATAGCGTTTGCAGTATCTTCACAAGTAGACTCAAGAACAATATTAGACTCAGTAGGGGCAGAAAAACTATTGGGAAAAGGTGATATGTTATTCTTCCCAACAGGATTCCCAAAACCAGTAAGAGTTCAGGGAGCATTTGTATCAGACGAAGAAGTTGAAAAAATTGTTGGCTTTGTAAAGAAAAATGGAACAGCAAACTATAGTGAAGACATATTAGAAACAATAGAAAATAGCAATAAAACAGAAAAAGAATTAGCACAAGAACAAGCAGAAGACGACGAAACAGATCCATTTTTAATGGACGCAATAGAAGCAGTTATAGAACAAGGAACAGCCTCAACATCGTTTATACAAAGAAGATTCAAAGTTGGTTATGCACGTGCAGGAAGAATTATAGACCAAATGGAAGAAAGAGGTATTATCTCTGGATATCAAGGAAGCAAACCAAGAGAAGTTCTAATGCCAAAAGAAAGATGGGAAGAACTAAAAATGGGAACACCACCGCAAGAAGAAGTAGAAGAATAAAAATTTAACCAACTGGGACGTTGTCAAATTGATCAAAAAAACAACGCAGATGTTGTTAAAATGATCGAAAAATAAGAAAAAGAATGGAGGGTATAATGCTACAAAAAAGAAATATATTAGACAAGATTGTAAAGAAAAATTACAATAATGAATTAGAAGAAGTGCTAGAAACAAAGCATTTTGACGAAAATGTACAAAGTACCCTTTTAGGAATAATGTATAAAATAGAAGCAGCATACAAAGACTTAGAAACTGTAAAAAAAGATGTTCAAACAAAAGAAGAATATATATCAAATTTAATAGAAATAATAAAAAACGAATGTAACTCAATAAAAATAATAAAAATGAGTGACGAAGAAAATAAAATACCAAATAACAAAACATATATAGTAGACAAAAAAGACAAAATGATAATAGCGTATCCAATAGAAAGAAAAATACTATATGCAATTAGCAAATTAGGTAAAAAAGAAAAAATAATAAAAGACGAATATTTTTTAATAAATGAAACAATATCAGAACTAATAAATGTTGGAAATAGCATAAACATGGTAGAACCACTAAGAGACTTTAATGGCTATTCGTGGACAACAATACCACAAGAAATAGAGAGTATTGACCATAACTTGATATACCAAGACTTAAGAATTTTGGTAGGACATGAATTTTTAAATAAATGGATAAAAAACAACGAATTTATAATAGACTATTATTACCTATTTAAAGAAAAAATAGAAAATCAATATGGAAAGAAAAATGAAAAAAAATTGATAGACTTATTATCAAAAATTTCAATATTATTAGGAATAAAATTCAATAAAGAAAAATATAACGATATATTAGAAAAAAAAGAAGAAATAGAAACAGAACTAGAGAAAATGCAAGATAAAGAAAAATTTATAGAAGAAATAACACAAAACAAAAAAGAAATCAAAAAAAGAATAAAACAAATAGACGAAACTATCAATAATAAAAATATGTTACAAGAAGAGTATATAAAAAGGAATGAACAACTTCCATTAGAAAAAAAGATATTTAGTATGAGAATATTATCAAAAATAATGGCAGAAGAAAAAGAAAAAAATTTAAAAAAATACGAATATTTAAATGAACTAATGAACCCACAAAACTTTGTAAAATACAAAAATGAATTAGAAAAAAAGGACAGTTGCTTAAAAATATTAAATAGCAACAACCAAGAACAAACGCTAGAAAAGCTAAAATTAGACTTTCAAAAACAATTCTTAAAAATGCTAGAAGTAAATATAAAAAATGTTGAATCAAAACAAGAAATTGAAAAAATAATATATGACTTTAGATATTATTCTTTATTGCAATACAACAATCAAAGTAAAGTTAAAGATATTGAGGAATTAAGGGAAGACTTAAATGAAATATCAACAAAAATAATAGATAAAGCAATAGAATATAAAGTGTTAGAAAAAATATCAAATAATGAAAAAACAAATAACGAAATATTAAAAAATATATTCAAAGTTAGAATTATAAAACTAGAAGATGCATATCTAAAAATAACAAAAGAAAAAGATAAATATTTTTTGCAAATATTTGACGAAAATATATTTGAAGAAAAAGTAGAAATTAAAAAGCCAGAAGAACTTGAAATAAAAATTAACAAAAAAAGACCAATATGGGGATAATATTTTAAATATAACAAAGTCCCCGTTGGTCAAAAGAGGAGGAAATTTATGAAAATTACATTTTTAGGCGCTACAAAAACAGTAACAGGTTCAAACTATTTAGTAGAAGCAGCAGGAAAAAAATTCTTAGTAGACTGTGGTATGTGGCAAGGAAGAAAAGAATTAGAGGAAGAAAATTTTGACGAATTTGATTTTAATCCTGCAGAAATTGATTTTATGCTATTAACACACGCACACATTGACCACTCAGGAAGAATACCAAAACTATATAATGAAGGATTCAAAAATAAAATATATGCACACAAAGCAACATGCGACCTATGTGCACTAATGCTACCAGACAGTGGTCATATTCAAGAAATGGAAAATGAATGGAAAAACAGAAAAAGAATGAGAAAAGGGTTAGAAGCCAGAGAACCACTATATACAGCAGAACAAGCAGCAAGATGTTTGGAAATATTTGAACCAGTTCAATATGACCAAATAATAGATATAACACCAGACATACATGTAAGATTCAATGATGCAGGACATATGCTAGGTTCAAGTATAATTGAACTATGGGTAAATGAAAACGGAAAACAAACAAAAACAGTTTTCACAGGCGACTTAGGAAATAATGATATCCCATTATTAAGTGAACCAACAATGATAGAAGATGCAGATTTCTTAGTTATGGAATCAACATATGGAAGCAGAAAGCACATCAAAAATGACCAAAAGGCAGAAATGTTTTTGGATATAGTATCAGAAACACTTGATAATAAAGGAACAGTTGTAATACCATCATTTGCAGTAGGAAGAACACAAGAGATATTATATGAACTAAATAAAATAAAAGAAACAAAAGATGACGAAAAATTCATAAAAGAATATGAAACATTAATGAAAGCACCAGTATATGTAGATAGCCCACTTGCAATATCTGCAACAGAAGTATTTAAAGAAAATATGAATCTATTTGATGATGAAACACAAGAAGAAATAAAAAAAGGAGACCGACCACTAGAATTCCCAGGACTTAAATTTACAACAACTGCCGATGAATCAAAAGCCTTAAACGAAAACCCAGAACCATGTATAATAATATCAGCAAGTGGAATGTGTGAAGTAGGAAGAATAAAACATCATTTAAAACACAATTTATGGAATCCAAATTCAACAATATTATTTGTAGGATATCAAGCACCAGGAACACTTGGATATAGCATAGTAAATGGAGCAAAAAAAGTAAAAATATTTGGAGAAGAAATAGCAGTAAACGCTAGAATTGAATATATAGAAGGATATTCAGGACACGCAGATCAAGATGGATTAATGAATTTTGTATATTCATTTATCAAAAAACCAAAACAAGTATTTTTAATACATGGTGAAGAAGAATCTCAAGAAGTACTTGGAGGGATAATTGAAGAAGAAGCAAAATTGCCAGTTATAATACCAAGTTATGGCGAAACATACGAAATAAATGTAGATGAAGATGTTAAATTAACACATAAAATTGACAAGAAATTACCTGTTAATATGAAATCAGAAGTATTGAAGAGATTAGAAAAATTAAGAGCAGAAATTAACGATATGGATAATGCTGTTAGAGATGATATGAATAATGGTGGACTTAAAGATGCTGATGTGTTTAGAATTAACGAGAAAATTAAAGATTTAGAAAAACAAATTTTGAATGTTATAGAAGGGTAAGAAAAAAAACGGGAAAGGGGGACGGGTCTCCAATCCCGAAAAATTTTTTCGGGATTGGAGACCCGTCCCCCTTTCCCGTTTTTTTAGAGAGGTAAAATAATGGAAAACAAATATTTAAATGAAGCAATAATTGGGAACAAAAAAATGATAGCAACATTTACATCAAAAGGAGAAATGCAAAGAATATATTTCCCAAGTAAAGATAACAGACAATATATAAATTACTTCCATACAGGAGTAAAAATAAATGAATCAGATTTAATATATTTACATGATGATATAAACAACACATATAAACAATATTATGACACAGACACAAACATATTAAATACAGAAATAACAAACACATACTTCAATTTAAAAATAGTACAAACAGATTATGTGTTAATAAAAGAAAATATATTGCTAAAAAAATACACATTTTTAAATGAAAACAAAATTGATTTAAATACACAATTTTACATTCACTCTGAATTATTATCAGATACAAATAATTTTGTAGGGTGCAAAATTATAGATGGTGGAATGATGCAATATGCACACGACTTTACATTCTCAACATTTGCAAAAGGAAAAGACATTATAAAACACCAGATAAATGGAAGCATAAATAATATAAAAAGAACAGAAATACATGATAAAGATTACATTGGAATGTCAAAAGATACATCAATAGCATATGAAATAGGAACAATAAAACCAGGAGAGAAGAAAGAGTTAGAAATTGCAATTTTAATTGATGAAAACAAGAATGTTTCTGATATCGAGGATGAAGTTGAAAGAGTAAGAAGAATTGATTTTGATAAAGAATATATAAATACAAAAGCATATTGGAGAAAATATCTAAAACAACACAATGGTTTAAAAATAAAAGAACCAGAAAACAGTTATGATGAAAGAATATATGAAATTTATAAAAGAAGCATATTATTATTTCCACTATTGACAAATGCAGAAACAGGCGCAATTATAGCTTCACCTGAAATAGACGAGAACTTTACAAGATGTGGAAGATATGCATATTGTTGGCCTAGAGATGCTGTATTTATGACAAAAGCAATGGACATATTAAAAATGAATAAAGAAACAGAAAAATTCTACAAAGTATTTTGCCAAAAAACACAAAGCAAAAATGGAATGTGGGAACAACGTTTTTATACAGATGGAAAATTAGCTCCTTGTTGGGGATACCAAATTGACGAAACAGCAAGTGTAGTTTTTGGAGTATATGAACATTATAAATATACAAATTCTGAAAAATTCTTAAAAGAAAACTTACAAATGTGCGAAAAAGCAACAGATTTCTTAAAAAGATATATAAAAGACTGGGTTGAACCAGCATTTAAAAGCGAAGAAAATGAAAATACAGACCATAAATATCACATAAGTTATGATTTGTGGGAAATGTGCGAAGGAGTACACTTATATTCACTAGCAAGCATTTATTCAGCATTTGCAAGTATGTTAAAAATTTATGATGTACTAGGAAAAGATGTATCAGACTTTGAAAACAATAGATTAAAACAAGAAAAAGTTGAAAAATCAAAAAAAGAAATAGAAAAATTGCAACTTGAAATAAAAAAATATATCAATAAATATTTATACGACGAAGAAAAAAAATCATATGTAAGAAATCCAGAAGACAAAAAAATGGATATAAGCATAATTGGGGCAGTTACACCATTTGAAGTATTTAAGCCAAAAGAAAAGAAAGTTCAAAATACAATTGAAAGAATTAATTTAAGTTTAAGAACTTATACTGGTGGATATCAAAGATTTGAAAATGATAATTATATGAATGGAAATCCTTGGCCTATTGCTAACCTTTGGATGACTTTGTATTACCTAGAAACAGGAGAAAAAAAGAAAGCAAAAGAAACATTTGACTTTGTAATTAAAACAGCTGGAAAACATTATTTCTTAGGTGAACAAGTTGATAATGAAACATTAAAACCTAATTGGGTTATTGGTCTTGGATGGTCACACGCAATGTTTATTATTGTTTTAGAAAAATATATGAAATAATAAAAGAATACTTGAAAAGTATTCTTTTTTAGTATAAAATTGTATCGAAAGGCAAAAATAGGTAAAAACTATAAAAAAACAAATAAAAAATTTAGGAAAAACCTAAAAGAAAGAAGGAATAAAAATGAACAAAAAAACAGTAAAAGACATCGATTTAAAAGGAAAGAAAGTATTTGTAAGATGTGACTTCAACGTTCCAATGGACGAAAATCAAAACATCACAGACAACACAAGAATAAAAGCAGCATTACCAACAATAAAATATTTATTAGAACAAAACTGTAAAATAATATTAGCGTCACACTTAGGAAGACCAAAGGGAGAAGTAAAACCAGAATTCTCACTAAAACCAGTAGCAAAAGAACTATCAAAATTATTAGGAAAAGATGTAATAATGGCAAATGACGTAATAGGAGAAGACGCAACAAGTAAAGCAGAAAATCTAAAAGAAGGAGAAATAATGCTACTTGAAAACGTAAGATTCCATAGAGAAGAAACAGACAATGACCCAGAATTTGCAAAAAAATTAGCATCAATGGCAGAAATATTTGTAAATGATGCATTTGGAACAGCACATAGAGCACATGCATCAACAACAGGAATAGCAGACTATATCCCAGGTGTAGCAGGATTCTTAATAGAAAAAGAATTAAAATTCTTAGGAAATGCTATTAACAATCCAGAAAGACCATTTGTAGCAATATTAGGTGGAGCAAAAGTTTCAGATAAAATAGGAGTAATAGACAGTTTATTAGATAAAGTAGATACATTAATGATAGGTGGAGGAATGGCATATACATTCTTTAAAGCACAAGGATATAATGTAGGAAACTCACTATGTGAAGTTGAAAAAACAGATTTAGCACTAGAGGAAATGAAAAAAGCAAAAGCAAAAGGTGTAAAATTATTATTACCCATAGATACAAAAATAGGAAAAGAATTTAAACCAGACACAGAAAGTAAAACAGTGGCTTGGACAGAAATTCCAGATGAATGGGAAGGATTTGACATAGGAGAAAAAACAATAGAAATGTTCAAAAAAGAATTACAAAATGCAAAAACTGTAATTTGGAACGGACCACTTGGATTATTTGAATTTGATCAATTTGCAATTGGAACAAATGAAATAGCAAAAACACTTGCGGATTTAGATGCAACAACAATAATAGGTGGAGGAGATTCTGCAGCAGCAGTAACAAAAGCAGGTTTGGCTGATAAAATGACACATATTTCTACAGGTGGAGGAGCTTCACTTGAATTCTTAGAGGGTAAGAAGTTACCTGGTATTGAGTGTTTGCAAGATAAATAAAAAATTTCGGGATTGGGGGACGGGACTTGAATCCCGAAAAATTTGATGGAGAGGAAATTATGAGAAAAAAGTAAAAAAAGATGCAATAAGATTGAACAATATTCCAAATCAGGAAAAAGTTCAATGTAATTTGTAACTTTAAGGAAGGAATTATAGTAATATGGAAAATAAAAAGGAACCAATAAAAATAAAATTGAGCACAGCAATATTAATATTTATAATATTTATATTAATAGTTACAATAATAGGAATTATCTTTTATTATAAAATAAAATATAATACAAATGCAACTCAAAACAAAATAACAGAAAATAACTCACAAATGGAAATAGAAAAAAATTCAAATGAAGAAAACGATAAAGAAAATAACAGTGATAATGAAATACAAAATATTGATACAAACACGGAATTAATACAAAAATTAAATAGTTATATACCTGCAATTGATTATAAAATTGAAAAAAATGCATATCAAGAAAAAAAAGTAACACTAAATGAATTGAAAAATGACTTTATATTAAGAGTTGCATTTACAAAATTAACATTAAAAGATGAAGATAAAAAGAAAATAAGTGATGAATATGATTTAGATACTGGTTGGTATGCTTTTGATGCAAATATATTGCAAAATAAAGTTAAAGAATTATATGGAAAAAATGCTAATGTACCAAATCAAGATTTTGATGATGGTGCAGGACTAGCATGTAATTACAAAGATGGTAAATATAATGTGGGATCTGGAGGCGGCACAGGAGAAGGATTAATTCAAGTTTCAAAAATGATTGAAGCATATAGCCAAAATAATGAAATATATATTATTACAAAAAATGCTACGTATGTATTTACTGATGAAAATCCAAAGGGTTCATTATATACTGACTCAACATTAGTAAAAAAAATAAAAGACTATAAAGATGAAAAGTATGATTCTATGGATGGAAACAAAATTGCAGAAAATATAATAAAAAATGATGAAAATGTAATGACCAAATATAAGCATACATTTGAAAAAGATGAAAATGGAAACTATTATTGGGTAAGCACAGAGCCAGTTAAATAAAGAACAAAACAATGTTTAACAAGGAGGAAATTATGAGAAAAAAAGTAATTGCAGGAAACTGGAAAATGAACATGCTTCCAAACGAAGCAATAAATTTTATAGACAAAATAACACCATTAGTAAAAGACACAAAAAACGAAGTAATACTATGTGTACCATACACAGACCTATTTTATGCACTACTAACAGCACAAGGAACAAACATCAAAATAGGAGCACAAAATATGCACTTCGAAGAAAGCGGAGCATACACAGGAGAAGTATCAGGAAAAATGCTAAAATCAATTGGAGTTGAATATGTTATAATAGGACACTCAGAAAGAAGACAATACTTCAACGAAACAGACGAAACAGTAAACAAAAAAATAAAAGCAGCATTTGCAAACGACTTAAAACCAATTGTATGTGTAGGTGAAACACTAGAACAAAGAGAAGCAAATCAAACACAAGAAATAATTACAAAACAAACAGAACTAGCATTAAAAGGTTTAACAGAAGAACAAGTACAAAATACAATAATTGCATATGAACCAATATGGGCAATAGGAACAGGAAAAACAGCAACATCAGAACAAGCAAATAACGCAATAAAGTCAATTCGTGACAAAATTTGTCAAATCTATGGACAAAATGTAGCAAATGGAGTTATAATACAATATGGTGGAAGCGTAAAATCAAATAACGCCAAAGAATTATTTGAAATGTCAGACATCGATGGTGGATTAGTCGGGGGAGCAAGTTTGAAACCAGATGAATTCGCCAAAATAGTAAATTATGAAGATTAATGCACATTAAAAATCAAAAAGCATTACAACATAATTTAAAAGCATAAAGGAAGGAGGAATATGTTAGAAAAAAACTAACATAGACTAATAATGAAAGATAAAGTAACAATGCTAATGATATTAGACGGTTTTGGAGACAACAAAAACAAAGACGGAAACGCCATAAAACTAGCAAAAAAACCTAATATTGATAAACTAATGAAAAAATACCCAAACACAGACATATTTACAAGTGGATTACACGTAGGATTACCAGAAGGGCAAATGGGAAACTCAGAAGTAGGACACACAAATATAGGTGCAGGAAGAATAGTATATCAAGAATTAACAAGAATAACAAAATCAATAGAAGACGGAGACTTTTTCAGTAATCCAGAATTTATAGCAGCAATCGAAAATTGCAAAAAACACAATTCAAAATTACACATTCTAGGATTAGTATCAGACGGAGGAGTTCATAGCCACAACAGACATTTATATGGACTATTAGAAATGGCAAAAAGAAGAGACTTTGAAGATGTATATGTTCACTGTTTCTTAGATGGAAGAGACACTCCACCAGCATCTGCAGAAACATATATTGCAGAATTACAAGAAAAAATGAAAGAAAAAGGCGTTGGAAAAATAGCTTCACTTTCAGGAAGATTTTATGCAATGGACAGAGATAAAAGATGGCAAAGAGTTCAAAAATGCTATGACGCTCTAGTAAATGGAGAAGGCGAAAAAGCAGGAGATCCAATAAAAGCAATCGAAGATTCTTATCAAAAAGAAGTATTTGATGAATTTGTTGTACCAACAGTAATGTGCAACGGAAACGAACCAGTAGCAAAAATAGAAGAAAATGACTCTGTAATATTCTTCAACTTTAGACCAGACAGAGCAAGAGAAATAACAAGAGCATTAGTTGATCCAGAATTTGATGGATTTAAAACTAAAAAAATGAATTTATATTATGTATGTTTCACAAGTTATGACGAAACAATGCCAAATGTACACATAGCATTCAAAAAAGAACCACTAAAAAATACATTTGGAGAAGTTATAAGCGAAGCAGGACTAACACAATTAAGAATAGCAGAAACAGAAAAATATGCACACGTAACATTCTTCTTTAATGGTGGAGAAGAAAAACAATATCCAGGAGAAGACAGAATATTAGTACCATCACCAAAAGTAGAAACATATGATATGAAACCAGAAATGAGTGCATATGAAGTTACAGACAAAGTATGTGAAGCACTAGAAAACGACAAATATGATGTAGTAATACTAAACTTTGCAAACACAGACATGGTTGGGCATACAGGAAGTCTACAAGCAGCAATAAAAGCAGTAGAAGCAGTAGACGAATGTGTAGGAAAAATTGTAAAAATAATAGAAGAAAAACAAGGAAATCTATTAATAACAGCAGACCACGGAAATGCAGAACAAATGATAGACTACAAAACAGGAGAACCACACACAGCACATACAACAAATCCAGTGCCAATTATACTAGTAACAGCTAATAAAGAATACAAACTAAAAGAAAACGGAAAATTAGCAGATTTAGCACCAACAATGCTTGATTTAATGGGAATTAAACAACCAGAAGAAATGACAGGAGAAAGCCTATTAATCAGAGAATAGGGGTAAATATGTTAAAACATACAAAGAAAATAAAAGAGATGTATGAAGATATACAAAGACATATATTTTATATGATACCAGAAAAATGGGAAAAGATGTATTTATATGCTTCAGTATCAGATTTAATAGACAAACGACAAACAGGGGAACTATTCTTCTACTATATTCCAAAAGGAATATTCAAGAAGAACCCTGTAAATGTCTATGAAATACCACAAAAATTCAATTTAGACGAAAAAGAATATATCAAACTTGTAAACATATTATATGAAAAAATAGTAGACCTAAGAGAAGAATTTAAAAAAATAGAATTAACATCAACATGGTCAAATCTAACAATGAAAATTGAAGGAATCAAATTCAAAGTAGAATATGACTACGAAGATTTAACCAAATCAAAATTCACAAGTTATGAAAGACATGTAATATGGAGATATAACAACCTAGGAATAAAAGAAGAACAACTTAGCAAAGAAGAACACAAAATAATAGAAAGATATTTGCTAGGCGAAAAAGTAGTAAAAAGAAGAGAAAGATATGAAACAGGTATATACATAAAAAATATCAAAAATATAGTTGACTATGACACAGAAAATTATGATAGCGAACAAAACATAGAATTTATTACAAGCAGAGATGAAAAAGTAATAAATCAAATTATTATGCCTGGAGACCAAATACAGGCAGACAAAAAAAGTTTATTAAAAAAATAATAATAAAGTGCGAAACGGAGTAATTTATTGTTTAAAATTTTTCGGGATTAGGGGACGGGTCTCCAAATCCCGAAAAATTAAACAATAATTAACAAAGTGAAGCATAGTGAAAGGAGCAAAAAACGATGATTTATTCAAAAGAATTAGAAGGAATGTGTAAAGTAGCAAAAGGAGTAGACCATGGACCAGCACCAATTCCAGAAGAAGGAAAATGGGTAAAAGCAAAAGAAATTAAAGACATATCAGGTTTAACACATGGTATAGGATGGTGTGCACCACAACAAGGAGCATGTAAATTAACATTAAATGTAAAGGACGGAATAATCCAAGAAGCATTAATAGAAACAATTGGATGTTCAGGAATGACACACTCAGCTGCAATGGCAGGAGAAATTTTAACAGGAAAAACAATATTAGAAGCATTAAACACAGACTTAGTATGTGATGCTATAAATACTGCTATGAGAGAATTATTCTTACAAATAGTATATGGTAGAACACAAACAGCTTTCTCAGAAGGAGGACTTCCAGTAGGAGCAGGACTTGAAGATTTAGGAAAAGGACACACATCACAAGTTGGAACAATTTATTCAAGTTCATTAAAAGGACCAAGATACTTAAATCTTGCAGAAGGTTACATAGTTGAATTAGGTTTAGATAAAGATGACCAAATTATTGGTTACAAATATGTTCATTTAGGAAAAATGATGGATAACATCAAAAAAGGAATTGACCCTAAAGAAGCAATTGAAAAAGCTTCTGGTACATATGGAAGATTTGATGAAGCGGTTAAGACTATTGACCCTCGTGAAGAATAAGGAAAACGAATGAAAAGCACTATCTTGCGTTGTCAAACTTCATAAAAATTTTATCGATGTACAAACGTACTATCTCAAAAGTTTTTATTTGTTTTCCTAGCAATATAGCACTTTTGCTTCGTTTTAAAAATATGAAACATGTAAAAAAATATAAAACCATAATTTTAAGGAGGAATAAAAATGGCAGTAACATTTGAAAGTTATGAAAGAAGAATAGACCAAATAAAACCAGTAATGGAAAAATACGGAATAAAAGATTTTGAAGATGCATTAAAAATATGCACAGACAAAGGATTTAACCCATACGAAATAGTAAAAGGAATTCAACCAATATGTTTTGAAAACGCAGCTTGGGCATACACATTAGGAGCAGCAATTGCAATTAAAAAAGGATGCAACAAAGCATCAGACGCAGCAAAAGCAATAGGAGAAGGATTACAAGCATTCTGTATTCCAGGTTCAGTTGCAGACGACAGAAAAGTTGGATTAGGACATGGAAACTTAGCATCAATGCTATTATCAGAAGACACAAAATGTTTTGCATTCTTAGCAGGACACGAAAGCTTTGCAGCCGCTGAAGGAGCTATTGGTATAGCAAAATCAGCAAACAAAGTTAGAAAAGAACCATTAAGAGTAATTCTAAACGGACTTGGAAAAGATGCAGCACAAGTAATATCAAGAATTAACGGATTTACATATGTAAAAACAGACTTTGACTTCTTCACAGGAAAAGTAAACATAGTAGAAGAAATCAAATATTCAGAAGGTGAAAGAAGCCAAGTTAGATGCTACGGAGCTAATGATGTTAGAGAAGGTGTAGCAATAATGTGGTTAGAAGATGTTGATGTATCTATTACAGGTAACTCAACAAACCCAACAAGATTCCAACATCCAGTTGCAGGTACATATAAGAAAGAAAGACTTGAAGCAGGTAAAAAATACTTCTCAGTTGCTTCAGGTGGTGGAACAGGTAGAACATTACATCCAGACAATATGGCTGCTGGACCAGCTTCTTATGGTATGACAGATACTATGGGAAGAATGCATTCAGACGCTCAATTTGCAGGAAGTTCTTCAGTACCAGCCCACGTTGAAATGATGGGATTAATTGGTATGGGAAATAACCCTATGGTTGGTGCTTCAGTTGCAGTAGCAGTTGCAGTAGAAGAAGCAATGAAATAAAATAAAAATTTATAAAAGAGCCACAATTGTGAACAATATGTTCATAAAGGCTCTTTTATTGAAAGTGGTAAAAATGAGTAAAATAGCAAATATGTTAAATATGATACAAATATTAAAAGATAAAAAAATACATAGCATACAAAGTTTAGCAGAAAAATTAGAAGTATCAGAAAGAATGATAAGACAATATAAAAATGAATTAGAAGAAGCAGGAATATATATTGATTCTGTAACTGGAAAATATGGCGGATATAAAATTGATGATGAAAATAAGTTTTTAGGATTAAATAATGTTGTAAAAGAAGAAATATATATATTAATGAAAAAAGCAATTAAAAATAAAAACAAGGTATATATTGTATATAAATCAATAAATTCAGGTATTATCAATAGAATAATACATCCAGCAGAACTTTTTTGCTATATTGATAAATGGTATGTAGCGGCTTTTTGCGAATTAAGAAATGAAATAAGATTATTTAAGCTAGAAAATATATTAGAATATAATGTATTAGAAGATAAATATGAAAATAAAAAATAATTGTGACAAAAATATTTCCTAAATATATGATATAATTTTCGTGTATTAAGGAAATTTTTGTATTATAAGGGAGGAAAAATAAAAATGGATGAAGTAATATTTGTTACACATAATAAGGGAAAAATAGCATCAGCTAAAAAACAACTAAAAAATGTGAATTTTAAGATATTTGAATATGAGCTAGAAGAGCCTAGAAGTGATGATATTAAATATATATCAAAATATAAGGTGGAAGAGGCTTATAAAATTGTAAAAAAACCATGTATTTCGTTAGATTGCGGATTTTGGATTGATGAATTAAATGGTTTCCCAAGAGCTTTTGTAAACTTTTCTTTGAAAACTATTGGAATTAAAGGGATATTGAAGTTAATGGAAGGAAAAGAAAATAGAAAATGTAGGTTTACGGAATGTTTATCTTATTATGATGGAAAAGAAGTTCATCAGTTTATGGGTGGACATGAGGGAATTTTATCATCAGAAATATTAGGACAAGATACAGATAAAAAGTGGTCAGAGTTGTGGTATATATTTAAACCAGCTGGATATGATAAAACATTAGCACAAATGACAGATGAGGAAAGGACTGAAAGAGAAAAAAATAGAAATAAGTATGATTCTGTTGATTCTATGAGTGAGTTTGCAAAATGGTATAATAAATAAGAAGGGTTGAAGTAAGGTATTTATCTAGGTAAATACCTTACTTTAAAAGTATGTATTGAACTGTAACATATACCGAACAAATTTTTAAATTTTTTATAAAAAAGTATTGACAAAATAAAAAAAAGAATATAAAATATGTACAACAAAGCGAACAATGATTTGTAAAACATAAATTTGCAAGGAGTGATATAAAATGAAAATAATGACAAAGAAAATCAATCTAAAAATAACAATAGAAGAAACAGCAGAAAGACACCCAGTGCCTGTATTAGGAACAGATTATAAAGTTAAAATTATATACAAAAATATAAAAATTGCTGAACTAGATGTAGAAGATAAAATTATAAAAATATCACTACCAAACAAATATAAAAAAGCAAACAACGAAAGAATACTAGATATAGCAATAGATAAAATGTACGAACAAATTGCAAAAGTAGAAGTAGAAAGAGCAATGGAAAAAACAAGAATTTTATTAGGATTTGCACCAGAAGATTATGAAATTAGAAAAATGAATGAAGAACTTGGAAGATGTGAAGAAAATAAAATAACAATAAATCCTGAAATAGTAAAATATGATAGAGAAGTAATAGATTACATAGTTTTACATGAATATTGTCATCTAAAATACAAAAGTCATTGCAAAAGTTACATAAAAATGTTAGAAAAATATGAACCTAATTACAAAAAATATGAAAGAATTGTTGCTAATATATAGTAATTTAAACAATATTGACTATAATATAGATAGAACCATAAATTTAATTGTTGACTAATATAAAAACTTATATATTATAGGGGGAAAATTAAAATGAACAAATATTATTTTACATCAGAAAGTGTAACAGAAGGACACCCAGACAAAGTAGCGGATTTAATATCAGACAGTATATTAGACGAATATCTAAAACAAGATAAATATTCAAGAGTAGCAGTAGAAACATTTGTAACAGGAAACACCGTAACAATAGCAGGACAAGTTACATCAAATGGACAAGTAGATATAGAAAATGTAGTAAGGCAAACAATAAAAAATATAGGTTATGACAATGAAAAAACAGATATGGATTATAGAACATGTAAAATAAATGTCGATATTACAAAACAAAGTCCAGACATTGCATTAGGAGTAGATGATGGTGGAGCAGGAGATCAAGGAATAATGTTTGGATATGCTTCAAATGAAACAGAAGAATATATGCCATATGCAATATCAATAGCACATAAATTAGCAAAAAAACTAACAGATGTACGAAAACAAAAAGAAATACCATATTTACGCCCAGATGGAAAAACACAGGTAACAGTAGAATATGAGAACAATAAACCAAAAAGAATAGAAACAATATTAATTTCAACACAACATTTACCAGAAATAACAATAGAACAATTAAAAAATTACATTACTGAAAAGGTAATAAAAGCAGTAATACCAGAAAAAATGATGGACAAAAACACAAAAATATATATAAATCCAACAGGAAGATTTATAATAGGTGGACCACTTGGAGATACAGGACTAACAGGTAGAAAAATAATAGTAGACACTTATGGTGGATATGCTCGTCATGGAGGTGGTGCTTTTTCAGGAAAAGACGCAACAAAAGTAGACAGAAGTGGTGCATATATGTTAAGACATATTGCTAAAAATATAGTTGCAAATGGATATGCAGAAAAATGTGAGATACAAATCTCATATGCTATTGGTATGAAAGAACCTCTTTCTATATGTGTAAATACTTTTGGTACGGGTAAGAAATCAGACGAAGAATTAGCAAATATGGTAAGAGAAAAATTTGATTTAACACCAAATGGTATTATTAAATATTTAAAACTTAGAGAGCCTATTTATACTAAAACAACAAACTATGGACATTTTGGAAAAGAAGATTTGGAGTGGGAGAAAATTATAGAGATATAGGAATGCACACCTGCCAAATAACTAACATTAGAGGAACTATGAAAACATAGCTCCTTAATTTTATATATTAGGAAAGTTATGCAACTTTCCTAATATATAAAACTACATTGCACAGAAAATTTATAAAATAAATTTTCGCGCACGAACAAATTTACTGAAAAAATCTTTGATTTTTTCAGATTTGTTCTAGAAAAACTATGAAAAAAACTAAATTTATGATATAAATAATAATGAATTTAATAAAAGCCAAAAATTTGAAAGGAAAATAAAAATGAAAGTATTATTTGCAACAACAAACCCAGCAAAAGTAAAAAAATATAAAAAAGCACTTGAAGAAAAAGGAATAGAATTACTAACATTAAAAGATTTACACATAAATATAAAAGTAGAAGAAACAGGAAAAAATGCAATTGAGAACGCATACATAAAAGCAAAATCATACTATGAAGTAGCACACATACCAACAATAGGAATGGATAACTGCCTATTTGTAGAAGAATTAACAGAAGAAGAACAACCAGGAACACATGTAAGAAGAGTAAAAGGAAAAGAACTAACAGATGAAGAAATGATAGAATATTACACAAATTTAGTAAAAAAACATGGTAAAAAACTAACAGCTAAATGGGTGTATGGTATGGTAATTTATAATGGTAAAGAAGTAAAAGAATATACATGGAGCAAAAGTGACTTTTACTTTGTAGACAAACCATGCGAAAAAAGAAATCCGGGATACCCTCTAGATTCAATTAGTATCGTACCTGAATTTAATAAGTATTTAGTAGAATTAACAGAGGAAGAAAAAACAAAAAATAACAGAAAAAACAGAGATGATGGAGTTATTAAATTCATAGTAGACAATATGAATTAAGGAAAGGAGAAATTCATGTTAAAACTTAAAAACATAAAAAAGACATATGTAAGTGGAGACGAAAAGGTAGAAGCATTAAAAGGCATAAACATAGAATTTAGAAAATCAGAATTTGTCTCAATACTAGGGCAAAGTGGATGTGGAAAAACAACACTTTTAAACATTATAGGAGGACTAGATAGATATACATCAGGGGACCTAATAATAAATGGAAAATCAACAAAAGACTTTAAAGACAGAGACTGGGATGCGTATAGAAACTACTCAGTAGGCTTTGTATTCCAAAGTTACAACCTAATAGGACATCAAACAGTATTATCAAATGTAGAACTTGCATTAACAATATCAGGAGTATCTAGAAAAGAAAGAAAACAAAGAGCAATAAAAGCACTAGAAGAAGTTGGACTAAAAGAACAAATACACAAAAGACCAAACCAATTATCAGGTGGACAAATGCAAAGAGTTGCAATAGCAAGAGCTTTAGTAAATAACCCAGACATAATTTTAGCAGACGAACCAACAGGAGCATTAGACACAAAAACAAGTGTACAAGTAATGGAAATATTAAAGAAAATATCAAAAGATAAACTAATAATAATGGTTACACACAACCCAGAACTTGCAGAAAAATATTCAAGTAGAATTATAAAAATACTTGATGGAAAAATAACAGATGATTCAGACCCAATTGAACATCAAAAAGAAGAGAAAAAGAAAGACACTAAAAAGAGAAGAACATCAATGAAATTCCTTACAGCATTACGACTAAGTTTAAACAATTTAATGACTAAAAAAGGAAGAACAATATTAACATCATTTGCAGGAAGCATTGGAATAATAGGAATTGCACTAATTTTAGCAATTTCAACAGGAGTACAGAATTATATAAACAAAGTTGAAGAAGATACACTTTCTTCATATCCAATTACAATAGAAGAATCAACAGTAGATATGTCAAGCTTAATGCAGTCTATGTCTGGTGAAAACACAGATAACACGGAAAACAAAGAAGAAGGAAAAGCATATTCAGCAGATATAATGAATGATATGATAACAACACTTTCTAATAAAAAGCAAAGCAATAATTTGAAAGAATTAAAAAAATATTTGGACGATGGTGACAATGAAATTACAAAAAATAGTAATAGCATAAAATATGGATATGACTTAAATATCAACCTATATAGAGCAAATACAGACAATGAAATTGTAAGAGTAAATCCAAGTACAGTAATGAACGCATTTGGGATGGGAGATATGATAGAAGCACAAAACAATTCAGCAATGTCATCTGTATTTGGAAGTTCAATGATGACAAATACTGACATATGTTTTGAAATGCTAGATAATCAACAATTATTAGAATCACAATATGATTTAGTAAAAGGAAACTGGCCAAAGCAGTATAATGAAGTAGTTCTAGTATTAAAAGAAGACGGAAGAATAGATGATTACACATTATATTCATTAGGACTAAAAGACCAAAGCGAACTAAAAGACAAATGGAAAGCAGTAGAAAATGGGGAAAAACTTGATGAAAATCAAGAATCAACATCATATTCATATGATGACCTTTTAAACTTGCAATTTAAACTATTATTAAATTCAGACTATTATCAAAAGCAAAATGGACTATGGGTAAATAAAGAGGATGACGATAATTACTTAAAAGAGAAAATTAATAATGCAGAAACTGTAAAAGTAGTTGGAATTATAAAACAAAATGAACAAAGTGCTGTAAGTACTTCTGTTACAAGTGGCATAGGATATACAAAACAATTAAAAGAATATGTAGTAGAAAAATCAAATGATGCACAAATAGTAAAAGAACAAAAAGAAAACAAAGATGTAAATGTATTTTCTGGTTTAAAATTTCCAACAGATGAAGATACATCTTCAACGGAGAATTTGACAACAGAACAAAGAATGGCAATGAGTAAATTAAGTAGTGAAGAAATTGCCAAAATGATGGAAGCATATTCAGCAAATAAAGACGCAAGTTATGAAAAAAATCTACAAAAATTAGGTGCAGTTGATATTGATACACCAACATCAATCAGCATTTATCCAAAAGACTTTGAATCAAAAGATAAAATATCAAGTGCAATAGAAGAATATAACCAAAAGCAAAGAGACGATGGAAAAGAAGAAAACACAATAAGTTACACAGATATAGTTGGAACAATGATGAAATCTGTAAGCCAAATAATTAATACAATAAGTTATGTATTAATTGCATTTGTAGCAATATCATTAATAGTATCTTCAATAATGATAGGCATTATAACATATATTTCTGTATTGGAAAGAACAAAAGAAATTGGAATTTTAAGAGCAATTGGAGCATCAAAAAAAGATATTTCAAGAGTATTTAATGCAGAAACTTTGATTATTGGTTTAATATCAGGTCTTATAGGAATAGGAATTACAGTATTATTGACACTTCCAATAAATAGCATGATTTATGCTGTAACAGGTGTTAAAGTGGTAACTGCTGTACCATTTAAAGCTGGTGTTGTGTTAGTTCTTATTAGTATGTTTTTAACAATTATAGCAGGTTTAATTCCGGCAAAAATTGCAAGTAAAAAGGACCCAGTAATTGCACTAAGGACAGAGTAATTGTATCATAGAAAAGTAGAAGGAAACACATAAAAAGCAAACCCGCATAAAGTTTATAAGAAAATTTATGCGGGTTAAATTTTTAAAATTAAATTCAATATATTTTCAATAACCAAATTAATCATAACATTATAATCCAAATCTTTATGCTTATATTTGTAAAAAAATAAATGTCAAATCAACTCAGATTCATATATAAGATAAAATTTACTATATGGCTATGTTTGAAATATTGACAATAATTAAAAAAAATGTATAATTATTATAGTCAAAACTAAAAATAAACATTCAAGGAGACAAAAGATGAAAAGAAAACATAGCAAATTGATAACTGATGAATTAAAAAGAACAACTCCACTATATATGTTGGGAATTGTATTTCATACAATAACATTATATATGATGCTAGTTATTGCACAAATATCTGGAAAAATCTTAGATATGATATTGCAGAATAATGTATCAAAAGAACAGATAATGCAAGAAATATATATACTTTTAATTTGGTCTGCGATTATAATAATACCAAACACTATAAAAAGATGGTTTTATTTTACAGTTGCTAGAGCATCTGATACAAAATTAAGAAAAGAAATTTATAAGAAATTGCAATATGTAAAAGAAGATTATTTTGAGAATATTGAAAAGGGAAAATTTTTAGCATATTTGACCAAAGAGATACCTATGATAAGAAAGTTTTTAGGTGAATTTTTTCAAAATAGTATAAATATTTTTATGACACCAATTTTAGTAATTGTTTTATCAAGCAAAGGGTTAAATATAAATTTATCATTGATGTTGGTATCAATTTTAGTTGTAGCATTGATTATTGTATTAAATTTATATCAAAAGAAAAAAGAATTAGTAGAAGAGGCAAGAAAAGAATATATAAATATGTCAAATGTAATTGAACAAAATACAAGTAATTTTACATTAATAAAATTATATAACAATCAAAAAGAACAAAAAGATATATTTGATAAAGAAAACAAAATAATGCAAAAAAAAGACTATAATGTAGGAAAAATAGACAATATGATAAATAACACAACCAATATAGCAGAGGGCTTATCATATATTTTGACGGTAATATATGGTGTGGTTTGTATAAGAAGTGAACAAATGACTGTTGGGGATTTAACTGTTTTTATATCTTTTATAGGGACGATGTTTGGAAACATTAGTAATAGAGTAAATAAGGTTACAAATTCTATTGTATATTTTAAACAGGCAGTTGATAGAATTGATCAAATTATGAATCTAGATATATATAATACAAAAAATAAAAATGTAATTGAAGAAATTAACTCTATAAAAGTTGAAAATTTAAGTTACAAATATCCTAATAGCAATAAATATGTTTTAAAAGATATAAATTTTGAGATAAATAAAAGTGAAAAAATAGGAATTATAGGACTTTTTGGAAGCGGAAAAACTACTCTTATGAATATTATATCTGGACTTTATGAAATAGAAGAAAATAAAGTGTTTATTAATGGTATAGATATTACAAAAATAAATAAATATAGTATATTTGACAAGATAAGTTATATTTTACAAAAGGTAATTCTTTTAGATGATACAGTAAAAAATAATATTACATTAGAGAAAAAATATGATGGTAAAAAGATTATAAATGCTACAAATGATTCATGTATTTTGGAAGATATTTTTAAAATGGAAAATGAATTTGAAGAAATAGTAGGTGAGAATGGACATAAATTATCAGGAGGACAAAAGCAAAGAGTTGCAATTGCAAGAAATATTATTACTGATAAAGACTTTATTATATTAGATAATATTTTTTCTGCATTAGATAATAACACAGAAAAAGAAATATTGAACAATATTATGAATATGAAAGGAAAAACAATAATTAATATTGCAAATAAAGTAACAGATGTAAAAGATATGGACAAAATTTATTTAATGATAGATGGTCAATTTGTAGATAAAGGAACACACGAAGAATTGGTAGCAAGAAATAATATTTATCAAGAAATGTATCAATATGAAATGGCAGGTGAGCTAGTTGATTAGTATAGTAAAGAAAAATAGAGTAACAATAATTGTAATATCAATTTTATTGATTTTAGTAAATATTTTAAATGTACTAGCACCATATTTTCTAAAATTAATAATTGACAAAATTACTGCAAATACTATTCGGTAAATCATTTTTAATAATCTTAGCATTATATGTTTTAACGAGAATTTCAATGATTTTAGTTGAGGTAGTAAGAAATAGAAAAACAAATTTACTATCTAATAAAATGTTAAGTGAATTAAGAAGTAAAATTTTTAGCAAACTTTTATCTTTAAAAATGAAAGACTTTGAAAAATTTCCATCTTCTGATATTTATACTAGACTGACAGTTGATGCAGAAAATGTAAAAACATTATTTTCAGAGGACATACCTGTTATAGTAAATGATATAATGAATATTATTTTTATGCTTGTTGCTATGTTTATAATAAATGTAAAATTGGCATTTATAGGAACAGCAATAATAATAGTATTTGGGATAAGTGAGTTCTTTATAATAAAAACATTAAAAAACATTCATAAGGAAACTGTGAAAAAAAGGGATTTACAAAGTAAAGAGTATTCAGAAACATATAATAAAAGTAAATTAACAAAATTTTTTAACTTAGAAAATAAAAATAAAAATAAAGTTAATAATCTACTTAGTGAAGAATTAAAATTAAGAAATAAATATATTTTGGTAGATTCATTCCCTTGGCCGGTTAGCATGCTAATAGAAGCTATTGCGATATATGCCGTTTTATATTATGTTTTAAACATTGAAAGTGGAATATCATTAGGAACGGTGTATGTATTCTTATATTATATTAGACAATGTTTTTCACCAGTAAAAGAATTATTTAATCAAATAGAAAGTATTCAAACATCACAAGTATCATTAGAGAGAATAAATTCTATTTTATTAATAAAAGAAAAAGAAGATATAAACATGGGATTAAATGTTGAACATTTAAAGGGTGATATTGAATTTAATAATGTTTCATTTGCATATGATAAACAAAATGTTTTGAGAAATATTTCATTTAAAATTAATTCTGGTGAAAAGACTGCAATCGTTGGTAAAACACGGTGCAGGAAAAACAACTATTACAAAAATCCTTATGAGATTATATCCTATAAATAAAGGGAAAGTGACTATAGATGGATATGATTTGAATGAACTTTCAATAGAGTCAATTAGAAAAAATATTACATATATTTCACAAGATTCGTATATTTTTAAAGATACTGTAAGAAAAAATATAGTTCTTGAAAGAAATGATATTTCTGATGAACAGATTTTAGATGTTATGGAACAAATTGGTGCTAATCCATTATTAAATAGACTAGATAATGGATTAGATGAAATTGTTGATGTTAATAGACTTTCAAAGGGAGAATTGCAGGTTATTGCTTTTATTAGAGCCATAGTTCATAAGGCTAATATTTATATTTTTGATGAGCCTACTTCTAATATTGACTTGAGAACTGAAAAAATGATACAGAGTATTATTGATAGAATTTCTAAGAGCAGTACTGTAATAATTATTGCTCATAGATTATCAACTATTCAAAATGTAGATAGTATTTTGGAATTAAAAGATGGTGATGTTTTAAGTAATTAAAATGATAGAACACAAAATACAAAAAAATGCTTGACAAGCCAGGAAATTAATGGTAAAATTAATAACTGTAATCCGCTTAGTCAAGGTTCATAAAGACTAATCAAATTTAGTTACCTTAAATTTCTCATAGAATTGAAAATATTTTATGATGAGTAGAGCAAAGGATTAGCGAGTATACAAATAAGGGAGGTGCATTTTAAATGTACGCAGTAATTGAAAGTTGTGGAAAACAATACAAAGTAGCAGAAGGAGATGTAGTATTCTTCGAAAAATTAGACGCTGAAGAAGGGAAAAAAGTTACTTTTGATAAAGTAATATTAGTTTCTAACGAAGGTAAAGTAGAAGTTGGAAATCCTTATGTTAAAGGTATGAAAGTTGAAGGAAAAGTTGTTTCACACGGTAAAGGTAAAAAAATCATTGTTTTCAAAATGAAAGCTAAAAAGAACTACAGAAGAAAACAAGGACACAGACAACCATACACAAAAGTAGAAATAACATCAATCAAATCAACAGCAAGAAAAACAGCAGCAAAAGCTGAAGAAAAAGTAGAAGCATAGTTCTACATATTAATTAAAAAGATTTTAATTAAGAGAAACATATAAAACTAATAGCAATTTATAAAAACATTTATAAAAAGCTAGACGAAAGGAGTGAGATAAATGGCTCATAAAAAAGGTCAAGGTAGTTCACACAACGGACGTGAGAGTGAATCTAAACGTCTTGGAGTAAAAAGAGCAGACGGACAATTCGTATTAGCTGGAAATATCTTAGTTAGACAAAGAGGAACAAGAGTATATCCAGGAGTTAACGTTAAAAAAGGTAGTGACGATACACTATATGCAGTAGTAGACGGAACAGTAAAATTTGAAAGAAAAGGTAGAGACAAAAAACAAGTTAGTGTTTACCCAGTAGAAGCATAGTTTAAAAATTTGGTTACGAAAGTAACCAAATTTTTTTGACTTTTAATGAAAAAAGCAACCTTAAAAAATTTTGAAAAATTATTCAAAAACCATTTACATTTATAAAAAATTTGTATAAAATATAACTAATTGAGAAAAATGTCAAAAACAAAAGAAAATTAGTACGAAGCGACCCAAGATTTGTTATCTCAAATTTGAAAAATTGGATGTCGATGGACGAGCAAAGCAATCCAAAATTTGGCAGACAAAATTTTGAAAAATTGGATGTCGATGGACGAGCGAAGCAATCCAAGATTTGGCAGACAAAATTTTAAAAATTTTAGATAACGATGAACGAGCGAAGCGAGAGAAAGGGAGATCATTAATGAAAATTTTAATGTTAACATGGGAATATCCACCAAGAGTAGTAGGCGGAATATCAAGAGTAGTATACGATTTATCAAGAACACTACTAAAAGACGGACACGAAGTAACAGTAGTAACATACAAAGAAGGAGACGCACCAGAATTCGAAGACGACAAAGGAGTAAAAGTATATAGAGTAAACAACTATATGATAAACCCAAACAATTTTATAGACTGGATAATGCAATTAAATTTCAACCTAGTAGCAAAAGCAAGTGAAATAATAGCAACAGAAGGAAAATTTGATGTAATACACGCGCACGACTGGCTTGTAGCATATGCAGCAAAAACATTAAAAAATTCATACAATATACCAATAGTATCAACAATACACGCAACAGAAGCAGGAAGAAACAGTGGAATACATGACGAAACACAAAGATACATAAATGACACAGAATGGATGCTAACATATGAATCATCAGAAGTAATAGTAAACAGTAATTACATGAAAAACGAACTACAAAGACTATTTGGATTACCATACGAAAAAATAAACGTAATACCAAATGGAGTAAATATGAACCTATTCAACGGAATAGAAAGAGATTATAACTTTAGAAGAAAATTCGCAATGGACAACGAAAAAATCATTCTATTTATGGGAAGGCTAGTATACGAAAAAGGAATACAATACCTAATTTCTGCAATGCCAAAAATACTAGAAGGATATCATGATGCAAAACTAGTAATTTGTGGAAAAGGCGGAATGATAGACGAACTAAAAGAACAAGTAAATGCAATGGGTATAGGAGAAAAAGTATATTTTGCAGGATATATGGCAGGAAAAGACGTACAAAGAATGTACAAAGCAGCAGATATAGCAGTATTCCCAAGCACATACGAACCATTTGGAATAGTTGCACTAGAAGCAATGCTATCAGAAAATCCAATAGTAGTATCAGACATTGGAGGACTAAACGAAATAGTACAACACAAAGAAAATGGAATGAAAACATATTGTGGAAATCCAAACTCAATTGCAGATGCGATACTAGAATTATTATATGACCATAAACTATGTGCAGAAATAACAAAAAAAGCAAAAAATAAAGTTAGAAACGAATACAATTGGAGCAAAATTTCACAAGACACACACTTTGCATATCAAAAAGCAATTTGTCAATCAATGGCAGAAAAACAAAAAAGAGAACTTGAACAAGAAAGAGCAAAGAAAACAAAAAAAGCAAAAAATACAGAAAAAGAAATCACAAACTTATTGGATTTCAAGAAAAGACATGCATATGCATAAAAAATTTGGTTGGGATAACTTATCTCAGCCAGATTTTTTTAATTTTTAATAAAAAATTTTAAAAATTCTACAAATTTAGCACAAAAATGGTGTATAATATAGATATAAAAAACCTTTCTGAAGACGACGCTTCAAACAGAGCAGTCCACAAAAGGATAAAAGAAATGGAGATAAAAATGAACGAAGAATTTAAATCAGGATTTGTAACAATAATAGGAAGAACAAATGTAGGAAAATCAACATTAATAAATTTGTTGGTAGGAGAAAAAGTAGCAGCAATAGCAAATAAAGTACAAACAACAAGAACAGCAATAAAAGGAATAGTAAACAGAGAAAACTCACAAATAATATTTACAGACACACCAGGAATACATAAACCAAAACACAAATTAAATGAAACGATGGTAGAAACATCATTTGCAACAATACCAGATTCAGACATAGTATTATTTTTGATTGAGGCAACAAGTGAAGATATAGGCAGAGGTGACAGAATAATATTAGACAAAATAAAAGAATCAAAAAGAAAAACCATTTTAATAATAAATAAAATAGACTTAGTAAAAAGAGATAAATTACTAAATTTAATAGACATATATAGCAAAGAATATGACTTTACTGCTGTTATACCAATCTCTGCATATCAACCAAAATACAAAAACATCATTTTAGACGAAATAGAAAAGAACCTAAAACCAGGTCCTGCATATTATGATATAGAGGAATACACAGACCAAACTCTAAGACAACTAGCAGAAGAAACAATAAGAGAAAAAGCACTAAAACTATTGCAAGACGAAGTACCACATGGAATTTATGTTGAAGTTGAAAAAATGAATTTGAGGCAAAACAAACAAGGAGAAGACATATATGATATTGAGGCGACAATTTATTGTTTAAGAGAATCACATAAAGGAATAATAATTGGAAAAAATGGTGAAATGCTAAAAAGAATAGGTAGAGCAGCAAGAATTGACATGGAACAAAACTTTGGACTAAAGGTAAATTTGAAAACTTGGGTAAAAGTTAAAAATGATTGGCTTGATAATGATTCAATTGTAAGCAAATTCAAACTTAAATAAAATTTAATAGCAAAAAAATTAATAGCAAAAAATAAAATAAGAAATGAAATAGCAAAAAATATACTGGTATAAAATTTTAAAAAATGCAAAAGATAAATTAAAGGAAAAACCTTTAAAAAGGAGATGAAGCACATGATTAAAGAAATAGCATGGGATACATTCAAAAATACAGGAGATATAAACACATTTTTAGAATATAAACAAATACAAAATTTAGAAAAAGGAATACAGGAAATAGCAAATGGCAAATGTGAAGATAAATGGAATAGTAATAGCAGAGAACAATATGGGCGATTATGATAAAATGCTCACAATATTAACACCAAATTATGGAAAAATATCTTGTGTGGCCAAAGGAGCGAGAAGACCACAAAGTGCTCTTTTGGCTGGAACACAACTATTTTGCTTCGGCGAATATATGATGTATAAAGGAACAAACACATATCATATAAATTCATGCGAAACAATAGAAATTTTCTATAATTTACGCACAGACTTGGACAAACTTAAATATGCAATACATATAAATAAAATAATTCAAGATATAACAGAGGAAAACGAAAACTGTTATAAAATTTTGCAACTGTTTTTAAACACTTTATATACAATTTCAGAAACAGAAAAAGACAAAGACTTTGTGTTAAGCGTATTTAAAATGCGACTTTTATGTATTTTAGGCTTTATGCCAAGAGTAACAAAATGTGTAAGTTGCAAAGAAGAAAAAAACTTAAGCAAATTTTCAATAAGAGATAATGGATTCAAATGTGAAGCATGCGGAAGGCAGGACAAGTCTTCTTTAGATATGAGTGAAAGTACGAGAAGTGCTATTTTGTACACAATTTCTGCTCCTCCTAAAAAATTGTATTCATTCAGTTTAAAAGATGATAGTTTGCGTGAATTTGAACTAATTAGCAAGATTTATTTTAATGAAAAATTAGAAAAAGAATATAAATTAGAAGATTTATTTTAAAACCCCTTGCAAAAAACCAAAAGAACCTTTATAATGAGGGTAGGCAAAAGTAAAAAAAGAAGGGAGCGATTTTTATGAAAATAAAAATTATAGGAAAAGAACTAAAGATAACAGAAGCAATAAACGATTATGTTGAAAAAAAATTAGACAGAATCGACAAATATTTTGAAGATGCCGAAGCAGACGTTACTTTAAAAACAGAAAAAAATGAACAAACAGCAGAAATCTGCATAATAGCAAATGGAGAAAAATACAGAGCTGTAACAGAAGACAAAGACATGTATGCATCTATAGATAAAGACATAGACATACTAGAAGGACAAATAAGAAAAGCAAAAACAAAAAAAGAAAAAATGATGAAAGATGCAAGCATCAGAAATATGGAAATTGCACCAGATCACGTAGCAGAAATATCAAATGAAATAGTAAAAACATCATACTACGAAATCAAACCAATAACTCCAGAAGATGCAGTACTAAAACTACAATCACATCCAACACATAATTTCTTAGCATTTATAAATGTAGAAACAGGAAAAGTAAATGTTATACATAAATTAAAAGACGGAAAAAATTACGGATTAGTAGAACCTGAAGCATAAAGAAAAAAGAAAAATTTTTCTATAACAAAAGGTGATAAAAATGAAAAAAATAAGATCAAAAATAAAAGATCAAAAAGGCTCAATAACATTACTTGCATTAACAACTATGCTAATGTTCACAACAATAGTAGTAGTGGTATATGTAAATATAAATTATAAAGCCCAAGAACAAGACAAGCAAATAGAAAAAATTCAACAAAGTTATCAAAAAAGATAACAACAAGAAAAAATTTGCAAACTAAAAAAGAGTAGAAAATTATTAAAACATTTTAACAAGGAAATGTAAAAATAAAATCTACTCTTTTAATTTGTATAAAAAATGCTAAATGCAACATTGTAATTAACAGAAATAAAAATATTTCGAGGTAGCAAAAAACTATAAACAAAATTTCTCTAAAGCCTTTTTAACACCTTCATTATTATTATCATCAGTAACATAATCTGCAATTTCTTTTATTCTTGGATTACTTTCACCCATAGCAATACCAAGACCAGCATTTTCTATCATCGTTCTATCATTCATATTATCACCGGATAGCAATTACTTTTTCTTTTTCAATATTTAAAAAATTTATAAGATATTCAATTGCAGTCCATTTATCCGCACCTTTTATTGAAATTTCAGTGTAAAAATATTCAATATCAACATCCTCAGTACCTTGTCTAATAGTTTTTCTAGACATATGACTTACATCAAGGATATCAATATCAGAAACGGTACCTAATTTTCTTAAAACAGAATTAAATATAGATTTAGTTTCATCACATATAGTTATTTTTAAAAATTTATTGTTATCAGAACTTTTGATATAATCTATTATGTCCTCTACAAGTGTTATGCTAGTTTTATTTTTTTCTTCTTTTTTTAGATTTTCTTTGTAATAATATAATACATTATGTTTTAATTGCTTTGCAATAATGGTTTCCTCTGTGTAGATATTGTAAGAAATACTATTTTCTTCACAAATTCCTGCAATTTCTAATACTTTTTGCTTATTTAAAAATTTTTCATACATTATTTGATCATTTTTTATGTCGTATATTAAAGAACCGTTTCCTGCAATAAAATAATTATTTGAACCAATTTCTTCTGCTATTGTTTTTATTGAATCAATTGGCCTTCCAGAAGCAATTATAACATCTGTTCCTTTTTCAATTGTTTGTTTTATTGCACTTTTTGTTTCATCAGTAACGGCACCATATTTATTTAACATTGTTCCGTCTAAATCTATTGCTGCGATTTTGTACATTTAAATCTTCCTTTCTCTCTTGTTTTCTAAAACGTAAAATTCTATAATTCAAAATAACATTTTACTATTTAATTTTTATATCATAAATAAAAAAATTTTTCAATTTAATTTTCTAAAAATTTCCTGTTTATTTTTTTTGAATTTGCAAATGATAGTATTAGAAAAAGCAAATGTTTTTTTCTAGAAAATGTAGATTTGCAGGAGGTGAATTCAAAATGGCAAACAATTCAAACAAAAAATTAGTTCCAGAAGCAATGACAGCTTTAGATAAATTCAAATACGAAGTTGCTAGTGAAGTTGGTGTTAATTTAAAAGACGGATACAATGGTGACATTTCTGCTAGAGATGCTGGTAGAATAGGTGGTAACATGGTTAAAAAAATGATCCAACAAGTTGAAAATAATATGAAATAGTTTTATTTTTAATTAGTATCATTTTTTGATAGACTAAAAGAAATTTTTCTTTATGATTGAGGGTAGAAAGTTATATTTTGCTTTAAACTTTTTATAGTTACTTATAAAATAGAAAAGGCAGGATATGATTTCCTGCCTTTTTTATATTCTAGGAAAGTTATCATAGTATGATAACTTTCTGTAGAAGATAAATATGGCAGAAATTAGATTTTGTAGCAGTTTGCACTGCGTACAAAATCTTAATTCTGGTTTTTTATAGTTCACGGCTAAATTATAATTTTTTTTACAGTGCTAAAATAAATGTTACAAAAATATTACAAAAGTATTATATTTTTATTACAAGGATATATTTTGTTGATTTAGGTAATAATTTGATGTAGAATATACTAGAGGTAAAAAAATAAAATTATAAGGGGGAATTTGTCATGGCAACAAATCCAATGCAAAGAAAAGCAAGAAATTCATTTTTATTAGGTATAGTAGTTACACTATTAATAACAGGAGCGGTAATCGCATTTTTAATCCTTCAATTAAAAAATTATAAAGACAAAGAAGCAGAAGAAAAAGCAAACAGTACCAAAGTTTGGGTTTTATCTGAAAATGTAATATCTGGACAAATAATAACAACAGACATGCTAACACAACAAGTAACAAACAAAAATATAGTTCCAAGCAATGCAATAGGAGACATGTCAATACTATCAAATTACGCATTAACAGACAAAGAAGGAAACGAAATAACAACAGAATACAAAAACAATAACGCCACACTAAGAATAGTAAAAGACGGAACAAAATACGAAATAAAAACAGAAGAAGAAACAGGAAGTTATTATATAGAAAAAAATGGAAACAAAGAATATATAGAATTATCTGAATCACCTGTAATAGCAAAAATAAATATGGATAAAAATTCAGTTATAACATTAGATATGGTATCAAAATCAAATGAAAAAACAACAAATGACTTAAGAAAAGTAGAATACAATATGTTAGTACTTCCAACACAAATCCAAACAGGAGAATATGTAGATATAAGACTATCATTACCATCAGGACAAGATTACATAGTAGTTTCTAAAAAACAAGTTGAAATACCACAAATAAATGGAGTAGATTCAGAAGACACAATATGGCTAAAATTAACAGAAGATGAAATTATAACAATGAATAGTGCAATAGTTGATGCATATAAATCAGTAGGGTCAACATTAAAGGTTGTAACATATACAGAAGCAGGAATGCAAGACGCAGCAACACCAACATATGTACCAACAGGAGATGTAATGCAATTAATCAACTCAGATCCAAACATAATACAAAAAGCAAAAAATGCACTAATACAAAGATACAATTCAAACCAAGAAAGCGTTAGAACACCAATTAACTCTGCTATAAACGGAAGCGGAGAAGACGGACAAGAAAACTTAAAAACAAAAGTTGAAGAAAGCATAACAAATTCAAAAGAAAATAGAAAGAAATACCTAGATTCATTAGGTGGGGATTATTAAAATAAGGAGAGAGTTATATATGAAAAAAATAGGATTTATAGGAGCATATGACAAAACAGACTTGTTATTAAATATAGCAAAAATATTAACAACGATGAATAATAGAACATTGATAATAGACTCTACAATAAATCAAAAAGCAAAATATGTTGTACCAGCAATAGACCCAACAATTTCATATATAACTTCTTTTGAAGATATTGATGTTGCAATAGGCTTTAATGATTTGGATGAAATAAAAAGATATACAGGCACAAGCACAGACTTACCATATGATGTTGTATTAGTTGACTGTGATACAATAGAAAGATTAGAAAAATTCAAACTAGAAGGAGCAGACAAAAATTATTTTATAACATCATTTGATTTATACTCATTAAAAAGAGGACTAGAATTAATAAGTAATATAGCAGTATCAATAGAATTAACAAAAGTATTATTTACACAAGATGCTTTAAAAGAAGATGATGACTACCTAAATTACTTGTCATTAGGATACAAAGTGATTTGGAATGAAGAAATAATCTATTTTCCACTAGAAAATGGCGATTTCTCAGCAATAGTAGAAAACCAAAGATTACAAAAAATAAAATTCAGAAAATTAAGCGTACAATATAAAGAAAGTATATGCTTTATGGCACAACAAATTTTAGGCCTAAGCAGCGACTCTAATGTAAGAAAAGCTATAAAAATCATAGAAAAAGGAGCATAAAATGTCAGTAATCACATTTGTTAATAATGAAAAAGAACAAACAGGAAAAACAATGTCACTTGTTGCAATTGCAACATATATGGCAATAAATTATAATGAAAGAATACTAATTATATCAACAACAAACACTGAAGATAAAATAAAATCATGTTACTTTGAAGAACAAGAAGTAAAAAAAATAAGAAAAGGAATATTTGGAAATAGAGGACCATCAATTCTAGACACAGAAAGTGGTATAGAGGGAATAGCCAAAATAGCAAGAAGCAACAAACTAACACCAGAAATAATAACAAACTATACAAGAGTTGTTTTTAAAGACAGACTAGAAGTAATTTTAGGCTCAAGCACAAAAAAAAGTGACGATGACTTAATAGCAGCAAAAGATATAACAGAAGAATATCCAGACTTAATAAGCATTGCAAAAATGTATTATGATAGAATATTTGTAGATTTAGATGATAATTTAAATGATGAAATAAAACAAAGAATAATGGATATATCAGACTTACTTATAATATGCTCAAATCAAGGACTAAACAGCATAAAAAAATTACAAAAATGCAAAGAAGAAAACCCAATACTACAATCTTCAAAATCAATGTTTTTAATAGGAAAATACGATAAATTCTCAAAATATAATGCAAAAAATATAACTAGATTTTTAAACGAAAAAAATCAAATATTAGTAATACCATATAACACATTATTTTTTGAAGCAACAAATGAAGCAGGAGTGCCAGACTTATTCTTAAAACTAAAAAGAATATCAGACTCAGACGACAGAAATATGACTTTTTTACAAGAAGTAAAAAGAGCAACAGAAACAATAATTTACAGATTACAAGAATTACAAGCAATGATATAAAAGAGGGAGGAAGACAAATGACTATTGCAAATATACTTTTAACTCTAGTAGTTTTAGTAGCAGCAGGAGCAGGAATAATGTACTTTTTGAAAAAGAAAAAAGAAGCTCCAACAGATACAAAAATGGATGTAGACGACAAAACATACACAATAGAAAAAATGCAACAATTCATAAAGAAAAGACTAGACGAAATAACGAAAGTCAACTTATATGATATAGGTCTATCAGAAGAAGAGTTAAAAAGAAGAAAAAATAAAAAATACGAATTAAAAAAGGCCTTAAAAGGCTGTACATATGGAGACGTAAACGATAAAAAATATGTTAAAGAATTAATATATGACTTATTAGCAAAAGAATATGATGTAAATGAAGCAAACATATCAAAAGCAATACCATTTGACATCCCTTCATTATTAACACCACAAGACAAATTCGATATCTTATTATACATGTACAAAAAAGAATTTGGATATGAAGCATTAACAGAAATAATAAAAAAATATCACTTAGCAGAATTAAAATATGTAGAAGGCGAAACAAAACCATCATATGTAATTACTGCACAAGAAATATCTGATATATTTGAACAAGAAAATCTACAATTAGATTTCTCAGACAAATTATCAGTAGTAGTACAAAGAATATATCAATATTATAAAGGTTACAGCAGCATAGACGAAGTAAGAGATATGAACATAGATGGTATATCTGGTGGTGTATCTGGTCTACCAGAAAGTTTCCTAAGTCAAGTTGCACAAACATCAGACGCAGACTATCTAACACAAATATCTGAAAACAAAGTTCCAAGAGCATGTGACAGTATTTGGATATTCTTCCAAGGTAAATCAATACGTTTAGCATTCTTGAGTTTTGGAACAGAATCAGAACTAAAAAGAGTATGTCAAAACATTTATAAATACAATAACCCAGGACAATTATCAGACACAAATGGTTACAAAATCAATGAAATGAAAGACGGTTCTCGTGTCGTTGTTGTAAGACCAAGTTTCTCTGAAACATGGGCATTCTTCGTAAGAAAGTTCGACGTTAAACGTTCAACACTAGAACAATGGTTTAAAGGAGAACCAGGATGCGAAGACTCAATAGAATTACTAAAATACTTAGTAAAAGGAGCCAGAATCATATCAATCACTGGTGAGCAAGGTTGTGGTAAAACAACAATGCTTATGGGTATGATAGAAAACATATATGAAACAATGAACATAAGGGTTCAAGAAACAGCATTCGAGTTACACTTAAGAAAAATATACCCAACAAGAAACATCTTAACATTCCGTGAAACAGACACAATATCTGGACAAGAAGGTTTGGATGTTCAAAAGAAAACTGACGGTTCTGTTAACATCATAGGTGAGGTTGCAACAGACCCCGTAGCATCTTGGATGATACAAGCAGCCCAAGTTGCATCTAAGTTTACATTATTTACACACCACGCTAAAACATTCCCTAACTTAGTAACAGCATTAAGAAACTCAATGTTAAGAACAGGAGTATTCAAAAACGAAAAAACAGCAGAAGAGCAAGTTGTACAAGTATTAAACTTTGATATACACTTAAAAAAGGACTTTAGAGGAAAAAGATATGTAGAAAGAATTACAGAATGTATTCCAATAGAAGACAAAAATGAATACACATTTGACCACAGAAAAGAAAAAACACTAGAAGGAAAATTCGATAAATTCTTTGACAATGCAACACATTACTTTGAAAAAGTTACAGACAAGCAATTATATACATACAGAAACATACTAGAATACGTAGATGGAGAATATCTAATAACAAACCCAATAACAGAAGAAAACCTACGTGGTATGAGAGAAAATATGGACGATTCAGATTTGGAACAATTTGATGCGTTTGTAGAAAAACACTGGAAAAAGCCATCAAGAGTTGCAGTAGCGGTAAACAGCACAGAAGACATAACAGAAGAAAAACCAAAAAGAAGAGGTAGAAAACCAAAGATAGAGCAATAATAATCAGGAGGTGAAATACAAGTGTCAAACCAAGTTATCTTTATAATAATGGGGGTATCAGTTGCATTAATGGTTGTAATAGGAATTGCCTATTATATAATGAACAAAAAAATGCAAGGATCAGAATATAAAAAGATACAAAAACTACAAAGAGGAACAAAAGCAAGTGCATTCTCATCAGAAATAATGTATCAAAAATTATATATATTCTTTTCTAGAGTCCCATTCATAAAAAGATATGTATTAAAATTAAGAAGAAGATTAGAAATATTAAATATAGATGACGAATACATAACAAGACGTGACGTAGCAAAAATATTAACAAAAGCACTTGTAATATTAATACCACTTATTATTATTACAATCTTAGTAACCAAAAGCAATTACTTATTAATGTTCATTTTATTAATATTTGAATTATTTATGATAGATATTTTAATGGAGGGGTCTGTAGACAAAAAAGACAATGAATTACTTACACAACAACTAGATTTCTTCTCAGAAATAAGACACGCATATCATGAATTCAATATGGTTGAAGAAGCAATATATCAAGTATCACAAGATGACGAAAAAGAAATATCAAGACAAGGCGAAAAAATTTACGAGATATTAACTTCAGACGACCCAGAAACAGAACTAGAAAAATATTATGATGTTGCACCAAACAACTACTTAAAAGAATTTGCCGGAATATCATACTTAACAAAAGAATTTGGTGATAGAAAAATAGATGGTGCATCACTATATTTAAAAAACGTTGACAATATAACACAAGAAATGCAAATTGAAATATTAAAAAGAGATAAATTAAACTATGTATTTAGAAGTTTATCATTTATTTCAATAGCACCAGTATTATTACTAGAACCAATAAAAAGTTGGGCAGTATCAAACTTCTCATTTGTTAAGAACTGGTATTATGGAAAATCAGGAATGATAGTCCAAATATTGATATTAATAATAACATTCATATCATACATATTAGTTAGAAAACTAAAAGACAATGGTTCAGTAAATATGAACACACAAAATACAGAAAATCCATGGCAAGCAAAATTATATAAAAATAAATTTGCAAAAAAAATAATAGACTTATTCCTACCAAAAGATGGAACAAAAGAATACAAAAAAGTAAAACAATTATTAACAGATGCAGCTTCACCATTAAAAATGGAATGGGTATACATAAATAGAATAGCACTATCAATAGTAACATTTGTAGTATCAATATTTGTATTTATGTATTTGCATCAAATAGCAATAGACTACGAATACACACAACCGACAACAGACTATAACTTAATAAGTATGTCGACAAAAGACGAAGCAAAAGCAATGGAATTAACAAAACAAGATAATGTATTTTTGGATATGTTTAGAGGAAAACTAGACACAACACAACAAGACATAGAAAGAGCATTATCAAAATCAAAATACTATCAAGACTCAACAGACGAAGAAATAGAAACAGCAGCCAAAAGAATACTTGGAAAACTACAGGTTGTAAATAGTGAATCATTCCAATGGTTTGAACTATTACTAGCATTTGTATTTGCAATAATAGGATATATGAGTCCTATCTGGTTGCTAATGTTCCAAGCAAAAATGAGACAACTAGAAATGGAAGACGAAGTAATGCAATTCCAAACAATTATACTTATGCTTATGAGAATTGAAAGAATAAATGTAGAAATGATGCTTGAATGGCTAGAAAGATATTCAAACATATTCAAAAGTCAAATTACAAGATGTGTTAATGACTATGAATCTGGTGCTTGGGAAGCACTAGAAAATCTAAAAAATGACATATCATACTTGCCGCTAATAAGAATTGTAGAAAGTATGCAAGCAGCAGTTGAAAAAATACCAATCAAAGACGCATTTGATGAGTTAGACTCAGAAAGAGAATACTACAGAGACAAGAGAAAAGAATCAAACGAAAGATTAATAAAAAGACAAGGTATGATAGGAAAAGTAATAGGTTTTGCACCTATGATATGCTTATTTGTTGGATACTTAATAATCCCATTAGTATTTATAGGATTAACATCAATGTCAAGTACGTTCTCAAGTATGTCATCAAGTAGTTTCTAAAAACAGACTTAAGTTGAATTTGGTTTCAACTTAAGCAATGTTAGAAAGGATAATAGATTATGGAAAATGCTTCAAAAGCACTTTTAATGGCAGGTGGAATGCTTATAGCACTATTGGTTATTGGTGCACTGTTATTGGCATTTAACCAAATTGGCGATTATGAAAAAGGTAAATCATCTATGGTAAAAAGTTCACAAGTTGCAGACTTTAACAAAGAGTTTGGAAAGTATGCAGGAGACGATATTAAAGGATATGATATTTTAACAATTATAAATAAAGCAATAGATTTTAACTTAAAAAAAGATATGCCAACTCAAGATGGTACAAATTATGTAGATTATAGTAAGACAATGACAATTACCATTACAAATATGAAAACATTTATTGCTAAACATGGCACAGGAGATAGTGATGAGTGGTTAAAGGATAAACAAGATGTATATGCAATAACAAGTGCAAATGATATGATACCTAAAGGAATAGAAACATTTACAGGACTAGAAAATACATACAAAATACAAAGATTACGTAGTTTGTCAGCAAACTATGAATCAGTATATGAAAAAAAAGAAAAAAGTGTAAAAGATATTATTGGAGTAAGTGATACCAGACTTGAAGGCGATGCCGGAAAAAAGACTATAAAACAATACAGAGAATATTCAGAATTTAAAAGTTCAACATTTAAAAGTACAGATACACAATATAGTGGAGACCAAATAATAGGATTAACATTTGAATATGTTAATCAATAAAATAAGGAGTAAAGTATGGAAAATACATCAAATGCCTTACTTATAGCAGGTGGAGTATTAATAGGTGTGCTTATATTATCACTAGCAGTTTATTTATTTGCAGATTTTGGTTCAACATCTGCAGACATAAACCAAAGAACAACAGAACAACAATTGGCACAATTTAATTCAAAATTTACAGTATATGAATCATCAGATTATAAATGGACAATTTACGATATTGTAACAGTAGCAGGCTATGCACACGAAAATAATAAATATTATACAGACAATATGACAGAAGCAGAAGCAAATTCCGCCGATTTTAATAATAATTATAAAATTACAGTTAAATTAAAAGGTAGCCAAATATTTACTATTAAAACAGAAAATATTCAAGATTATATGGCAGATGAATATAATAGCATGATACATGATGAAGTAACGAAGAATACTGTATTGCCAAAATATAACTGTGTTATATCATATCATGATAATGGAAGAGTAAGCACAATAACATTTAATTGTAATACTTAAAAAAATAATACAAAAATATTGAAAAAAAAATATATAAATAGTATAATAAAAAGGATGAAAGATGAAAAAAATAGTTTTATTTTTTGCAATGATAATAATTGTAGTTTGTGGAGTTTCATACATATTTTTAAATTACAAAGCAAATTACAATACATCAAAAAAAGCAAATCTAGAATTTGAAAATTATCTTAATGTAGAAGTCTCTGGAACAGACTTAGTAACAGTTATGAACAGAGCAATAGATAGCAACGAAAAAAATGAAGTGGAGAAAAACAACAAAGGAATTTACAAAGATAATGAAAAAAATTCTATAAGTATAGAAGTTAAAATAACAGATAATGATACAATATACCAAATGGAAACATTTGATAAAAGTGGAATGCAAAAGTTTTTAGCAAACTATGGAAGCATAAAATTTAAATGTACAAGTATAGAATATCATCAATCAACAAAAAAGGTAAAACATATGTTATTTGAACAAATTTCTAATTAATTAAGTTTTTAATGTTACTAATATGAAATTAGTATTTTAAAATAAAAAATAAAAAACAAAGGAGGAAAAAAACATGGAGAATGCATCAAAAGCATTAATTATAGCAGGAGCTATATTGTTATCAATTTTGTTAATATCTTTAGGAATAATGATATTTAACCAAGCACAAGACGCAACAAAAAATAGTGGTATGAGTCAAGCACAAGTATCTACATTTAACAACAAGTTTTCTAAATATGAAGGAAAAAAGATAAAGGGATCAGAAGTTAATGGTATGATACAAGAAGTAGTTGCAAGTAACGGTGATGAAGATAACCAAAATGCCAGTAGAATTATTACTGTTATGTTTGGAACCGCAAAAGTAGTTGAGGGAACAGCTGTAACAAATAATACAATACAATCAAATAAGACATATACAGTATCAATTTCTGAGTATGATAGCAATGGTTATGTTAAAAAAATACAAATAACAGCAGCAAATGCTAACGATAAGGCAAATAATTAAATTAATATAAGGAGGAATAATAATGGAAAACGCAGCAGACGCAATAAAAATGGCAGGAGCCGTATTACTATTTGTACTAGCATTATCCATTGTTATTCCGTTTTTTTCACAAGCAAGAGAAACAACGGACTTAATATTGGACGCTAGAGACAGAGAAACAACATACATAAATGGAAACTATTATTACAAAGCAACAGGAAACGAAAGACAAGTAGGATGGGAAACAATATTGCCAACAGTAATGAGGGCATACCTAGAAAACTATAAAATAGTATTTGTAGGCCTATCAGATCCAATTTACAAAATAAAATTAGATGGAAAAATAATTGATAAATATTCATTAGACCTAGAAACAAACAATGGAACAAAATATGAAAATGTAGCATTAGCAAATGAGGACCAAAAAGCTGAATTTTTATGTGGAATTTTATACCATAAATATAGAACAAATTACGAAGATTTTAATAAAAAATTTAATATAGAAATAGGAAGTAGATCCCTAAGTGATATGTTAAAAGGAAAAAAAATAATAGAAACATTAGGCGTTTACTATCAAAATGATTCAGATATACCAGATGTTAACAAAACACAAAAAAGAATTATAACATATACAATAACAAATTAACAAATATATGTAAATGCAAATATAAAAAAGGAGGTTAAAATGAGTGATACATTCATAACGGTAATAGCAATTTTGTTAGCAGTAGTATTATTAGTTGTAGTACCATTACAAGTTACATCACAAAGAGTTGACACTATGTCTAAACTTGATGTTGACACATTAACTTCCGATTTTGTTGAGCAAATACGAACTACGGGATCATTAACAAAAGATGATTATTATAATTTTAAACAAAAACTAACATCAACTGGAAACACATATGATGTTAATATGGAATTTAAAATTCTAGATGAAAATCCAGGTAAAAAAACAACACAGGTAACAAGAGACAAAATAGGAGAAAACGTATATTATTCAGTATATACGGCACAAGTAGAAAAAACACTTGAAGATGAAAAAAATGATGGAAAATATTCACTAAAAGAAGGAGACTTAGTATCTGTAACAGTAAGAAATACAAACCTAACAATAGGACAACAAATGAAAAATTTTGTATATAAAGTTGTAGGAAATGATACATATACAATTGCAGCATCAAAAAGTGGACTGGTAACAGCAAGTGGTGCAACATCAACAATATTAAGTAATAGCGTAGACAAACCAGAAATAACAGCAATATTTAAAGAAAATGATGCAAAAGGAAATGTCATAACAAAAAATAACACAAACTCATCAGAATTAACAAACAAATGGACAAATCAAAATGTATATGTAGAACTATCAAGCAAAGATAATTATGCTGTAGAATTGTTATTTTATAGAAGAAATTACAAAAATAGTACAGATTACAATGGATATGACCAAATATCAAATAACTTTACATTAACAGACCAGGGAGTACATGAATATCAAGTGTTTTGGAAATCAAGTTTATTAGTATCGCAATCACAATATTCAGAAATAAAAAAATTAACAGTAAGAATAGATAAAACAAAGCCAACATTAAACATTAGTACAACAGAAGCAGTATCAAATTCAAAAAATATAAATGTAAGCGCAAGTGATACAGGAGGAAGTGGAATAGCAGGATACTGTCATAAATGGTCAGAACCAAATCAAACACCATCATTAAATGGCGGAGAAGAATGGTCAGGAAATAATTTTATAACTGCAAACCCAGAAAATAATGACAAAAAATGTACAGTGTGGGTAAAAGACAATGCAGGGAATATATCAGATGCAAAAAGTATAATCGTACATAATATAGTAAAACCTGTAACAAAAGTAAGCCTAAATGGAGCAATAATAAAACAAGGGGAAACGGCAACATTAAAAGCAATATTAGAGGGCGGAAATGACTTTAAAAACATAAAATTTGAATCTTCAAATAACTCAATTGCAACGGTTAGTTCAAATGGGAAAGAAGTAAATGTAAGAGTAACAGGAAAAAGCGCAGGAAAAGCAACAATAAAATGTACAGTAACAAATCATGATAATACAACACAAACAGTCGAGGCGACAGTTACAGTAACATCAATAGCATTTAATCCAAATAGTGGAACATATAAAATTTCATATACAGATAAATCTGATAGAGTTACATTAAGAAGCAGAGTAAATGTATATGGGGAACCAAGCAAAACAGAATATGCATGGTCAAACTCAAATAATCAAGTACCAAACAATTGGCAACAATTCACAACTGGAAATGAAGTAACAAATATAGTTTCAAATCCGGGAAATTACTATTTATGGATACGTGCTACAGACCAATATAATAATTCTGTAACATATGTAAGTAACAATTTTTATGTAAAATACAAAGTGCCAGATGCATCTCAAATTAAAGTAAATTATAGTGCAAAATATTGGACAAACCAAGATGTAATAGTTAGAGTAGAAAGTAATATAGCAGATTTTGGAATACAAATTAGCACAGATGTAAAAAATTGGTATTCAAATACAACATATGTATTTACAACTAATGGGACAATATATGCAAGATTTTATGATAAAACAACGCAAGAAATTGGAAATATAATGGCAATAAACGTAAACAATATAGATAAAACACCAATTAAGATAACAAATCAAATTACATGTACAGGAAATTCGTCAGATAGTATAAGTGTTAGACTTACTTCAGTTGATAATGAATCAGGATTTTGTAAAGTTGTATGGCATTATACAGTTATTAGTACAGGCGAACATTATACAACAGAAGATGTTGAATGTAACATGAACGGTTATGAAACAGGAAATAGAGAAAATGTAATAAAGGAGAAAACACTTACAAATTTAAGACAAGGAAATTTATATGAGATATATGCAGAAATTTATGATGTAGCAGGAAATATGGTGCGTACAAATGCAATAGAACAATTGGCTGGAAAACGTTATGGAAACATCAAGGTAACAGAAAATAATCCAACCACTTGTATTGGCAAGAATTTAACATTTAGTGTTACATCAAATAAAAGTGGTGGAAAATTATCAGTATCAAGTGATAATACTTCTATAGCAGATGCATCAATTTCAGGAAATAAAATAACAGTTCAACCCAAAGGAGTAGGAAAAGCGAATATTGTAGTAACAAGTGCAGAAACCCAAAATTATTATATGACAAACACTTCAATTTCGGTAGAATTTTTTAATCATATTCCAACAGAAGGTGGTAACAAAAAGAGTGATGCAACATGTACTTCACCAGCAGTTTACTATAAAAAATGTAGTGAATGCGGAAAACAACTAACATCAACATATACAAGTGGAAATGCACTTGGTCATGATTATAAAACAGAAAAAATAATTGGAGATTGGAAATTTACAGAAAATAAAGGTAGTGGGGGAACCGGAAAAATTGCAGCAGTATTTAACAGGGCAGGTCAATATGCAAGATTTACATATAGTTCTTCTAATCCCCATACAATGAAAGTTTTATATTGTACAAGTGATACAAGTTCATCAATAGACCTATGCCTAGGAACAACAACATCAGCAACATCGGCAACAATAGCATTTAGAGCATGGGGAAGCGGATATAAAATATTATATAATAATGGTAAACAGGTAAATGATTCAAGTGATACTCCTGGAGTAGGCGCAAATGGAATGTATAATTCATATATAGATTGGGGACATAATAGTAAAGGAACATGGACATTTACAATATTCTCTAATTCTGATAACACAGCAGCACATCCAACAACATGTGTAAGAAAATATTGTTCTAGATGTTCACACAGTGAAGACTACTATAGAGAATACTAAAATTTGTAAAAGAAAACTATAAAATAGTTTTCTTTTACACAATATTTTAAAAAACTTGAAAAATACAAACATAAATGCTATAATACAAATAGATTGAAAAAAATTAGGAGGAAAATAAAATGAGTGATACACTTATAACAATAATAGCAATAGCACTAGCAGCAATATTAATGTTCATATTCCCATTAATGACAATGTCAGACAGAACAGACGACGTTGCACAATTAACTGTAGACACAGCAACAACAGAATTTGTCGACGACATAAGAACAACAGGAAAAATAACACAAGATAAATATGACCAATTTTTACAAACAATAGGTTCAACAGGAAATACATATAATGTAGAAATGCAAGCACAAATATTAGACGAAAATCCAGGAAAGAAAACAACACAAACATCAAGTGAAAAAATAGGAGAAAATGTATATTATTCAGTATATACATCACAAATAGAGGACAAACTAAAAAGTGGTAATGGGGTATATAAATTAAAAGAAGGAGACATAGTTTCAGTAGATGTAAAAAACACAAACCAAACTTTATCACAACAATTAAAAAATTTCTTCTACAAAGTAGTAGGAAATGATACTTACTCAATTGCTGCCTCACATGGTGGAATAGTAACAGCAACAGGAAAGTAAAATAAAAGTTTCATTAAAATAGCCTGTAATAGAAGATATTACAGGCTATTTTACAAATAAGATAAATAAACGAAAGGAAAAATACATATGAAGATACAAAGTTTAGCAATAATGTTTATAATAATAGTGCTACCAATATCAATAGTAATGCAGACATATATACAAAATAGAGTGGAAACATTAAGTATGCAAAGTCAATATGACTCAAAACTAACAGGTGCAACATATGATGCACTAAAAGCATATCAAATAAACTCATTTAATAGTGATACATCATATTTAGCAAACTCGAAAATGCGTGATATTGAAGCGGGTGTTAATACATTTTTCAATTCCCTTTCAACAAATTTTGCAACATTAGGATATAATCAAAAAAGTTTGCAAGGATATGTACCAGCAGTAGTATTTACAATGTATGATGGGTATTATATATATTCTCCATACACGAATACATGGGATGATGAAACAAAAAACAAACAGGGAAGTGGAAACTCATTTAATGATGGTGATGTTTTATATGGAATAAAGCCATACGTATATTACAGTTGTAGATATATTAACGGAAGTACTGATGTTGTTATAACATACTCAATGGATAACTATGTTTCAATCCAAGGAAATGTTGCAGGAAAAGGTGTAGTTAGTTTATATGGATATCTTCTAGACAATGTAAATGTAAGTGGAGATACAGTTTCATACAATGAAATCGAAATAACAGGAGAACCAGTACTAGAAGAAAATGTATTTGTCGATGGTTATATACATAAATATAAATATGTAAAGAAAAATGGTACAAAATACTACAAAAGTGATGTTAGTAACGAAGTATTTTCTGTATTAAATGGAAAAAAACAAGTACAAAAAGACTTTGATTTTCCTACAGAAGATACCAGCGCGAAAAATTATTACATAGAAGCAACAAATTTAAAAAAATATATAACAAATTCTGATCTTGCAAATTTAACAATAGATAATGCAGTAGACATTTATGGAAAACAATATACAAAAGAAAACAATCCATTTACAAAATTAGGCAATAACGGAGATGGAAAAATATTTGACTTTGGGCATAAAGGCGGAATTGAAGCAGATGATTCAAACTTTAACACACATAGAATTGATGTAATAAAATACTCAATAGAAAGAAATCTATCTGTAGCAATATCAAATTATAACAATTATTACGATAAGGGAACAAACAGTACAGATTTCCAAATGCCACAATTGAAAGACACTGACTGGATGAAAATAATAGACAATATATCAATAATAACATTCTTACAAGGAATGAATGTAGGAGGAAAAGTCTATAATGGATATTCAGTTATAACAAACACAAAAAATACCGATGTAGTTACAAGTGACTCAATCTATATAAAAACAGTAACAGGAAATGAAACTGTTTTTCATAGACCATCAGAAAATAATCTTACCACTGATGACAATTCAGTTGGAGTATTTAATGTTGACCTAGAAAGAAGAACTGGAGAAAACTCAGATGGAGTTTACCAATATTACTATCCAAAAGAAGGAACACTATCTTATGATTCAATAGTAACGCAAAATACGGTAAATGAAAATAACACCATAAATAATAATATAGTTAAAAAATTATATTATACAGCACTTGGTAGAGAACGATACTGTTTATACAGAGAAAAATTAAAATTAAAATAAATGTGATAAAATTAAGATTTTATAGCAGTTAACATAGTGTATAAAATCTTAATTTTTTATTTTTCAAATTTATACAACCAAAATATAAATCGAATAAATTTCAAAAAAAAGCAAATAATATTAATAAAATAAAAAACAAGGAGCCAAAATTGAAAAACAAAAAAATCAAAATTAGCATAATAACAACAATTTTATTAATAATATATGCCTACACACTATCAATACAAGCAATACCAGAAAACATAACAATAATCGAAGGAGAAAAAATAAACCTAAAAACAATAATCGGACTAAACGCAAACCTAGTAGAAAAAAACAATGTAATAGAAACACTAGCACAAAACCAAGAAAAAACAACAAACACACCAGGCAAAAAAACAGTAAAAATAAGCCTATTCGAAAACATATTTTTAAAAGACATAAATGTAGATGTATTACCCAAAACGCAAGTAATACCAGTAGGAAACATCGCAGGAATAAAACTATATACAAACGGAGTACTTGTAGTAGGAATGTCAGAAGTAGAAGGAATAGATAACAAAAAATACAAACCATATGAAAACACGGGAATTCAACAAGGAGACAGAATAATAGCAATCAATAATAGCAATATAAAAAACACAGAAGAATTAATAAAAAAAGTAAACTCATCAAAAGGAGAAGACGTAAAAATACAATATATACACGAACAACAAACAGAAGAATGCTCAATAAAGCCAGTAGAAACATCAAAAAAAGAATATAAATTAGGCTTATGGGTACGAGATAGTGCAGCAGGAGTAGGAACAGTAACATTTTACGAACCAGAAAGTAAAAGCTTTGGAGCATTAGGGCATGGTATAGCAGACATTGACACAGAACAGTTAATTGACATTGCATCAGGAGAATTTGTAACAACAAAAATATTAAATATTATTAAAGGTGAAACTGGAAATCCAGGTAGAATACAAGGAACAGTAGATAATCAAAAAAATATAGGAACAATTAATAAGAACACCAAGTTTGGAATATATGGAAAAGTAGATAATATTTCAAGCCTAAATATTGATTTAAATAAAAAAATGGATGTAGCATTAAGAAATGAAATAAAATTAGGAAAGGCAACTATCATGTGCTGTCTTGAAAACGGCAAAGTAGAAGAATATGAGATTGAGATAGAAAAGATTTACAAGGAAAATAATTTTGATAATAAAAGTATGCTTATAAAAGTTACAGATAAAAAATTGTTAGAAAAAACAGGTGGAATTATTCAACGGAATGAGTGGTTCTCCTATTATTCAAAACGGAAAGCTAATTGGTGCAGTTACACACGTTTTGGTAAAAAATCCAGAAGAAGGATATGCAGTTTTTGGGGATATAATGATAAAACAAATGAAAAAAGGGAATTAAGGGACGTTCCTTTTTTCCCTTTTTTCAGGGATAAGGGGACACCCCTTTTTTCTTTTTTAAAGTGATTTATGATCCATTTTTTGTTTTTAATTATTTTCTAAAAGCATTGGACCTATTTTAGTAACAGTACCAGCACCTAAAGTTAAAATCAAATCATCTTTTTGAACATTATCTTTTAAGAAAGAAACACACTCATCAAAATCAGGAATATATTTAGCATCTTTGCCCAAAGAAATAATTTTATCAACTAAATCTTTAGAAGAAATATTATAAGTATTAGTCTCTCTAGCAGCATAAATATCCAAAACAATAACATTATCAAAATTCAATAAAGCATGTGCAAAATCATCTAAAAGATTTTTAGTTCTGCTATAAGTATGTGGTTGGAAAACAACCCAAGACTTATTATGCTTTTTATTTGCAACAGATTTAGAAGTTGCAACAATCTCAGTAGGGTGATGACCATAATCATCATAAATGCTAGCCCCGTTTACTTTACCTTTAAATTCAAATCTTCTATGAGCACCAGTAAATTTTTTAAGTGCAGATTGTAAATCCTTTTTATCAATTCCATAATAATCACATAATGAAATACAAGCCAAAGCATTTAAAACATTGTGACCACCTGGAACAGATAATTTAATTTTTTCGAAAAATTCACCTTTTTTATAAACATCGAACTCAGGAAAACCATCATTATCAAATTCAATATTTTTAGCAACAAAATCAGCATTTATATTTTCAATTCCATAAGTAATAACTTTTGCATTTGTATATTGAGGTAAGTCTAAACAATTTTTATCATCACCGTTAATAACTAAAAGACCATCATTTGGTAACAATTTAACATATTTCACAAATGCTTTTTTAATATTTTCAAAAGTTTTAAAATAATCAAGGTGGTCATTATCAATATTTAAAATAATTTCAGCCTTTGGACTAAATTTTAAAAAACTTTCTACATATTCGCAAGCCTCAATAACAAAATGTTCACTATTTCCAACTCTATAATTTCCGTCTATCGCTTTCAAAAAAGCACCAACTTGAATACTAGGGTCCTTTAAAGCCTCTAAGAAACATAGTGAAATCATAGAAGTTGTTGTTGTTTTACCATGTGTACCAGAAATACAAATTGTATCTTTATAACATCTCGTAAGTTCACCTAAAAAATCGGCTCTTTCAATTGTAGGTATATTTAATTTTTTTGCTTCTAACATTTCAGGGTCATCTTGCTTAATTGCAGCAGAATAAACTACAACATCAGATTTTGCAACATCTTCCAAATTGTGACCAATTGTAACTTTTATACCCATTGAATTTAATTTGTCTGTTGCTTCAGATTTTGCCCAGTCTGAACCTGTGACATTAAAGCCCCAGTTTGTAAGGATTGCTGCAATACCGCTCATGCTTACTCCACCGATTCCTATCATATGTATATTTTTATATTTTTTTAGATTTTCAATATTTGGCATTTTTTTCACTCCTCTAAGTTTTAAATATTTTTTTGACATATTTTTAACAGATAGATTATATAATTATATAATGCAAAATTCAAGAGTTTTTGGAAAATTCTTCTTATAAAATAAGTATATTATAAAAAATTGCTGCTATTCTCAATTTATAAATTATTTAAAATGAAATTAATAAAATAGGGATTGGGGGACGGGTCTTTAATCCCGAAATTTTTAAAATACTATAAATAATTATTTTATATAATTTTTAGGGATTAAAGACCCGTCCCCCAATCCCTAAAAATTTTCTGTGCAATGTAATTTTATGGACGATGAATTGTAACAAGAAATTATAATATATAAAAAATTTTATAAAAAATGTAAAAAAAAGAAGGAAAAAAATTTTTTGTGGAGAATAATAGAGTAGGTACATAAGAATAAACTAATATGTACAAAATTTAAAACTTAAGGAAGGACGGTGCACTAAAATGCAAATCACAGATGTACGTTTAAGAAAAGTAAATTCAGAGAACAGAATGAAAGCTGTTGCTTCTGTAACATTCGATAACGAATTCGCAGTACACGACATCAAAGTTATCGAAAGTCAAAATGGATTATTCATAGCTATGCCTAGCAGAAAAACTCCAAACGGAGAATTCAGAGATATAGCACATCCAATCAATGCTGAAACAAGAGAGAAAATTCAAAAAGCTATATTAGAAGCTTATGAAGCTCCAGAAACAGAGGAATCAGCAGAATAATAAATTTGAAAAGAACCTTGAAGTGTAAAACTTCAGGTTCTTTTTTGCAAATTAAAGAGAACATATCTATAAAAAATGCAGTGTACCTTTAACTCTTATTCAGAAATAACATCTTCAAAAAGAGGATCATCAAAAAATTCTTTTAAAGTTATATTAAATCCTTCACAAATATGAAGCATTGTATCCATTCTCAAATTTTTAGTATCATTTTTCAAAAAATCAGAAATCGTAGGTAGAGATATTCCAGCAGCCTTAGATAAATCCCAAAGTTTCATATTTTTTTCTTTTAATAAAAAGTTTATTCTTTTTCTAGTTGCATCAGAAAGTTGCATAATTCCACCTCTTTTCTAATTTATATAAAAAATTATAGCAAAGAGAAACATAGAACTACTAAGGAAAACCTTAATTTTGACAAAAAAATTAAGAAATTCCTTAATAAAGTATTGCGAAAAATTATAATTAATGATATTCTATTAAGAAATTCCTTAATAGAATATCAAACAAAAGAAGAGGGGGAAATTTAAATGAAAAGAATTAAAGAAAATAAGGGGATTACGTTGGTAGCACTTATAGTTACAATAGTGATTTTACTTATTTTAGCAGGGATTTCAATATCAACATTAACAAATACAGGAATATTTGAAAAAGTACAAGAAGCAAAACGAAAATCAGAAGAAGAAAATAAAGAAGAACAAAGAAAAATAGCACAGATGGAAGCATTAATAAACAAAGAAAAAACAACATATAAAGGTATTACAATTCCAGAAGGATTTACTCCAACTAAAATTGAAGGAGAAGATTCAAGAGATGATGGAATTGTTATAACAGATGGATATGGAAATGAATATGTTTGGGTAGAAGTTCCTAAAACCGAAGAAATATACCAAAAATCAGGATTGAGTATAGAAGATTTTACCGACGAAGAATATGATAAAATAGAAGAAGATTTACATGAATATACAAAAGATTACAGAAAAGAAACCAAATGCAAAGATATCTATTATCCCGATAGTACAGATGGATGGTTTAGAAATGAAAAAGAATATAACGATTTGAAACATAAAATGTTAAAAAGCGTATATCAAAATGGTGGATTTTGGGTAGGAAGGTATGAAGCGGGAATTGAAAAATGGAGAACAAGTTATGGTGAAACAACAGTAACACCATTGTCTAAAGCCAATTTATATCCATATACTTTTGTTACAAGAACACAGGCTAAAGTTTTGGCAGAACATGTAGAAAGTGGAAGTAAAACAAGTAGTTTAATGTTTGGAGTACAGTGGGACTTAGTTTTGAAATATATTGAAAACAAAAATATTGATAAAGATTCAAAAATAAAAGATAAGTTAAATTCCAATAGTGAAAAAATTGGAAATTATTTAAATTCTACAATGATATTAAATAGAGGAATGTATATGTCAGGAAATAATTGGTATAATTATGATAAAAATCTAGAGAATCGTATAAAAAATAAGAAAAAAGAAGCAATGAAAGCATTTATACTAACAACTGGATCATCAAATAATACAAGGATACAAAATATATATGATATAGCAGGAAATGTTTGGGAATGGACTTTAGAAAAAACTGATGACAATAATAATCCGTGTATGCATAGAGGAGGAGGTTTTATAGATAAAAGCATGAATTATCCTGCAAGTTGTCGCTCAATTGGACATATATTATATAATTTAAGTTACCTTGGATTCCGCGTGACATTATTTTAAAGGTGGTATTAATTTTATAGGATATGAACTGTAATAATTTAATAAAATAATTAACAAAAAGTCGCACAATGCGACTTTTTTGAAACATAAAAATCTTCCCAATAGAACCGCCCCCAAAGGACAAATTAAACCAACATTAATTTTTCCAAAATCTGCACCGCATTAGAAGCAGCACCCTTTCTCAAATTATCAGCAACAACCCACAAATTAATACCAAAAGGAACACTATAATCACGTCTAATTCTACCAACAAAAACATCATCAAACCCATCTGCCTTAGAAGCCAAAGGATAATAATCCTTCTCAACATCATCAACAAGAATAATCCCAGGAGAATTCTGTAAAAGCACCTTAACATCATAAATATCAAAATTAGACTTAAATTCAACATTAATACTTTCGCTATGGCAATTTCTAACAGGAACCCTAACACATGTAGCAGTAACAGGAAGCAAAGGCTTACTCAAAATTTTTCTAGTCTCATTAATCATTTTGTATTCCTCTTTAGTATAACCATCAGCCTCAAAAACATCTATATGAGGCAAACAATTATTAAAAATAGGATACTTAAACTTTTGCGGAGCCAAGCCCTTATAGCCATTTTCCAAATCCTCAACACCAGCCTTGCCAGCACCAGAAACAGCCTGATATGTCGAATAAACAATTCTCTTTATTTTATACCTATCATCCAAAGGCTTCAAAGCGACAACTGCCTGAATTGTTGAACAATTTGGATTAGCAATAATCCCTTTATTTTCAAATATTTTTTCCGGATTAACTTCTGGCACAACCAAAGGAACATCTTTATCCATTCTATAAACACTACTGTTATCAATAACTGTACAACCAGATTGAACTGCAATAGGAATAAACTTTTTAGAAACACTTCCACCTGCACAGAAAATTGCATAATCAAAAATAGATTTAAAAGAATCATCTGTTAATTCTTGAATTATATAATTTTGCCCTAAAAATTGAACCTTACTTCCTGCAGATTTTTTAGAAGCAAATAATGTATATGTACAGTTTTTAAAATTCTTTTCTTCCAATACCTTTAATACAGTTCTACCAACTAAACCAGTTGAACCAACTATTGCAACTTTATAATTCTTTTTCAAAATAATACCTCCATAAACTTTTTTATTTTAATATATTGAGAAAAAATAAAAAATGTTACAAAAAAGATTGCATAATTTTGACAATAAGAGTATAATAGATTATGTGAGATAATAAAAATAGAATAAAAAGAAAAAAGAGAGGTAAAAAAAATGGATTATGTTTATATACTAAGAGAAGCATTAATCTGGATAATAACAATATTTTGGTTATATCAAATAATAGTAAGTGTATGCTCATTAGTAAAATTAAAAGAAAAACCATTAAAAGTAAACAAAAATCACAGATTTATGGCAATAATACCAGCACACAACGAAGAAACAGTAGTAGGAAACCTAGTAGAAAGCCTAAAAAATCAAGAATACGACAAAAACTTATATGATATATATGTAATAGCAGACAACTGCACAGACAGAACAGCAAGAATAGCAAGAGAAGCAGGAGCAATAGTGTATGAAAGATATGACGAAACAAAGAAAACAAAAGGATATGCACTAGACTGGTTCCTACAACAAAAAATAAAAGAAAACGCACCATATGATGCAATATGCATATTTGACGCAGACAACATAGTAGACAAAAACTTCTTAAAAGCAATGAACAAAAAATTATGCCAAGGAGAAGAAGTAGTACAAGGATACAGAGACATCAAAAACCCAACAGACAACTGGATAACATCAGGATACGCACTATTCTATTGGACAATGCACAAATTCTATCACTTAGCAAGATACAATTTAGGACTATCACCATTATTAAACGGAACAGGATTTATGGTAAGTTTTGATATCATAAAAGAAAACGGTGGATGGAAAACAGTAACACTAACAGAAGATATAGAATTTTCATTGCAAAGAATATTAAAAGGAAAAAGATTAGGATGGTCAACGGAAGCAATTGTATATGACGAACAACCAACAGGATTTGCACAAAGTTGGTCACAAAGAAGTAGATGGACAGTAGGACATATGCAATGTATGAAAGAATACACATCTAAATTAGCAGAAGCAGTAAAAGACAAAAAAACAATGATGAACTTTGACGGTTTCCTATATATAATAGGAAGTATACCAATGTTCATATTAACATTACTATTATTAGTATCAAACTTTGTATTATACGCAATGGATGGAATGACACAAACAGAACTAATAATAAATATATTAAGATATTTAGTACCAACATTTGTATTACCATCACTTACAGCAGCATTTGTAATGTGGATAGATGGTAAACCAATAAAACCAATGATAAAAGGATTATTCACATATCCATTATTCATGGGCTCTTGGCTATTAATAAACTTTAAATGTTTATTTAAAAGAGACACAAATTGGGAAAAAATTACTCATAATAGAAGCATAAAAATAGATGACGTAAACGAAAATGCAGAAGAAACAATACAAGAAGTAGAAAAAGTTTAAAAAATAACGAAAAAACCTTGCATTTATGCTAAAAATTGGGTATAATATAGATATCAACATACGAGACAGTAAAGAGTGGGAACAAATCCCACTCTTTAGTTTTGAAAATAAAAGGAGGTAAAAATTGGCAAGTATAGAAGAAAAAGTAACAAAATTAGTAGAACCAATAATAGAAAATTTAGGTTATGAACTATATGATGTAGAATACGCCAAAGAAGGAAAAAACTACTTTTTACGAATATTTATAGACAACGAAAAAGGAATAGACTTAAATGACTGCGAAAAAGTAAATGATGCGGTAAACGACATTTTAGACAAAGAAAATTACATAAAAGAACAATACTTTTTAGAAATATCATCACCAGGAATAGAAAGAGTACTAAGAAAAGACAAACATCTAGAACAAAATATAGGAAAAGACATAAATGTAAAACTATTCAAAAAAGATGAAAATGGTGCAAAAGAATATTTAGGAACACTAAAAGAATTTAATCAAAATGAAATTATTATAGAAACAGAAGAACAAGAAATAAAAATAGAAAGAAAAAATATATCACAAATAAAAACAGTTTATAACTGGTAAAAATTATATAGAAACAAAAGGTAAAATACCAATATTATATAGATAATAAAAAAAAGGAGGAATAAAAAATGAAAGCTATAGATAACAAAGAGTTAATATTAGCATTAGAAGAATTAGAAAAAGAGAAAGGAATAAAAAAAGAATACGTACTAGAATCAATAGAAACAGCATTAGTTACAGCATATAAAAGAAATTTTGATGCATTAGAAAATGTAAAAGTAGATATAGACCATAAAACAGGTGCAACACATATTTATTCAGTAAAAGAAATAGTAGAAAACGCAAATGACGAAGTAACAGAAATCAGTCTAGAAGAAGCACACAAAATCAACAAAAATCTACAATATGGAGATACAGTAGATATAGAAATAGTACCAAAAGACTTCGGAAGAATTGCTGCACAAACTGCAAAACAAGTTATAGTACAAAAATTAAGAGAAGTAGAAAGAGATTTAATATTTGACGAATACACACAAAAAAAAGGAGAAATCGTTTCAGGAATAATCCAAAAAGCAGATAGAAATATAGTAGTTGTAGACTTAGGAAGAATAGAAGGAATAATGCTTGCAAAAGAGCAAGTACCAACAGAAAAATACAGAGTAAACGACAAAATAAAAGCATATATAGTAGATGTAGAAAGAGGACTAAAAGGCGCACCACAAGTAATGATTTCAAGAAGTCATCCTGATTTTGTAAGAAAATTATTAGAATTTGAAATACCAGAAATATATGAAGGCGTAATAGAAATAAAAAGTGTATCAAGAGATGCAGGCTCAAGAAGCAAAGTTGCAGTATACTCACCAGACCCTAATATTGACCCAGTAGGATCATGTGTTGGAGCAAAAGGTGTAAGAATTCAAAATGTAATAAATGAATTACATGGAGAAAAAATAGATGTAATTGAATGGGACGAAGACCCAAGTATATTCATAGCATCTGCATTATTACCAGCACAAATCCTAGCAGTTGATATAAAAGAAGACGAAAGATTTGCAGAAGTTATAGTTCCAGATGATCAATTATCATTAGCAATTGGTAAAGCAGGTCAAAATGCTAGATTAGCAGCAAAATTAACAAACTGGAAAATTGATATAAAATCAGAATCACAATATAGACAAATACTACAAGAACAACAAAACCAAGCAGAAACAGAAGAAATAGAAGAAAATGAAAGCGAAAAAGAAGAAGAATAATTCAATAATAAATACAAAAAATAAAACGTGATAATAATTAAAAGACAGGCATAAATTAGAAAGAAGGTGTATGTTATGAAAAAACAGCCACAAAGAACATGTATGGGATGTAATCAAAAAAAAGACAAAAAAGAATTAATAAGAATTGTAAAAAATAAAGACAACGAAATATCAATAGACAAAACAGGAAAAAAAGAAGGTAGAGGAGCATACATCTGTGACGATGTAAAATGTTTAGAAAAACTACAAAAAAGTAAAAGACTAGAAAGAGTCTTTGAAATGCAAATATCACAAGAGATTTATGAAAGTTTAAGAGGTGTAATTCTTGATAAATAAAAATATATTAGGACTAATCGGTTTAGCAATGAAAGCAGGAAAAGTTGCATTTGGAGCAGATAGTGTAGAAGAAAACATAACAAAAAGAAAGGCTAAACTAATAATAATATCAAAAGAGAGTTCTGAAAGAACAAAAAGCAAATTTGTTAAATTATGCGAAAAATATAACGTTCCAATAATAATAGATGGAAAAATAGAAGAACTAAGTAAAACAATAGGAAAAAACAATAAAGCAGTAATTGGAATAAAAGATATAAATTTTGCAAATTCAATTCAAAAAAAATATAATGGGGGTGATATTATTGGGTAAGATAAAAATTTATGAAATAGCAAAAAAGCTAGGCTTAGCCAGTAAAGAAGTATTAGAAGCAGCAGAAAAACTAAATATAGAAGTAAAAAGCCATATGAGTGGAGTTGGAGAAGAAGAAGCAAAAAAAATAGAAGAAAGACTATCTAATAGAAGTGCAAAACCAGAAAAAACAGTCAAACCAGAAAAAACAACGAAAACAGAAAAAACAGCCAAACAAGCAACACAAAAAAAAGAAGAAAAAGCACCAGTAATTATAAGAAGAGAAGTAATAATAGCTGATGAAGAAAACCAAAAAAAAGAAAACAAAAAAGAAGAAAACAAAAAAAATAAATTTGAAATAGTAGAAAGAAAACAAAACAAAGACTCCAATATAGTATACAGAAACAAACCAAACAAGCCAAAAACCGTAAATGAATTGTTTGGACTAAATAAACCAGAACCAAAAAAAGAGAAAACAGAAGAAATAAAGAAAACTGAACCAGTTAAAGAAGAAAAAATAATAAAAGAAGAAATAAAAGAACAAGGGGATAGTAATTTAACAATGCAAGCAGAAGTAGCAGAAAAAAGAAATGTAACACAAGATAATAAATTTAAAAATAAAAATGCAAATAATTCAAACTTTGGTAGAGAAAATAGAAATAATAGAAATAACTTTAATAAAGACAATAGCTATAATAGAGAAAATACATTTAACAGAGATAATAGAAAAAATGACAGCAGAAGCGGAGAAGGAAGAAACAACTTCAATAATAGAAACAATTCAGAAAACAGAAATGGCTATGAAAACAGAAACGGATTTGAAAACAGAAATAATTACGAAAATAAAAATGGTTTTGAAAACAAAAACAATAGATTTAACAACAACAGAAACGGAAGAAATGGTGAATTTAATAGTTCAAACAATGGAAATAATTTCAGAAAAAATAATGGAAACTTCAATAATAAAAATAATTACAATGGAAACAATTATAACAGAAGACCATTAGACGAAAAAGGAATTGAAAAGAATATCAAGAACATAATGGCAGTAGAAACTGTTGAAAAAGAAGTTGTTAGAGACTATAGTAAAAACATAGATAAACAGAAATTCAATAACAAATTTGATGATAACAAAAACAAAAAATCAAAATCAAGAAGAAACGAAAGTAATTTTGACGAAGGAAAACTAAAATCATTAAAACAAACAAGCAAGTTATCAAATATGTTTGAAGACCAAGATGGCGGAATGTTAGATTACTACGACTTAACAACACAAAGAGGAAGAAAAGGCAAGAAAAAACAAGCGAAAAATGAAGAAAGAAACAAACAAAAAATATTTGAACTAACAGAAATAGAAATACCAGACTCAATATCAGTAAAAGACCTAGCGGCAGAAATGAAAAAGACAACAGCAGAAGTTATAAAAAAATTATTCGGATATGGAATTATGGCTACAATCAACCAAGACCTTGACTTTGATACAGCATTTTTAGTTGCTGGAGAATTTGGAATCACAGCTAAAAAGAAAGAAACAGTAACAGACGAAGATATCTTATTTGACGATTCTGAAGACAAAGAAGAAGACTTAGAAGTAAGACCACCAGTAGTAGTTGTTATGGGACACGTAGACCATGGAAAAACATCATTACTAGACACTATTAGAAAAACAAATGTAATAGGCGGAGAAGCAGGTGGAATCACACAAGCAATCGGTGCATACAAAGTTAAAGTAAATGGTAGAGAAATAACATTCTTAGACACACCAGGACACGAAGCATTTACAGCAATGAGAGCCAGAGGTGCACAAATAACTGATATAGCAATATTAGTAGTTGCAGCAAATGACGGTATAATGCCACAAACAGTTGAAGCAATAAACCATGCAAAATCAGCAGGAATACCAATTATAGTTGCAATAAACAAAATAGACTTACCAGATGCAAATGTTGACAAAGTAAAACAAGAACTAATGAACTACGAACTAGTACCAGAAGAATGGGGAGGAGACACAATATGTGTACCAATCTCTGCTAAAAACAACATAAACATAGACCAATTATTAGAAATGGTATTACTAGAAGCAGATGTACTAGAATTAAAAGCAAATCCAAATAAACAAGCAAAAGGTGTTGTTATAGAAGCAAGACTTGACAAAGGTAAAGGAGCAATAGCAACAATGCTTGTACAAAGAGGAAAACTAGATGTTGGAGACACAATAATTGTTGGTTCTTCAATTGGTAGAATAAGAGCAATGACAAACGAAAACGGTAAAAAAGTAAAATCAGCAGGACCATCAACACCAGTAGAAATAATGGGATTAACAGAAGTACCAGAAGCCGGAGATACATTCTACGAAGTAAAAGACGAAAAAACAGCAAAACACTTAATCGAAAAAAGAAAACGTGAAGCAAGAGAAAAAGCATTTGGAGCAGCAACAAAAGTCACTCTAGATAACTTATTTGAACAAATGGAAGAAGGAAACCTAAAAGTATTAAACTTAATTGTAAAAGCAGATGTTCAAGGATCTGTAGAAGCAGTTAAACAATCAATGGAAAAACTACAAAACGAAGAAGTAAAAGTAAAAGTAATCCATGCAGCACCAGGAGCAGTAAACGAATCAGACGTTACACTTGCAAAAGTATCAAATGCAATAATAATCGCATTCAATGTTAGACCAATACCAGCAGCAAAAGAAATGGCAGAAAAAGAAGAAGTACAAATTAAACAATACTCAGTAATTTACCAAGCAATAGAAGAAGTAGAAGCCGCAATGAAGGGAATGTTAGCACCAAAATATGAAGAAAAAGTAATAGGAAATGCAGAAGTAAGACAAACATTTAGAATCTCAAATGTTGGAACAATTGCAGGTGCTTATGTATTAACAGGAAAAGTAGAAAGAAATGCAGGAGTTAGAGTTATAAGAGACAATGTAGTAATCCATGAAGGAAAACTAGCTACATTAAAGAGATTCAAAGATGATGCTAAAGAAGTAACAAAAGGATTTGAATGTGGTATGCAAATTGAAAACTACAATGATATTAAAGAAGGAGATATTATTGAAGTGTATGTTATGGAAGAAATAAAAAGATAAAAAAATCGGGATTAGGGGACGGGTCTCCAATCCCGAAAAAATGCAATTAAGAGGAGGTAGACAAAATGCCTAATAAAAACAATAATAGAATGGGACGTATTGACGAAGAATACAGAAAAGAATTAAGTCAAATTATTGGTTTTGAATTAAAAAATTCAAGCATTACAGGAATGATAAGTGTTACAAAAGTAAAAGTAACACCAGACTTAAAATATGCAAAAGTATATGTAAGTATTTTTAATTCAAAAAATATAAAAGACACAATGGAAGGACTTAAAAAATCATCAGGATTTATAAGAACGGAATTAGCAAAAAGAATCAATTTAAGAAATACACCAGAATTGATATTTGAAATAGATGATTCAATGGAATATGGAGCAAAAATAGATTCAATATTAAAAGAAATAATGCCAAACAAATAAAATGTCAACAGGGACGTCCTTTTTTGACAGATAAAAAAGTTGTCAATGGGGACGCCATTTTTTGACAAGTGAGAAAGTTGTTAATGGGAATGCTTTTTTTGACAGATGAAAAAGGTTGTCAAAAAGGCCAGTCCCTATTGACAGGAATGGAGAAAATTATGACTTTAGATAATATATTAGAAGAAATAAAAAAAGCAGAAACAATAGCAATAATGGCACATGAAACACCAGATGGAGACGCAATTGGAAGTTGTCTAGCAATGAAAGTAGCACTAAAAAAACTAGGAAAAAATGCTGATGTAATAATAAGAGAAGTCCCAAAAATATTTGATTTTTTACCAGGAAGAGAAGAAATAAAAATGGACTCAGATGTAGAAAAATATGACCTAGCAATAAGTTTAGACTGTGCTGATTTCAAAAGACTAGTAGGAAACGAATACTTTGAAAAAGCAAAACAAACGATAGTAATAGATCACCATGGAAGCAACAAAATGTATGGAGACATCAACTTTGTAAATCCAGTTGCACCAGCATGTTGCCAAATATTAATAGGAATGTTCCAATACTTTAATATAAACATAGACAAAGAGTTAGGAACATGTATATTAACAGGAATCATTACAGACACAGGAGGGTTCAGATATTCAGGAGTAACACCAGAAACATTTGAATTCACAGCAGAATTGCTAGAAAAAGGTGTAAATGTTTCAGACATCTATAAAAGAGTATTAGAAACAAAAACTAAGGCAAACTTTGAATTAATGAGAAGAACAATAGACAGAATGGAATTTTTAGCAGATGGAAAAGTCACTTTTACATACATAACAAATAAGGATTTAGAAGAAGTAAATGCCGGAATAGGAGACCACGAAGGTTTAGTAGAAACAGGACGTGATATTGAAGGTGTTGAAGTTTCTGTATTTATTAGACAAAAAGACGAAGATGAAAATACATACAAAATTTCTATGCGTTCAAATGACTATGTTAACGTTTCAGATGTATGTATGATGTTTGGCGGTGGAGGACACGAAAAAGCCGCAGGTGCAGTTGTACAAGGAAACATCGAACAAGTAAAACAAAAAATAATGAAAGAATTAGAAAAAGTTTTAAAATAAAAAAACGGGATAGGGGGACGGGTCTTTAATCCCTAAAAAATTTTTTAGGGATTAAAGACCCGTCCCCCTATCCCGTTTTTTTTAGAAAGGAAATTATGGACGGAATAATAATCATAAACAAACCCAAAGGATGCACATCACACGACATAGTATACAAAATAAAAAAATTGCTAAACGAAAAAGTCGGCCACACAGGAACACTAGACCCAATGGCAGAAGGAGTATTGCCAATACTAATAGGAAAAGGAACGCTACTTTCAAAATACTTAATAAACCATAACAAAAAATACATAGTAGAACTACAATTAGGAACCAAAACAGACACCGCAGACTCAGAAGGAAAAACAATAGAAGAACAACCTGTAAACGAAACTCTTCTAACACAAGAAAACATAACAAAAATATTGCAAACATTCATCGGAAAACAAGAGCAGGTGCCACCAATTTATTCTGCAATAAAAGTAAATGGAAAAAAATTATATGAATATGCAAGAAAAGGTCAACAAGTTGAACTAAAACCAAGACAAATAGAAATTTATAATATAGATTTAATTGACTATTCACCAAAAGAAAAACAAATTAAATTTGAAGTGTTTTGTGGAAAAGGTACATATATTAGAAGTCTATGTGAAGATATTGCCACTAAATTTGGAACAGTGGGATACATGAAATCCCTTAAAAGAACGCAAGTTGGAGACTTTAAAATTAAAGATAGCATTACTGTTGAAGAGTTAAACAAAATCGTAGAAAACTCAAATATTGCAAATACGAAAAAAAATGAAGCAAATAACAAAGCAAATAATAAAATGAGCAATGAAATAGACAAAAAAATAATATCAGTAGAAAAAATATTTGAAGCATCACCATCAATAGAACTAGACGAAAGAAAACTAAAACTATTTCTAAACGGAGTTATGCTTACACAAAAGTACGATAATGGAGTCTACAAAATATATAGCCACGAAAGCAACAATATAAACCAATTTATAGGAACAGGAACAATTAAAGATAATTTATTAAAAAGAGACATTATATTATAAAAACTCACTATTACAATACAAGAAAGCAAAAAGTTAGGAACTTTAAAAAATAAAAATTTCATAAAAAATAAAACACTGAATATACTTTATAAAAAAGATATGAGGTGTTTTTATGTTTTATATAGAAAAAAATGACAAGCCCAACTGGCTTATAAAAAAAGCAAACATAATAAAAGTGGAAGATAACACAATAATACTACCAATCTATGAAAAAATAAAACCCAAAGGTATTGAAAAACTAGCAAAAAAAACAAACAAAATAATAAGAAAAAACTCAAACAGTGTAAAAGCAGTTGCAAGCAAAGAAATACAAAGAGAAAAACAATATATAAATTTATTAAATACATATGGAATAGAAATAGCAGACGGAAAATGGCTATTTGAAATTCTAATACCAGACGTTGTACAAAAAATAGTAGAACAACAAAAAATAGAAAAAGTAAGCATATCAATATTAATAAATGACTTAACAGAAATAGAATTAGAAAACATAAAAGAACTAGCAAATAAATATCAAAATATAAATATTGTAACAAACCATATAGAAAAATTCACAAGACTACAAAAAGCAATGCTAGAAAATGGAATAATAATAACGATAACTAATAACAAGAAAAAAAGTTTAATGAAATCACAAATAATAATAAATGTGGACTTTCCAAAAGAACTAATTGACAGATACAGAATAAACGAATATGCAACAATTATAAATATAAAAGAAAAATTAAAAATAAAGCAAAAAAGATTTGAAGGAAGAATAATAAATGATTACGAAATAAAACTAAAAAATAATTATTTTGGAGAAAAAATAGTCGATAGACAATATTACTGTAAGGACTTGTACGAGTCAGAACTACATAAAAAAACTCCGTACAAAGAACTTAGGAAAAAAATAAAAAAAGAAATTGCAGATATTATAATAATACCAACATAGAACAAATCTGAAAATTTTCTGTGCAATGTAATTTTATATATTAGGAAAGTTGCATAACTTTCCCAATATATAAATAATAAATAAAAAATTTCCCTAACCCCTTTTATTTTTATAAAAAGTATAATATAATAGGTATATCAAAAGCAATTACAGGGAGGTAAAAAAAGATGCCAAGAAGTAATAATAAAAAGGAAGCAAAACATAGCAAACCAGAAGAAAAAACAACCAAAATAAAAACACAAAAAGGCAAAATACCAAAAAATAAAAAAAGGAAACAACATCCAAAATTAAAACTATTCCTAAAAATACTACTAATAATATTTTTACTATTATGTGTAGCAGGAGCAGGGGTAGTCTCAGCAATGATGTTTGGACTATTTGGCAACGACTTTGAAATAACAAAAGAGGAACTAATAGTAGGAAACTCTAACACAATTGTATTAGACAAAGACGGAAATGAAATAGCAAACTTAAACACAGACGAAAATAGAAAAACAATATCACTAAGTGAAATGTCACCATACTTGCCAAAAGCATATATAGCAATAGAAGACAAAAGATTCTATTCACATAGTGGTGTAGACATAAAAAGAACCGCTGGAGCAATACTTGGAGCAGTTACAGGAAACTCATCATATGGAGGAAGTTCAATAACACAACAATTAGTAAAAAACATAACAAAAGACAAAGCAAGATCAGGACTAGCAGGTGTAGTAAGAAAAATGAAAGAATGGTCAAAAGCAGTACAAGTAGAAAGAATGATATCAAAAGACCAAATACTAGAACTATATTTAAACATAATATTTGTAGGTGGTAACGAACTACACGGAGTAGAACTAGGCTCACAATATTACTTTAACAAAAGTGCAAAAGACTTAAGTTTAGCACAATGTGCATTTTTAGCAGGAATAAACAACTCACCAAATTCATATAGCCCATATGACACATCATTAGACCAAGAAAAAGCAGAAAATCTAAGAAAAGAAAGAACACTAACAGTTTTAAAAGAAATGAAAACACAAGGCATGATAGAAAACGAAGACGAATATAATGCAGCAGTTAAAGAAGTAGAAGATGGACTAAAATTTGAAAAAGGATATTCAGGAACATCAAGTTACTCATACCATACAGCAGAAACAGTAAAACAAGTAATAAAACAAGTAATGGAAGAAAAAAATATATCTGAAGATTTAGCAAAAAACTATGTATATGGAAGCGGATTAACAATATACTCAACAGAAGACCCAAAAGTGCAAGCAAGAGTAGAAGAAGAATTTGCAAAAACAAAATACCAAATAAAAGGTAGAGAAAAAAATAAAAATGGTGAACTAAAAAATGACCATACACAAGCCGGAATGGTAATAATAGACAATCAAACAAACCAAGTAGTAGCAGTAGGAGGAAGTCTTGGAGAGCAAAAAACAACAGGATGGAACAGAGGAACACAATTAACAAGACAAACAGGTTCATCAATGAAACCACTAGCAGACATAGTACCAGGATTACAAGAAAAAGTAATAACTGCAGCAACAATATATGATGATGCAATAACAGACTTTGGAGGAGGATATAAGCCAAAAGACTACAACAATCCAAAGGGATATATCAATATAAGAAGTTGTATACGTACATCACAAAATATACCAATGGTAAAAGTAATGATGGAATTAACACCTAAAAAATCAATAGAATACCTAAAGAAAATGGGAATAACAACACTAGATGATACAAAAGATGCAAACCCAGCATTATCAATAGGTGGACTAAGTAAAGGAATAAGCCCATTAGAAATGGCAGGAGCATATGCATCAATAGCAAATGATGGTGTATACACAAAACCAATATTCTTCACAAAAGTAGTAGACAGTAGTGGAAACACAGTATTAACTGCAAACCAAGAAAAAACAAGAGTAATATCAGAACAAAATGCATACTTAACAAGATCAATTGTATCAGAACCAACAAAAAGTGGAGGAACAGCAACATATTGTGCAATACCAGGAATGGAAACATGTGCAAAAACAGGTTCAACAGATGACTATGTAGACAGATGGTTATGCGGATTTACACCATACTATACTGCAGCATGTTGGTTTGGATATGACAACGACCAAGAACCATTAAAAGTTGGAAAAACAACATATAGTGTAGATGGAAGAAACCCAGCAGGACAATTATGGTCATCAATAATGAAAGATATCCATAAAGGATTAGCAAACAAAAACTTCAACAAACCATCAACAGGATTAGTACAAAAAACAATATGCAAAGACACAGGAGGAGTTGCAACATCTTCATGTACAAACACATACACAGAAACATTTACAACAGACAATGTGCCAGAAAACTGCCAAGGACACGGAACACAAAAAATATGTACAGAATCAGGAAAAGTTGCAAACGAATACTGCCCAGCAGATAAGGTAAAAACAGTATCTTATGGAGGAGTTATTCCAAAAGAACAACTAAAATTATGGAATACAATAAACAAATCAAAATCATCAAGCGAAAAAATAGACGAAGTATGTACAATACATACAAAGAAAATCGAAGAAAAAACATCAAACGAAAATAAAACACCAACAAATACAGTAGAAAAAGAACAAAATAAAATAGGAAATATAGTAGAAAAACCAACAACAAAACCAGAAGAAAATAAAGTGCCTGATGAAACAGGAAAAGACGAAACCGCTAAAGACGAAACAGCAGACTAAAAAAACAGAATTAAGATTTTGTATGCAATACAAACTGCTACAAAATCTAATTTCTGCTATAAAATAATATAAAATATTGAGCACTTTGGAAAGGAGAAAAATGGACATATATTTTTACAACACATTAACAAGAAAAAAAGACAAATTTGAACCACTAGACCCAAAGGAGATAAGAATATATTCATGTGGACCAACAGTATACAAAGATGCCACAATAGGAAATATGAGAACAAACATATTTCAAGACGTATTAAGAAGAACATTACGCTATAATGGATATAAAATAAAACACGCAATGAACATCACAGACGTAGGGCACTTAGTATCAGACGGTGACGAAGGCGAAGACAAAATGTTAAAATCAGCAAGAGAAGAACACAAAACGCCAATACAAATAGCAGAGCACTACACAAAGTTATTTTTTGACGACTTAAAATCCTTAAACATAGAAACACCAGAAATAGTATGTAAAGCAACAGACCACATAAAAGAAATGCTAGAATATGTAGAAAAACTAATGGAAAATGGATATGCATACGAAACATCAACAGCAATATATTTTGATATATCAAAATTAGACAAATACCCAATACTTTCCAATCTAGACATAGAAAATCAAAAAGCAGGAGCAAGAGTAGAAGTAGACCCAGAAAAAAGAAATCCACATGACTTTGCATTATGGATAAAAGCACCAGAAAATCACTTAATGAAATGGAATAGTCCATGGGGCCCAAGTTACCCAGGATGGCACATAGAATGTTCTGCAATGGGAAGAAAATACTTAGGAGAGCAATTTGACATACATACAGGTGGAATCGACTTAATACCAACACACCATGAAAACGAAATTGCTCAAAGCAAAGGAAGATGCGGAAAAATACCAGCAAAATACTGGTTACACGGAGAATACCTATTAATAAATGGAGGAAAAATGTCAAAATCACTAGGAAATGTATACCTAGTAAAAGACATAAAAGAAAAAGGATATGACCCAATAGTATACAAACTATTCAGTTACTCATGTCATTACAGAAACAAACTAAACTTTACATGGGAAGGAATAGACTCTGCATCAAAATCATTAGAAAGACTGCGCAACAGTTACCAACTAAACTTAAATGGAACAGACGAATTAACAGTTGAGGACAAAGAAAAATTAGCACAAATAGAAGAAAATTTCCATAAAGCAATAAATGATGACTTAAACATGCCACTTGCAATGAGTTTTGTGTGGGAAGCAGCAAGATTTGAAAAGAAAAATCCGGAAGTTGCTAGATTACTTGCAAAATTTGACACAGTTCTTGGAATTAAAATAGATGAAGCAAATACAGAAAAAGAGGAAATTCCACAAGACATTTTGGATTTAGTTGAACAAAGAAAAATAGCAAGAGAAAACAAAGACTGGGCAAAATCAGATGAATTAAGAGATTTAATAAATCAAAAAGGATATTTAGTTAAAGATACTAAAAATGGAGTAGAAATAAACAAAATAATAAATTAAGAAAAAAGCAAAATATCCAGAAATTTGGCTATTAATAAAAATAAAAAACAAAAAGGAGAACAACCTTTTTAAAACAAATTAGGAGGGATAAAAATGGCAATATTATTACCAGGAGGAGCAGGATTTATAGGAAGTCACACTGCAGTAGAATTATTAAATAAAGAAAGAGAAATAATTATAATAGACAACTTCTCAAACAGTACACCAAAATCATTAGAGGCTATTAAGAAAATAACAGGAAAAGACTTTAAATTTTATGAAATGGACTACATGGACAAAGAAAAACTAGAAAAAGTATTTGAAGAAAACAACATAGAAGCAGTAATGAACTTTGCAGGATACAAAGCAGTTGGAGAATCTGTACAAAAACCAATAGAATACTACACAAACAATATATCAGGAGCATTAGTAGTATTAGACACGATGAGAAAATATGGATGCAAAAAATTCATATTTAGTTCATCTGCAACAGTATATGGTGAACCAGAAAAAATGCCTATAACAGAAGATACACCAACAGGTGGAACAACCAATCCATATGGAACAACAAAATTATTTATAGAACAAATACTAAAAGACATTTACAAATCTGACAACACATGGGACATCTGCATACTAAGATATTTCAATCCAGTAGGAGCACATGAAAGCGGACTAATTGGTGAAGAACCAAAAGGAATACCAAACAACTTAATGCCATATGTAGCAAGAGTTGCAGCCGGAACATTAAAAGAATTGTCAGTATTTGGAAATGATTACAACACACCAGATGGAACAGGTGTAAGAGATTATATCCATGTTGTTGACTTAGCAAAAGGACATATAAAAGCATTGGAAAAATTAGAAAAAGAAAATGAAGGTTTATATATCTATAACCTAGGTACAGGACATGGTTATAGTGTTTTAGATATGGTTAAAGGTTTTGAAAAAGCAACAGGTAAAAAGGTTGCGTATAAAATAGCACCTCGTAGACCTGGGGATATTGCTACATGTTATGCAGATCCTACTAAGGCAAAAGAAGAATTAGGTTGGACTGCAGAAAAAAATATCGATGATATGTGCAAAGATAGTTGGCACTACATTGAAGAGAGCCAAAAATAATTTAATGGACTTCGAATTGTAACATTGTTTTTAATAAAAAAATAAAAAAGTTATAAAAAATAGTTGATTTTTACAAATAAGTATGGTATTATAATGCCATACTTATTTTAGTATTTTTTTAATCTAAAGAATTTTTTATTCATATTTTTATATCTAATATTTTTTAATTCAGACTCCTTCAGAGTACAAAAATTTATATTCTGCCTAATTTGAAAATTAATTCAAAAGGCATAAAGGAAAGGAGGGATACATGTGAGCAGTGAATTTGAAAAAGTTGTGTTGCAAAAATTTGACGAAATAAGTGGTAAATTAGAACATTTAGATAATAAAATTGATGCAGTAGAAGAAAATTTAAACAATAAAATTGATACAGTAAATAACAATCTAAATGAAAAAATTGATGCAGTAGAAGAAAATTTAAATAAAAAAATCGGCGCAGTAGAAGAAAAATTAAACAATAAAATCGATGCAGTAGACAACAACTTAAATAAAAAAATAGACTATGTAGACGCTAAACAAACAAAAAGATCAGATAGTATTATGGATAAATTAGATTACATGAGTAATAACATAGCACAAATACTTGAAGAACAAATAAAAATGCGTAAAGAAATGAAAGAATACAATGAAAAAAATGAAAAAGAACATAGAATGTTTGAATATGAAATAAGCAACTTAAAAAGATATGTAGTATAATAATAAAAAAATACCTTCTGATTAACTAAAACAGAGGGTATTTTTATAAAAAATTTTAACCAGAAAGAATTAATCCTGCAAAAAATGGTAAACTTTAAAAAAAGAACCCTGCAAAAAGTGGCAATTGTAAAATAATGTAAAAAACAAAAAATAATTGCATAAAAAAACCATCTATGGTATAATTTGAAAAGTACAATGGAAAAAAGGTGGAAAAAATGAAAACAATATTAGTAGTAATATATATATTAGTATTTTTAATATTTGCACTATGCCTATACGCAGTAACGCAAATAAAACTATTAGGAATAAAAATAAAAGACTTTTGGAGTTTTATAGAAGCAAACCAAATGCTAGACAAACTAGAAAAATTAGCAAAACAATACGAAAACATGTCACCACAAGAACAAGTAATATACCTAGCAGAAGCGGAAAAAATCTTTACAGCATTTGACAAAGTACCAGAAGCACTATGGGACGAAGAATACGAAAAATACAAAAAAGTACTAAAAAAATATAATGATATAAAAATGTTCAGATGGACATCAAACTAAAAATATAAAGAATAAAAATTATATGGGCATTTAACTAAAATAAAAAAACACAAAAAATTTAAGAATACAAGAAAGAAGGAAAAACAAGTGTCAGAGAAAAAAGAAAAAAGAAAAATAAGCGTATTTTTAAAAATAATAATAGTACTATTAATAATATTAGCGTTAATAATAGGCGTAGCATTTTTCTATGTAAAAGGAAAATTAGATAAAATACAAAAAGTAGAACTACCATCAGACAAAGACTTGGGAATAACAGAAACAACTGCAAAAAATCTAACAGGATACAGAAACATAGCAATATTTGGAGTAGACAGTAGATCAGACGATTATGGAGTAGGAAACAGAAGTGACTGCATTATAATAGCAAGTATAAACAATGAAACAGGAGCAATAAAATTAATATCAGTATATAGAGATACATATGTAAATATCGAAGGGCATGGACTAGACAAAATAACACACGCATACTCATATGGAGAAGCACCACTTGCAGTAAAAACACTAAACACAAATTTAGACCTAAATATAAACGAATTTGTAACAGTAAACTTTGACTCAGTAGCAGAAGCAGTAGACCAATTAGGAGGAGTTCAATTAACAATAACATCTGACGAAATAAAATATATAAATGGATATATAGACGAAACATCAAAGGTAACAGGAAAAACATCTAAACACATAACAGAACCAGGAACATATACAGTAGACGGAGTACAAGCAGTTGCATATTCTAGAATAAGATACACAGACGGTGGAGACTATAAAAGAACAGAAAGAATGAGAACAGTAATTGAAGCAATGTTCAGCAAATTAAAAACAAAAAATCTAAACGAAATAAACTCATTCGCAGACAAAATATTACCACATGTTTATACGAACATATCAGCAACAGATATAATATCAATGGTACCAAGTATGTCAAAATACAAAGTTACAGAAAGCATAGGATGGCCATATGATACAAAAGGAAAAACAATGGATAGATGGTACGGAATACCAATTACACTAGAATCAAATGTTACACAATTACACAAAGAAGCATTTGGTGAAGAAAATTATACACCTTCAAGTGATGTTAAGAGTATAAGCGATAGTATAATAAATAAGACAGGATATACAAAATAAAATATGAAGAAAATCCATTATACAAAAATTTATATAAATGGATTTTTTTTCTTTAATATAAAATAGCGAAAAATGAAGAAAAATATTGCTTTTTATTTTGAAAAATAATATAATAAAAATGTATTAGATTAGTTAATAAGGGGGATAATTATGAATGCAAATGTTGGTGAGAACAATATAGTTGCAGAAAATACAATAGTAGAACAAGAATTGAAAGAAAAAACAGACGTAAGAAAAGCCGTATATGGAGTTTTTAAAAGGATAATAGATATTTTAGGGGGATTCGTAGGAGTCATTTTATTAATACCTGTTACTATAGGTGTATACATAGCTAGAAAAATATTAAAAGAAGATGATGGACCATTATTTTATGAACAATTAAGATATGGGAAAGATGGAAAAAAATTTAGAATATATAAATTTAGATCAATGTGTGTTGATGCAGATAAAAAATTAAAAGAATATTTAGCAAATAATGACGAAGCACGAAAAGAATTTGAAGAAAATCAAAAATTGAAGAATGATCCAAGAATAACTAAAATAGGTGATTTCCTAAGAAAAACTAGTATTGATGAACTTCCACAACTTATTAATGTATTAAAAGGAGAAATGAGTCTTATAGGACCAAGACCAATAGTTGATGGAGAAATTGAAAAATATGGAACAAATAAAGATAAGTTTTTAAGCGTAAAACCAGGACTTACTGGATATTGGGCAGCAAATGGTAGAAACAATATTACTTATTCAGAAAGAATAAAAATGGAATTATATTATGTTGACAATATGTCATTCGGATTGGATTTAAATATTTTTTTAAAAACAATTGTTTCGGTTATAAAAAAAGAAGGAGCAAATTAAGGGGGAAAATATATAATGTCAAAAATATCAATTATTATGCCGGTATATAATGTAGAAAAATATGTTGCAAAAACTATAGAAAGTGTATTAGCACAAACATTTAAGGATTTTGAATTTTTTGCAATAGATGATGGGTCTATAGATAATAGTGGAAAAATTTGTGATGAATACGCCAAAAAAGATAGTAGATTAAAAGTTATACATAAGAAAAATGGAGGTGCTCCAGAAGCAAGAAATGTTGCTATCGAAAAAGCAAATGGAAAGTATATGTATTTTATTGACTCAGATGATTGGATTGAACCAGAAATGTTAGAAATGATGTATAATTTAGCTGAAGAAAATAATGCGGATTTAGTTGTGACTGGGTTTAAGATGGAATACTACAATAAAAAAAGTGGATATGTTACTTATGAAAACAAAATAAAAGATATTGTTTATGATGAAAGGCAATTTAAAAATAGTGCATATAATTATCTTAATAATAGCATATTGAGTTTACCATGGAATAAATTATATTTAGCAGATAGAATAAAAAATGAAAATATTAGATTTCCAAATACAAAATGGGATGACCATCATTTTAATATGGAATATTTAATGAATATTGGAACAGTCGTTATGTCTTCTATAACAATGTACCATTGGTATAGATCAAGAAAAGGTTCAGAAACTATGATAAATTATAGTGATCCTAAAATGTTCTCAAAACGAAAAGAACATTATATGCATATTAAAAAATTATATGAACATTGGAATATGGAAAATGATGAAAAAAGTAGAGATGCTATATGCAGTTATTATGTTGGAAGATTATTTCAATGTATTCAGGAATTGACAGATAATAAGTCAATAAAATACAAAGACAAAAGAAAGAAAATACAGGAAATATTAAATGATGAAGAAACAAAATATGCACTAAAATATTCAAATACATTGTCAAATAAATTTAAAATATTAATATTTCCAATGAAAATTAATAATATAGAGCTATGCTTTGCATTTGGGAAAATAATAAGTACTATAAGAAGGATTTTTCCAGGTTTATTTATTAAGTTAAAAGAGAAAGAAGTTCATTCAGTTTAAAGCTAGTATGTAAAGGATAAGATATGTATAAAATAGATAAAATTATAGAAAAAATTCAAAAGTATAAATATATTTCTTTTGATATTTTCGACACACTAATTAAAAGAAGTGTAGAAAAACCAAGTGATATTTTTTCAGCAGTTAATATTGAATATGAAAAAATTTATGGATGTAAAATAGACAATTTTGAAGAAATCAGAAAATCCGCTGAAATAAGAGCTAAGAACTTATTCAATAAGGTGGAACCTAATATTGATGATATTTATAATAGTATTGAGCTAGATAGAAAAAAATATATAATAGAAGATTTAAAAAAAATAGAATTAAATCTTGAATATAAATTTTGCCAATTAAATAAAGATTTTTATCCAATTTATGATTATTGTGTAAAAAAAGGAAAGATAATAGTATTAACTTCAGATATGTATTTAAAAAAGGAACATATTGGCAATATATTAAAAAATGCAGGAATAGATTCATACTTAGAATTATTTGTTTCAAGTGAATTACAATTAAGAAAACATGATGGCACAATATGGAAATATATACTAAAAAAAATTAATATTAATCCAAATGAAATAATTCATATAGGAGATTCAAAAAGAAGTGATATGTTATTACCTAGATTTAATCATATTGATACAATTGGCATTTCAAAAAAAATTGAAAAAACACAATATTACAATAATAGTATAAATATGAATAGTAATGAAAAATTACAATATGATATACTTCAAAATTATATTAATAATAATATAGATATGGACAATAGTATATATTATAGAATTGGATATGAGGTATTAGGACCAATTTTATACGGATATTCAAAATGGTTACTAAATAATGCATATAAAAAAAATGTAAAAAAAATATTTTTTTTAGCTAGAGAAGGTGCACTTTTGAAAAAGGCATTTGATCAGATAAATGATAGAAATGATATAAAAACTAAATACATATGTGTTTCAAGAAAAAGTACTAGACCTGCATTAATTAGAGAAACAAACAATTTGAATGAAATTTATAAAGTTTTAAAAATAAAACCAACTACAGATATTAGTAAATTTTTCAAAGATTTAAATATTGATTATAATAAATACCAAGAAGAATTAGCAAAGATAAAATGCTATAAGAAAACAAAAATATTAGAATTTAATGAAATGGAAAAGGTATATAATATAATTAAAAATGATATTAAATCAGAAGCAGAAGAAGGAACAAAAAGACTATTGAAATATCTTAGTAATAATGAATTTGAAACAGATTGTATAGTGTCTGATGTAGGTTGGGCAGGTTCTATGCAAAAAGCATTAATTAGAATTTATAGAGAATATAATATTAGTGGATATTATATCGCTCAAACTATGGAAAATGAAGAATTGGATAAGTATGCATATTTTGATGATTATGAAGAAATAAGACCATTTGTTCATTTATTTGAAAATTTATTTTTAGCTCAACATGGTACAACATTGGGATATGATCAAAATAATTATGAGCCAATATTTGATAAGTATGAATATACTCAAAAAGAAAAAAATATTTTTTTAGAAATTCAAAATGGAGGATTAAAATTTGTACATGATTTTAGTAATTCAAAAATATTAGAGAATTTGAATGAAAATGTAGCTAAAGCTAATGTGCTAAGATTAGGACTTAAACCAACACTTCAAGATGTTAAAATATTTCAAAATATACCATATATTGAAACAAAAAAAAGAAAAATGATAGAAATGAGAAAATTAATTTTTTATATTTTTGATTTTAAAAAATTAAAAGAAGATTTTTATGATTCAGGATGGAAAATAGGTTTTTTAAAAAAGCTTTTAAAATTTGATGGTATAAACTATTATGAATTGTACAAATATGGAAAAAAAAGAGGTTAAAAATAGAATGAAAAAAAGAATTTTGATTTTTGGATATTCTTCATTAATTGGAGGAGTAGAAACTTTTATTGCAAATTTAGTAAAGTATCTAAATAAAGAAGAATTTGAAATTGATTTCTTAGTTCAAGAAGAAATAACAGGAATTAATAGGGAAAGAATTGATGGTTATTATAAAAATATTTATGTAGTGGATAATATGAAAAAACATCCTATTAAAGCATTAAAAAAATTGAAAGATATATATTCTAATAATAATTATGATGTTGTTCATATGTGTTTATCAAATGCAAGTTCATGTTTATATGGGTTACCTTGTAAATTTATTAATAAAAATACTAAAGTATTAATTCATAGCCATAATGGTGGTGATAAAAATTACATACAACATTACTTTTTTAGAAATATTTTAAATAAAATGACTAATTATTATTTAGCATGTTCAGAGTTAGCAGCTATTTGGATGTTTGGAAAAAAAGTATTGAAAAAAAAGAAAATTTTTATAATAAATAATGCAATTGAAACGGAAAAGTTCCTATATAATACGGAAATTAGAGATAAAAAAAGAGTAGAGTTAGGAATAAAAGAGGATGAATATTTAATTGGACATGTTGGTCGATTTAATCCACAAAAAAATCATTCTGAACTTATAGATATTTTTAAAAGAGTTGCAGATAAAGATTCTAAAATAAAATTATTGTTATTGGGTAATGGCAAATTAGAGGAACAAATAAAACAGAAAGTTATAAATTTAAAAATTGAAGATAGAGTAATTTTTTTAGGAGTAAAAGAAAATGTAAATGAATATTATCAGGCTATGGATTTATTTGTTCTTCCATCAATATTTGAAGGATTGCCAATTGTAGGAATTGAAGCTCAAGCAAGTGGATTAAAATGTATATTTTCTGATAGAATTACAACAGAAAGTGATATAACAGAAAATGTAAAATTTATAGAATTGAATAATATTGAGAAATGGGATAAACAAATAGTTTATGAAAAAAATAACTATAATAAAGAAAAAAGAAAAGATAAAAAAATATATGGTGACCTAATAAAAAAAGGGTATGATTTAAGAACAGAAGTAAATAAAATAGAAAAAATATACAAAGGATTGGTGTAATATATGAATCTGATAAGAGAAAGAAAAAGTAGTATTATATATTCGTTATTATTAGTTTTTTTATTAATTCCTTTTTTTAAACCAGATATTGTAACATCATTTCAAAAAATTAATTATATATATATTGTAGTGATGGATATTAGTTTTTTATGTGTAATATATATATATATAAAAAATATGAAGATTAATAAATTTGATATATTATGTTTAATGTTTTATGCAATTTTGGCTATATCAACATTTAAAAATAAAGGAAATATATTAAAATTAGTTTCAGATTTTATTTTGAATTTTGGAATTGTTGTATTTGTAAATATATATAAAAAGGGAAATAAAGTACAATTTCTTAAAGTTATTTCTATTTTTTATTATGTATTATTAATATTGAATACAGTATCATTCTTGATATTTCCAGAAGGAATAGCTCAGACAGAATATTTAAAAACACCGATATATTTAATAGGAATTGATAATAGGTTTGCATTTACATATATACCGGGATTATGTATTATAGCTATTTATGATATATTAGTTAATAAAAAACTTACTAAATATACATATATTTTCTTTATAGCTACATATGCTACATTTATATATTTTTGGTCTGCAGGAGCATTAATTGCCGAAAGCTTATTTTTAGTGTTTTATATTGTAATATATAAATTAAAAATAAAAAATTTAATAGGAAAATATTTTCCAACTGTTATTATATCATTTGTGTTGTTAGTTATTTGTAGATTACAAAGGCTATTTAAATATTTGATTGTTGATATTTTGCACAAGGATTTAACTTTGTCATCAAGGACACTTCTTTGGGATTCGGCGATAAAGATTATAAAAGAAAATAAATTGATTGGTATTGGCGTGCAAAAATCAAAAAGGATGATTGAACTGATTTCGGCTTATCATTCTCATAGTCACTTTTTAAATGTAATATTACAATCAGGTTTTTTGGGAATTAGTGTTTATTTTGGAATGATTTTTAGTGTATTTGCTAAACTAAAAAAATATAAAGAAAATATTATTGCACAAATAATAGCATTTACATTATTTGTTATATTTATAATGCTTTTAGTTGATACATTTGATATTACATGTAATTTAATGTTATTAATGGCTCTAGGATATAATATTGCTTATTTTGTTGAAGAAAAATAATTTAAAGAAAGATAGGAGAAAGCAATGAAGAAGAAAGAAAAAGTTGGAGTTGTTACTTTATTTAATTGTTATAATTATGGTGCAGTGCTTCAAGCATATGCTACTTGTAAATTTTTAGAAAAATTAGGATATAATGATGTAGAATTAGTTAATTATGAAAATAAATATGAATCAAAACTAAAAAAAACAATACCATATATTTTTAGTGGAAATGTAAAGGATGCTATAAAAAGAACAATTCAATTTGTATTTTTTGGAAAAAATAGACATTTAAAGAAAGGATTTAAAGAATTCTGTAATTCTCTAAAAAAATCAACCAAAAAATATAAAAATACAGAAGATTTGAAGAAAACTAATTACGATATTTTAATTTCAGGGAGTGATCAAATATGGAATCCAGTAATATTTGGAAAATTGGATTTAAATTATTTATTAGATTTTTCTTCTACGGCTAATAAATTATCTATATCAGCTAGTGCAGGAAGTTATCATTATTCTTTAGAAGAAAAAAAAGAAGTAGTAAGATGTTTAAAAAAATATAAAGCTATTGCAGTTAGAGAAGAAAGCTTAAAGGCACAATTACAAGATTCTATTGATGATATATTTGTATCAGTTGATCCAACATTATTATTATCAAAAGAAGATTGGATAAAAGCATTACCTTCAAATAATAAATATGGAGAAGAAAATTCTAATTATGTTTTAATTTATATAGTAGATGCAAATTTGAAAAATTATTCAGAAGAGATTAGAATTTTGAAAGAAAAGATTAATAAACCGATATGGATGATTACACCATATAAATATAAAATGAAATATATAGATAAAAATATAGTATCAGCGACACCGAATGATTTTATTTCACTTTTTAAAAATGCTGAATTTGTAATTACAAATTCTTTTCATGGAGTTATATTTTCTACAAATTTTATGAAAAAATTTGTTGCTTTGGAAAATCATAAAAACCCTGTTAGAGTTCATGATTATTTAAGTGGAATTGGCATAGAAAACAGGATAGTAAAAAATGCAGATGATGCTCAAAAAATTAATTTAGATGAAATAAATTTTGAATATTATAATACATTAATGAAAATAGTAGAAAAAACAAAGAATTGGATTGGAGATAAAATTGTTGAAAAATAATATTAGTTGTGTAAAAGAAAAATGTTTTGGATGTGGATTATGTAAAAATAAATGTCCATATAATGCTATAGAATTTATTGAAAATTCAGAGGGTTTTTTATATCCACAAATTATAAAAGAAAAATGTAAAAATTGTGGTATTTGTTATAATGTATGTCCAGCTATTAATAGTATAGATAATCATAATGAATTTAAAGAAGAATGTTATATGACTATTTCTAAAGATAAAGTTATATATAAAAATAGTGCATCTGGTGGTTTTGCAACGTGTTTATCTGAATATGTTATTACTAATTTACAAGGTGTTGTATATGGTTGCAATTTAGATGACAATGGAAATGTAAAACATATAAGAGTTGATAATAATAAAGATTTAGTAAAGTTGCAAGATTCAAAATATGTTCAAAGTAATATTTTAGACATTTTTAAAAAAGTAAAAGAAGATGCATCTAATAAAAAAGTACTTTTTATAGGTACTCCTTGTCAAGTTGAAGCTATTGAGAAATATTTAAATCGTAAGGAATTGGATAATTTAATAACATGCGATTTGGTGTGTCATGGGGTTCCAAGCCCTAAATTATTTAAAAATTATTTAAACTATTTATCTAAAAAATATAATAGGAAAGTTAAGGATTATAGATTTAGAAATAAAACGACGTTTGATAAATGTGGATTTAGAGGAAAATTAAAAATAGCTCAAAAAGATAAATATTTCTTTGCAGAGGAAGATATATACTATAGAGATTTCTTAGAAGAAAAAAACTATAGATTGTCTTGCTATAATTGTAAATATAAAGTTAATAAAAGAGTAGGAGATTTTACTATAGGAGATGTTAATTCTTGGGAAAATTATTATGATTTTTATCCTGAACTTGCATCATCACTTGTAATAGTTAATAATAGTAAAGCTAAAAATCTTTTTGATGAATTAGAACAAAAACTTTTTGTAAAGGAAATTTCTTTAGAAAAAGAGAAAAAAATCAATAAAGCTTTAAGTAGGCAAACGGAACTTCCAGAAGAAAGAAAACAAATTTATCAAAAATATAAAAATTTAAAACAGTATGAAGATGAAATAACTATAGATATAGATAAAAAGATGCAAATAAAAAATATTATGAAAATTGTTATACCATTTAAGGTTAGAATTTTTGTAAAGAAAATATTAAAAAGGATGAATAAAAATGAGTAAGGAAAAGGAATATATAAAAAATACAGTTATATTACTAATTGGAAAATTTTCTACACAAATTGTTTCATTTTTATTGTTGCCATTATTTACATATAAATTATCTGCGGATAATTATGGATATGTTGATTTATTACAAACTTATATAAGTTTAATTGCTCCTGTGGTTTTATTACAATTAGATAGTGCAATTTTTAGGTTTTTAATTGATAATAGAAGTAACAAAAATGAAAATAAGAAAATAATATCTACTTCCTTTTTTTGTATGATTATACTTTTAATTCTTATAATAGGAATTGTAATATTAATAAATAGTATAGTAAAAATAAATTATTTTTACTATATAGTTCTGAGTATATATGCATTAGTGATAAGCAATTATTTTATGGCTATTGCTAGAGGAAAAGGGAATAATAAAATCTATTCAATTGCTAGTATTTTAGGTTCAATATCAAATCTTATAATTAATGTTGTATTAATAATGATTTTAAAAATGGATGCGAAAAGTATATTAGTAGCATCAATTATATCTAATTTAATAAGTTCTATATATGTATTTCTAAAAGAAAAAATATATTTAGATATAAAAATATGTGAATGCAATTTTAATTATTTGAGGAAAATGCTAAAATATTCAATACCAATGATTCCAAATGTGTTATCATGGTGGATTGTAGGATTATCTGATAGGACAATAATTGTTAAATTTTTATCTACAGCAGCAAATGGAATTTATTCTGTTTCTTGCAAATTTTCAAATTTATTGAATAGTATATATTCAATATTTAATATGTCTTGGCAAGAAATGGTTTCGCTTCATATTAATGCCGAAGATGCACATGAATTTATTTCTAAAATGATGACAAATATATTTGATTTATTTGTTGTAGCATCTTGTATAATAATTGGTATAATGCCCATGATATTCAATATTGTAATTGGTGAAAATTATTTGGAAGCGTATAATTATATTCCAATTTTGTTGTTAGGAAATATTTTTAATGTTTTAGTAGGTTTATTGGGAGGAATTTATGTTGCAAAAAAAATGACAATGAAAGTGGCTACTACAACAATTTGGTCAGCTATCATAAATATCTTAATTAATTTAATATTTATTAAGCAGTTTGGTTTGTATGCTACTTGTATATCAACATTTTTCTCTTATTTTATTATGGCTATATATAGATATTATGATATAAGGAAATATATAGAAATAAAATTACAATTAAAGGAAACAATTAAATACATGGTTTTGTTTCTGATAATATCAGTAGTTTATTATTTTAATTTAAATATAGTATCATTAATATTTACTATAATTATATTAATTATATATGTAAAAGATAATTTTACATTAATTAAGGAAACATTAAATAAAGTTATAAAGAAAATTAAAGGAAAATTAAAAGAAAATAGTATATAGTTTTTTGTAATATTATGAAATTAAATTATAAAATACTAATAAAAAATTGATAATGAAAGGAGATTATGATTATTTAAAATTGTTAAATATATCATGTGTTAGGATTATGAAGTATGATTATCTTATAGTAGGTTCAGGTTTATTTGGAGCAATATTTGCTTATGAGGCAAATAAAAAGGGAAAAAAGGTTTTAGTAGTAGATAAAAGACCAAATGTTGGTGGAAATATTTATACAGAAAATATAGATGGAATAAATGTACATAAATACGGAGCACATATATTTCATACAAGTAACAAAGAAATATGGGATTATATAAATCAATTCGCAGAATTCAACAGATATACAAATGCACCAGTCGCAAGATATAAAAATGAATTATATAATATGCCATTTAATATGAATACATTTAATAAATTATGGGGAGTCGTAACACCTGAAGAAGCTAAACAAAAAATAGAAAAGGAAAAGAATGAAGCTGGAATAAAAGAACCAAAAAATTTAGAAGAACAAGCTATTAGTTTAGTAGGAAAAACAATTTATGAAAAACTAGTTAAAGGGTATACAGAAAAACAATGGGGAAAAAGGGCTACAGAATTACCTAGTTTCATAATAAAAAGATTACCTGTTAGATTTATATATGATAATAACTATTTTAATGATATATATCAAGGAATACCAATTGGAGGATATACACAAATAATTGAAAAAATGCTTGATGGTATTGAAGTGAGATTAAGCTGTGATTATTTTGAAAATAAAGAAGAATTAGAAAATATAGCCGAAAAGATAATATTTACTGGACCAATAGATAAATACTATGGCTATAAATTTGGAGAATTAGAATACAGAAGTCTAAGGTTTGAAACGGAAGAACTTGATGTGGAAAATTATCAAGGAAATGCAGTGGTAAATTATACAGAATATGAAGTTCCATATACAAGAATTATAGAACATAAACACTTTGAATATGGACCAAGTTTAGGAAAAATTGCAGAAGGAAAAACTGCACAAAAAACAATAATAACAAAAGAATATCCAGACAAATGGATACAAGGGAAAGAACCTTACTATACAATGAATGATGAAAAAAATACATCATTGTATTCTAAATATAGGGAATTAGCAGATAAAGATTCAAAGGTAATATTTGGTGGTAGATTAGGTCAATATAAATATTTTGATATGGATAAAGTGATTATAGAAGCTTTAAAATGTGTAAAAGAAGAATTAAAATAGTAATTAGGAGTTTTACTTATGAATGAAGAAATATATTTAAAAGATGTTGTAAAAGCTTGTTATAAAAGAAAAATACAATTGATAGCTGTTCTGATAATGTTTTTAATATTAGGAATGTTGTATACCTTTTATATAAAAAAAACACTGTATAAGGTGGAAACACAAATTCTAATTGATAAGTCAGATACTTATATAGATCAAGTTGTTTCTAATGATGAATTGTGCCAAAATAAAATAAATGCCAAATTTGATAAAAGTAGTAAAGTAATTACAGCTACAGTAGAAATGGAGAATTCTGAAAAAGCTTTTAATATAATTAATCAATATATAGAAAATGTTCAAGGTAAGTTACAGGAAATATATGATTTAAAGACTTTTAAAGTAATAGAGAATCCAGAAATCCCATCTGAAGCAAGTAATATTAATCATAAAAGAGATATTTTTATAGCTTTATGTATTGGGATTATTATTGATATAATTTATATTATGAGTATTTTTAGCTTTAGTGGGTTAACTAATATTTATGATATAGAAGAAAAATTAAAAATAAAAGCATTAGGAATTATTGATCTAGACAATAAAAAGAGAAAAAAAGATTATATAACAAAAAATGAAAAGATACAAAAACAACTAAAAAGAATAAAAGCAAATCTAGTGTTAAATAAAAGAACTAATACAAAAACAATTTTGTTAACTGGAACAAAGAATGGAGATGGAGTGTCATATATAATTAATAATTTAGCTATTCAGTTTGCAAATTTATATTCAAAAGTATTAATAGTAGATGCAAATTTTAAAAATAGATTTATGACAAATGTAACAAAGACAATACAAAATAAAGGGTTAGCAGAACTACTAAGTACAAATAATGTAGATGAAGTTGATGAATTAATACATGAAACAAAAAATGAAAGAATATTTATTTTACCAACAGGTGAAATAAATGTGATAGAAGATGAATTTGATAAGGAAAATATTACAAATGTTATGGAAAAATTAAAATTGAAATATGATATTATTTTAATTGATTCGGAAAACATAAATGAAAATATTTTTCCTATGTATTTGTCAAATATTACAGATTCAACTATTATTGTTGCAACTTATGGTAAAGTAAGGCAAGAGAATCTTTTAAAAACAAAAAAGGAAATTGAAAATGTTGGTGGAAAAATATCAGGAATTATATTAAATAAAGTTATATAAAAATAGGAATTTTCATATTATGTAACAATTAGGAGGCAGGATTTGAAAGCAACAATATTTAGAATAATTACAATGTTTTTTTTAGTATTAACATTCATATCAATATTCAATTTTTCAAACCAAGATGGACAAACTTCAGGTGGACTAAGTAGAAAAGTGGCAAGGAAAATAGTAGATGTATTTCCATATACTAAAAATTTAAAAGAAGAAACTAAAAAAAAAATAGTAGAAAAATCTCAACCAATAATAAGAAAAGGAGCACATTTATCTATTTATACATTAGTTGGAATATTTATAATGAGTTATATAAGTACATACAAAATACATCTAAAATATAAATTTCTAATAAGCATATTAGTAGGACTAGTATATGCAAGTTCAGACGAAATTCATCAGAGTTTCATTCCAGGACGAACCGCATCTATAATAGATGTAGGAATAGATACGGCAGGAGTATTCTTAGGAATTATATTAGTATTAATTATAATTTCAGTGTATAAAGCACTCACAGAGAAGCAAACCACAAACAATATATAATATAAATTTTAATAAATGTCATAAAAAAACTTAAGAGCATTAAGTACTTAAGTTGTTTTTTAGGCTGAAAGTCAATAGTTGGGGTGGAAAACTTTGAAAGTTT
>OJMI01000108.1_pt1 | contig 110902 bp, 142 predicted proteins | sample 1597131 | NCBI WGS metagenome assembly OJMI01 (sample SAMEA2452116, study PRJEB22498) | human gut metagenome | reverse complement strand
TCCTGTTACAAGTTGTCAACGGGCTGAGGTAAAGCGGGTCCTGCACTGCGATGCAACAGCAAGGGCGGATATGGACGCTCTTCTGTCAAAAAGCCTTCCTGATACCGAATCATTTTCACCCCAACAAATACAAATTTATTACACTTCCTCCGCCAACTCTTCCCACCGCTCGTACAAGACTTCCAGCTTTTCCTCATTTTCAGCCCGCTCGGTAGAAAGTTTCTGACATTCGATGGAGTTGGAGTAAATTTCTTCTTTTGTCAGTTCTTCATCGATTACGGTATTTCGTTCTTCCAGCTTTGCAATTTCTTCTTCTGTCTTTTTCAGATCGTTTTTGCGTTTCCGCTCTTTTGCCTGCTGTTCTTTCTGCTCCTGCCAGCTCAATTTGGATTCTGTCTGATTGTCGGAAGAAGATTCCGAGGGAGCAATACCGGCAGATACGGCAGTGGCAGATGCGTATGCCCGGGTCAGTTCTTCTTTCTTTTCAAGATAGTAGTCATAGTTTCCGATATAATTTACAAAAGTCTGATTGACAAGCTCCAAAATGCGGGAACAGGTCTGATTAATAAAATACCGGTCATGGGAGACATAAAGAACCGTTCCGCTGTAGTTGTTCAGGGCTTCTTCCAGGATTTCCTTGGAGGTAATATCCAGATGGTTGGTAGGTTCATCGAGAATCAGGAAATTTGCCTCGGACAGCATCAGCTTTGCGAGGGATACACGTCCTTTTTCGCCACCGCTGAGTGTACGGATTTGTTTAAAGACTTCCTCCCCGGTAAACTGAAATGCAGCAAGTGTATTGCGGATCTGCGTATGAGTCAGGGATGGGTAGTCATCGGAAATTTCATCGAAAATCGTCTTTTCATCATGAAGGACGTGATGTTCCTGATCGTAATATCCGATTTTGACTTTTGATCCAAGCGTGAAAGATCCCTCGTCTGCAGAGACTACTTGGTTGATAATTTTTAACAGGGTAGTTTTTCCTGTACCATTATCACCAATGATGGCAACGTGTTCCCCGCGATGGATCTCAAAGCTGATATCCTGAAAAAGTTGCTGGCTGTCAAAGCGTTTGGACAGATGTTCAACTGTCAGGACGTCCGATCCGCTGATACAGGACGGCTCAAGAGAAAAGTGCATTTCGCGGACGCTTTCAACGGGCTTTTCAACAGGAGTGATACGGTCCAACATTTTTTCCCGGCTTTCAGCCCGCTTGATGGATTTCTCCCGGTTGAAAGAACGAAGTTTCTCGATGACTGCCTGCTGATGCTTTATTTCACGCTGCTGGTTCATGTATTCTTTCAGGCGGGCATCACGGATCTGTTGCTTTTTCGCTGCATAGGCTTTATAGTTTCCCATATACATACGAATATGAGCCTGATCGACCTCAATGACTTTTGTTACGACACGGTTCAGAAAATACCGATCATGGGAAACAATCAATACGGCTCCTGAATAATTTAAAAGATACGTTTCCAACCATGCAATGGAACTAAGATCCAGATGGTTGGTCGGCTCGTCCAGTAAGAGGATATCAGGGCTTGTCAGAAGCAGTTTTCCAAGAGAGACTCGTGTCTTCTGACCTCCTGAGAGGGTATCGGTCTGCTTGGAAAAATCATCCTCTGTAAATCCAAGCCCCTTCAGGACACCAGTGATTTCACTTTCACAGGCATAGCCATTTTTGGCCTCATATTCAGACTGAAGCCGGTTGTATGTATCCAGCCGGTTTTTCAGATCTTCCCCGGTTAAGGATTTCAGTTCCTGCTCGATGGAACGAAGCTGGGCTTCCATTGCAAAGATATCGGCTTTTGCACTTTTTACTTCCTCATAGATTGTATTGCCGGATGTCAGATCCTGACGCTGTGCAAGATAACCGAGAGTCTTCCCTTTGGCAAGAATAACATCGCCACCGTCCAGGGGTTCCTCCCCGATGATCATTTTCAGAATCGTAGATTTCCCGGCACCATTGATCCCGACAAGAGCTGCCTTCTCCCGGTCTTCAATATGAAAAGAACCGTCGCAGACAATGGTATGTTCGCCGAATGCTTTATTCAGATTGTGACAGGCTAAAATCATAATCAATAAACTCCTTATATCATAGTTCTTATTTTAAAATGGCTCTTCATTATTATAAAACTCCAAGTATCTATTATATCGAAAATAGCCGAAAATACAAGAAGTAGGAAAGTAAAGTTTGACAGAAGTTTAACTATTCTATATAATGTTGGGTAGATTATGATGTGGAGGGCAATGGAAGTGGAACAAAGAAAAATATCACGTGCCGTAATTTCCAGGCTTCCAAGATATTATAGATATTTGGGAGACCTGCTTGAAGCGGGTGTAGAGAGGATCTCATCCAATGACCTGAGTAAAAAGATGCAGGTAACAGCATCCCAGATCCGGCAGGATCTGAACAATTTCGGTGGATTTGGACAGCAGGGATATGGATATAATGTAAAGTACCTTTATACGGAGATTGGAAAGATACTGGGACTGGATAAGGATCATAACTTTATTATTATCGGTGCCGGTAATCTTGGACAGGCACTGGCAAATTATGCATCATTTGAACGGAATGGATTTATTTTAAAAAGTTTATTTGATGTGAATCCGCGTCTTGAGGGAGTGACGATCCGGGGAATCCCTGTCAGAATGCTGGATGAACTGGAAGGATACCTGCAGGAAAATGATATTGAGATTGCAGCTCTTACACTTCCCAAGTCAAAAGCGGAGGAAGTAGCGGATGTCCTGGTAGCGAATGGGATCAAGGCCATTTGGAATTTTGCACATACGGATCTTACACTTCCCAAGGATGTCATTGTGGAGAGTGTACATCTTGCTGACAGTCTGATGAAATTGTCTTATAATATCAGCCAGCACAATGAAATTCAAAAATAGCAGAGGACTGCTGCGGGTATGGTCATAGCTGGACCGGTCCGCAGCAGTTTGTCTTTAAAAGAAAGGGGACTGCTCATGAGATATTTACCGGACGGAGAACAGATGAAGAAAGCAGATCAGTATACGATCCAGCAGATCGGTGTACCTTCTGTGGTTCTTATGGAGAGGGCAGCATTAAAAATTGTTGAAGTACTGGAAGAAAAGAAAAAGGATTTAAGGCGACCACTGATCGTATGCGGCAGTGGAAATAATGGCGGAGATGGATTTGCTGTGGCAAGACTTCTGGCTGAAAAGGGCTGCCATGTGGATGTGCTTTTTACGGGAAGAGAAAGCTCTATGACGGAAGAATGCAGATTGCAGGCTCAGATCGACAAAAATCTCGGGATTAATTTGTTTACAGAAATCCCCGAGAAAGAGTATACTGTGATCATTGATGCAATTTTTGGCGTTGGTCTGTGCAGAGAAGTTGCAGGACACTACAGAGATGTGATCGGATGGATGAACCGGCAGACGGCACAGAAGGTTGCAGTGGATATTCCATCAGGAATCTGTTCTGCTACAGGAAAGGTGCTTGGTATTGCATTTCAGGCGGAACTGACAGTATCTATGGCATGTCAGAAGCGTGGCTGTGCTTTGTATCCGGGACAGATCTGTGCGGGAGAGGTTGTTCCGGTAACGATCGGGATTGATCCCGAGTACTTTTTTGAACAGAAAAGTGTCTGCATGACCTATGATAAAAAGGAGCTGGGAAATCTGCTGCCGGAAAGAAAAGAGGATTCGCATAAGGGCAGTTTTGGCAGAGTCCTTATGATCACCGGCAGTCCGGGAATGGCAGGAGCAGCTTATCTTTCAGCTACAGCAGCGTATACGGTTGGTGCCGGACTTGTCCAGATCTATACAGCAGAAGAGAACAGGCAGGTACTTCAGGGACTTCTTCCAGAGGCGATCATTTCCTGCTATAGAGAGTATGATGAAGAGAAACTGGATCAACTGATCGGGTGGGCAGATGTCATCTGTATCGGCTGTGGATTAGGACAAAGCAGTAGATCAGAAAAGATTTTGCTGCATACAATAGAGAAAGCAAAGTGTTCCTGCGTGATTGATGCAGATGGACTGAACCTTCTTGCAGGAAGGAAAGATCTGTATAAAAAACTTGGGAAAAATATGATCCTCACCCCTCATATGAAAGAAATGTCCCGGCTAACAGGAATCTCTGTATCAGAAATTGTAGAACGGCGGTTTGAAGTACTTCACCGGTTTACCGAGGAATCCCCGTGTATCTGTGTCTTAAAAGACAGCAGGACGATAGTTGCCCAGAAAGACAGGCAGAACTTCCTTAATCTGGCAGGCAATGCAGCCATGGCAAAAGGCGGTTCGGGAGATGTGCTTGCGGGTGTGATCACCGGACTTCTCGCACAGGGAATGGATGGATTTCAAAGTGCAGTGACAGGCGTTTTTCTGCATGCCTGTGGTGGAGATGAGGCAAGGGATAAAAAAGGTGGTTACAGTGTTCTCGCAAGGGATCTGATCCATGGAATACAGGTAGCGATGAAGAAAGCAAAGGAGTGTAACTAAATGAAGAAATACAGCAGAGTTTGTGCATATATCGATTTGGATGCCATTGCATATAATATGGAGCAGATGAAAAAGCGGATTGGCGAAGACGGAAAACTGATCGCAGTCATCAAGACCGACGGATATGGTCATGGGGCAGTTCCGCTGGCGAAAATGTTTGAAGAGATGCCATATATCTGGGGCTATGCTGTTGCATGTATGGGAGAGGCGGCTGTCCTGCGTGAACAGGGGATCAAAAAGCCGATTCTGGTACTGGGATGTGTCTTCCCGGACGAATACGAGGAGATGGTAGAAAAAGAGATTCGTGCTGCGGTTTATACTGAAGAAATGGCACGGGGAATGTCAGAGGCTGCACAAAGACTTGGAAAGACTGCGTATTTTCATATTAAGATTGATACCGGAATGGGAAGGATCGGATTCCCGGTAACGGAAGAAAGTGCATCTTCCATTGAACGGATCAGCAGGCTTCCGAATGTGCAGACAGAGGCAATGTTTACGCATTTTGCAAAAGCCGACGAGCTGGATAAATCTTATACGTTAAAGCAGCATGAGAAATTTTTATGGATGAAAGAACTGATGGAGGAACGAAATGTTCCGATCCAGTATTTTGACTGTGACAACAGTGCCGGAATCATTGATTTTCCAGATCTCAAGCATGATATTGCGAGAGCGGGAATTTCCATTTACGGAATGTATCCATCAGACGACGTGGATCAGAATGCAGTGAGTCTGCGTCCGGCTCTGCGTCTGGTCAGTCATGTCAGTTTCGTAAAGGAAGTAGGAAAAGGTACATCGATCAGTTATGGTGGCACATATATTACAGAGAAAAAGATGAAGATTGCAACCATTCCGGTGGGATATGGAGATGGGTATCCCAGATCACTGTCAAATAAAGGGTATGTGCTGATCCATGGGAAAAAGGCAAGGATTCTTGGAAGAGTCTGTATGGATCAGTTTATGGTTGATGTAACGGAAATCCCCGATGTGGCATTTATGGATGAGGTGATTCTGATCGGACGGGATCAGGAGGAACAGATCCAGGTGGAGGATCTTGCAGAATTAAGTGGAAGATTCAATTATGAATTTGTATGCTGCCTGAGTAAGAGAATCCCACGTGTTTACCTGAAGAATGGAAAAATCATTTCGCAGACAGATTATTTTTAAAGGACGAATCTGAAGAATTTGTGAATACATCCGATGAATCCGGAGATACTTAAGTATAGCTTAACATAACGGAGATATCGGAGAGTGAAAACAAATGGTCAGACGAGGAGATATTTATTACGCAGATCTAAGCCCCGTGGTCGGATCAGAGCAGGGAGGGATACGACCTGTCCTGGTTATCCAGAATAATATCGGAAACCGGCACAGCCCTACGATCATCTGTGCGGCGATCACTTCAAAAATGAATAAAGCGAAACTTCCGACGCATATCGAGATCAGTACGAGGGATTATAATATAGTAAAAAATTCTGTGATCCTGTTAGAGCAGATCCGTACAATCGACAAGCAGCGACTGAAAGAATATGTATGTCATATAGATTCTGCAATGATGAAAAAAGTAGACGAGGCGATCTGCGTCAGCCTGAATCTGCCTACATAAGACAGGAACGTGGACTTTACAGATGAGAAAAAGCGTGGTAAACTTATTAAGATAATGCTCTGGTTGCGGAGAGCAGGATGAAGTACAAGTCTTAATTGATTTAAGTCAGATAGAAAAGGAGAATGAAAGTATGTCAGGACATTCTAAATTTGCGAATATTAAGCACAAAAAAGAGAAGAATGACGCAGCAAAGGGAAAGATATTTACAAAGATCGGCCGTGAGCTTGCGATTGCAGTAAAAGAAGGTGGAAGTGCTGATCCGGTGAATAATAGCAGACTTCGTGATGTGATCGCAAAGGCAAAAGCGAACAATATGCCGAATGATACGATCGAAAGAAATATCAAGAAAGCAGCCGGGGAAGGTTCCGCAGATAATTATGAGCGTATTACATATGAGGGATATGGTCCGAACGGAACAGCCATCATCGTAAAGACTCTGACGGATAATAAGAACCGTACAGCATCAAATGTAAGAAATGCGTTTACAAAGGGAGCTGGAAATGTCGGAACTCCAGGATGTGTCTCTTTTATGTTTGATGAAAAGGGACAGATTATTATCGATAAAGAAGAGTGTGATATGGACTCAGATGATCTGATGATGCTTGCACTGGATGCGGGTGCTGAAGATTTTAATGAAGAAGAGGACAGCTACGAAGTGCTTACTTCACCGGAGGATTTCAGTGATGTACGTCTGAAGCTGGAAGAGGAAGGAATTGCGATGGCTTCTGCGGAAGTTACGATGATTCCTCAGACTTATGTTGACCTTACAAAAGAAGAGGATATCAAGAACATCCAGAAGACACTGGATCTGCTTGATGAAGATGATGATGTGCAGGATGTATATCATAACTGGAATGAATAAATAACCTACTAAAAAGATATGGAGCAAGCTGAAATTGACAGCCTGCTCCATTTTTTAAGAAAATTTCAAGGAGGAAGAGAAAATGAGCAATTACAGAATTGAGACAAAGTGTGTGCAGTCAGGATATGAACCGGGAAATGGAGAGCCAAGAGTTCTTCCAATCTATCAGAGTACTACATTCCGTTATACTAGCAGTGAGCAGATGGGACGTTTATTTGACCTGGAAGAATCCGGTTATTTTTACACAAGACTGCAGAATCCGACGAATGATGCAGTAGCAGCAAAGATCTGTGATCTGGAAGGCGGAGCAGCGGCAATGCTGACTTCATCCGGTCAGGCAGCTAATTTTTATGCCATTATGAATATTGCAGAAGAGGGAGATCATATTGTATGTGCATCTGCCCTGTATGGCGGAACATATAACCTTTTTGCTCATACAATCCGTAAAATGGGTGTGACGGCTACTTTTGTTGATCCTGATTGCACGGAAGAAGAACTGGAAGCAGCATTTCAGGATAATACAAAGGCAGTATTTGGAGAGACGATTGCAAATCCGGCACTGGTCGTTCTGGATTTTGAAAAATTTGCAAAGGCGGCACATAAGCATGGGGTTCCGTTTATCGTAGATAATACATTTGCTACACCGATCAACTGCCGTCCGTTTGAGTGGGGGGCTGATGTTGTGACGCATTCCACAACAAAGTATATGGATGGTCATGCAACATGTGTAGGCGGTGCGATTGTTGACAGCGGTAATTTTGACTGGGCTGCTTACGGAGATAAATTTGCCGGACTGACAACACCGGATGAGACTTACCATGGAATCATCTATACAGAAAAATTTGGAAAAGGTGCTTATATCACAAAAGCAACTTCCCAGTTGATGAGAGATTTAGGATCGATCCAGTCACCGCAGAATGCATTTCTCCTGAATCTTGGACTGGAGAGTCTGCATCTGCGTATGCCAAGACATTGTGAAAATGCAATTAAGATGGCGGAATATCTGCAGGGACATGAAAAAGTAGCATGGGTAAACTGCCCGTCGTTACCTGGCAATAAGTATTATGATCTGACGCAGAAATATATGCCGAATGGAAGCTGTGGTGTCATCACTTTTGGATTAAAGGGTGGAAGAGAAGCTGCCGTGAAAATGATGGATAAGCTGAAACTGGTTGCTATTGTGACGCATGTGGCAGATGCAAGAAGCTGTGTCCTGCATCCGGCAAGTCATACACACAGACAGATGAATGAGCAGGAACTTCTGGAGGCAGGAGTACAGCCGGATCTGATCCGCTTCAGTCTTGGAATTGAAAATATTGAAGACCTGATCGCTGATGTAAAGCAGGCTTTGGAAGATTAATAACGATGAGAAGGTACAAGTGTAAATTGGATACATTTGTATCTTCTTTTTTATACCGGGGTATGAAGGAAAAACTGACAGTGGCAGAGTGTCTATGCAGATCGTATGTTCCGCCCCGGACTGTTGTATGTATTCCTACATATTTATTATAAATCTGTTCATACTATGGTTCAGAACTTGTAGGAGGTGGAATCTATGGGAACAGAAAAAATGGATACAAAACAGGAGCAGAGAAATAAGGAAAATGAAGAGATCCGCGAAATGGGGACGATGGAACTTGGAAAAAAGGGAAACCCGTATGGGATTCAGCTTCTGACGATCATCGGTGAGATTGAAGGACATGAGAATGTATCCGGAAATACAAAGGCTACAAAGTATGAACATTTGCTCCCGCGGCTTGCGGAGGCAGAAGAAAATGATGAGATCGAAGGAGTACTGATCCTTTTAAACACAATGGGCGGGGATGTAGAAGCCGGACTTGGAATTGCAGAAATGATCGCATCCCTTGGAAAACCGACCGTATCACTGGTCCTTGGAGGAAGTCATTCTATCGGAGGACCGTTGGCTGTATCTGCAGACTATTCTTTTATTGTCCCGTCAGGCACGATGATTATTCATCCGGTTCGTTCTTCTGGAATGTTCATCGGAGTGATCCAGAGTTATCGAAATATGGAGCGTACCCAGGACCGCATTACCCGCTTCATTGCGTCCCATTCTCATATCTCCCAGGAACGGATCGTGGAGCTGATGCTGGATTCAACGCAGCTCGTGAAAGATGTGGGGACAATGCTGGAGGGAGAGGAGGCTGTCAGAGAGGGAATGATCGATGAAGTGGGAGGGATTCATGAAGCGTTTCAGAAACTTCATGAACTGATCGATGAGGAGAGAAGAAAAAAGAAGCAGGAAAAACCGGATCATTTTTTTGATGACACTAAAAAAAATTGATGGTATACTAAAATAAGTATGTGAAAATAAGGGGGAATTATATGGCTGCGAAGTCAACAAAAGGAAAGAAGAATACAAAAAGTACGGCAAAGAAGACGCAGCAGAAATCCGGACAAAGTCAGAACCGGGATGAGATCAGAGGGGAGATCATCATTCTGGGACTGCTTGCAGTGTGTATCCTTCTTGTCCTCAGTAATTTTGGACTGGGTGGAATTGTAGGCAAGACGGTGTCATCGGTAGTTTTTGGCATTTTCGGATTTATGGCATATTTTCTGCCGTTTATCTTATTTGGAGCAGTTGCATTTGGAATTTCCAATAAGGGAAATTCCCATGCTTACATAAAATTAGGAGCAGTTGCTGCATTATTTCTGATCCTGTGCGGAATGATTGAGCTTTTGTTCCATCCATACGATAAAAATGCAACATTATTTTCTTATTATGTCGCATCCAGTGAGCATAAGAATGCAGGAGGTTTCGCAGGAGGCTGTCTGATCCGGTTATTTTGTCCGCTTTTTGGAAAGATCGGTGCCGGTGTGATCCTGGTTGTACTGGGAATCATCAGTATTATCCTGATCACAGAGCGTTCTCTTCTGTCTCCCATCGGACGGAAAAGCAAAGTCGCGTATGAAGAGGCAAAAAGAAAGAGACAGGAAACCGCAGTGATCCGTACGAAAGAGCGGGAAAGGAAAGAAAGAGAGCGGCAGACAGCTCAGGAGACAGAAGAGAGCGGAGCAGGAGTTCCTGGTGGAAAAGAGAAAAAGGCAAGAGGAGTTTCCTTTGCAACGACTCTTTTGCATGGGGAAGGAGAAGAGGAAGTACCGCAGGAGAGAAAAAGCAGAAGGCGGAGAAAATCTCCTGAGATCCAGGAACTGACCCCGGAAGGAGCAGTCCCTGACGGAGGGGATAGCGAAGAATCGGATCCGGGGCGGTTTGTTATTAACCGTGCAGAACCGCTTACAGCAGAAGAGACAGAGATGACCGGAACAGAAAGATCTGCTGAAGAAGGAGTACCTGATGCAATGCAGATGCCATCTGATCCGCAGGAGATACCGGCCAGACGGAACAGGAAAAATACGAAAGAAAATGCACAGGCAGTTGCAGCCGAGACAGCCAGTGTAGAGCAGTCTGTCAGAGCAATGGAAGAGCAGCCGCAGAAGATTTACCGCATTCCACCGATGAATCTTCTGGTAAAAGGGAAAAAGGGCGGTGGAGATTCCGATGCACATCTGCGTGCCACAGCATTAAAGCTGGAGCAGACACTTCAGAACTTTGGAGTAGGGGTTCATGTCACCAATGCAAGCTGTGGTCCGTCTGTGACCCGGTATGAGCTGCAGCCGGAACAGGGAGTAAAAGTCAGCAAGATTGTCGGGCTGGCAGATGATATCAAGCTGAATCTTGCTGTTGCTGATCTGAGGATCGAAGCTCCTATACCGGGAAAAGCTGCTGTCGGGATTGAAGTCCCGAACAGTGAAAATACAGCCGTTATGCTGAGAGATCTGTTGGAGTCCGATGAGTTCAAGAACAGCAGATCACCGATCTCCTTTGCAGTTGGAAAAGATATTGCAGGAAAAGTTGTTGTGGCAGATATTGCAAAAATGCCGCATCTCCTTGTCGCAGGAGCGACAGGTTCAGGTAAATCTGTCTGCATCAATACCCTGATCATGAGCATTATCTACAAAGCAGATCCGGAAGATGTGAAGCTGATCCTGGTAGATCCGAAAGTTGTAGAACTGAGTGTATATAACGGAATCCCGCATCTGATGATTCCGGTTGTAACTGATCCGAAAAAGGCTGCCGGGGCTTTGAACTGGGCAGTTGCCGAGATGGAAAAGCGTTATAAGCTTTTCGCTGAGTACAATGTAAGGGACCTGAAAGGATTCAATGAAAAAGTCCTGAGAGGTGAGACCGGAGAAGATGCAGAGAAAAAACTTCCACAGATCATTATCATCATTGATGAGCTTGCAGATCTGATGATGGTAGCTCCCGGAGAAGTGGAGGGGGCGATCTGTCGTCTTGCACAGTTGGCACGTGCGGCGGGGCTTCATCTGATCCTTGCGACCCAGCGTCCGTCAGTGAATGTCATCACGGGACTGATCAAGGCAAATATGCCGTCAAGAATTGCATTTTCAGTTTCATCGGGAGTGGATTCGCGTACGATCATTGATATGAACGGGGCAGAAAAGCTGCTGGGAAAAGGAGATATGCTGTTCTATCCATCCGGTTATCCAAAGCCGGTGAGGGTGCAGGGATCCTTTGTCTCTGATAAAGAAGTTCAGAAAGTTGTAGATTATCTGATTGACAAAAATGGAAGTACGGCTTACAGTAATGAACTGGAAGAACATATGATGACTGCAGATGTTCCGACATCCATTTCAGGAGTATCTGCGGAGGATACAGATGACAGGGATGTCTATTTTACAGAAGCAGGACAACTGATCATTGACAAAGACAGGGCTTCGATCGGAATGCTCCAGAGAATGTTCAAGATTGGGTTCAACCGTGCTGCAAGGATCATGGATCAGCTTGCAGAAGCAGGAGTTGTCGGTCCCGAAGAGGGGACAAAGCCGAGAAAAGTTCTTATGTCAAAAGAAGAATTTGACGCATACATAGCGGAAAATAAGTAGGAATCGTAGTTTACAGAACTTGCATGAAAGTGTGAGGATGTTATTGAAAATAAGAGGGATGAACAAGGAGGAAACAGGAATGAAGACGGATATTCAGATTGCTCAGGAAGCAGAAATGAAGCACATCAGAGAGGTGGCAGAGGGTGCAGGGATCGCAGAGGCTGAACTGGAATTTTATGGAAAGTATAAAGCAAAGCTTTCTGATGAACTCTGGGAACGGATCAAGGACCGCGAGGACGGAAAGCTGGTTCTTGTTACAGCCATTAATCCGACCCCGGCGGGAGAGGGAAAGACGACAATTTCTGTAGGTCTTGGACAGGCATTTGCAAAGCTTGGCAAAAAATCAGTGATCGCATTACGCGAACCATCTCTTGGACCATGCTTTGGAATCAAAGGAGGAGCAGCCGGTGGCGGTTATTCACAGGTGGTTCCGATGGAGGATCTGAATCTTCATTTCACGGGAGATTTTCATGCCATCACTTCTGCCAACAATTTGCTGGCAGCAATGCTTGATAATCATATCCAGCAGGGGAATGCCCTGGGGATCGATCCACGTCAGATCGTGTGGAAACGTTGCGTGGACATGAATGACCGTGTCCTGCGGAATATTGTAGTTGGTCTTGGAAGAAAGACCGACGGAATGGTAAGAGAAGATCATTTTGTTATTACAGTCGCCTCCGAGATTATGGCAATTCTCTGCCTTGCAGATGATCTTGCTGATCTTAAGAAGCGTCTGGGAAGAATTATTGTCGCTTATAATTTTAATGGAGATCCGGTGACAGCAGATGATCTGCAGGCAACCGGTGCCATGACTGCACTTTTGAAAGATGCAATCAAGCCAAATCTGATTCAGACACTGGAACATACACCGGCACTGGTCCATGGTGGACCGTTCGCCAATATCGCACATGGATGCAACAGTGTGCGTGCCACAAAGATGGCCCTGAAGCTTGGCGATATTGCAGTGACGGAGGCAGGGTTCGGTGCAGATCTTGGAGCCGAGAAGTTTTTTGATATCAAGTGCCGGATGGCAGGATTGAAGCCGGATGCAGTTGTCCTGGTCGCAACAGTACGTGCATTAAAATACAATGGCGGTGTTGCAAAGGCAGATCTTGCAGAAGAAAATTTAGATGCACTTGCAAAAGGAATTGTAAATCTTGAAAAGCATATTGAAAATATTCAGAAATATGGTGTGCCGGTTGTTGTTACGCTGAATTCTTTTGTATCAGATACGGATGCAGAGAATGCATTTATTGAAAAATTCTGTCATGACCATAACTGTGAGTTTGCACTTTCAGAAGTATGGGAAAAAGGCGGAGAAGGCGGCATCGCACTGGCTGAGAAAGTACTGGAGACGCTGGAGACAAAGGGAAGCCATTTCCATCCACTTTACAGTGAAGAACTTTCTTTGAAAGATAAAATCCGTACGATCGCACAGGAAATCTATGGTGCAAGAGATGTGGTGTATGAACCGGCTGCGTCAAAGCAGATCGTAAAGATCGAAGAGATGGGATTCTCAGATTTCCCGGTATGTATGGCGAAGAATCAGTATTCCCTGTCAGATGATGCGAAGAAGCTTGGAAGACCGGAGAATTTTGATATCCATATCAGAGAAGTCTATGTCAGTGCCGGTGCAGGATTCGTTGTCGCTCTGACGGGTGCAGTAATGACCATGCCTGGACTGCCGAAAGTACCGGCAGCAAATGGAATTGATGTAACGGACGACGGAAAGATCACAGGTCTGTTCTAAGAATCTTCTGTCATACAGGAAAATAAAGATGTAGGATTGTGGGAGTGCGTAGCACGAAACAATCCGTTGGCATCATTGTTGGGGGCTTTTGACCCCAACATCAAATAAAGGGTGTATAAAATAATAGGGTAACCGGAACAAGAAGGAGAAAAGAATGGCACAATTAATTGATGGAAAGGCAATTTCACAGCAGATTAAAGATGAATTAAAAGCAGAGGTAGAAGCATTGAGGAATGACGGAACGGACATTTGTCTTGCCGTCATTCAGGTAGGGGATGATCCGGCTTCTTCCGTTTATGTAAGAAATAAAAAAAGAGCCTGTGCATATATCGGAGTAGAATCAAGGGCATATGAACTGCCGGAGGATACGACAGAAGAGCAGCTTGTAGAGCTTGTAAAGGAACTGAATGCGGATGATACGGTAAATGGAATCCTTGTACAGCTCCCGCTTCCTGCTCAGATTGATGAAGATAAGATCATCCGGACGATTTCTGCTGATAAGGACGTGGATGGATTCCATCCTGAAAGTGTGGGAAGACTGTGGATCGGGGAAAAGGGATTTTTATCCTGCACTCCGGCCGGTGTGATCCAGTTGCTGAAGCGTTCGGGAATAGAGATTGCCGGAAAGGAATGTGTGATCATCGGAAGAAGCAATATTGTCGGGAAACCAATGGCAGCACTGCTTCTCCGGGAAAATGGAACAGTTACGGTTGCACACTCCAGAACGAAGAGTCTTGCAGATGTGACAAGAAGAGCAGATATTCTGATCGTTGCAATCGGAAAAGAGCGTTTCATAACATCAGATTATGTTAAAAAAGGTGCGGTTGTTATTGATGTCGGAATGCATCGGGATGCAGAAAATCATCTGTGTGGAGATGTTGATTTTGCAGATGTTGAACCAGTTGCATCAGCGATCACTCCTGTTCCGGGCGGAGTAGGACCGATGACGATCGCCATGCTGATGAATAACTGTGTAGAGACTGTACGCAGCTAGGAGGTACCGGATCATGAAGTGTGTACATTGCGGAGCAAATATACCGGATGGTCAGTTGATCTGTCCCAGGTGCAATGCTGAAGTACAGATGGTCCCGGATTATAACCCGCTGGATGATGTTCTTGCAAGAGAAGTAAAGGGTTCGGTAGAAGGGGCTACCCGTCAGATCCGGACAGATGATGTCCGGAGACAGCGTCAGATGAGTCAGACCCAGAGTGTCCGTTCTACCCGCGTTCTGAATGAAAATGAGATGGAACGGCTCAGGGAGGCAAGAAGAGAAAATCTCCGTCGTTCTAAAGAACAGCAGAACCGGAGACAGGCGGAGAGGCAACAGACCGGAAATCTCAGAAAAGATTCACCGGAATACCGCAGGATTCAGCAAATGAAGCGGAGAGAAGCCGCAAAGAAAAAGAGAAGGAATCTTTTGCTCGTTCTTTTTTTAATCGTATGTTTGATCAGTGTGGGAATTTATGTGATTTATCAGAATTCTTATACCGGAGTCATGAAAAAGGGAATGTCAGCACTGCAGGAGGATAATTACGAAGTTGCACAGAAGTATTTTGACCGTGCTGTGATCAAGGACAAATCCAGGCCTGAAGCGTACAAGGGGCTTGCAGATATTTATGTGGATCAGGGAGATCTGGACAGTGCAGAATCTGTGTATCTGACTGCGTTGGAGACACAGCCATCCAATGAAAAGCTTTATGAGGCAGTCATTGATTTTTATGTGAAAAATGATGAACTGGATAAAATCTCTGTACTGCTGGAAGACTGCGATGACAGTAAAGTACTTAAGGCAGTAAAAAAATATGTTTCCACAGCACCGGAATTCAGTCTGAAAGAGGGCAGTTATACAGAGGTTCAGCAGGTTTCTCTTTCTTCCGAGACAGGAGGAGATATTTATTATACGACAGACGGGTCAGAACCGACGACTGCCAGTCAGAAATATTCTGAGGCAATCCTTCTGCAGGAAGAAGGCGTGACTGAGATTCGGGCGATTGCTGTCAACAAGGCAGGAGTGCCAAGCGTTGTGGCAAGTGCGAAATATACGATTGCATTCCCGGTGGCTGATGCACCGGCGGTTTCTCCATCTACGGGTGCATACAGCGGAACGATCCAGGTGACTGTGACAGTTCCGGATGGGTATACGGCTTATTATACAACCGATGGTTCTGTACCGGATGCAGGTGCCACGAAATATACAGCACCGGTTGACCTGCGGCTGGATGCAAAGGTTACTTTTAATGTAGTACTGATCAATAATCAGAATGGAAAAGCGACAGCCATGACAAGCAAGACCTATATTCCAAAGCCTTCGGCAGAATAATTTTTATGCAGAAAGAGGTTCTGTGTAAAGTTACTATAAGGCAACTCTGTTTTACCTGGAATTTATACAAAATTTCCAAAAACAGGGTTGCTTTTTTGCGTGCAGAGAGATATAATATACATGTTAAAAAAATAACAATACTACATAAAAAGGAGAGATTTGTTATGAGTAGATTTTGTTTACCAAGGGACATTTATCATGGAAAAGGCTGTCTTGAAGAACTGAAAAATCTGAAAGGAAAGAAAGCCTGTCTTGTTGTCGGTGGAGGATCTATGAAGCGTCAGGGATTCCTTGACCGGGCAGTAAACTACCTGAAAGAGGGCGGCATGGAAGTAAGGCTGATCGAGGGTGTTGAGCCGGATCCGTCTGTTGAGACCGTTATGAAGGGTGCAGAGGTGATGCGTGAGTTTGAGCCGGACTGGATCGTTGCCATGGGCGGTGGATCACCGATTGATGCTGCAAAAGCAATGTGGGTATTCTACGAATATCCAGAGGTCTCCTTTGAAGATATCATTACTCCGTTCAGTTTCCCTGAACTGAGACAGAAAGCAAAATTTGCAGCAATTCCTTCTACATCAGGAACAGCTACAGAGGTTACAGCATTCTCCGTTATCACGAATTATCAGACAGGAGTAAAATATCCGCTGGCTGACTTCAATATCACACCGGATGTAGCCATCGTTGATCCTGACCTTGTATCAGGACTTCCGGTAAAGCAGGTTGCATATACAGGTATGGATGCCCTGACTCATGCGATTGAGGCATATGTATCCACGCTGAACGGACCTTTCACGGATCCGCTTGCATTACAGGCAATCGAGATGGTTCTTGATTATCTGCCGGCATCTTATCATTGCGATATGGTTGCAAGAGAGCAGATGCACTATGCACAGTGCCTTGCAGGAATGGCATTCTCCAATGCATTGCTTGGAATCGTCCACTCCATGGCTCATAAGACAGGTGCAGCTTTCTCAACAGGTCATATTCCGCATGGTTGTGCAAATGCAATTTATCTGCCGTATGTTATCCAATATAACGCAAAAGATCCTGTAGCTGCAAAGCGTTATGCTGAGATCGCCCGCAGAATGGGTCTTCCGGGAACATCTGAGAAGGCACTGATCAACAGTCTTATTGAGAAGATTGATGATTTCAATATAAGACTTAACATTCCTAAGACGTTGAAAGACTTCGGTATTAATGAGGATGAATTCAAGGAGAAGGTAGACAAGATCGCAGAACTGGCAGTTGGCGATGCATGTACGGGATCAAATCCGCGTGCCATTGATCCTGCCGCTATGGCAAAACTTCTTACATGTACATATTACGGAACAGAGGTTGATTTCTAAACCGGACAGAGATCCGGACCTGATTCCGAAGAAAAGAGGGGCAGACACTTTTTCCGGGTGTCTGCCTTTATGTTATGCTTGAATTTCAACAGGGGTTAGCGTATTATAAAAAAAGGGTAATTATTTACAAGGAGGAGAATCATGTATAAGATTGTAAAAGCTAGAAGACTGGCCGACAAGATCTTTCTGATGGATGTTCATGCACCGCGTGTTGCAAGTCACTGTCAGCCGGGTCAGTTTATTATCGTGAAGATGGACGAAAAGGGAGAACGTATTCCTCTGACAATCTGTGATTATGACAGAGAAGCAGGAACGATCACGATCGTTGTCCAGGAAGTAGGAGCTTCCACAACGAAGATGGGAGAACTGAAAGAAGGAGACTATTTCCGTGACTTTACAGGTCCGCTGGGATGTCCATCAGAATTTGTAGAAGAAGATCTGGAGACACTGAAGAAGAAAAAAATGCTTTTTGTAGCAGGTGGTGTAGGAGCTGCTCCGGTATATCCACAGGTAAAATGGCTCAGAGAGCATGGCATTGAAGCAGATGTTATCGTTGGTTCCAAGACGAAAGATATGCTGATCCTTGAAGATGAGATGAAAGCAGTTGCAGGAAATTATTATCCGTGTACGGATGATGGATCCTATGGTCACGCAGGTATGGTTACGACCATGATCGAAGAGCTGGTCGGTGAGGGCAAAAAGTATGATGTCTGTGTTGCAATCGGACCGATGATCATGATGAAGTTCGTATGTCTGCTTACGAAGAAGCTTGAGATCCCGACGATCGTCAGCATGAACCCGATCATGGTAGACGGAACAGGTATGTGCGGTGCCTGTCGTCTTCAGGTTGGCGATGAGATTAAATTTGCCTGCGTAGATGGCCCTGAATTTGACGGACATCTTGTTGATTTTGATCAGGCAATGAAGAGAAGCCAGATGTATAAGTCTGAAGAGGGTCGTGCAATGCTGAAACTTCAGGAAGGCGATACCCATCATGGCGGATGCGGACATTGTGGAGGTGACGAGTAATGGCTGATATGATGAAAAAAGTACCTGTAAGAGAACAGGAACCAAAGGTACGTGCTACCAACTTTGAAGAAGTATGTCTTGGATACAATAAAGAAGAGGCAATGGAAGAGGCAACGAGATGTCTGAACTGTAAGAATGCAAGATGTATCCAGGGATGTCCTGTATCCATCAATATCCCTGCATTTATTCAGGAGGTAAAAGCAGGAAATATCGAAGAAGCTTATAAGGTGATCGGTAAGTCCAGTGCCCTTCCGGCTATCTGTGGACGTGTCTGCCCACAGGAGTCCCAGTGTGAGGGAAAATGTGTCCGTGGTATTAAAGGTGAAGCAGTTTCTATCGGAAAGCTTGAGAGATTTGTTGCGGATTACGCTCTGGAGCATGATATTAAGCCGGAGTGTGCAGAGACAAAGAATGGTCATAAAGTTGCAGTCATCGGTTCCGGTCCGTCCGGACTTACCTGTGCAGGAGATCTGGCAAAGCTAGGTTATGATGTAACTGTATTTGAAGCTCTGCATGAACTCGGAGGAGTACTTGTATATGGTATCCCTGAGTTCCGTCTTCCAAAGCAGAAAGTTGTTGCAAAAGAGATCGAGAAGGTAAAAGAGCTTGGTGTCAAATTTGAGACGAATGTTGTGATCGGTAAATCCACTACGATCGACCAGTTGATGGAAGAAGAAGGATTTGAGGCAGTATTTATCGGTTCAGGAGCCGGTCTTCCGATGTTTATGGGTATTCCGGGAGAGAATGCAAATGAAGTCTTCTCTGCAAATGAGTATCTGACAAGAAGCAACCTGATGAAAGCATTCCGTGAAGATTATGATACACCGATCGCAGCAGGCAAGAAAGTTGCCGTTGTCGGTGGCGGTAATGTTGCAATGGATGCAGCAAGAACAGCACTCAGACTTGGTGCAGAAGTACATATTGTGTACAGAAGAAGCGAGGCAGAACTTCCGGCCAGAGCAGAAGAAGTACATCATGCAAAAGAAGAGGGCATCATTTTTGACCTTCTGACAAACCCGAAGAAGATCAATGTTGATGAAAAGGGAAATATCACAAGCATGACCGTTGTTAAGATGGAGCTTGGTGAGCCAGATGCTTCAGGAAGAAGACGTCCGGTTGAGATCGAAGGATCAGAGTATGATATCGAAGTTGATACAGTGATCATGTCTCTTGGAACTTCTCCGAACCCACTGATCTCTTCTACAACAAAAGGTCTTGAGACAAACCGCAGAAAATGTATCGTTGCAGAGGAAGAGAACGGCCAGACTTCAAAAGAAGGTGTATTTGCCGGAGGAGATGCCGTTACCGGTGCTGCTACAGTTATCCTTGCAATGGGAGCCGGTAAAGCAGGTGCGAAGGGTATTGATGAATATCTGAAAAATAAATAATCTTTAACGAGACTGGTATAAGGTTATAGAACCAGTGCAAAAGAAAATCCCATGATCTTCTTCTTATCCTTTGAAGGAATAAGAAAGATCATGGGATTTCTTTTTTTACGATACAATTCGTCGGATTTATGATAGAATAAAAAGCCAGTGGATATGATATCAGAGAGAAAGGGCATTTATCTTTGATGTCATATCAAAAATACAGTAAATAAATTTCTGGGGGAATACATGACAAATTATAAGAACGACAGAAGATTCAACGGAAGTTATTTTCTTGAAGAAGTAGAATTGAAATTAAAGAAAAGACTGGATGAGATCAGAAAGTCTCTCTCTGACGGACAGAAAGAGATCGATAATATGCAGGAGTATTATTGGGAAAATTATACCGAGATGGATGAGTATGGCTATGAAGATTATGATAATCAGCAGGCACTGCTCCATCAGGTCAATGCAAATCAGGAAAAATTGCAGTTAAAGCACCGGTTTGAAAAAATGCTGGACTCTCCCTTTTTTGGAAGAGTTGATTTCGTGTTTGACGGGGAAGAAGAGGCAGAGCCATTTTATATCGGCATTGGAAATTTCGCTGAGAAAGCCGGGATGCAGCCACTGGTTTATGACTGGAGAGCTCCTGTGAGTGGCTTATTTTATGATTTCGATAAAGGACCGGCGGTTTATCAGGCTCCTGCCGGTGAAATACAGGGTGAGATCCTTTCCAAATGGCAGTATAAGATCAAAAATGGAAAAATGATCTATGAGTTCGAAAGCGATACAAAGATTGACGATGATATTCTGAAAAAGGAGCTTGGCACGAACAGTGATGTAAAATTAAAGAATATCGTCCGTACGATCCAGAAGGAGCAGAATGCAATCATCCGCAATACCAGAGACCGGATTTTGGTGATCCAGGGTGCGGCAGGGAGTGGCAAAACCTCCATTGCACTCCATCGGATCGCATATCTTTTATATCATGAGCGGGAAAATCTGAAATCTTCCAATATTCTGATTCTGTCACCGAACGGAGTTTTTGCAGATTATATTTCGCATATTCTTCCTGAACTGGGTGAAGAAAATATCCGGGAGATGAGTTTTGATTTGTTTGCTTATAAAGAACTGAAAAATACTGCGGCAGACTGTGAAGATAAATACGACCAGTTGGAACGAATTATGAAATTTCCGGATCAGGAAGCACTGCGGCGGGCTGACTGGAAGCAGTCAGCAGAATTTGTCGGAGAAATCGAAGGATTTCTTGCAATGCTGGAGGATTCCCTGATGGATTTCCGTCCGGTTGAGTATCGGGGAACGGTAATGACAGAAGAAGAGATACTGAAGCTGTTCTATTATAAATTTACCGAGACACCACTTCTGAAGAGGATGGATTTAGTAAGAGATTATTTTATCGATGAATGGGAGACATTAAGAGGACGGAATATTTCTGATGATGATAAATTGCTTTTACAGCAAAAATTCGATAAAATGTATGTGACGAAGGATCTTTACAGGATTTATTGCCAGTTGCTGGAAGAGTGTGGACTTGATCCGCTGTCCGGAGCAGAGTATGAGAGACGGAAAATCCCGTATGAGGATGTATTTCCGATGTTGTATCTGAAGTACAGACTGGAAGGTGGAAATCATTCGCATAAAAATATTAAGCATCTGGTGATTGATGAGATGCAGGATTACTCATATTTGCAATATACGATCCTTGCCAATTTATTTTCCTGTAAGATGACGATTCTTGGAGACCGGGCTCAGACAATGGATGTCCGGCAGCAGGATGTCCTGAAATTTCTTCCACGGATTCTTGGACGGGATCTTCATAAGATTGAGATGAATAAAAGTTACCGGAATACGGTTGAGATTGCCGAGTATGCAGCAAAGATCAGTGGCATAGAGGATCTGATCCTTCTGGACAGGCATGGAAAAGAAGTTGCAGAGCAGACGTTTGCATCGGAGGACTTCCTGCTGGATGCAGTTCAGGAAAATCTGAATGAGGAGTTTGAAACGGCGGCACTTCTTACTATGACGGAGGAAGAAGCCCTGGAGCTGAACCGTCTTCTGAAATTGCGGGGAGCGGAAGTCGCCTATATTGACAAGAACAGTTCCTTCTTTAAAAAGGGACTGACAGTAACGACCTTTTATCTTGCAAAAGGTCTCGAATTTGATCAGGTCTTTGCGGTGAGAGGCAAGGAGCAGAATCCTTTGAGACAGCAGGCAGAGTATATCTGTGCGACGAGAGCTTTGCATGAACTGTATATGTATGAGATCGCAGATGTATAAAAGGAAAAAGAGAGAAACAAGGAGGAGATGCATATGAAAAAGAAATTACTTGCTTTCGGAATGGCAGTACTGATGCTGACCGGTTGTGGCAGCAGTTCCGGCACGATCCGGTTCGGAGCAGCCGGACTGGGTGGAACTTACCATATGTTCAGTGATGCTTTTGCAGAAATTATAGAATCAGAGAGTGCTGACTGCTCGATAGAAGTAAAGACAACAGCAGGGTCTGCCGCGAATGTACGGCTTTTGTCAGACGGGTATGTTCAGATGGCCATCGCACAGGCAGATATCATCAATGATGCATATTACGGAGTGGGAATGTTTGAAAATGATAAGAAGTATCAGGGATATTCCGCTGTCGGAGGGTTATATACGGAGGCGTGCCAGATTGTAGTACGTGCTGATTCGGACATCCGGTCAGTAGAAGATCTGCAGGGAAAGACAGTCAGTGTTGGAGAAGAAGAGTCAGGAACAGAGAAAAATGCAGAGCAGATCCTGGCAGCGTACGGTCTGTCAGAACGGTTAGTAACCGAGGTGAATCTGGATTATACAGACGCGGTCGAACAGTTGAAAAAGAAAGAGATTGATGCCATGTTCTGTACAGCCGGTGCTTATACAACGGTGATCGGAGAACTTGCCAAGCAGTGTGAGATCCGATTCATAGATCTGGACGAGAAGGGAATCGACAAGCTGATGAAGTCTTATGACTTCTATACAGAATGTGAAATTCCTGAAAATACATATGTCGGGCAGACTGAAGCTGTCAGAACAGTAGGAGTAAAGGCAGTATTACTCGCAAGCGACAAATTATCAGAAAAGAAAGTAAAAGAGATCACAGAAATTTTATTTGAAAATAAGGCTGAACTTCAGTACATTCTTCCAACAGATATTTCACTTGATGAGAGCCAGGCAACAGAGGGAATCACGATCCCATTTCATGACGGGGCAGCCGTTTACTATGAAGAACATGGGATCAGCATGAACGAAGAATAGCATAAGAACGGGAGAAATAGAATGAAGATTCAGTTAGATATGTATCAGACGATTGCCGTTGCGGTAGTCGTGCTGATGTTAGGAAAATTTTTAAAGAAGCGTTGCAGTGTCCTGGAAAGATTCTGCATACCGGCACCGGTGATCGGCGGAGTACTTTTTGCAATTTTTACGTGCATCTGTTATGCCACCGGGATTGCAGAATTTGAATTTGACGATATTCTGAAAGAAGTCTGCATGGTCTTTTTCTTTACATCCGTAGGATTCCAGGCGAATCTGAAAGTGTTGAAAAGTGGCGGAAAGTCATTGATCGTATTCCTTGGACTGGTAGTCGTGCTGATCGTGACGCAGAATTTCATGGCAATCGGACTTTCAAAGCTTCTGCATATCAGTCCGCTCGTAGGACTTTGTACCGGATCGATCCCAATGGTCGGAGGTCATGGTACAGCCGGTGCTTTTGGACCGGTCCTGGAAGACTTTGGGGTAAAAGGAGCAAGTACGCTCTGTACTGCGGGAGCAACCTTTGGACTGATCGCAGGAAGCATGATCGGTGGTCCCATCGGAAAGCGTCTGATTGAAAAGAAAAATCTTTTATCTACAGCCATCGTAGAGGACGACAGCCTTCTGGTGGAAGAAGAGAAGAAGCACGAAAGACATACCAGTATGTATCCGTCTGCTGTATTCCAACTGATCATTGCGATCGGGATCGGAACGATTGTGTCCTATTTCCTTTCTATGACAGGACTGACCTTTCCAATCTATATCGGAGCGATGATCGCTGCAGCAGTGATCCGGAATGTAGGAGAGTATTCCGGTAAATTTACGATCTACATGGGTGAGATCAATGACATCGGAGGTATCAGTCTTTCCTTATTCCTTGGAATTGCAATGATCACGTTAAAGCTCTGGCAGCTTGCAGAGCTTGCATTACCGTTGATGACCCTGCTTGGAGGACAGGTTGTGCTGATGTTCCTGTATGCTTATTTTGTGATATTCACTGTTATGGGAAGAGACTACGATGCTGCAGTTTTATCAGCAGGAGTCTGTGGCTTCGGAATGGGAGCAACTCCGAATGCCATGGCAAATATGCAGGCAATCTGTGAGAAATATGTACCTTCCGTAAAGGCGTATCTTCTGATCCCGCTGGTAGGAAGTTTATTTGCAGACTTTCTGAACAGTCTGGCAATCACATTCTTTATCAATTTTTTATAAAATGTAATGGGGAGATTTTGAAATGTTTTGGAAAAAAAGAAAAAAGGAAAAAGTCAAATATGATGTTGCAAGTGAAAACCTTGCAGTCCCGGAGGTTCATACAGGGGAAGTAGAACATACCGAGACTGATCCGCAGCCGGATGAACCGATCACCTATGAAAATGTTGCAATCCCGGAAATCCATATCCGCAGGAAAAAGTAACCGGAGTACGCCATGAAGATTACGATCATCACTGTTGGAAAAATAAAAGAAAAATATCTTCGAGATGCAATCGCGGAGTACAGTAAAAGACTGAGCCGGTATTGTAAACTGGAGATCATCGAAGTTGCCGATGAAAAGACTGTGGAGCATGCCAGTGAGGCTGTGGAGGATTCCATCCGCAGCAAAGAAGCGGAACGGATCTTAAAATACGTTAAGGAAGATGCATACGTTATTACCCTTGAAATCAACGGAGAGCAGCTCACATCGGAACAACTGGCTGCAAAAGTGGAACAGCTTGGGATACAGGGGACGAGCCATCTGGTTTTTATCATTGGCGGGTCAATCGGACTTGGAAAAGAAGTCCTTGGAAAATCAGACTATGCCTTAAGTTTTTCAAAGATGACCTTCCCTCATCAACTGATGCGGGTGATCCTGCTGGAACAGATCTATCGCAGTTACCGGATCATAAATGGAGAACCATATCATAAATAATAAGGCAGGAGATCAATGAAAAAAATATGGAAATTATGTGCCTTTCTGCCGGCACTGTTCATGATGGGAGTTATTTTTTCGTTTTCTGCACAGACAGGAACTCAGTCAGGTTCACTCAGCCATGATATCAGTGTCCGGGTGGTCGAGACGAAAGGAAGGTTCTTTCATCAGGAACTTGAAAAAAAGGAAATAGAAAAGCAGGCAGATGAGATTGAGTTTTATATCAGGAAGGCAGCTCATATGACGGAATATGCAGTCCTTACCCTGCTGGTTGCTTTTGGATTTTATGTCAATGGATTCCGCAGAAAACGCTGGCTGATGGTGGGATTTATTTTCTGTGTACTTTATGCGGCAACAGATGAGTTCCATCAGTCTTTCGTCGGGGGACGCGGACCATCGGTGAGAGATGTGGGAATTGACAGTCTTGGTGTACTGATCGCGACGATACTTTTGGATGTAGGACAGAAACTGGTGAAGCTGCTGAAAGGGAGGAGACATACATGAGAGAAATGAGACTGGCAAAAAGAGAGATTACAGATCCTGAAGTTTTAAAAGAGATCGTAGAAGAGTGTGACACGGTAAGACTCGGTCTGACCGATGCGGAAGGGATGTTCATTGTTCCGGTGAATTATGGGTATGAGTTCACGGAAGAAAATGGAAAAGCAGAACTTCAATTGTATTTTCACGGGGCAGCGGAAGGAAGAAAGGCAGATGCTTTAAAATCCCAGAGTCCTGTTGCCGTTGAAATGGATTGCAGACACGGGATCATTACCGGAGATTATACCTGTGCTTATTCCTATTCTTACCGGAGTATCATGGGAAATGGAACCGTTACCCTTTTGGAAACATTTGAAGAAAAAGAGAAAGGACTTCAGCGGATCATGGAGCATATGGCTCCGGGAGCAAAGATTGAGTTCCGGCCGGAAATGTTGACGAGGACGGCTGTATGGCAGATCAATGTGTATGAATTTACCGGAAAAGAGCGAAAGGCGAAATAAGTGGAGAGGAGCAAAGTTCGTACCGGAACGAAAAGGAACCGTTCCATTTCCATGTCTAAAGGAGGTGCATTGATATGAATATGTGTGAACTGATCGTTAAGAAAAAGAGGGGCGGCAGGCTGAATGAAAAGGAAATCGACTGGATCGTACAGGGGTATACAGCCGGTGAGATCCCGGATTATCAGATGTCTGCCATGTTGATGGCGATCTGCTTTACCGGAATGGATGAAGAAGAGACAAAGAATCTGACTCTTTCCATGGCAAAGAGCGGTGATCTGATGGATCTGTCTGCAATTCATGGGAAGAAGATCGACAAGCACAGTACCGGTGGAGTGGGAGATAAGACAACACTGGTCATCGGTCCGCTTGCGGCAGCAGCGGGAGTTCCTGTCGCAAAGATGTCCGGCAGAGGACTGGGACATACGGGAGGTACGATCGACAAACTGGAAAGTTTCCATGGCTTTCATACCAGTCTGACACCGGAACAGTTTATTAAAAATGTAAATTCGATCCATATTGCTCTGGCAGGCCAGACAGCCAATCTCGCTCCGGCTGATAAGAAAATCTATGCTCTGCGGGATGTAACCGGAACCGTGGATCAGATGTCACTGATCGCATCCAGCATCATGAGTAAAAAGTTAGCATCCGGTGCGGACGGGATCGTGCTGGACGTAAAAACCGGAGACGGTGCTTTTATGAAGACACTGGAAGATTCCAAAGCTCTGGCACGTGAAATGGTGCAGATCGGTACGCTGGCAGGGCGGGATATGTCGGCAGTCATTTCTGATATGGATCAGCCTCTCGGATATGCAGTGGGAAATGCACTGGAAGTAAAAGAGGCGATTGCCACGTTAAATGGAAATGGACCAGAAGACCTGAGAGAACTGGTACTTGTCCTGACATCCCTGATGGTGGTAAAAGCAGGAAAAGCAAAAGATATCCGGGAAGCCCGTATCCTTCTGGAGGAGACCCTGGATTCAGGAAAAGCACTTCAGGTGATGAAAGAATGGATCGTGGCACAGGGTGGAACTGCGGAGGAAGTGGAACATCCTGATCTTTTGCCGCAGGCTCTCTGTCAGGAGGCGGTCTGTGCGGAAAAGAGTGGATTTGTTACGAAGATCCATACCGAAGAGATTGGAAGGATTTGTATGCTGCTTGGCGGAGGCAGAGCCAAAAAGGGAGATCCAATCGATCTGTCGGTCGGACTTGTACTTCGGAAAAAAGTAGGAGACCCGGTACACTCCGGTGAATCACTTGCGATCCTTCATGCAAATGACAGAGAAAAGCTGGCAGAGGCAAAGGAAAGACTTTTGAAAGCGTATGAGATCAAAAAAGAACCGGTTGCGGTACGTCCGCTGATCTGGGAAATCCTGGATGGAACAGAGGCAGAATAGGACATTTATGCCACGCATATACTGAAGGTAAAGGTGTATGTGTGGCATTTTTATGGACAGAGAACAATTAGCAGAGCGATTCGCAGAGGCTGCAAGTATGCCAAGGGATGTGGTGATGGGAGCATCTGTTATCACGATCACAGGAAGAAATGAAATATGCATAGAAAATTATCGGGGGATTCTTGAATATACAGACCTTCTGATCCGTGTGCAGACCAAATCCGGTCAGATCCGGCTGAGCGGAAAAAATCTGCAGATTGAATATTATACAAACGATGAAATGAAGATTACAGGAAGGATCGTACAACTGGAATTTACCGACGGGAGAAAGACCGGATGATCCAGTCTTTGTTCCGCTATCTGAAAGGATATGTAAAAATCCGGATTACCGGATATTCTCCGGAACGTTTCCTGAATATGTGCTGCTTTCACGGGATCAGGATATGGGAACTGAAAAGCGTCGGGAATGCTTACGAAATGTATATAAGTCTTGCGGGCTTCAGAAAGCTTCGTCCATTTGCACGTAAGACTCATATGAGGATTTATGTGACACAGCGGAACGGATTTCCGTTTTTTGTCCAGAGTTACCGCCACAGAGGTGCATTATTTGCGGGCATTCTGCTGAGTATCCTGTTGATCTGGGGATATTCACTTTTTATCTGGGATATTCATTTTGAAGGAAATGACAAATGGACGGATGAAGCACTGACAGAATTTTTAAAGACCAAAGAAGTTTCTCCCGGAATGAGAAAAAAGAAAGTCGATTGTCCGGGTATTGTAAAAGCAATCCGAAAGGAATATAATGATATCGTTTGGGTGTCAGCATCCATCGATGGAAGCCGGCTGAAAATTCAGATAAAGGAAAATGAAGATACCTTTCAGGAAGAGATGCAGGGAACCGAAGAAGTTTCAGAGAAACCAACGGATCTGATCGCAGAAGAAGATGGCGTGATCACAGGGATCATTACCCGTTCGGGTGTTCCGCAGGTGCATATCGGAGATTCTGTAAAAAAGGGAGATCTGCTGGTGCTGGGAAGGATCGATGTGACGGACGACGGTGGAGAAGTGACCGGTTATCAGTACTGTCATTCGGATGCAGATATTTATGCAGATACGAAGCTGCCTTATCAGGATTCCATCCCTCTAAGCTACGAGAAAAAGAGCTACAACGGGAAATCGCGGTATCAGTTCTACATGAAGATCGGGAACTGGGAGATCCAGGCAGGTATTTTGAAGAATCAGTTTCGGCACAGTGAGAAAAGTTCACTGGAGCATCAGTGGAAACTGGGTGAAAATTTTTATCTGCCTGTTGTGACCGGGTGGAGAAAAATTACTGCTTATTCTGTAAAAGAAGAAAAATACAGCAGGAAAGAACTTCAGGAATTTTTAAGCAGGCGGTTTCAGAATTTTTGTAAGGATTTAACTGAAAAAGGTATTCAAATCCGTCAGAATAATGTTAAAATACAACTGGACGAAAAAGAAGCCTGTGCATCCGGGACACTTTATCTGAACCGGAAGATCGCCTGTGAGGCTGATACAGAAATAGTAACGATTGAAAGGAAAGAACCGGATGAGTCTGTCAGAACTGATGATTGAAATCCCGGCTGAATACGAGGCAAATGTATTTGGTCAGTTTGATGTATATGTAAAGAAACTGGAAAGGACATTTCATGTAACGCTGATCTCCCGCGATGGAGCGACCAAGATCGTGGGGGAGCGTGCAGCGGCAGAGAAGGTGCAGAGGATCCTGAACCAGCTTGTAGAACTTGCCAGAAGAGGCAATACGATCACAGAACAGAATGTAGATTATGCAATCTCCCTTGTATTTGAAGATCAGGAGCAGCAGCTTGTAGATATTGATAAAGATCTGATCTGCCATACTCTGCAGGGAAAGCCGATCAAGCCAAAGACACTGGGGCAGAAAAAGTATGTGGATGCCATTCGCAGTGGCATGATCACGTTCGGACTTGGTCCTGCCGGAACAGGAAAGACCTATCTTGCAATGGCGATGGCAATCACAGCCTTTAAAAGAGAGGAAGTCAGCAGGATCATCCTGACGCGTCCTGCAATTGAGGCAGGAGAGAAGCTCGGATTCCTTCCGGGAGATCTGCAGAGCAAGATTGATCCGTATCTGCGGCCATTATACGATGCTTTATATCAGATCATGGGAGCGGACAGTTTTATAAAAAATTCTGAAAAGGGTCTGATCGAGGTCGCTCCGCTTGCCTATATGAGAGGAAGAACTCTGGATAATGCCTTTATTATTCTGGACGAAGCTCAGAATACGACACCGGCTCAGATGAAGATGTTCCTGACCCGTATCGGGTTTGGATCAAAAGTTGTCATCACCGGTGATTCCACACAGAAAGATCTTCCGGCAGGAACTGTATCAGGACTGGATGTGGCAGTGAAAGTGGTGAAGGATCTGGATGATATCAGCATCTGCACGCTGACCAGCAAGGATGTTGTCAGACACCCGCTGGTACAGAAGATTGTAAAAGCGTATGAAGACTATGAGAAGAAATCCGCACGACCAAGAGAGAACCGGAGGAAAAAGTAATGAGTCTGTATATTGAAGAAGAGGGTTCAGTCACACTGCCGTTTGATACAGAGGAGATTGCCATTGCAGTGACAGAAGCAGCACTGGACTATGCAGAATGTCCTTATGAGGCAGAAATCAACCTGCTCCTGACAGAGAATCAGGAGATCCATGAGATGAACCTGGAACAACGCGGCATTGACCGCCCGACGGATGTATTATCCTTTCCAATGATCGAGTATGATGCTCCAGGTGATTTTTCAGTAATTGATGAGGAAACCGGAGATGCATTTAACCCCGAGACCGGAGAACTGATGCTGGGAGATATTGTCATTTCCAAGGAAAAAGTCCTCTCTCAGGCAGAAGAGTATGGACATTCTCCGAAAAGAGAATATGCATTTTTGATTGCCCACAGCATGCTCCATTTATTTGGATATGACCACATGGAAGAAGAGGAACGGGCAGAAATGGAGGCTCATCAGAGAGCGATCATGGAAAAAGTAGGGATTCCACGCTGAGCAGACAGGTGCAGAATTCCCGGATGGGACTGCCCTGGAAGAAAAGCAAGAACTTTAGAATATGAGAGGAAGAAGTATGTCTGATACACCAACTAAGACAAAAGGCAGAGCCAAAAAGGATGATTATATCGTTCAGGGTTCGATATTGGCCGCAGCAGCAGTATTGACAAAGATCATCGGTGTCGTTTACAGGATTCCGCTGACCAATATATTAGGTGACGAAGGAAATGGATTTTACGGATATGCATATCAGGTTTATGCTATCGCATTGATGATCTCTTCGTTCAGTCTTCCGACAGCCGTTTCAAAACTGGTTTCTGTCAGACTTGCCAAAAGACAGAAACGGAATGCATTTCGGGTATTTCTGTGTTCCCTTGCATTTGCAGTGGGAGTCGGTTTATTTATTTCGCTGACGATTTTCCTGGGGGCGGGACTGATCTCTACCCATGCGATGAAATCCCCGTTAAGTGTCTATGCACTCCGTGTACTTGCACCGGGCTTGCTGATCGTTGCGGTAATGGCGGTCATCCGTGGATATTTTCAGGGAATGGGGACGATGATTCCGACGGCTATTTCACAGATCATTGAGCAGATTGTGAATGCGGTTGTCAGTATTGTAGGTGCGAGCGTATTATTTGGGATCGGTACAAAGGCAGGTGCTGAAAAGGGAGAAGAACTGCTCGGACCTGCTTATGGAGCAGCAGGAAGTACGCTTGGAACGGTCGCTGGTTCACTGGCGGGACTTTTATTTCTGCTTTTCGTTATAATTCTTTATAAAAAAGTGATCCGACGTCAGTTGAAACGTGACCGCAGTCAGAACGTGGAAAGTTATTCGTTCATTCTGAAAGCACTGCTTTTCACAGCGATTCCGGTCGTATTCAGCACAGCGGTCTACAATATCAATCAGATCATTGACCTGACGATTTTTAATCATGTGATGGAAGCACAGGGATATGTGGAAAAAGAATATATGGCCTTGCAGGGAATCTACACCGGTAAATATGATACACTGATCAACGTACCGATGGCAATCGCCAATGCACTGGGTACTTCTGTTGTGCCAAGTCTGACAGCAGTTGTGACAAATGGTACGAGAAAGCAGGTTCACAGTAAGATCAACCAGACCTTAAGGATTACGATGGTTGTTGCAATCCCCAGTTGTATCGGATATTTCGTGCTTGCTTCACCGATCATGGTTCTTCTCTATAATGACAGAAGTACAACACCTGCTCATCTGCTGATGATGGGATCGATTGTGGTAGTACTGTATGGTCTTTCTTCTGTGACCAATTCGATCCTGCATGGATTGAATTATATGACAAGTCCTGCCAAGAATGCGGGAGTTGCACTGGTGATTCACCTTGCAGCCTTTGTCCTGATGATGACGGTATTTAAAATGAATGTCTATGCACTTGTAGGAGGAAATATCGTCTTTGCACTGGCAATGAGTATTCTGAATCTGATCAAGATCCGGAAAGTCAGCGGGTTCAGGATGGATCTGCTCAGCACGTTTGGCAAGCCATTTACGGCTGCAGCAATTATGGGGGTCATTACATATGGTGTGTTCCGATTATTTGATCTGCTTGTGGGAGGAAGAGTGATTCCTGTCCTGGTCTCTCTGATCGTGGCAGTACTCGTATATGCAGTCGTCTTATTGAAGATCGGAACGTTGTCAGAAGATGATATTCTGGATCTGCCAATGGGAGGAAAGATTCTCAGGGCAGCGAAGAAATTCCATCTGATGCCGTCATAGAGCAAGGCTTTTCAGAAAGAGACAGATACAGGAATGCAGGAGTCTGAAAAGCACATTTAATATAAATTTTTCTTATAGCAGAATAAAATTTTAAAAAAAGCCGATACTGTATAAAAAAGGAGTGGTCCTTATGAAGAAAAAATACGTGGTCGGCTTTTTCCTTGCTCTTTTCTGTATGGTATTGCTGGTATCGGCAGGATATGCAGCCAGTTACCGGTATGTTATGCAGCGGCAGGAGGCAAGAGTGGAAGAAGCGGAAAAAAGGGAAGAAGACTTTTTACAGCAGAGTGTAATGACCGAAGGAGATGCGACAAAGAAGACCTCCGGGTATTATTTAAAAGAATTAAACGGTTACGTTGCGGTCTATCGTGCGGATGGGACAAGCCTCTATGAGACAACCAATATTCCAGTAGAGGCATTACCGGATGACCTCCGGGCAGATCTTGACAAAGGCCGTTATATAGAAACACCGGAAGAATTATATGGATTTCTTGAAAATTATTCAAGTTGAACCCGGGAGGGTGGACGAATAAAGCGGAATCGTGTATAATACACTGCGGATATTTAGAAAAAACTGAGACAGATTTACAAGTTTGAAAGGAAATGAAGATGGATCAGCAAAAGATAAAAAGAATTAATGAATTATATAAAAAGTCAAAAGCTGAGGGACTGACTGACGCAGAACGGAAAGAACAGAAGATTCTGCGTCAGGAATACATGGAACTTGTCCGCCGAAATCTGCGTGGACAACTGAACAATATTGATATCGAACAGAAAGACGGTACCGTGATCAACCTGGGTGAAAAATACGGTGCTAAATTTGAAAAAAAGGGGAATTAAAAGATGTTGAACGGACTTCCTTCCGATCCGATGATCTTGTTAAGTGTTGTGAACACGAAACTGAGAGATTTTTATCCATCGCTGCAGGCTTTATGTGATGATATGGAGATCAGTGAGGCCGAACTGAAAGAGAAACTGGCACAGATTGATTATGAATACGATGGCTTGAAGAATCAGTTCGTTTAAAAAAATATACATAGAAAAGGAATGAAAATGGAAAATACGAAGCACCATAGACTGACTTCCTTTGCAGAGACTGCAAGTGAGGCACCGCTGCAGGAACCGGATCGTCAGTATTATTTTATTGAAAAAGCAAAAGATATTTTTGCAGAAAAATGTAAAGAAGCCGACAAGACACTGACGTTCTGTGTTACGACTTTCGGCTGCCAGATGAATGCCGTAAGCGAGAATTTATAAGTCTCAGTCATCCCTCAGAAAGTCCGTAGCCTTAATTTACGGGCTTTCTTGAGTTTTATCGGTATAAGAGTGTGTGCGACAAACCGTTCCTAAAAACTATTTTTACTATTCGCTTATCAAGTACCGTTATACCGGAAACTACGGAGGATATGAAGTCTTTCATTGTTTTTTCGTCTGCGGACGCAAGTTTCTTGTAATCCACAAAATTCCCACTATTGATTTCGTGAATCATTAAGAATTGAGAAGCGGTTTTTATAAACTCAATATGATTCACGTTTGCCGAGATTGAATCCTGACTGATTTTCTTAAGGCTGTTTTCTATTTGGATTCGATCAATTTCTAATTTCGATTTCATTTCAAGAAATTCCTTTTCGCTAATTCCATCATCATCGAATAAAAATGCTTTTTTTAGCCGCTCTAATGCTCGGTTTGTTTTTTGCAATTCTTCTTCCAATTTATTTTTTTGACTAATTACGCTACCATCTTGGTCTTGAGTGCTAAGAGAGGATATGCCCAATGAGCTTGTCTGTGCGGAAAATAGATCCATTGTATTCCGCAAACTTTCCTCGGATATCCCGATCACATCAGAAAAATTAATGTGAGAGAGAATGAGTTGCTCTAAGTCGTCAATATTTCTGATATTCTTCCTTTTTTTTGATGCATCAACCATTGCTGCGATATAATTTATTATGAAAGGACCAATATTTACATCGCTAATGTTCATGTTATCGCAGTTGTTCTTTTGGAATTTCCCAGTACATGCATAAGATGACGGTCTGAATCCGTTACCCTTACGTGAGTCTTTTCCTTTTACCTGATAGTTGTGTCCACATTTCCCACACACAATTAATCCAGCAAAAACATTACATCTATTTCTTATCGTATGGAGTCCGCTTGTGTTACGCAACGCTGCGTTCTCATCCATTTTTTTGTTGACAGCATCCCATATCTTCGGATCAACAATAGGAGGAAACGCATCTTTAATGTAGATGACTTCTTCCGCCGGTTTTTTACGTCCTCGTGAGCTTTCTCGATAATTGTACCGGTAATCACCTCTATTCATTGGATTTCTCAAAAGATCAGCTACAGTTTTTGATGTCCATTCACCGCCTCGTTTTGTAGGGATGTTGTGAGAGTTGTTGTAATTCCTTATAGTGATCGTTGACCCGCCATCTAAATACATTTGATACATAGTTCTCACGTAAGGAGCTTCTTTATCGGAATGTACCGGGCATTTATTTTTTTCATCCCAATCCCATCCATACGGAACCCTTGCCCCATTCCACTGAACGTTCTTCGCACGTCCTATCATTACGTCTTTAACACGCTCTGACGTAAGCTTACGCTCCAATTCAGCGAACACTAATATAATTTTAAGGATAGCTTCTCCGATTGCACTAGAGGTATCAAATTGCTCGTTCAGAGATATGAACGTGACGTTGTTGTACTTAAAATCATCGTACATGAGAGAGAAGTCTACAAGGTTACGAGATATACGGTCAATCTTATAAACGATTACATGAGATACTTGTCCGGCTTTTATCTTGTTCATCATTCGTTCAAATGCCGGACGCTTCGTGTTCTTTCCTGATTTTCCCGCATCTTCAAATATCTCTATTCGCTTTTTGTCGATGTGCAATACGTGTTCGCAGTATGCTTTCAATTCTTTCTTCTGGAATGGGAGGGAGTCCTTGTCCACCTGATAGCCAGTCGATACACGGACGTATAGTGCTACTATTTTTTCTTGGTTTTCTGTCATAAAAAATCATCCTCCTTAAAAATGGGTATAAAAATACAACCAACACAGAACAGTTGTTCTGATTGCATTGGCTGTCCGAAGATGATACAATATTCATTGGCAATTAATGGTATCTCTTCGAGGTGCTGGAGGAAACATATTGGCGTATGCTTCTTCAAGATTCCGCTCCTTTGGCGAGGGGCGGTTTTTGTTTTATTGACTGTGAGATCTCAAATACATCTCACGGTTAATATCCCTAACTTTGTTCTGTAGGTCTTTGCCTACTGTTTGGAAGTGTCCGGGAATATGTATGCCGTTTCCGATGGTTTCATGAACCATCTTTGCATAGACATCCAATTCTTTTTGCGTATAATATGCAAGGCTGTTATCATAGACGTATTTTCCCATATAATGCAATTATCAAATTACTGATTTTTAGGCTTTTTCACGATAGAAATAATTGCAAGTATTGCACAAATTAGGCACCATGCAGACCATATAGTTAAATCACTATAACTTCCTCCCATAGTAAAACCGCAGAGTGCAGCAAGTCCAAACAGCACGATTAATGCAATGTTGCCACCTTTTCCACCGTTTCGTGTAACGATAGATACAATTCCTCCTGCAAGAAGAAGTATAGCAACAATAATTCCAGCCGAACCACCAACTTCTCCATTGTCTTGCAACGTGTTCCCAATTCCTACAGCACATGACTGCATACTGACTACTGCAAATAAAATAATTGACAGTATTCCTGATACAAGTTTCCAAGTTTTCATTTCTTTTTTCCTCTCTTTCTCTTTTGATAAGAACCTGTTCTAAAACGCACCACACGCTTTATATATAAACGCACTAGGCGGTTATACCATTATTTCGTTAATTTGTTATATTGATTTAGATTATCTTCATCATCTTGTTTCTTAAGTTCTGCATTTCTATATATCGCATTGCAAATACCTTGCGATGTAAGCTCTTTTTCTATTTTGATTTTTCTCTGCTTTTCCTGTATGTTTTTCAGATACTGCATTCTGTTGATGCGTGAACGCTCTCGCATTTGCATCTGAATTGTTTCTTGGAATGGATTGCCACAATTAGTACAGTATTTATAGTCTATACATTCAATGCTTCCACAGTGGGAACATTTTTTCTCCGGTATATCATATGTTGGAACATTTGCGTTTACTGTTTGATGTACTCCCACTCCCTTACTTTTCTTACGTTCCTCTCGTTTACGCTTAACCAATCGTTCAGCCCACGAGGATATAACGTATATCAGCCAAACAAGAATTGCTATTATCACTATATAAGTGAATCCGGCAAGCAAAAGCAGAAAGGCTATAGTTGGAATCAAGAAGCATGAGAAACACCCCACGCATCCACAGCATTGGTTTCTTTGATGGCTCATGTCTTTAAGTCCTCATTGTTAATTAGCACTTATCATTCGCATTATTTCCATATATGGAAAGGTTTCTGCCGAAATTTCAAAGTAATAATCGTGCTTATGATTCTGTGTCTCTAACATCTGCACATCTGATTTGCTGAAATCATTACCTAAAATATGTCTCATTTCGTGTAGGAACACTTCATGTTGCTTTTCATAGTTAAGCGATGCATCTATGAATATCGTATAGGAATCGTCAGAATTATGTCTGACACATCCCGGAATACCGTAGGCTTCTTCAAGTAACACCACATTTATGTAATATCCTTTGTAGTACAATCATTCCTCACCTTCTTCTAATTTTCGTAATTCGGATAACTTTTTAGCGTATGCTATTAACCTGTCTTTATCCGCGGTTTTATATACGTCGAAGAGAATCTTGTCATGGTCATATATTTCCTGTGCTGTACGAGCTGTCTCTTCATCAATGTAGTAACCTTGATTGGGAGTTTCTTCGACCGGCTCTCCACCTGTAAAGTATTCAACACCAACTCCAAAGTAATCAGCTATCTTTTGAAGTTTTTCCCTTTTAGGAGTGTATTTCCCTTGTTTCCAGCTCGTGAGAGTAGCTGTTGTAACACCTGTTTCTTTTGCGACTCTGTATGCAGTCACATTGTTTTTCTTTAGTAGTTCTTCAAATTTTTCATACATAGCTTTTCCTTTCTTAAAACAAACTTAGAAAACTATGCTATTATATGTTGACAAGCTTAGAAAACTATGCTAACATACAGACATAGCTTAGATAACTAAGTTAAAACAATATAAGGTTTCTTAGATAACTTAGATGGTACTTTGATTATATAAGAAACCTTAGATAGTGTCAATATCTAAGGAGGTGTAATAGTGTACGAAAAATTCCAATCATTATTGGATAAAACGAACAAAACGCCATATCAAGTATCGAAAGATACGGGAATTTCAACTGCAACACTGTCTAGTTGGAAAAATGGCGTATATGTTCCAAAAGCGGACAAGCTCATGATTCTTGCGAAATATTTCGATGTATCAATTGAGTATTTCCTGGAGGAGTAGAAAGGAGAAAGATGAAGGTAAATGCTTAAAAATCGAATAATTAAATACGACTTTGAACTCGTGCGAGAAATCATGCTGTATCTAAAAGAATTGGATACGGACAAATCAAAAGAGCTATTAAGCAAAATGGTTCATCCGCACCCAAACAAGTCATTATCCGAAGATGAACTAAAAATTCGGAGTATGACAGCTGAAGAAAGGGAAGCTGCTCTCTATGGAGCTTCATTGCCAAAAGATTCTTCAACTTTGAAAACTTTAAGAATGCTGTGCGAATCAACAAAATCTTCCAATTGATGATAAATAGTTTCGCATGAATTATCTGAATAAGGAATAAGAGATAATTCATCAATTTCTATTTCCCAAAAGAAATCATTAATATTACAGAAATTTGTTGAAATAGTTTGAAGTTTTTTAGCAAACTCAAATTTTGTACATTTTAAAGTTGAGAAATCGCAGTAAATGAAAAATTTCATAATATCACCTCCAGGGTGATTATATCACAGAAAGGAAATGTAATGAACGAATTACAGATTTTTAATTCAGAAGAGTTCGGTGATATCCGAACAGTAACTATTGATAATGAACCGTGGTTTGTTGGAAAAGATGTGGCAGAAGCACTTGGATATTCAAATTCAAGAAAAGCACTTTCAGATCATGTCCATGACGATGACAAGGGAGTAACAAAATGTGACACCCTTGGTGGGAAGCAGGATTTAACCATTATCAACGAATCCGGCTTATACGCTTTAATTTTCGGAAGTAAGTTGGAATCCGCTAAGAGATTTAAGCACTGGGTTACATCGGAGGTTCTTCCGGCAATCAGAAAGAATGGAAGTTATCAGCTTGCACCACAGGGCGAAGAGTTACTTGCACTTGCGGTGATTGAAGCGAAAAAGACTATAGACTCTCTGAAAGACCAATGCAAGTTTCTTGGTGAACAGGCTGTTGAAAATCAGAAATTGATTTCCGAGCTACAGCCGAAAGCAAATTATGTAGACAAGATTCTTCAATCAAAGTCACTGGTAACTATCACGCAGATTGCAAAGGACTACGGACTTAGCGGAAGAAAAATGAATCAGATTCTAAAGGAATTAAAGATTCAGTATAAAGTCGGTGGACAGTGGGTGCTGTATTCCAAACATCAGAATAATGGATATGTCCATAGCCGGACGATTGACATTACAAGAGCTGACGGCAGACCGGATGTGACAATGCAGACTGAATGGACACAGAAAGGCAGACTCTTCTTATATGAAGAATTGAAGAAGCATGGCTATGTTCCGGTGATTGAACAGGTTGCGTAGGAGAAATATATGGAAGAAAAAAGGAGATTTATAGAAGACAGGCTGAAAAAAATCGGCATCAATTCTATTGAAGAGTTGAATGTAGCCATAAAAAAGGAAACATTAGACATTTCGCTTATGGTTTCCGGAACAAAGAAGAAGGAGGATGTTGCGGCATGAAAGAATTGGAAGTAGTACAGGTCAGAAAGAGAAAAACGGCGGAACAACCGATGGAGCAACCGGTAAAGAAGCCGGATGCCTACGATAAGGTCGTAGAGAAAGTATTTTGGTTTGTAATAGGATTTTCGATCGCACTGATGGTATGCTGCGTGGCTTTCGGGCAGACATTGTATGTATAAGCTAAGTGCCATAGTGAGGCGGCAACCTCTCAGGCACTTAGCTCAAAAACCAATTAAATAATATCACAAATAGGAGAAAAAGAAAATGGCAAAGGAAAAAATAACGATTACGCCTGATGAGTTTGTCAAAAAGTCCGCAGATGCGGCGGCGGATATGATAACTAATAGCAAGTGTGGCATTGATTCAGCGGCGGGACAAGTTCTTATCGCTGTTTCGCAGGAACTTTTTGCAAGGACGCTCTGCAAATTGTTTGAAATGGAGGAAGAAGATGAAACAGCCGAAGAAGTTGACAAGGCAGAATAAGGTCCTGCTGGAAAAGGTGGGTTTAAACCCGGAAGAATGGATGAACCTACTGGAAGATAATTTGTATCTACACATTGTTCAGAAGCATTCGGGCGAGCGTGTAGTCAAGATTATAGATAAGAAGAAAGGGGATATAATCGGTGGAAATTAAAAAGGTTAAGTTGCTGTCCATGCATATCCAAAATTTTAAAGGATGTAAGGACAGAACTATTGAGTTTGGTGAAAAAGCAAGGATCTCCGGTGCGAATGCCACTGGAAAGACAACAATCTTTGATGCGTTTACGTGGCTGTTGTTTGGAAAAGACAGCCTTGGAAGTTCTGATTTTGATATCCGGCCGTTGGACGCAGACGGGAAGATGGTAGATAATATTGAGATTTCTGTTGCAGCAAAGATTAGCGTTGACGGTGACGAATATGATCTGAAAAAGGTTCAGAAGCAGAAATGGGTTAAAAAGCGTGGAACTAATACAAGAGAATTCCAGGGGAACGTGAATGAATTCGAGATTAACGGATATCCGAAGAGTCAGAAAGAGTTTAAAGAGTTTATCTCAGAAATTGTTGACGAGGATGTGTTTAATCTGATTACAAATCCAAACGCTTTTAATGCATTAGCTTGGAAGAAACAACGTGAAATCCTTATGAAATTTGTTGGAAGCTTTTCTGATGTGGATATTGCAGAGGGATTCGGTGAGAAATACACAAAGCTTATCCCGGAACTGAAAATTGCAAGCACGGACGATATCTTGAAGAAATACACCAAAGCGAAAACGGCATTAAATAAGGATATGGTTGAGATCCCGGCACGTATTGATGAAATCTCCAAACAACTTGTGATTGCTGATGTAGGAGCGTTAGAAGTCGAAAAAACAGCCAAAGAAGTGGCTCTGCAGAAAGTAGAAGATGAATTATCAGGCGGTAACAGCAAGTTGGAAGAAATTAATTCCAAACGTGAAGAAATCATGACTCTCAAATTCCATCTATCAGAAATTCAGAATGCGGAGAATCAGAAGTTGCTTTTGGAATCAACTGATATCCGAAATGACTTATCAAGAACGCGGGATACATTGAATGATCTCAAGCGTGATGTATTGAATAAGGAAAGCGAAATCAGGGATGCTCATGTAAAGTATGAAGATCATGAGCGTGAAAAAAATCGGCTTTTGGTTGAATGGAAGTCTGAAAAAGCAAAGGCATATCCGGCTCTTACTCCGTTGGAACCGCTTACGGACGGCTCGTTTATCTGTCCTACTTGCGGACAGGACTTGCCGGAAGAGGTAAAGCAGAAACGTATTGCTGATTACGAAGCTCGCAAGACTGCATATGAAAGCAAGTACGAAAAAGATAAGGCAGAGTTTGAAGAAAACCGTGCTAAAAGGATTTCGCAGATTGAAGCTGATGGAAGGTCAGCTGCTAAATCGAGAGACAAATTTAAAACCTTGGAAGAATCTCTTATCAAAGAAAAAGATGAGCTGACTACCAAGTTGGCAGATGCACAGAGGGAATACGAGATTGTTAAAAAGGCTGTAGACGGAATGCCAAAGGTTGCTGATGTTTCAGAAAATGCAGAGTATAAGGCAACTACAGAGAAAATCTCGGCACTTGAAAAAGAGATTGAAGAAATGTGCAAAGATACTTCTTCGATGGAGTTGAAAGCTAAGAGGGACATTTTAAAAGATGAAATTTCCGAGATTACTGTAAGGATTGCGGCAGCAGATAATACCAAGGTGAAAGAGCGTATTGCTGAACTGGAGGAAGAGCAGAAGGAAGTTGGACAGAAGATTGCAGAACAGGAACAGATGATTGACCTTGTGGAAGATTTTATTCGGGCGAAAATGAAAATGATTTCTGAAAAGATCAACGGAATGTTTAAGGTGGTTTCATTCAAGCTGTTCGACAATCAGATCAACGGGGGGCTGAAAGAAACTTGTGAATGTACTGTAAATGGCGTTCCGCTTTCAAGCTTGAATAACGGGCATCGGATTGTTGCAGGATTGGATATTATTCAATCATTATCCAGTCTGTACGGTGTCAGTTGCCCTATTTTCGTGGATAATGCGGAAAGCATCAACGACTTCAATGTGCCGGAAATGGATTCTCAGATGATTTGTTTGGCAGTAACCGATGATAAGGAATTAAAAGTAGAGAGCGAGGTTAAATATGATTAAGGCAGAAAGAAACGGGAAAGGAACAGGATCAGTAGAAATCAGCGGTTTCCTGAGCGACACTATGGATGAATTTAAGGGGATTTGTCGTGGAGTAAGAAAAGTGTTTGTAGATAAGTTCGGAGAGGATGCAGGAGAGAAAGTGTTTAACATTCTTGCAAGCGGAAAGCCTGATGATGAAATCGCAAGCGAGATAAATGAAGTTCTCAAGGATGTTTTTATGGAAAAAGAAAAGAGAATGGATGCTTCTGATGCGATAGGGGCGTTATTGAGACACGTGTTTGAATGAAAGGAGTAGGACTAATGTTATATATCAAAGCCAGATATATGAAAGATGGCGTTCAGCATGGGCGTGAATACACGTTCGGTTCAGATGTGATCGTGAAGCCGGGAGAAGTAGTTTCTATTGGAACTGCGAAAGCTGTAGTAACTGCGGTTGATGTTCCAGAGACGGAAATTCTTCCTTTCCGGGAGAAGCTGAAAAAGATTGATGGGAAAGTGGAGGAAGAGTAATGGCAGAGAAGAATGAAGTTGCTCAGAAGCGGGAATTTACAACTGGTTTGAGTCAGTGGACAAATACCATAACTGGTCTTGTCTCAAGGGATTTTGAGCAGAATGGTGTTAAGTATGATGAATATTCTAAGAAGTGTGCTATGAATGCGATGGGGGCTATATTTCAGTTGGTTCAGAACACTGATAAGACGGACATGAGCAACCTTAATACTTCCAACCTTAGAGAAGTTGTGGCTCAATGTGCAAGCCTTAAGCTGAATGCCAACGCTGTGCCTAGAGAAGTTTATTTTCAGTTGAGGAGTAAGCAGGTCAACGGACAGTGGGTAAAAATGGTTGAAATGGGCGTTGAAGGTGACGGAAACGATGCTCTTTTAAGGCAGTTCGGAAACAATGTAGACACTGTTTATCCAGTGTGGCTTGTCAAAGAGGGTGATGATTTCACGTATCCTCGTAGAAGAGGCATTGAGATTGAGCCTGCGGAGTGGATACCAAAGGGATTATCCGACAAGACGGTGCGTGTTGTATATCCAGTAAAGTTAAAGGATGGAACGATTGACTATCTGATCGCTGAAAGAGAGCCAGTGAAAACAAATCTGATTGCTCATATCAGAAACAATTTGCTGAATGAGACGTTTGGAATCTGTGAAAACCGACACAAGGCTACTCCAAAGCAGAAAGAGGAAATCAAAGCCAAGAAAGAGGAAATCATGGCGGCTGTACGTGAGTGTGAGACGTTGGAAGATATTCTGAATTGCGAAGCGGCAAGACCATACATCAGTGCTGCATGGCTTGATACACCGGAAGCTATGATTGTTCGTAAGATGCGTAACAATGCAATTAAAAAGTTCCCGAAGAACCTTAATGGTATGGCATCAAGTTCTCTTTTGCAGTTGGATGAAACATACAAGGCTTCTCAGGAGGAAATTGCAGAGAATGAAAATTCGCAGGAATTTGTTATTGAAGATGAATCCGTAGTGGCTGAATCAGAAGCTGTTGAGGTGGAAACGCCGGAATTCGCAAAGGAGTAAAGATATGGAATTAAAAGATTTAAAAACAGGAATGGTTGTTGAAACAAGAGATGGTACAAAATACTTGATTGTCAATCAGGATGGAAAATTATACGGTATTGGAATGAACGCCTATATGTCGCTTGATGGAAGATATCCACATAAAAGTGATATGACATGGCCGGATGATTCTGACCTTGATATTATGAAAGTTTTCAAGCCAGCATTAAGAAAATTTAGCATCATGCTTTCAGATGAATGTAACTGTATTTGGAATCGTGAAAAAGTACGAAAAATGACCGCTTCTGAAATCTGCAAAGAGCTTGGATATGAAGTGGAGATTGTAAAAGAATGACAGCTCAAACAAAGTGGTTAAGTGATGCCATTGAGGATATGAAAAATGGCACTTATGACATGACGGTTGATGGAAAATGTAGCCAGTGTGGTGCGTGCTGTTCGAGATGCCTGCCTTTATCCAGTAAAGAAATCATTACGATTAAGCAGTACATCAAAGCTCACGATATCAAGCCTTACAGACACTTGTTTCCAGTATCTAAAGAGGTTTACGACCTGGCTTGCCCGTTCATGGACGATTCAAAGCTGAAAGAGAAATGCAGAATCTATCCAGTCAGACCAGAAATATGTCGGCAATTTATTTGTAAAGGCGATAAGAAGCCATTCAGGATGAAAGCCACAAGGTATGAAGTGGTCGATGTTAGGAAGGAATTTTTCGGTGAGTAGGGAGGTACATATAAAATGCCAAATTGGTGTGAAGGAAGTTTGAAAGTTCGTGGAACAAAAGAAAATATGACGAGATTTATTCTCGAAGGCTTACGTCCAGTTGGATTCCTTGGTGAAGAAAAAGCAAAGCTGCAGCTGGATGAATATGGCAATATTAATTCAAATGAAACATGTTGGATTGAAAACACAAGAAGGGGATTTGTCAAAGGTGTAGAAGTTTATCTTTCTGAATATGAAGATGATGAAACCTTTGTTGAAGTCTTTGATTCCAAGTTTGCATGGGGAATTTCAGCAGATGAACTCCTGAAAACATGTGAAAAATATCATGTTGATATGAAAATTCATGGTTTTGAAATGGGGATGGAATTCAATCAGGACATTGAAATTGTTGATGGAAGAATTCTGAAAGATGAAGAACTTCACTTCGAAAATTATCAATGGGATTGCATCTGTCCAAATATGGGCGGTTGATATGACATCAGAAAAGAAAGGTGTTTTTAGTGGTAGTAAAAACAATTAACTCCGGTTCAAAAGGAAATGGTTATGCTCTGATTTCAGGGGAAGATGTTCTTCTCCTGGAATGCGGTGTGCCAGCAAAAGATATGCTGAAAACGATTGACTATCAGACTTCCAAGGTGAGCGGATGCATGGTAAGTCACGTTCATAAAGACCATGTTGGGTACATCAAGCAGTATATGCAGTATGGTATCAAGATTTACACATCCGATGAAGTGGAGACGGACATTGAAACAGTAATGGGCGAAAAGACTGTAGGGTTACAGCGTATGAGGCGTTATCAGATAGGCTCATTTTCGGTGATACCGTTCCGTGTACCGCATGGAGAGACGGAGTGTGACGGATGGTTGATTGATTCACCTGACGGAAGAATCCTTTTCATTACGGATGCTGAGTATTGTCCGTACGATTTCTCAAAAATGGAAATCAACTATGGACTGATTGAGTGCAACTACTCAGAGGACTATATCAGCCGAGAAGAAGATGGGGCTAAATTCTCCCATGTGCTTACTGGGCATATGGAATTACAAACGTGTAAAAGGCTCATACAGAGCATAAACAGTAAAAGCCTAAGAAGTATAGGCTTGATACACTTAAGTGCAGGAAACGGCAATCCGCAGCGGTTCAAAGACGAGATACGAAGTGTGGTTGACTCAGATGTGAATGTTTGGATTGCCGAAAAGCGTGCAGAGAAAGAGTTTAGGCTTACGCCATTCTAGGAGGAGCAATGATTTACAAAATATTATTAATAATTTTTTACGCTATGGGAGCGACTTTTGATTTTTACATGTATAAAGACACTGAGAATAAAGGATTTTTAATTCCGTTTTTAGGATTCTTGCTCGCAATAATCTTAAGTATCGTAAACATGATTATTTATTTACTTAAATAAGGAGGACTACATAGATGAATAAAACAGTTTTAATGGGGAGATTGACAGCAGATCCGCAGGTGAGATATTCACAGGGAGACAATGCTACAGCGGTTGCAAGATATACACTTGCTGTAAACAGAAAATTTAAGAAAGATGGAGAGCCGACAGCGGATTTTATTCCTTGTGTTGTCTTTGGACGGTCGGCTGAATTTACAGAGAAGTATTTCCGCAAAGGAATGCAAGTTGCTGTCTCAGGGCGTATTCAGACCGGAAGCTACACAAACAAGGACGGAAACAAGGTGTATACAACAGATGTAGTTGTGGAAGAACAGGAGTTTGCAGAAAGCAAAGCAGCCAATCAGCAGAATCAGCAGTCAGCAGGAAGTGGATCAATTCCGGCATCAGACGGGTTTATGAGTATCCCGGATGGAATGGATGAAGAATTACCGTTTAATTAAGGAGAAATAAATGTCGAGCGGAGTAAGACCGGAGTGTTGTTGTCATCCCGATTGTTTTCAGTGTCCATATCCTGATTGCAAATACAATGGCACTTTAGCCGGTGAGAGGGTGGACGTAAATATGACGGATGGGATAAGCCGTGAAGAATATATAAGGAGAAAAAATGAGAAGCGGAATGGCTGGAAAAAAGGACTGTTCGTATCCAAATTGCAGTGAATGCCAATATGAGGATTGCATTGTTGATAACGTAAATGCTCTTCTTAAGAGAAGACGCTATAATGCGAATCCTGAAGCTTATAGGCAGAAGCAGAGAGATTATAGAAGCAGGGTAGCAGAATCCCTTCCTCATTGTGACGAATGTAATGAATGTACCCTTGTCAAATTAGATAAGGGTACAGGATTTAAGCGGCTGTGTGTCCTAGAAATGCGGTTGATTTTGCAGAAAGTGACGTGCTGTCCGCAGTGGTGTCCGAAGAAAATACCGGTAAAGGAGCGGGAACATCAGAGATATTTACGAAAAAAAGAACTTAAGGCAGGTGAGAAAACTGATACTAATTAGCGATAAAGGGCAGCAGAAAGGTAAACATACTGCCAAAGAGAATTATTGGCAAAAGCAAGGAATTGAGGTTCTGACTATGCCTCTTCCGTGTGGTGATTACATTATTGCCAATGAAAAGGTTACGGATGTAATTAACCGGAAGAAAGAACGTGGGATTCCAGTAAAAAAAATGGATTTCCTTGGAACGTACAATGTGACTGTTGACACGAAGAAAGATATTCAAGAGCTTGTGGGGGATATCTGCGGTAAACAGCACGCTCGGTTCAGAGATGAGTGTATTTTAGCTCAGAACAACGGAATTAAATTGTATGTGCTTACTCAAAATGCTGGGGGTTTAATTGGTGGAACGAAAGATATCTATAACCCAACTATTAAGTCATTGGAAGACTTGCATAGCTGGAAGAACCCTAGATTATTCGTGATGAAGCCAACAAAAGAAATTATTGGCTATTACAAAACAAGCGGCAACCCGAAATATAAACGTGTTCAGCGATATCCAACAGCAACTAAGGGAGCAACACTTATGAAAGCTTGCATGACGATGCAGAAAAAATATGGAGTAGAATTTGTGTTTTGCCACGATTCAGAACAAGGATCCATGGTATTAGAATTACTTCAACGGGAGGTGAATTAGATGGCAGAGAAGAGAATGTTTTCCAAACAGATTATTGATTCAGATGCTTTCTTAGAAATGCCACTATCCACACAAGCGTTATACTTTCATCTCTCTATGAGAGCGGATGATGATGGATTTCTGAATAATGCAAAAAAGGTAATGAAGATTATTGGAGCGAATCAAAACGATTATGACTTACTTGTTGCCAAATCTTTTATTATTCAATTTTCGGACGGAATATGCGTGATTAAGCATTGGAGAATTAATAATTATCTCCGAAAAGACAGATACACGGAGACGATCTATCAAGAAGAAAAAGCCATGCTGACTATGCAACCAAACGGGCGTTATTCGCTTAAGGATTCCATCCGTGAAATGGATGATTTTCCGGTTGGTATACCGTTGGTAGACCGTTCAGATACCCAGAATAGAATAGAGAAGAATAGAGAAGAAAAGAATAGTATATATAGTGCAGAAAAACTGCACGATGAACAATCACTTGATGACTTCTTTGAATCTATTTGGAAGTTATATCCAATCAAAAAAGGGAAAGGGCAGGTATCAACATCAAGGAAGAAAGCACTTCAAAAAATCGGATACGATCAGATTGGACGTTGTGTTGATCGATTCTTGAAAGATATGAGTGACAGCGGTAGAGATCGTAAATATTGGATGCACGGAAGCACATTTTTCAACAGTGGGTATGTTGATTATTTGGATGAAAACTGGGGGCAGGAATCGGAGGACTTAGAAAAACCAAGAGAACCTTGTGACCGTTTTTCCTGTTTGGAATCGAGTTTCCGCAAGCAGTTAGAAGATGCGGGTGCTATTTACGATGGACAAGGACTTGATTATGGAATCTTAAGCGAACATCCTGATTGGTTGAAAAAAATTCAGGAGAGTGGTGTTTGATGTATTACAAATTTAAGCCGGAAGATGCTTTTGATTTCGCCCGATATGTTGGAGAGCCTGCAAGACAACACGGTGATGAATTGAAATTCACAAGGTTCTGTCCGTATTGTCACGGTGGAGATAAAAAGGACAAGAACACTTTTTCCATTAATCTGTCAACCGGTCAGTTTAAATGTTTGAGAGAGAGCTGCGGTGTTACCGGAAATATGATCAGTCTTGCAAGAGATTTTGATTTCAGTTTGGGGCAGCAGGTAATGGAATATTACCAGCCGAAAAAGCAATACAGGAAATTGAAGACACCAGACAAGCCGATTGTTCCAAAAGAGCCGGCAGTTGCTTACTTGGAAAGCAGAAAAATATCTGCTGAGGTTGCTCATGAGTATGAAATTACCACTCAAAAGGATCATGACAACATACTCGTATTTCCGTTCTATGACGGAGATGGGAAGATGCAATTCGTCAAATACCGCAAAACCGACTTCAACAAGGAAGTAGATAAGAACAAGGAATGGTGTGAACGCGATTGTAAGCCGATATTGTTTGGGATGAAGCAATGCAAGGACTTCACAAGGCTTGTGATTACGGAGGGGCAGTTAGATAGCCTTTCCGTAGCGACAGCCGGTATAAAGAATGCCGTGAGCGTTCCGAACGGAGCAAAGGGATTTACCTGGATTCCATATTGTTTTGACTGGGTGAACAAATTCCAAGAGATTGTAGTGTTTGGAGATTTTGAAAAAGGGCATATGACATTGCTACCGGAATTGAAGGGAAGATTTCCAAACAAGATTAAACACGTCCGGGAAGAGGACTATAAGGGCTGTAAAGACGCAAATGAGCTGTTAATGAAGCATGGACATGAAGATGTTCGGCTAGCGGTAGAAAATGCCGAATTTGAGCCTGTGAGGCGTGTTAAAGAGCTGTCTGACGTGCAGGACGTTGATATATACAGTTTGAAAAAGCTGGACTCTACGGTCAACGAGTGCAATCGCCTGTTATACGGTGGCATTCCTTTTGGCGGTGTAGTTCTTATTACTGGAAAGCCGGGTGAGGGAAAGTCAACACTTGCAAGTCAGATTGTAGGCAGGGCGATTGAGACCGGACATAAGGTGTTTGCTTATTCCGGTGAGCTTCCAAACTATTTGTTTAAAGCGTGGCTTGATTTTCAGATAGCCGGTCCGCAGCACATCATCGAAACAACAAACAGATTTGGAGATGTTTCAAGAAAGATTTCCAATCAGAATCAAGAGTTGATTAATGCCTGGTATCGAGGAAAAGCGTTTATTTATGACAGTTCGATTGTCGATGGAGATGAGAAAGAGGATCTGTGCAAAACCGTACAGCAAACGGTTCTACAATACGGAATAGATGTTGTTCTGATTGATAATTTAATGACTGCGATTGATTTAGATGCAGAAAAAGGAACTGATAAGTACGAAAAGCAAAGTCTTTTTGTGAAAAAACTTGCGAGGATGGCATTGCAATTCGATGTATTGATTTTGCTTGTAGCTCATAAGAGGAAGAACAATTTTTCCACGAATGAGACAGACGAAATCAGCGGTGCAGGAGACATATCAAATCTTGCTTCACTGGTGATTGGATACAGCAAGGATAACGAATTGAGCAATGCGTATCGAAGAGTCACAGTCCCGAAAAATAGATTGTTTGGGAAAATCAATACAAAAGGATTTCTCGTCATGTATGATGAGCGATCCAAGAGAATTTACGGTGAAAATGATGATTTAACCGTAGAGTATGGATGGGCGAAACAAGACGGATTCAGCGAGGCGGATCAACTAAAGATTCCATTCGAGTAGGTGGCAGTATGACGGAAGAAGAAAGAAAAAAGTATTACAAAGTGATTACACAAAACTGGCTTGCATTCAATGAATTTTTGAAGAATGGCGATTATTCAGATACGGTTCAAGTTGAGATTAGCGAAGTGATTGACAAAATATATTACGAGAACGGAAAGACGGAATTTGCGAAAAATATCGCACTGGCTGTCCTGAATGAGATAGAGCGGTTGTGTAAGGTGAAAGGAAGTAAATAATGAAATACAAAGTTGGAGATAAGGTAAGAGTCAGAAAAGATTTAGTGGTTGGAAAAAGATATGGTTGTTATCCGGCTGTGAGTAAAATGGTTGAAAAAAGTGGAAAAATCGCAACGATTCGTACTGTTCATAGTGATTTCTATGAAATTTACAAGGACGTGTATAGTTGGACAGACGAAATGTTTGAGCCAGTAGAAGAGCTGACAGCAGAAGAAGCAATTAGAATTCAAGCTGAGGTGTGCAGTGTTACAACATGCAATGACTGTGAAATCAACAAGCTTAGAGGTGACTCTCATTGCGGATGTGCTGTATTTCGCTCGGAGTACCCAGACAAAGTGGTTGAAGTCCTCAAGCAGTGGAAGAAAGACCATGGGAAGAAAGAAGTTGAGGTTGAATTTGCTTGCGTTGTTCGAGTGATTGAAGATACAGGTGAAGAGAAAAGATGCGTGCATGAAGAAAATGTCACGGAAACGCAGGACGAAACATTCAAAATGAAAATGAAAAGGATTTTGGAAGAATACTGCAAGGAACATGAAGGGAAATTCTTTACAGTGTACGAAGAGATATGCCGAGTAAAGGAGTAGGCTATGGACATTAAAGTACATGAGGACTATGAGCAGATAAACAAAGAGAATATCGAAGTGTTTGAGAAGACTGGTTTAAAACGTTCCGAAGAGAACAGGTTCCGCTGCGTAATTTGCGGAGAACCAGCGTGCATTGATAACAGCATGAGCTATAGCGGACACAGGCTGATACACACAGTTTGTGTAAGAAGAATCTTTGGAAGTGGTATAGGTGGCATGAGCAAAGCGTTTGAGTGGATGAATAAAGGAGATTGAAGATATGACAAATAAAATTTCAGAAGAAAAAGTACGAAAATTAGAAGATGAATTACGTGAAATAAAATCAGAGTTAAAGGGTGAAAAATTTCGTAGTCTTGAAATTGGAGACACGTTCGAGTTAGCCGGACTTACATGGAAAATGCTGGATAGGACAGATAAAGGTATTGTTTGTTTAGCCGAAAGAATAAAAGATTCTTTTGATTTTGGGACAAACAATGATTGGAAGGAAAGCAGTATTAGAAAATATCTCAATAAAGAATTCTATGAAAAGCTGGTTGATGAAATTGGAGAAGATCATGTAGTTACATTCGAGAGGGTGTTAACCTCGTTAGATGGACAGAAGGAATATGGATCATGTGAAGATAAGGTATCGATTATTAGTCTTGATGAGTACAGAAAATATCGTGAATTAATTCCAAATAAAAAATATTGGTGGTGGACTTTAACTCCTGACAGTACAAAATGCAATAACGATACTTCATGGGTTTGTATTGTTTCTCCGTCCGGCTATTTCAGCAGTAATTACAGCAACGGCAGCAGCGGTGTTCGCCCGTTTTGTATCTTTTCTTCTTCACTCTTTGAATCTTGTTAGGAAGATGATGACTAATGGCGGAACTTGATTAAGAGATAAATTACAGAAAGGAGCAGGAGATTTGCTGGCCAGCATGAAAGGATCCTTTGCTCCGAGTAAATATGGAACAAAGAAGGAAGAAAATAAAGTGTGAAATCTATAGAGATTCCATGCAGAATTACAAGAAATATGCGATACCACCTGCACAGCTAATTATAGCTGACGTTCCGTACAATATTGGGAACAACTTCTATGGCAGCAACCCAATGTGGTACATAGGCGGAGACAACAAAAACGGTGAGAGTAAGTTGGCAAAGAAAGCAGCATTTAATTCGGACTTCAATTTTAATTTATATGAATACTTCCACTTCTGCTCGAAGATGTTGAAGAAAGAGCCGAAGAAAGCCGGCAGATGTGGAAGAAGTTCTGATGCACCGTGCATGATTGTATTTTGCAGTTTTGAGCAGATGAGTACATTGATTAATGCAGCTAAGAAACATGGTTTTAATAATTACATACCGCTTGTATTTGTGAAAAATTACAGTCCACAGGTATTGAAAGCAAATATGCGTATTGTAGGTGCTACGGAATATGCACTGGTTTTGTACCGGGACAAATTACCGAAATTTAGAAATGGCGCACGATTTGATGAAAACGGAAAAACGATTCGAGGAACAGGACATATGGTATTTAACTGGTTCAAGTGGGAAAAGGACGGAAAGGATATTCCGAAAATTCATCCGGCTCAGAAGCCGGTTAAGGTGTTGGAGCAACTGATCCAGATATTTACGGATCCGGGGGATGTGGTTATTGATCCTTGCTGCGGTTCCGGTAGCACATTGCGAGCTGCAAGGAATTTAGGTAGAAGTGCTTACGGATTTGAAATTGATCGAAATTTTTACAGTAAAGCGAAAAATGAGATGTTGAATGTCGAAGTAGATCCGCAGATGAGCATTACTGATTTTATCGGAGGTACACAGTGAAATTTATAGATTTTTTCGCCGGAATAGGTGGTTTCCGAAAGGGAATGGAACTTGCTGGACATGAGTGTGTTGGTTTTTGTGAATTTGATAAATTTGCGACTGCAAGCTACATATCCATGCATCTTCTGACAGATGAGCAGAGAAAAGTACTGGAAGAATTACCACTGAAAAAGCGACAAAAGGAGATTTTAAAAGATGAATACAGAAACGGAGAATGGTACGCAAATGACATTAGACGAGTGTATACCGGAGACATTCCGAAAGCAGACTGTTGGTGTTTCGGATTTCCATGTTTCGTTAAAGGAACTTATATTCTTGCAGAAAGAGGATATATACCAATTGAACAAGTTGCTGTCGGAGATAAGGTCCTTACACACAAAGGAAGATGGAGAAAAGTCACATCAACAATGCAACGAGACAATGCCAGAATTTGGGATGTTGATGGATTCGGAATCTTGCCAACAAGAACCACAGCGGAGCATCCGTATTATGTCACTAAACCAGGTATTCCAATGGAATTTAGAGAAGTCAAACAGATTGATGACAGTTGGTACTCCACAATGGTTTTGCCTGATGAAGAATCCAATGAATACGGCAAAGAAGTATGGTGGATTATCGGACGATATCTTGCTGATGGGTGGAGAGTTAGAAGAAAAGATAGACCAAGCGGTGGAAGAATCGTTTTTGCGGTCAGCAATGATAAAAGAGCAGAGTTTGAGCGAAGACTCGAAGAAGCAAAATTACATGGAACTTACACAAAAGAACGTACTTGTGGAAAATATCATGTGTGCAATAACGAATTATACGAATACCTTGAAAAATTCGGAAAGTACGCACATGGGAAACGGATACCGAGAGAAGCGTTGTGCTTATCAAGAGAAAAAGCAAAGTATTTCTACGATGGATATATGTCTGGAGACGGAAGAAAGGACAGAGAAGAAGCAACATCCACAAGTGCAGCACTCATTCTTGGTATGTGCATTATTGCACAGCGACTTGGAAAGCCTGTGCCAGCTGTCTACTACACTAGAAGAAATGAAAAATGCATCATACAAGGACGAGAATGCAGACAAAGAGATACTTATACTTTCAGAATCTCTAAAAGATCAATTAGAGGACATTATCGTGGAAGATATGTTTGCAGAGAACTGCATCAGCCAACAGAATCTATGGATTTTGGAACAGTGTATAACATTAGTGTTGAAGAAGATGAATCATACGTTGCAAACGGGGCAATCGTACACAACTGCCAAGACATCTCAGTTGCAGGAAAGCAACTTGGATTTCAAGGAAACCGTTCAAGCCTGTTTTTCAGAGTTATGTACCTTATCGGACAACTCGAAGAAGAAAATAAACCCACTTACCTTTTCATTGAGAACGTTAAGAATCTGCTTAGTGTTAATGGAGGATGGGATTTCGCCAGACTGCTCATTGAAATGGAACAAGCAGGGTATGATGCAGAATGGCAGGTGCTCAACTCCAAAGATTTCGGAGTGCCACAGAACAGAGAAAGGTGTTTCATTATCGGACATCTTAGAGGGAGAAGTACCGCAAAAGTATTTCCTGTCGAAAGAGCAGACGGAGAAAATAGTATTCAAATAATAGGTCACAGGGACGGTTACAGAAGAAATACGCAGGTATTTGCACAAGATGGAATCACAGAAGCATTAAGCACTTGTCAAGGCGGCGGAAGGCAACATGGTGCCTTGCCATGCTTCATTGACTTGTGTTATGAAGGCTCGAAGATGACGGAGCAGGCACGATGCCTGAAGGCAAGATATCACAAAGGAGCATCGAACCACGCAGGGCAAGATAGCGGAATTGCTATTCCGGTATTAACACCAGATAGGGCAGAAAAACGTCAGAACGGACGGAGATTCAAGGAAGACGGAGAACCAATGTTTACGCTTACGGGACAGGATAGACATGGAGTAGGAATAGAGCCGATCGGAGTACTACGGAATGTTCGTAGTGATTACGGAAAAGAAATCCGCAAAGATTATGAAGCTGGAAACATCAAAATCTCCAGACATGAATTCCTCGAAAGCGAAGTCAGAGATGATGGAGTAGTGAATACATTGTCCACCGTCAATAAAGATAATCAGCTTGCAGTAAAAGTAACAGAAGCGACAAAACAAGGATATTCGGAATGCAGAGTTGGTGTTGATAGCGTAAATTTGGCTGTACCAGGAAGTAAAACGAGAAGAGGTAGAGTAGGGCATGACATAGCAAATACGCTTGATACCAGTTGCAATCAAGGGATTTTCGTACAAGTGTCGGAAGAACTGACCGTATATGCTGTCTGGTATGAAAAATATCAATGCTACATAGCAATCCGGCGATTGACTCCGAAAGAATGTTTCAGACTGCAAGGGTGGACGGATGATTATTTTGAAAAAGCTGCGTTTGTAAATTCTGACAGTCAGTTGTACAAGCAAGCCGGAAATGGAGTTACTGTAAATGTGATCGAAGCGATTGCGGAAAGGATGAGAATTGATGAACATTAAATTAAAAGAGATAGACAAAGACACATTGAAAGTCGGAGATGTGGTTGGAGTTGCAAGGGAAGTAAGCTATGGATGGAATTCTTCATTCCGACACAAAATGATTTATCCGGCAAAAATCACGAGAATCACTCCAAAGCGAACCAAGTTCTTTACGGATAAGTTTGGAGAGCATGACAAAAGAGAAGTATTTTATGAGTGCGATAATGAAGCTGCGAGAGAAACTTTTCTTGCTAAGACATTTCGAGATATTCAGGACGGAATATTTGAGTTAACCGAATTGAAAAGAAATGATTGCATTGGAAAAATCAGTGATGAAGATCTGCCGGAAGTAGCGGAACACATGAAAGCAATTACAGAGATTTTGAAGAAGTACAAAGAGAAATAGAGTAGCAGCTAAAAATAGCAGCTACCAGCACCTTGACAATTGAATATTGATGGTTGGAGTGGTATAATTTTCGTATCATTTATTATAGGAGATAGGAAATATGCTAGAAAAGATAATACGATTTTTTGACGAACATCCGATAATATTTTTTATATGCGTGTTTTTGGGATTGATAGTAGTGCCTACTGCGATTATTCATTTTGTTTATATAATTCCTACAGAGTCATGGTGGTCTCAAGTAACTATTCCAGCAGGAAATATGTTGGCGTATATAGGAACTGTATTAACATTTTGTGTGACATTCATGTTGAGTATGACAGTGTATCTGTCAAATAAACGACAAAATGATAGAACACAAATTTCAAACAATAAAGCCATGTTTGTTGTAAATAATGAACAAAAAGTAAAGATTGATTTTCTAAATCCTGGTACACGAGAAGTTGATGACATTTTTATTGAAATGGAATTAAAATTGTTATCAAATGTTATGATTTCAAAATTGAAAATAAAACATTTGTCCATATATGATATTGAGCATCCGAGAGAAAAAGAAAAACAATTTTATAAAGAATACGAAAAAGAAAAAAATGTTAATTTTCAATATGAAGATAAAGAACACTTAATAATAAATTTTGATTTGCAAGATGAGAAAGCTGAGAATATATTAAAAACAGCAGAACAATTATGTATAGGCTTTGATATAGATGCTATATGTGAAAACGTAAAAACGAAATTGACTGTAAATATAAGTTGCACATCTTATCAGAAAGTAGGTAAAATTTCTTTCAAAGCCAGAAAGGAATGCTATATAAAAAATTCCAATTCTTTTCTACACAAAGCAGAAATTATTTAGAATTTACCAACCATCAGTATTCGGTGGTTGGTATTTTTTTACGCTTTTTTAAGGAGAAAGGAACGAATTATGAAATTAACAGCAATAGCAAGAGAAGATTTAGAAGCAAAAGGATTGATTCTTAAAAACAAAATTGAACTTAAATGCAGAGGAACAGCAATTCCGGACATTTATGCGAGTATAATCGGCAGAAAAAATGTTGATACCGGAGAATTCGAATCATTCTTTAAGGTTGATGCTGAGAAAGGCAATACAGTGGAATTCGACAGATTCCGAGAGAACGTCACATTGTTAGAAAAAGAGCATACCGTCTTTAGTCTAGAAACGATAGAAGAGAAGAATGTGATTGACTATTATGTTCCGTATGATATCCAGGAGAGCAGCAAGAATAGACCGACAGTGACGGATGAATTCCCGGAAAATGCTTATCTGACAGAAGGATATTACGAGTGCGAATATGAGCTACTTCTGACTTGTGGAGATGCAACCAGAAGACTTGTAATTCCTCAGAGGACAGTCAATGTTCCGATGATTTCATTACTGTCAAACATCGAAGATGAAATCAGAGATATTTTGGACGGTTTCCCAGATGAGGATAACAATTTTGCTGATGTGCTGGAATTAATGGACGATTGTTATGTAATTAAGATGTTTGATGCCTGTGGAATGCCAGCAAATATCGAGATTAACCATGCAGGTGCTTTTGTGAACATGATCGTGTCAGCTAGACAGATTAAATGCGAATATAAGCAAGGGGAATAATGATGGGATGCAGAATTGAATGTGTAGTAGATAAGAAGAACGCCTGTTGCTGTCTGGAATGCGGAGAATATGAATGCTGCGATATGTATTGTGATTCTCTGGACAGCTACGAATATGCGGTAGACTGCCCGGATTATGTAAAGGAGAATGAAGATGAAGAAAGAATCACTGATTCATAGAATCCTGAGGAAACTCGGATTCATTAAGGACATTAAGGATGATAGGGAATTGAAAATGGAGATGTGCAAAAGAGCAATAAAGGCAAATGTATGCCCTAAGAATTGCGATATGTGTGCATGGAATACGAAAAGGTGGAGTTAGTTATGAGAATCATTAGCCAGGACAAAAAATTTGATTTGCCTTACGGAGAAACAACGTTACAAGCTTTAGGTGATGGGAGAGTAATTGCTTTTTCATTGAGCGACCTTTTAAGTGATGCTTTTATGATAATGGCTAAGTATTCCACGGAAGAAAAAGGAATCAAAGCTATGGAGATGTGCAGAAAGCATTATGCAACAGCGGAATACAACAGACGTATTATTCCAAAGGGAGATACGCTTGTGGATATGGAAATTGCAAAAGAATTGCTTGCATCTGGTTTTATCTTCCAGTTTCCGGCGGAGGAAGAGGTGTAAACATGGGAAAGATTGATGAATATGCATCAGGCAGAAATGACGGTTTGCTGTTGGCATTGAAAATCGTAGAGGAAGATGGCGTGGATGCTCTGCGGGAAGAAATTAAATTCCGTGGAGCAAAGGGGATTAATACAGCAATGAGCAAGAAAGAGTTGAATAAGGCTTGCACCAAAATAAAAGAGATGACTCTTGATACTATGCTAACTCTTTCAGTGGCTACCCTGCATGATGAATTTGATTTTGGTGCGAAAAGATGTCAACGATTTATAAAAAGGGCGAATCTTAAGGCAGAGTGTATCGTAGATGATCTTGCAACATGGGATGATTTCATCCAGCAGATCAAAGAGGAACTTGGGATTCAGATAACGATAAGGCGGAATGATTGATGAGCAGAAAAAGAACATTAAAAGAAATACAGGAATGGATTAGAGAAAAATGGATTTAGAGCAAAAAGCAATTAAAAGGATTCAGTCTGCATCAGAAATGAGCCTACACCACTATGGCAAGCCGCTTGTATGCACTTACTCCGGTGGGAAAGATTCTGATGTGATGCTAGAACTGTTTAAGAGGTCGGGCATACCATTTGAGGTTCATAATAGCCATACAACAGCAGATGCCCCACAAACAGTAAGACACATAAGAGATGTGTTCCGCAAATCAGAAATGGATGGCATTAAATGCACGATAGAAATGCCGACATATAAGGGTGAGAGGACAAGTATGTGGAAACTGATTCCGCAGAAGTTAATGCCGCCAACAAGGGTGGCAAGATATTGTTGCACGGCGCTGAAAGAAACCGGATGCCCCAATAGATTTATCGCTACTGGAGTAAGATGGGCGGAAAGCGTACGGAGAAAAGACCGTGAAGAGTTTGAAAAAATAGGATCTACGAAAGCCACAAGAGAAAAATTCACATCTGTAATGCTTATGAACGACAATGATGCTCGACGGAGAATGAACGAACACTGTATGCAGGAGAAGAAAATGGTCGTGAATCCCATTATTGACTGGAAAGATTCTGATGTGTGGGAATACATACATTCGGAAAAGATTCCTGTATGTGAGCTGTATCAATGCGGATATAATCGTGTTGGTTGCATTGGCTGCCCTGCGGCTGGAAAGAAGAGATACAAGGAATTTGCAGATTTCCCGAAATATAAAAACCTATACATCCATGCATTTGATCGGATGGTTGAAGAGAGGAAAAGAAGGGGATTACCGTGCCAATGGAAAAACGGAGATGATGTTTTCTTGTGGTGGATGGGTGATAAAAATATTGAGGGACAGATTGATATATTTGATTTTATTGGAGATGGACAGAAAATTTAAGAGGAGTGAAGAAGATGAGACTGATTGATGCTGATGCAGAAATTGAAAAAATGAGTGAAGAAATGACTAGAGCAATGGCAGAGATTGCAAGATGGGAACGGAGAAAAACAGATGCAGATACTACTTTATATGACATTGAAGCAAAAATTGTGCAATTACAAAAAAATATCGTTGACTGCAATAAGGAAATTAAGATTTTGAGATTGTATAATACAGCCTATGATGTGGACAAGGTTGTGAAGCAGTTGGAAAAAGAATTACAACTTGCTGATAAAGAGAAAGCTCGTTGCGCAAGAGAAAATCCGTTGCAGTTCGATTCGGCAAAAGGATATGCGAGTGGAATTGCAACTGCGATCGAGATCGTGAAAGGCGGTGGAATAAATGAATAGAGAGATTCTTTTTAGAGCGAAGAAAATAGACGATGGCGAATGGGTAGAGGGATATCTGTTTGATGATGGATTGCCAAAACCGAAACGATTTTTTATTGGCGGGTTTGGTATTTATGAATACGAGGGTGCACCTAATCAATGGGCGATTAACAGACAAGATATCGCAGAAATAGATCTAGATACTATCTGCCAGTATACAGGGTTGAAAACCGCAAGTGGTGTAAGGATATGGGAAAATGATATCATAGCCATAGCCACAGGCGAAAATGGTGAAGAATACCGAGGTCTAGTGGAATACGAACACAGTGGATTTGTAATTAAATGGGTAAATAGCGATTACCTCAGAACGGATCTGTGGTACTGGGCGAATAGACCAGGTGCGGATGTTATTGGAAATGCATTTGACACACCGAACTTGCTTAGTAAAGAGTCAGATAGCGTGGTTTTTCATGATTTCATGAAGAGAGGAATGGAGTAGTGGAGATGCTTGATAAATTTTCTGAAAGACTACACGCATTAAGAAAAGAACGTGGTCTTTCATATAAAGAACTTGCAGAACAGCTAAATTCTCACGCTTCTGATGGTGCATTATTCCGGTGGGAGAATGGCTATGTAAAACCGAGACTGGACTATGTTATTCTTCTAGCGGACTTCTATGGAGTGTCACTGGATTACATAGTCGGAAGAAGCAATAAAAGAAAGGGGTAAGCATGGCAAAAATATTTAAGATAAGCGGATATTTGGTGGACGTTGAGGGAGATATTGATGCGAGTGAGGTTGTTGCGGAAATCAGTTTCGGTTTAGATGGGATGATAAACCAGCACATCCATGTAGAAGAAGCAGATATTGGACGTTGGAGTGATGAAAATCCATTGAATTACGGCAACTGCGATCTTGCGGAATGCGAGAAGCATTTCAAGAGAAAAGTTCCAGTAGATAACGACAGGAAAGTTGAGATTGGTAAGATCTACAGACATTTCAAAGGGCATACGGTTAAAGTGATCGCAGTCAGCCAGGATACAGAAGCACCGGGACAATTCTATGTAGTATACGAATGTGAGGACGGAGCAATTTGGTGCAGACCTTATGGAATGTTTGTGAGCGAGGTCGATCATGTAAAATATCCGGACGTGCAGCAGAAATACAGATTTGAATTAGTGGAAAAGGAGAGGGGCAGGTAATGACTAAAGACATTTTAGATAAGGCAAAAGAATTGGAAAGAGACATTGAAAGTCTTAGGATTTTAATTAAAGAGAAGGAAAGCGGGGACGGATTGTGCGTATCCAGTTCATTCCCTTACAATTACGGGCAGTCGCTCCGATTCCAAAAAGAGTTGTGTGAGTGGCTGCGACAGAAAAAATCAGAGTATGAAAAAGAGTTGGAGGCGTTATGAAATGGCTGAGAAAATGACAAATGCCGACCGCATAAAGAAAGCAACAGACAAGGAATTGGCTGATATGCTGTGCAAAATAACAAGATGCTGCTCCGACTGTATAGCACAAGAAACGTGCTGCAAAGGGCATACAGGCTATGAAGATTGGCTTGCATCAAAAGAATGGAGTGATTTTTCATGAAACGAAGTACGGAAGAAAGAAGTTGCCCAGCTGAAATGGACAATAATTTTCAGACGCATTATAAACGGCTTGAGAAGACAAGACCGCCAATAGAAGCGTTGAGGAGGTTCAAGACTCCAGCGTATGAGGCTGTAACCAGGCAGCAAAGAGCATATTTAAAGGAAGAACCAGATGAGTGACTGCGTAGACATGGAATAGATGTTAGAACTGGAATAGTGGAATAAAGTGTACTGAGGCAGATGATTGATAAGCGGTCATCTGCTTTTTCGTGAAAACGCTTGACTATCGGGAATCAATGTGATGTAGTATATATAGGTTAAGGAGTGTTTTAAAATGGAGGTACAAAAATGCGAAATGTGACAGTTTTAATTAAAGATGCTATGATGGATGATGATTATAAGTTAAAGGTTAATTTGCTTATCGCCGGACTCATGGGCGAAGAATTGGACGTGGATCAGGAAAAGGATGATAACAGGCGGCATATGCTGAAAGAGATATCGTACTATTGCGATAATGCGAATGAATCAGGAGAAAAGAGTGACTACTTAAAGAGGACTTCCGAAAGGATAAAAAGATATTTGGGTTGATTGACGAAGAAGAATGGTAGGTGTCTATTTTTAATGAAGAATAGGACAAAAAGAGCTTGCATTGACTGTGGTAAGGCTTTCTATGGCGATCTCGATAAATTGTACTGTGACGAATGTGCAAAAAAAAGAAAGTCTGACGTAATGAGAATCAGGACGTGCAAGATGTGTGGAGCCGAGTTTAGTGGTGGACCAAGGGCGTTTTACTGCCCGAACTGTAGGGTCATAAGGAAAAGGGATGCCGAAAAGAGACACAGAGAGAAAGGAACTGCAAGACCGATCGGGAGTGTCGCAAAATGTGAATGGTGTGGTGTGGAATATGTAGTAAATTCCGGTCGTCAAAAATATTGCTCAGATGAATGCCAACGTGAGGCGGTATTGGAATGGCAGAGAGATCATAAGCAGAGGTATAATATAGAATCAGGTCAATATGATAAAAAGATAGAGAAACGAAAGAATAGTCTTAAAATCTGTGTATACTGCGGAAAACAGTTTCATTCTGATGTTGCAACAAATCTTTGCAGTGATTATTGCAGGAGAAAGCAGAAACAAATTCACATGAGGGTTTCAGATGCAAAGCGTGGAGTAAAATCCAATATTGAGCAGTTGATGCAAGAAAGAAATGATTATAGGAAAAGTATAGCGGAGAATTAAAAAGCTCTGTCCAATCTATTGCGTTCCAAAAGTCCGAAGGGTGGCGTTTTTAGGGCGTTTTTAGGGCAAGAAAATCTCCCGGAAGAGTTTCCGCAAAAAAGATGTCGGTACTTTTTCAGGAGGTCTAAAATCTGGATGCTGAAAAATGAGTCAATTTCAGCGTCCTTTTTTGATGCGATTTTGCTGTGTGAATAATACTATAATAATGAGCTGTAATATCGCTGTGCGTTTGTATGCGACTGAATTTGATGCCTTTTAAGCATATTTGATAATTTGCTCGCCTATTAAATAAAATGCCTTAAACCGTCAAATACAAGCTTATAATCGTATTTAGCATATCACGATTAAAATATAAATTCAATTCCATTTTTGTCCGATCCATGGTATTATACACTCATAAAAGGAGATTAGGAACATGGATAAAAAGCAAATCTGCATCAAATTCGCTCGGGAGGTCTGCAATATATTGGATATATCTGTACCAGCTATTAAATTCGTTCCATCTGATCGAATGCGGACCAGTACACAAATAGCAGCATTAACACCGGATGCGGTATTGGTCCGGAATGATGTGACCGTATCGCCTGAGCTGTTCTTTGCGATCTCTCACGAGCTGCGGCATTCTTATCAGATCGCCAACGGTGCAGACCTGAAAGAGTATCAAACAAGCGATAAAATTAGCAATGGGCAGTACAATTTCCAACCGTTGGAAGTAGATGCAAATGCATTCGCCGCCCTGATTATGTACGACTTCTTTGGAGTCGTTCCACGTTTTCAAAATCTGCCGGAATCCGTCCGGGACGCAATAAGTAGCCGTATGGAACATATACGAAAAGAATACGAGTAAACGCCAATACCGGAAAGTCGATGCTGGCTTTATTTTTACAGAATATTAACCTCTGCCCGGTGCGGAATATGCTGCAACAACTCCGCTGGGTCCGTGATCTGAATATCTGATAGCGGTATATTCTCGCCGTCCCTAACAAGTATGCAGGTTAGCTGAACCGCTCCGACCTGCTTGGCTGATCTCGTCAGTATGTGCTGCAAGTGGGATATACCGCCGGATCGAGACGTGACCGGGGCATCGTCCCAGTGTATACAGTCACACTTTTCGTTTTTGACTGACTGGCACAGGTTCAGCCATTCTTTTTCTGTGATTTTCATTTGCGTTTTCGTCCCCTCCCGTTCGTTTTTTGTACTGGAAAAAGCCGGAACTTATCCGGCTAATTCCTTTCTAATCTTTTCGGCTACTCTTTCTATGTCTTCGAGTAGCTGGACGACCTCGCCGGCAGAATCAAGATTGCTTTTCTGCCAGCTCTGTAGATTTTCTCGCCGGTAGTCGGCTGTCAACTGGATAAGCTGACACAACCGCCGGACTTCTGTGTCGGTCAACGTAAACTTTTTCATCTTCCCGCCGCCTTTCTAGTTTAATGCTTTGTCAATTCCTTTCCGCTAAGTGTGGAAATGCTTCTTGCACTTCTTGCATCGTGTCCGCTGTAAAGTCTCCGATCGTTTTCCCGTTCTTGTAAAGGTTGCCACGATATACAACGTCGTAACCGTAAAAACTCCAATTAATTCCGGTCACTTCTTCCGGCTTATATTCATACCACATATCTATCTTTATCATGTTTACCCTCCTGATCTGCTCAAGACTTCCGGTGATTGCTCCCCGGTTGCTCTATCTATTTGTGTGCGCCTTTCTCAAGTTCTCTGTAAAGAAGGTTACAAGCTAATTTCTCCGCTTTGTCCTCTGTGTATCTTGCCTTTTCTTCCTCTGTCTCTTCAAGGATATTTCCAAGAAAGTCGATCGCTGATCTGAGAAAAATATCATCAGCAACCGGGAACGCTGTTGGAAGTCCCTGCATCCAGTCCATGAACATTTCGCTTTTACTTGCTCTGCCTGCGATGTAATAACAGTCGTGTTCTAACTTTTCAACTCTGAACGTCTCCAGGATGTCTGCACAGATCTCGTTAAAATCTGTCTTTGCTTCTCTGCCTTCGAATGTGTAATATTCGTTTGCCGCCTCGTAGCTGTCCATGATCTCTTTTCTGATGTTCTCCATTGCTTTTCTGCTGTTTGTTCTTAACATTGATTTTTACCTTCCGCCCTGATATAATGGGCTTACCTTTCTTAATATTTTTTGATTGGTGCCGGTGTTCGCTTGGTAGGTTCGCACCGGCTTTTTATTATGCAAATTTCTTTGTTTTCATTTCTTCTTCAAGTTCTATCAACTCATTCCAGAGCTGTCCCTCTTTAATCTTTGATATTTGGTTATCCGGGTACTTTTCTAAAAAATCATGCTCACGCCCCCACTTCATAAGCAACGCGTCATGTGCTAAGTTGTACAATCTTTTTTCTTCCATTTTGTTTCCTCCTTAAATTCTTTCAACGGTCACCGTCCGGCCGTCTTTTTCAAATACTCTGACAGATTCAGTGGCAGCAGTCAGGGTGTAGCCTGCCACCAGATAGTCGAGGGTCAGCCCGTCAAAGTGCTGCTGACCGATGGCGGTACAGTAGCACCCTGTTTGGGTGATTTCTTCCCCACCGCCTATTCCGATCAGCCGGAAGCCGTCACGGCTGATTTCTTTCATTTGCCCGGCTGTGATGCTGTCTCTTTCCAGCTCTACAACCTTTTTTGTTTTCTTTTCTTCAAAAAGGTATTTCATGCCTACACCTCCTCAAAGAATTTTTCCGAGAACGCTAAGCGTCCTCTCGTTTCGACTCTGTACCCTAATTCATAGAGTACGGATTTGATTCTGTCTGTGGCTGCAAAAGTACAGCCGGAGAACTCGAGTTCTCCCAGTTCCTTTTTTAATTCTTTTCTTTCCAGCCGGTTAAGCTGGAATTTAAAACTATAGTATTTTTTCAAAAAATACTTTTTCATTTTCTACCTCTTTCTGTCCTCGTTACCTCCGGGGCGGGATTTTTTCTGTCCTCGTTGCTATGGTTATATAATACATTATATTAGGCACAAATACAATAGGCATATTGCACAAACATTAGGCACAAATACATTGCTGTTTTTGTTTACCGTTTATTAAGCACAAATAACCATTGAAAATAAGGCGTTAATATACTATAATGAAAGAAAATAGGAAGGGAGCTAGAAAGATGCCAGAATATACAGAGAAACAGAAAGAGCAACGTAGAAAAGCAGTTGCGGAATATATGAAAACAGTTGATCGCGTCAATTGCCAGTTTCCGCTAGGAACAAAAGAAAGAATAAGAGAGCTTACCGGAAAAAGCTGCAACGCATTTATAAAAGAAGTAGTTGTAAAAGAATTGGATAAAATAGAACGCAAGAGAGCTAAAGAAAATTAAGCACAAATAAATAAAGAAAATCTATTGACATTAGGCACAAATATTTATATAATGTAACCATAGAAAGGAAGTGGTTACGTTGAAAAAAACAGAAAAACTTAAAAACATTGGAAAGTCTTGTCCCGGCGTATATGCATTGGTTAATCATTCCAAGCAAAAATGCTACATAGGTCAGACAAAAAATCTCAAAGACAGAATAGCTTGTCACGTTAATACGCTGGATACTGGAAAGCATCATTGCAAAGAACTTCAAGAAGATTACAACAAGGGCGATAAAATCGAAATTATAATTCTAGCTGAAACTAAGAAATATTCTGACGAGCGAAAATGCTTAGAGGACTATTACATAATGTGCCTGCATGAAAGAAATATAGGCTTGTATAACGATTTAGGTCAAGCAAAAAGCGATAAAAACTTTTTTTATAGAGCATCGTTTCTTGATTTTAATGTTAGAAATTTAATACAAAATATTAGACTATAATAATACTTGTAAGGAACAGAAAAACAGATTCCAGAGAGGAGAAACAGAAATGAAAATAGAGGAACTTTGTAAAAATCTCGAAGAGGCGGGATTTTACAAAAAAGAAGATATAAAAGAGATATGCGAGATTGAAAAAGCATATCTTGAGGAGTGCGAGGAGATCGCGGAAGAGTGCCGGGAAGAAGGCTATCCTTCACACGGCAGTAACTATGAATTAAGATGTTCAGTTGCTCGGAAATATTATGACGAGCAACTGGCTTTGATTGATTCAAAATATGAGGAATAAAAGGAGGAAAAGAAAATGACAGGAGAAGATAGAGTAAAAGAACTCCAGCTGTTAGGCTGGGAAGTGGTCAGGGACGATAGAGAAGGCGGAGCTGGAGAAGTCCAGCTCGAAAGAACAGTGCCGAGAAAGAGCCGTGACCCGTTTGGAAATTCCACGGGTGATGACTGGGAACAGACGTTGCACCGGCAAGTGTTTTTCTTCGATGACGGCACTTTTGAAGAGACAAGGGGGTGAGAAAATGAAAAAAATTGAAATATATGAAAATTTCGGCGTACTTGGAGACGAAAAAAGATCCGTATATACTTACGGCGGTGAACACTATCGAGCAACGTGCAGCGACAGAATCAGAGTGTCGCTGCCGGAAAATAAATATTTCAAAATCTACGAGACTGCAACCGGGGAGCTTGCTGTTGAATCTTCGTGGGGTTGGAATTATAGCATCGACGAGGTACTACAGGGAAAAGAAAAGCCTTGCTTCTTTGCAGTTGACAAGGAGCAGAACGGACACAGAGTTTATCTTGATGTGTGCGAGTAGTTCTGGCAGCCTTCCGGGGCTGTCTTTTTTGTGATTCCAGATCAATTAAAAAACATCTTGGTATACCGGTTGGTATACCACTCGGTAACCCAGATAAGAATAGAATAGAGAAGAGAAGAAAAGAATATATATTATATCTTGTGCATTTCGCAAGCGGATGCACAACTTTTTTGATTGGGGTTGACACCTGCAAAATATTAGATTAATATATTAACCAAGCAAAGTGAATAGGCAGTATATAGCCAGATTATAATATATACAATTCTTGGTAGTCCTTAGAGACCGTGACCCGTATAGCAGATATACGTTACTGCATAATGGGGAGCGGTCTTTTTTATTATACTTTTACAGTTTGGAGGTGAACAAAAATGAAAGACAATACAGATATTACATCTGCTGGAATAGAGATATATAGACATGACATTAATTATTACGCCGATGAATATATCAAAAATGAATTAGAGATAGACCATGTAGACCAAGAAAGTAAAAAGATCGTAAAAGATAGCTTTGTAGATATGCTTTTTTATATTTCAGATCGCATATCTAAGCCTGATAATGCTGATATCAAAGCATTAGATAATATATTTAGTGTGTATGTAAGACTGTGTAGTAAATATGCAGTTAATCCAACACTGGAAGCATTTAGCTTTTTAGTGGATATCGACAGAACAACGTTTAATACTTGGCTTAATGGGAGATATCGGACAGCTGAACACTCCGACACGGTCAAAAAATGGTTGAATATTTGCAAAGGTTTTTTGGTCGACAATTTGGGAAATTCCAAGGGGACAGATGCGAACAAAATATTTATTGCAAAAGCTGCTTACGGAATGGCGGAGACAAAAGCAGTAGAGCATGAACAGATTACTGGAGCGAAAAAGAGTATTGAACAAATCGCCGCCGACATCGGAGCAGATCCCAAAGCACTTCCAGGTGATGCGGATACAGATGATCCGGTTGACTTATTTTAACAAGCGTGTAGCACATAATGCTAAACTAAAATTAAATAACAATATATTGTGTTTGTTCAAAATAGCATACAAAATATAGTACATAATCTATACTGAAAATGGTTATTTATCGTATAGATACATATGTTCGGGTTGCTGATGCACCGCTTGCATTTTAGCATTGCTTGTTGCTGGAGATCCCCCGGCAGGGGTTGTAGTGGATGGTACACCCGGCACAGCCTCACCCCGAAAAATAACGACCAAAAACAAAAAGGCTCTTTTGGAGGATGGATATGTTAGTTAAAATCACGATGATATTAGTCGTCATCAGCATTGCACTTCTGATAACGTCAAGGATGTATGTTAGGACGCTAGGCGTTACAGATCAGCTAAGAATTTCTGTGAAAAAGGAATACAAAAAGGGAGAGGAAATACTCTTTACCCTGTTCGGATGTGCCTACATGGTTACGTTCGCGATGGTAGTTGTAACAATTATCAGTTTAATTATTAAGTGTCTGTAGGATACGTTTTGAAAGGATAACGAATGACAACAGTAAATATTCTTGGAACTGAATACAAGGTTTATCGGGAGCCGTTTAAGGACAAAGATGTTGATGGTTACTGTGATTATACGTCAAAAGAAATTAAAATCAGGGATGATAACGTCAATGAGGTTGGTGATTTCGATGGGTTGATGAGAAAGCAGTTGCGACACGAAATCATTCACGCTTTCCTCGCTGAAAGTGGTTTGCAAGCCAATTATGAGCATTACAGACAATTTGGACATGACGAAACTATTGTTGACTGGTTCGCTATTCAGTTCCCGAAGATGATTAAAGCGTTTGAGAGCGTGAATGCGATTTGATGAGGTGAATATGGATAATACGATTTATGGGGATGTTAAGTTCATCATTCCAACGTATGTAGTCGAAACAAAAAAAGGTGAGTATCACGTTAGTGGCACTATGTGTTCGATAGATACGGAACTGGGCATCATCTGTTTTTATGATAATGGATCTGTGCAAGCTATGTTTCGATTGGAGGATGTGAAAGCTTTTTGGAGGATTATCTGATGGGCGAGAAAGATGAAAGCAAGTATGCATATGGCGGTATGCTGCCTACAGGAGAATTTTATATGCAAGGAAGTTTGATTCAGGATGACTTGATTCATGATATTTCCAAAGAACTGGTTGCTGATGCCGACATAAAAGTTGGTGAAGGGGAAATTGCCAATGAGTTCAAAGTTTCTTTGAGCTTTGATGCAGAACCTTTGAAAAAGACATTTGCTTGGAAAGTATTGTTCGGTTCAAACAACTGGAGAAAATATCATGGTTTCAGAATGAGGAGGAAGAAGAAATGTGGGTAATATTTCTTCTGTCCGTGCTTGCATTTAGCATAATCGCAATTGCAGTTGCGTGGATAGGAAACAAGGCTTATCTCAGCATGAAAAGAGATGAAGCAAAAACAAAGAAGAAAATTGAAAAGGAGAACATGGAAGAATGAAAAAGGGAGTACTTATTGGAATTATTGCAGCAGTAGCAATTACAGGTGGGGTTTTTACAGTCAGATCCTGCAAATTTATTGACACAGGAAAAGTTGGAATTGTATACAACTACAAAGACGGAGTTCAGAAAGAAACTCTTTCTCCTGGACTGAATTTCGTATCCCCGTTTAAAAAAGTAAAACAGTTTTCCACAAGTAATGAGATTCTCGTAATGTCAAAGGATAAGCGTGAGGGTAGTAAGGGTGATGACTCTTTTAAGGTTGCCACATCTGATGACGCAAGTATCTCTGTGAGTTTTCAGATGTCATACAGATACAATCCGGATACCGTAGTTGATACATACAAAAGGTTTCGCGGAATGGATGGAGATGACATTGTAGAAAGTCGTGTAAAAACTGTCCTGAAATCAAAAATTTCCGAAGTGACAACTGATTATTCTATGATGGATATCTATTCCGGCAATAGATCGCAGCTTAACACTGAAATTACAGAATATCTGAACAAAGAATTTAGCAAGAGCTATGGAATTGAAGTCCTTGATGCGTCAATTATTGATGTACACCCAGACAAGAAACTTAAGGCATCTATTGATAGCAGGGTAACTGCATTACAGGAAAAACAGCAGGCAGAGGCTGAACAGCAGAAAATCAAGGTTCAGAAAGAGACTGAAAAATTACAGGCGGAGGCTGATGCAGAAATTGAGATTACGAAAGCAAAGGCAGAGGCAGAGTCGAACAAAATTGTCAGTGAATCAATCACTGATGAGCTTATCAGAATGAAAGAAGCCGAAGCCAGAAACAAATTCGGATGGGTTACTGTTCAGGGAGCGGATACGGTAGTAACCGATAACAAATAGTCAGTAAAGACTTTAAAATCTCCAACTACTGCTTGAGGAACAAAAGAGCGGCGTGTAGGTTGGCGGTAAGACGATACGATACTTAAATAACCGCATAGTGCAACGCACAGCACGATAAATATTGCTGCTAACTGTCAGATGGCGGTTGCTGGTGGATATGCAAGTGGGTAAAGCGATCTAACTGTAAATTAGGTGTCCATGTGACTACGTGGGTTCAAATCCTACTCCACCAATTCCAGTGTGTGGCAACACTGGGACCTCCTTTTTATATGTATGAGTGACTGGGTTCTTTGCGGTACAGAGAGTAATTGAATGGCGATTCACCCAGTCAGTATGCCGTATTCCCATAATGGTATTGGAAATGCTTGCTAAGCATTCAGTCGGAAACGACTTGGAGGTTCGACTCCTCCATACGGCGCTGCGGATTAGTGGAACGGTTCCACGCAAGACTCATGATCTTGAAAAGTCGGTTCAACCCCGACATCCGCTATTTTTCAAGTTTTGCGGTTCTTGGAAACGAGGAACTATTAACAGCCATCGCATTCTCTGGTAGTAAATCACATAAAAACCGCATTTACTATCTGCTGTCATAGCTCAATTGGATAGAGCAGCTGATTACGAATCAGCAGGTTACCGGTTCGACTCCGGTCGGCAGCTTTATTGGGTAATAGCTCAATGGCAGAGCATCAGACTTTGACTCTGATAGTTTGGGTTCGATTCCCAATTCCCCCGTAGGACGATAGTTTAATTGGCAAAACAACGGTCTCCAAAACCGCAATTATAGGTTCGATCCCTATTCGGTCTGTTCAAACATGATTAACTCAGTGCAGATGGATTTTTCAATCCTGCTGAGATGCAATGATAGCGAGATAGGTTAATTCGGGATACTGGATTAACTGATTCTTTCCAGTGGAAGTGATTTCATTGGTGGAGACGGAAACCGTCAACAATGCTTTGCAGTGTATCATCATAGAGAAGTTAAATGCAGAATCCTTGTGGTCAGCGTAGAATAGACGCTTGCAGTGCAAGAATAATCCAGTGATGTGAGTAGTGTGAGAGACTACGGACCAACTGGAAATCTCAAATAAGCTGATTTGCCTTGAATCTGAGAAATCAGAGTATAACACAAGAAATTCGTTAAAGTAGCGGTATGGCAGAAAACAATATGCGTATTTGATGTGGAGATGAAGTCCATAGGCAAGTAATACAAAAATATTCTGAAAGAACCGTGAAATTTGTAGGTATCAATCCTATGTGTGCTTAGACCGTGGTAAGAAGTAAAGGGTCGCTCCCGGACGCTCAGACTTATCATCACACTGGCAGAATATGGCCTCTACCTTGATGAATAAGGGGAAACCCTAATCATGTTTGAAAATGTGAAAGCCGGATTTTTAGCTGCGGAGTTATCCGGAAAAGTGGATTTTTACTAATTCGCTATGCAGTAAAAGAACCGTAGCAGCGACAGGTAATTACTGGCCTGTCGGCTAATGGCATATAGTTCAGTGGTAGAACATCTGGCTGTTAACCAGAGTGTCGCAAGTTCGATTCTTGCTATGCCAGTTTCGAAGAAAGGAGAATGGATTATGATTTTCAGAGAAGCATTTGAAGCAATGAAACATGGGGCAAAGGTAAAACTTCCTGGTTGGAACGGTTACTGGTGCTGGGATAACGACAAGCAGACGATTATGATTCATTGCAGACCAAAGGATTCCGACAAAGGACAGGGAGAAGTTCTTGATATCCGTGAAACGCAGAGAGTGGAATATACTTTTATGCACACGCAGAGAGACGACTGGATGATTGCTGATGAAGAGAATTGCAGTGTTCTTGGCGGTCAGTCAACATTTGGATTTGGAGATGCTATCCGTTATCTGAAAAGAGGACTTAAAGTGGCTCGTAAAGGTTGGAATGGTAAAGGAATGTATTTATTCCTGTGTTTTCCGGCATCTATAGAACCAAAAGCCGAGAATGTAGAAATATATTCAGCTAGACAGAGTATAGCAATTCGGACAGCGGACAGTTCAATTGTTGTTGGCTGGAATGCTTCTCAGACAGATATGCTTGCAGAAGATTGGGTGTTTGCAGAGTAGGAGGTAGATGTAGCATGAAGAAATTATTTATTAGTCAGTCAATGAGAGACAAAACAGACGAGGAAATTCTTGTGGTTAGGGAAAAAGCGATCAAAAGTGCAGAAAAGCATCTTGGAGAACCAGTAGAAGTTATTGATTCATTCTTTCAATCTGCACCAGTAGGTGCGAAGCCATTATGGTTTTTGGGAAAATCTCTTGAACTCTTATCTGATGCGGACGTTGCGTATTTCGCAAAAGATTGGGAGAAATACAGAGGGTGTAAGATTGAGAATGCTTGCGCTGTTGAGTATGGGATTCCAGTAATTGAAGATTATACAGTGGAGTAGGAGAAAAGCTATGAAAGACTATATTGAAGTGAGCGAAAAAACATGTTGCGAAGTACATAATTGCATATGTGTAAAAGAAGTTGATGGAAAAACTTATTGCCGTGGTTGTGGAGACGTACAGCCAAAACAGGAGGACTAATTATGATTATCACAGGAATGAATCACTTTCAGAGTGTAGCAAAGAAGAAACTTGTTGAATGGTATCGGAAGAACAGATCAGAAACACCGATTGACTTAAGCAATGTTTTTGTGGTATGGAGTTGTAAGACTTTGCAGAACTACAAATGCCTTGCTTCAACCGATATCAGTGGAGATGGTATTTATGCTGAGTACACATACAACGGGGACAAACAGGCACTGTATGAAGATGTGTATGGAAAGATTACAAACACTTGTCATACAGAGGAATAACATGATCGTTAATGGTTGGTATTACTGTCCGGCTGGTCATAAGACTGGACAGCGGATAGAGAAAAATTCCAATATTGAAAATACGCCGATTTGGTGTAAGCACTGCAAAAAAGCGTATTATCCAGTGATTAAGGCTGGTAAGATGCGAAATGATGGTAGATGAAACTATAGATGATTCCACTTCCACTGTAATGTTTAAACCAATCTGTGCTCATTGCGGATATGTATTCAAGAAAATTGAATATAACGCAAACAAACCTTATTATGGATGGAAACTTAGCGAAAGTGGATTTACACCACCGTATTGTCCGGGATGTGGAAAGAAAATAGTATCATTAACAAGCCCTATGCCGGATGAATGCGGAAATGTAAAATATGAAGAAAAATGAATGATTTAGTGCCAGAGCCTAAGAGCCAGAGCTGATATTTGTGAGAAATCGCAGATATTGGCTCTTTTTTGATTTAGGGAGAAACATGGAGTTTAGAGAGTATAAGAGATTAGCAAACGCATTGAAAATGCAGGATACAAATAAATATAGTACATGGGATAATATTATGCAGTTGTGCCTGAATATGTATGAGGATAATCATGACTATCTGCAATACTGCCTGAAACTCTCAAAGGCGGTTAAGTTATCGGCTCAGAGATTACTGATAAAGAATCAGGATGTGCGGTTTGAAACCTTGTACTGGCAAGCTTTAAAGTTTGAGGCACCTCATTTGTTTGACAGCTATCTACTTTATCTTGAGCGAAAACGATTAGAACAGGATCGCTTCTACTCCCCGAAAAGGAAACAACTGAATAAGCATGGATTGATTCAGGCAATGCAGGATCTTGAGGATGACAAACTTGACATCCTTTCAATTTCCATGCCACCGGGAACGCAGAAGTGTCAACCTTTATATTCAAAGATATTGACGCCAAATGGATTTATACAAATGGGGGACGTCAAAGTAGGTACAAAGGTAATTTCTGGAACAGGAAAAGTAGCAACCGTACTTAGTATCTCACCAAGAAAGAAGCGAAAGATGTATGAGGTGACCTTCGATGATGGTTCCAAGACGAGATGTTCGGATAATCACTTATGGACGGTACAAACAAGAGATGATCGCAGACGAAAGAATAAAGATGGTAGCGAAAAATACAGGACAGTAGAGCTGTCTGAAATGCTTAAAAATTACAAGTTGGAGAATGGAAAGAGAAAAAATTATTCAATAGATTATGTTCCTAAGATCGATTGTTTTGAGAAAAAAGAATTTTCCCTGCACCCGTATGTTGTCGGTGCACTTATCGGAGATGGCGGATTAACTGGTGGTAGTGTTTTGCTAAGCTCTGTAGACAAAGAATTGTTGGATAGATTTGACAGTTTTTTACCTGATGGATATAGCTTGAAATATAAAGAGAGATGTACATATTTTGTTAGTGGACATGAAGGCGATAATGCAAAAGTTGGAAGCTTAGTCAGAAAAGAACTTGATAGGCTCGGATTATTCGGAAAGAAGAGTATAGATAAATTCATACCGAAAGATTATCTATATGGAAGTTATGAGCAGAGATTGTGGCTTTTGAGAGGTCTTATGGATACAGACGGATCTGCTTCAAAATCTTATTGTACATACGCTACAATTTCAGAACATCTTGCAAATGATGTATGCGAACTTGTTCATTCTCTTGGAGGTTATGCAAGTAAAAACAAACGTAAAGCCGGATATAAGAAAAATGGTAAGTATAAACAATGCAATGATTATTTTGAGATTATCATACAATTTACCTCTGGCATGGATAGTATATTTTCTCTGACAAGAAAAGCTGAAAAGTATACTCCAAAAAGAAAAGTTATGAAGAGATTCATATCAGAGATAGAATACATCGGTGAAGAAGAGTGCCAATGCATTTACATTGATGATGAAAGTCATTTATATATTACAGATGATTATATCATTACGCATAACACCACTCTTGAAAAGTTTTTCTGTTCATGGATAATCGGAAGACACCCGGATGATTTCAGTTTGTTTTTCTCACACAGTGGAGATATTACCAGAATGTTCTATGACGGGGTTATGGATATTACAACGAACTCAGATGAATATTGCTGGCAAGAGATTTTCCCAGACGTGAAATTTCATAGCACAAATGCCAAGAGAGAAACCATAAATTTCAATAAATACAAACCGTTCTCAAATATCCAGTGTACATCTGTTGGAAGTAAGAATGCCGGTAAAGTCCGTGCAAATAGATATCTGTATTGTGATGATTTGATTGGTGGTATCGAAGAAGCATTGAATAAAAATATTCTGGACAAGCTTTGGAGAATCTACGGTACTGACGCCAAACAGAGAAAAATGGATGGCTGCAAAGAAATCCATATTGCTACGAGATGGTCCGTGCATGATGTCATTGGGCGACTAATTGATATTTACGATGGAAATGACAGGGCAAGATTTATTGCCATACCGGACATAGACCCTATCACTGGGGAGTCGAATTTCGATTACAAGTACAATGGTTTCAGCGTTGAGTTTTTCCATGACCAGGAACTCACAATGGATGAGATCACCTACAAGTGTCTGTATAAGAATGAACCTATCGAACGTGAAGGACTCCTGTATACAGATGAAGAATTGCGGAGATTCATTACGTTGCCGGTTACTGAGCCTGACGCTGTATGGGGCATCTGCGATACGAAAAATAAAGGTACTGACTATTTGTTTTTGCCTTGTATGTTGCAGTACGGAAACGACTTTTATCTTACAGACTGTGTTTGTGATGATAATTCCAATTACGGAATCCAGTATGAGCGGACATCGGATTTGATAGTTAATACTAAAATGCAACAGTGTCAGTTCGAGTCAAACAATGGTGGGGACCGTGTAGCACTTGAAGTAAGTAAGCTTGTTGAGCAAAAAGGCGGTGCCTGCAACATAACCACAAAGTACACGGAATCTAATAAGGAAACAAAGATTATTGTCAATGCAGATTGGGTAAAGAAGCACGTCCTCTTTAGGGATCGTGAACATTATAAACCGAAAGATGATTACGGAAGAATGATGGGATTTCTGTTGAGTTATTCAGTGCGTGGGAAGAATCCACACGATGATGTGCCGGACGGATTGGCGAGTTTTGCATTATTTGTTACAACTGGTTTCGTTAGGGCGGCACAAATTATACAAAGTCCAATTTAAGGAGGATACAGAGAATGGAAATTACGAGAAGAGATATCGCAAATTATAAGTTACTTGGAATCCTTCTTGAAAAGGATAAGAAAAAGCTTGAACGGTACATAGAAAAGCGTCCATCTTGTTATTCGGGAAAGGTTTATGGGTCAAATCCGCAGTTCCCGTATGAAGCAAGAGGATTTACTATTACTGGGTGTACGGAGTATGAGCAGCAACAGATGAAGAAATGGGAAGAAGATTGCCGAATAATTGAAGAGCAGATCCAATCAGACATTCGGTATCTGAATGAGCTGGAACTTGCGATTGACAATGTGATAGCAAATTGCAAAGACATTGAGGACAAGGCGATTCTTGAGTACACAAAGGACGGGTTGTGTCAACAGGAGATTGCAGAAATAATGTGTATGGAGCGTTCTACTGTATCAAAGAGGTTGTCAAAATATGTTTCCCGATAAGGTTTCACACAATTCACAATTAAGAGTGCTATACTTATAATCGAAGAAATTGTAATTCGTTCATTAGAGAGAGTCTTGCGTGATAATGTCGCGTGAGGCTTTTTCTTTTTGCGTAAAGGTAGGTGGGATTCGGTGTCTGAGGACAATAAAGTATTTACATACCCGGAATTTACCGGCAGACGTCGGATTTATACGGATGTGGAAAAGATTACAAAAGAAAATATCTTTCAGGTGTTGGAAGAAGCGATGCTTGTCCACATGGAAAATGCAAACAATATGGTTACCTTGATGCGGTACGAAAAAGGTATTCAGCCACTTGTGAGAAAGAAAACGATCCGCAAGGACGTTGATATTAGAGTGCAAGATAATCTCGCAAACCAAATTACCGAGTTTAAGCTCGGATATGTTTGGGGGCAGCCAATCACCTATGTGCAACGTGGAAATAAGGATTTGAGCAAATCTACAGATAAACAGAATGATTCACAGGATGATGCGATTTCCATGTTGAATGAGCTGAATGATTCAGAATATGCTTTTTCAAAAGATCAGGAGCTTGGCAGATTTGTTGAAATTAACGGAATTGGTTATCAGTTCGTTGATATCAAAAAGGTTTATGATGGTTTAGCTCCATTTGATCTTGCAACGCTAAATCCCTTGTTTACGTTCTGCATCTACAGAAATTCAGCGTTACAAGAAAAGATTGCTGGTGTTACTTTCCGCAGGACGAAGGACGGAACGGTGTACTATACAGTGTTCACGCCGGATACTCGCTATGAGATTAAAGATATGCGAGAAATTATAAATGGAAATAAGCCTGAAAATCCGTGGTCATTTATGGGGAGAAGCGGAGAGGCAAATCCGTTCGGCAAGATCCCGATTGTGGAGTTTAACCGGGCAACGGACAGAATGGGATGCTTTGAACGGCAGATTTCTGATATGAACGCACTGAACGTAGAGGTGTCTGATTTCGCCAACAGCGTAGCACAGACAACTCAGGAAGTATTTTTTGGTACAGGATTCGACTTGCCGAAAGATAGTGATGGTAAAACTCAGTCTCCTATTGGAGGACAATGGATTATCGCACCGCAGAGCGGAAATGGTGGAACGCCAATGTTAAAGGCTGTTTCAAGCACATTTGATTATCAGGGCGTGCAAGAAAATATCGTAAGCAAGCGTAACATGATTTTACAAAAGGCTTACGTCCCAATTCAGACAGATCCCGGTGGCGGCTCTACTGGATCTGCAATGAATATGTCTTCTGGTTGGAGTGCTGCTGAAAACAGTGCTTGCAAGGAAGAACAGATTTTACGCCGAGGAAAAGCGGAGATTGTAGAACTTGAACTGATTGCAATTCAAAAAACAAACAGTATCCCATATGACAGTCCGCTTCGGGAATTAAAGTTTTCTGATGTTAAGCCAAAATTCATCAGGAACAAGACTTATGATCTTGCTACAAAGGTTAATTCAATGGTTGCAATGATTAATTCCGGAGTGCATGGACGTGTCGCTATGGAGCAGGTTGATTTATTCCCAGATGTGGCACAGGCATGGGCTGACAGTCGAAAAACGATTGAACAGTATCAGAAATCGCTTATAAAGAAAGATACTCAGCAGCAACCACAGAAAAGGGAGATGGCTGACCTGTCCGATCAAACGGGCAATTCACCGATTTTAGACGGAATGAGTACCAATGATGGTGGTGGTGACGATGTTCAAGAATCTTAGATTTGATGAATTAAACACTCTTGTCCAAAATGAACGCAGTATGCCGTTTGAAATGTATTTCGGAGAAATGAATCTTCCGGAAGAAGAAAAATCTGAAAGGATTCAGATGGCTAAAGAACTTGAAGAAGTGTTTATCACAACAATGATATGGCTGTTTACGATAGAGCAAGCGAATAATACCAATTACGAGCCTATTAGGCAGTGCATGGAAGATGATTACATGGAAGTGCTTAGGAAGTACGTTGAAGTCGATGATTACCTTAAAACGTATGTTAAGAGCTTTTCATACGATGTTGTAGACAGCACTAATCGGCACAAGAATGAACCTTATTACTATTCATTGGATAGAGCGAGGTTTATGGCTGAAAACGAAGTAAACACGGTGATAAACCACGCTAGACACATGGAAGCTGTGAATGCCAGAAAGACAATGAAACGATGGGAAGCAATCATTGATGAGGCCACTAGGATCGACCACATTGATGTGAACGGGAAATATATCCCGATTAATAAAGCTTTCCATGTTGGGGATTCGTGGATGCTATATCCAAAAGATACATCACTTGGTGCAAGTGCGAATCAGATTGTAAATTGCAGATGCACGGTAATTTATTTTTAGAAATTACAGCTATAGCACATAGCTGATTTTCACACACACATGGCACAGAGAAGTGCCTTATCAAACGCGAAAGACAGAGAAGTCTATAATCGCGAAACGTAACTATGAGAGAGAACTCTAAACGCGAAAGAAAGGAACATGATAATTATGGAAGAAAACAAAAACCTTGAAGGACAGGGACAGCAGAATCAGGATCCGGATAACACACCGGAAGAGAAAGAGCCTACTGTAGAAGAACTGATGGCGCAGTTAGCACAGGAAAGAGCCAACAGTGCAAAGTTGCAGAATGACTACAATAAGGCATCCTCAGAAGCCGCCAACTACAGAAAACAGTTAAAGGCTAAACAGACTGCGGAGGAACAGGAAGAAGAGGCTAAACGCGAGGCAGAAGAAGAGCGGAAGAGATATGTCAAAGGGCTTGAAGATGAAGTTAATATGACAAAGGCAGAGAAACGCTATCTTGCACTTGGAATGTCTGCTGACATGGCGAAGGATACGGCCAGGGCGGAGCTTGACAATGATATGGAGAAAGTGACAGAGAACATGGCAAAGTTCAAGGATGCTTCTATCAAAGAGGCTGAGACAGAATGGCTCAAGAGTAGACCGCCAGTAAATGCCGGACAGGGCGAAGATGAAGAGACTGATTTATTCCTGAAAGGATTCAACGGTTAATCTTCCTAGTATATACCGGGCACATAAAGATGTGTTCGCTGATTTCAAAAAGTTAGAAAAGGAGAATTGAAATGGCTGTTAATTACGCTGAGAAGTATTCACAGATCGTGGATGAAAGATTTAAAGTTGGTGCACTCACATCTGCACTTGTAAACTACGCATATGACTGGGTTGGAGTTTCCACAGTAAAGGTATTTTCTGTACCGACTGCAACAATGGGAGACTACAAAACAGACGGAGCTAACAGATACGGAACACCGGCAGAGCTTGAGAATGAAGTTCAGGAGATGATTCTCTCCAAAGACAGAGCTTTCACATTTACAATCGACAAGAAGAGCGAAGATGACACAATGGGAACAATGGCTGCGGCTGCTGCGCTGAGACGTCAGATTGACGAGGTTATTATTCCTGAGATTGATACATACCGTATCTCTAAACTGGTTGCCGGAGCAGACGTATCACACGTTGTAAAAGACGTTGCTGTAACAAAAGCAAACGCATATGAGAAATTCCTTGCTGTGCAGGAGATTCTTGACAATGCTAAAGTGCCGACAGGCGGAAGAGTTTGTATCGTAACTCCGGGTTACTACAATATGCTGAAACTTGACGAAGCATTTACAAAGAAAGGCGATATGGCTACAAAACTTGCTATCACGGGACTTGTAGGTGAAGTTGATGGAGTTCTTATTATCAAAGCTCCTGCATCTTACTTCCCTGAGAAAACAAACTTTGTAATCACTAACCCAGTGGTTATGCCATCACCAATTAAACTTGCTGAGTACAAGATTCATGAGGATGCACCGGGAATTTCTGGTAGCCTCGTAGAAGGACGTGTTCGCTACGATGCTTTTGTTCTGAATCAGAAGAAAGATGCTATCGGTGTTTGCCAGAACCCAGCAGACTAAGGAGTAAGAGATAATGATTATCACATTTGAAAAAAATGGAGTTAAGATGAGCGTGGGGTCTGAAATTCAGGCCTCCGCATTTGCGTTAAGTGGATGGAAACGGGTGGTTCAGAAAGCCACTGATTCCGAGACAAAAAGAAGTGGAACGGCAGATGAGAAACAGAGGGCAGGACGACCACCAAAGAAATAGGTGATTGCATGGACAGCTTAGTATATGAAATAAGTGAAGAATTGATCGAGGAATTGTGCATATCGGAAAGTGCTGATTTGTTGGCTCTTAATTCCAAGATCAAAAATGCCTATCGAGAGGTAAAGAGGATAAGAAGTTATCCCGATGAATATAGCGATGAGATGATAGAAAAGGATATGGAGCGGTATTACTCCAATATTCGCAATCTTGCACTGTACGACTATAATCAGATTGGTGCTGAGGGGGAAAGTTCTCATAATGATAACACTGGAACTAGGACATGGGTTCAGCGAAGCACGTACCTTGAAGGAGTTGTTGCTATATGCACAGTGGTTTGAGAAAGGTATAGGTGATCCGATTATCTCCCGGCAACAGGGTTAAGTTGCAGAAGATTGTGCGTGACCAATACGGTGACTGCCGGAAAGGTCGCAGGGACATATACGCATTTTAGGTGGAGGGTAGCGTATTGAGAAACTTGAAAAGAAATACACAGAAATTATGGTATGCAAATTACGTCAAAGACGTACATATTTTGGATGAAAATGGTGACGATACAGGAGATTGCGACAGTGGTTACAGTTCTCCTGTATCTTTTTATGCTTCATTGTCAGCAAGCCGTGGAACTGCGTATGCAGATGTGTTTGGAACGAACCTTGACTATACAAGAACGTTGTCCACAGTAGAAAATCTTCCGATTACAGAGGAGTCTCTTATTTGGAAAAGCAGACCGGATGTGAATGCAGATGGAACCACTGACGGTGAATCGGCTGACTACACTGTTGCTGGTATCGCAGACGGCTTGAACGGCGTCGTTGTCGCACTGAAAGCGAGGAAAAAGAATGCCTAAGTACACAGTGGGACTGTCAGCGAAAGATTTCAGAGGGCTTGGTCGAAAGGTTCGGCTATATAACAACCGGATACAGGAGAATTGTGAAGAGTTCGCTTACAGGCTTGCAGAGGAAGGTATAGCGATCGCCCGCATAAAAATATCCGGCAAGGATGCTGTTTATACAGGAGAGCTTTTAAACAGCTTGCAGCTTGAACAGGGAGATATCATCTACAATGGTGCGACATATGTTATTTATACCGATTGCCCGTGGGCTGCGTATGTTGAGTTTGGAACGGGAGTAGTAGGGGAGAAGTCGCCTCATCCCAACAAGTCCATGGCGGGATGGAAGTATGATGTGAATAGCCATGGCGAAGCTGGCTGGTACTACTTTAAAGACGGAGAATGGCACTGGACAAACGGTATGATTTCCCGTCCATTCATGTATGAGACTGGACAACAGTTAAGAAATATGGGCGTGATAAGCCGTATTGCAAAGGAGGTGTTTGGAAGTGATTGACGCATCTAATAGGGTTCTGACCAATATAAAAACATATGTGGCAGAAACTTGTAAAAATGTATCCAATTATTCCAGCAAGTCACCACCATCATTTCCGGCAGTATCAGTCGTGCAAATTGACAACACGGATGCTTGCATGGATCTTGATAATTCAGAGAATGCTGTAAAATCGGTGATGGAAATTCAGTGCTATTCCAATAAGAACATTACCGAATCAAAAAATATCATAAATCAATGTTGCGATGCTATGAGAAAAATGGGGTATGCTCGGTCATACGGTCCAAAACCCGTTGAAAATGCATCAGACACAAACATTTATCGTACTGTGGCGAGATTTAACAGACTTGTTGCATCGGTGGATGAAATAAAGAAATTTGAAACTAAGGGAGCGTAAAACTCCCTATTTTAATGTGTATTTTACCGGATGTCGCTAGGAGACATTCGCTGACCGCAATAGTTAGCGGTAGAAAGGAAGAAGAAATGGCAAACGCAGAAGTAAAAGCATTGAGTACGATTAATACAGTCCTGAAATGTGGTGACACTGGTGCAACGGTTGCAAAGCTGTGTCCTATTAAGAACTACCCTGATCTCGGTGGAGATCCTGAGAAAATTACAGTAACCGATTTGGACGATGAGGATGAAGCGTCTATTCCAGGAGTTCGCAGTGCAGACGATATGCAGTTCACAGCGAACTACACGAAAGAAACACATAAGGCAGTTCTCGCAAAAGCTGGTAAGAAGCAGGTGTTTGAGCTGGATTTCGGTGCTGATGGTAAAGATGGTCAGTTCTCTTGGACAGGAGTTCTGAGCGTAAAGGTCAACAGCGGTGATGTAAACGCTGCACGTGAAATGACCATTACGATTGTAAGAGACTCTGCGATCGAATCAGAAGCGGCAGCCACAGCATTCGCATCTTAATATGCTGATACTGTTTAACATTGGAATTTGCTAGAGCCGCCTGGTGGCGGCTCTTATTTTTTATCCAGTGTGTCGTAAAGCCCCCTGCTTTAGCTATGGGGATATAAGACTGAATAAAGGACTGCAAATGCAGTCAGCATAGTAAACGTAAAACAATAGAACATATGAACTGCACCGCAGGGCATACGGGAACAGTATAATCTAGCTTGTGGACACTGTGTAAGACATTGAGATACCGAATGGTATCAGCCAATGCAGTAGTGGTTGAAGCAAGAATTCCCATGCTTTATCTGTGGGGAGTGTCAATAGGAGAGTTAAAAATGGTAAAGGTAACGATCAACAGAAAAGAATACAGAGTAAAAGAAATGCAGTTTGGAGAATACGCAAAGATGGAGGAACAGGGATTCTCAATCATTGATGCGTTCCGTAAGAAACAGCTCTTACTTATCGCAATGGGATTTACTTGTGTGGCGGCAGACTGCGATCGTGAGGAAGCTGAGAGACTGATTACTCAGCACGTACTTGGCGGTGGAAACATTGTTGATATCGCAAATGCTTTTGCGGAGGCAGTGTCAGAATCCGATTTTTTCCAAAAAATGCTCGGAGTGACTCAGACGGAAACTCCGAAAACTCAGAAGAACAAAGAAGACGGCAAGGATCAGAAGCAGGAAGATTAATTAAGGCGGAAAGCTATACGCAGTTCATTTATGAGTATTGGCTGCCAATAGCTGCTAGATGTGGAATTGGCTACTCGGAATTTTGGAATATGACTCCGAGAGCATTGAGCGTCTACAAGAAGCAGCAGGAAGATCGTGAGCGTGAAGTAGCTGTAATGCAGGATATATCTGCATGGATGAATGGATTCTATGTACTGAAAGCGATTGGATGTGTCTTGTCTAAAAAAGCATCATACCCTGAAAAGCATATGATTGTTGGAAATGAACATTCGGAGGAGCTGACAGAGGACGAACTGGAAGAGATCATTGACCAAAATACGCAAATAGCAGCAGCTAATTTCGCAGCATGGGCGAATAGGGCAAACAATACGGACTCGAGGTGAGAACAGTGGAAAACGAAATTGACAGACTTGAAATAGTCGTTGAGGCAGAGGCAAGTCGTGCCAATCGGGCATTAGGTGCCTTAGATAAAAAACTTGAAAAAGTAGCAAATTCACTTGAAAAGGTCATGATTATGGCTCAGGGTGGATTTTCATTCAAAAACGTTGATTTTGATAAACTGCTTTCCGGTGATGACATGAAAGCGTCCGCCAAAAAACTTGGCAGGGATTTAGCAAATGATCTCATAAGGAATTTCAATCTAAATCTTGCGGGTGCAGACGTTCAGAATCAGGTAAAATCCCTTACGAAAAAAATTGCCAAGGGACTTGCGGCAAATTCCGGCAATCCTTACAAAGGCTTTACGGAAGATATTGAGAAGTTGGGAAATCTTACTGCGAAGAACGGTTCTATTGCAAAAGAGACGGCTGACGAATATAGAAGACTCTATGAGTGGATTAATAAGTCAGGAAAGATTAAGTTGAACCCTGAAACTGTGAAATCCATTGGAGATAGCTATAAGGAACGTTCTCCGATATTAAAAAAGAAAATGTCAACAGGTAGCGGAACGCCTATGGATGAGTATTACTCAGCACTGCAAAGCCAATTTCCGAGTATCTTGAAAGAAAGTGGAAGTGTTGAGGATCAGTTTGCTCAGCTTGACAATGCCATGAAGCATTTTTATGACACTTCCAAAGGCTATGAAAAACCAAAGGGATTTGAAGATTCTGCTTATGACAGTGTAATTGAGGGCGTAAATAATCTCGCAACCGGCATTAAAGCTGCAAAAGAAGAGTCCAGCCAGCTTTCAAAATCTGTTAAGGGGGTTGAAGATACTGGAAAATCTCTTGCTGAGTTATTCGGTGCTCAGATGGATTTGTCTGGACTTGAGAGGGCGAATGAGATTGCGAATAGTCTCAAACGCAGCACCGGAAGAACTGCCGAGCAGAAAGCTACTAGAAGCGACTTGAAGTATCCGGCAGCACCGCTTGATGATCTTAATAAGAAATTCAAGGATTCTATGGTGACAACGGATTTTTCATCTATGGAAGCGATTGAGCTTCAGGGTGAAATTTCAAAATATGAACGTGCGTATACCCGTGTCAAGCAAGCAGTAAGCGATATGGTTACCCTGGAGGGTACAGACACATTAGGTGGAAAAGACTGGTACAAAAAAATTATGCAAATGAACCAGTATGAAAATGCCATCTATGCAGCAACTGAGGCTCTTGGAAAGTTAAATGCTGAAAGCGAAAAAGATTTTACTATTACACGTGAAGAATCAACACCAGCTACTGCACCGACCGAGCAAAAAGCACATCAGGTTTCCGCAGAATCTATGGGATATGACCCGGAGGCGATGAGAGCAACCTTTGGCGAAGAAGTTGCACAGTATAGAAATTTCAGTGATGTAGTTGATGGGCTTGGTGTTAATGCATGGAAAGCTGGCAGGTCGTTGAATGAGCTTGATTCTTTCATGAACTCTCGCACAGCAAATACATTCAATGAGCAAATAAAGCGATTAAAGGAAACCCTTGGCGAATTAGCGTCTAAGGGATTTACAGAATACGACCCGGAATATGATGCTGTTGCAAGAGAGTTAGCAGAAGTTGCAGCCGCAAAGAAGCAGTATGATAAAGAAATGCGTGATGCTGCGAAATCTGAGTTATCTATTGACACGAAGACTGCACAAGAGGGAATTAATACACTTGAGTACAAAATAAAACAGTTGAAGCAAAATCTTTCAGACCTTGGAACTCAAGGATATGGACAGGGAGATTCAGAGTACGATAGAGTCGCTCTTGAACTGGAAAGGGTTACAGCCGCAAAGAAGCAGTATGATAGGCAGATGCGGACGCGTGTAAAGGCTGAAATGGGAGCCGAAGAGGCTAAACGTGCTGCCGCTGCGATGAGCCGAGCCACGAAGATTGCAAACGGGTTCAAAAGAGCTGTCGGTAATATTAAGGGTGCCGGAAAATGGATTAATTCCGTGAAAAAATCTTTCGACAAGATGGCGAAGACGATTGCAAATGCAAAGACGGTTGCGAGTAAGGCTATACATCCGATAAAAACACTAAAAGAATTAATGGGGTCAACGAATACCAAGCAATCACGGCGAGGAATGTCGATTGGAAGAATGATTGGTTCATCCATCATGTTTTCAACCATTTTTGGATTAATAAGCAAGATAAAACAGGCAATCAAAGAAGGGTCAGATAACTTAACTCAGTATAGTTCCGAGTATAACAAGAGTATTTCTGGCATGGTTAGCTCACTTCTTTACATGAAGAATGCATGGGCTGTCGCTTTTGCCCCGATTATTAATGTGGTAGGTCCATATATATCTACATTCATTGATATGATTGCAAGTGCTTTGAATGCAGTTGGCCAGTTTATGGCAGCTCTTACTGGAAAAGGATATGTCGTACAAGCTAAGAAGGCCTGGAAAGACTATGCATCTGGATTGGATACAACCAAGAAATCAGCTAACAGTGCTGAAAAAGCTCTTAAGGATTTACAGAACTATACATTGGGAATTGATGAGCTGAACGTTGTCCAGCCGAATGATAATAGTGGTTCGTCCGGAAGTAGCGGTTCAGGCGGCAGTTCGAGCGGACCATCTCCGTCTGAAATGTTTGAAACGATTGAAGTTTCCAGTTCGATGAATAAATTGGCTGATATGTTTAAGGATGCTATAGCAAAGTCTGACTTCACTGAAATCGGAGCGATCATTGGGGATAAACTAAGTTCCGCCTTGGAGGGTATCCCGTGGGAATCTGTTTATCATAAGGCCGATAATTTTGGAAAAGACTTGGCGACATTCCTTAACGGATTGATTTCACCGAGGCTTTTTTATGATTTGGGAGGAACCGTTGCTAATTCTATAAATACAGCTTTTCATGCCGCCAATGCATTCAATATAAATTTTGACTGGTCTAATTTGGGTGCATCTTTGGCAAGTAGCATAACTGGTTTTTTTGAAAATTGGGATGCTGGACTTACGGCAGCGACTTTCAGTAATTTTGTAAAAGGCATACTTGAGTCAATGACAAGCTTTATCAACACATTAGATGATGATGAGACCTTTGAAACTATAGGGCAAAAGCTTGTGGATTTTATTTGCGGAATTGATTGGGCGGGACTCACATGGGATCTTGCTCAATTTTTTCTGGCATTATCCGATGCGTTGCTTGACTTGCCAAATGATTTTGCAAGAGGTTTCGGACAGGAAATAATCAAAAAGATGTTTGGAGAAGAGGTTGAGCTTCCAGAAATTTCATTTCCACCTACATCAGCCATAGGTATTGCAACAACGTTTAAGAACATTAGGGAAGAAGCAACAGATACGGCGATAGAAGTTGGAGCTAGATTTCAGAGTGGATGGGGAGTGGCTCAGCAGGCGTGGTCTGATGGAGATGGATTCTTTTCCGGAATTTGGCAGGGAATTCAATATGTTTTTGAGCCAGTAACTAATTGGTTTTCTAAGAAATTCTCTGATGCAAAAACACTTGCAGAAGCTCCATTTAAATTTATTGGAACATGGTTTTCCGATCGGATATCTGATATTCGCAACAGTGTAAAACCTATAACAAAGTGGTTTAGTGAAACATTCCAAAAAGCTTATAGCGGCATCACCAGAATTTTTGATAATATCGGTGGATACTTTGAAAAAGTTGCGGGGTGGATTAGTAAGCCGATTAAGGGAGCGTTGGATGCGGTTCGGAAAGCTGTAAACTGGATTTACAAAAAACTTGGAGGTGACAGCGACCTGATTCCAGCATTTGCAACAGGAACCAACGGGGTTGCTCATGATACATTGGGAGTCGTAAATGACCAATCCGGCAGTACATACCGTGAGCTAGTTCAGTTTCCGAACGGAAAAACAATTATTCCTACAGGACGCAATGTGGTACTGCCTATGCCAAAGGGAACAAAAGTTCTTCCAGCTGGAAAGACAGCAGCTCTTATGCAGATGCAGAGTATGCCACACTTCAAGAGTGGTATTGGAGATCTTATAGGTAGTGCGTGGGAGTCATTCAAAAGCTTTACCGGAAATGTATTTGATTATGCAACGCATCCTAAAAAGTTGGTTCAGTTGGCTATCGACAAGTTTACTGACTTCACTGGGGCGTTAGAACCCGGACTTACTATTGCAAAGACATCCATTAATAAGTTGTTTGATTCAGTGGTTTCCAAAGTCAAGGATCTGTTCAGTGGAACAAGCATGGATTATTCGCCATCCGGTGGAGTTGAGCAGTGGAGAGAACTTGCAAAAAAGGCATTGCAGATGACAAAGCAGTTTTCAGAGGACAATCTGAATGCATTGCTGAAACAGATGCAACATGAGTCAGGTGGAAATCCTTATGCAATTAATAACTGGGATTCCAATGCAAAGAAAGGAACTCCGTCAAAGGGTCTGATGCAGGTGATTGATTCAACCTTTAAAGCGAATGCGTTAGAGGGATACAGCTCCAATATCTATGACCCGTTATCCAATATGCTTGCATCTATCCGTTATACAGTATCAAGGTATGGAAGTCTGTATAGCGGTTGGACTGCAAGAGGATACAAAGGATATAAGACTGGTGGAATGCCGCTCAATGGTGAGATTTATGTGGCAAATGAAAATGGATTCGGCTCTGAGTATATCGGAAACATTGGAAATCGCCATGTGGTAGCAAATAATAGCCAAATCGTTGAGTCTGTAAGTTCCGGTGTGGAGCGTGCAAATGATGAGACGAATGCTTTATTGAGAGAGGTTATTGAATATCAGAAAGCAATACTCAGGAAAAACGTGAGTGTAAATATGGATAGTAAGAGAGTTGATAAGCAGATTTCAAAAGCACGCAATAATGCGGGCTTTTCTTTTTCGCCAACTTAGGAGGTGTAGGAGATGGCAGCAAGGCATATATCTAATTTCATACGGATAAATGGAAAGCCGTTTCCAACACCGAAACGGTATCCCAATATGGTAGTTACCACAGCGGTAAATGCTGCTCGAAATGCTAATAATAAGGTTGTTGGTCAGAAAATTGGAAGAGATAACTACAAGATCAACAACCTTGAATGGCCGTACTTGGATGCGAAAACATGGTCCGATATGCTAAAAGAATTTGATAAAAATTATTTTTTCACTGTTCAGTTTTGGGACATGGTAAACAATAACTGGCGAACACTGACTATGTATCCGGGGGACAGGACGGCAGACGTTTTCAAGATCGATTCTGAGGGGAGAGTTCTGTCTTACATAAATTGCAAGGTCAACATTATTGATGCGGGGTGGTAATGAATGTATCAGACTTCACAAGAATATAAAGACTTAATGAAGCGTCCTGTTAGAAATCAATCTTTTATGAAAGTCCAGTTAGGATTGATTAATCAGGATGCTCAACAGTCTGCGGAGCTGCAGGATCAGGAGAAGTATAACGGTTTTTCTGATCCAACATCCCTATACAGTCAGCATACCGTGAAAAGATATGCGACCTATGAAAAAAATATGTTTCGAGCTGATGGTGGAATGTACTTTCTTCCGAGAAGTGAAAATGATTATTCAAAAGATGGAATTACATCGAAGAATCTCTTTGCTGGAACATTTAGTGTGAAATTTGTGTTCGGATGTGGGAAGTCAGACATTAAAGGTCTGACAATTCGGTTTGGAGAAAATTATCCAACTAAATTTACAATCATGACCGATAGTGGTGAAGTGAACCAGTATAATAACGCAAATGCGACATTTGAGACGGACAGCGTATTTGAGAATACGGAATCCATCGAATTGTCGATCATAGAGATGCGTTTCCCAAATAACCGAGTGAGAATTGATTATATTCAGTTCGGACTCGGACTTGAATATGACAACGAATGGATTAAAGAGGCGAGTAGTACAACAAGTTTGTCTGCTATTAATGATGATCTTCCTCAATCAGAATTTTCAATAACCCTTAATAATGATAATCAGATCTTCAACGTGGACAATCCGGCATCTGAAATCAACTTCTTAGAAAGTGGTCAGAAAATCAATGTCTTGATGGGGTATAAATTGGACTCAGGGAGTGTTGAGTGGATGCAGATGCATTCTTTATATGTCCATGAATGGAGTGCTGATGACGAACAAGCAACCATTAAGGCTGTAGATGTATTGCAGTTCATGAGTGATGAGTATCACAAAGGTGAATATTATACGGACGGAATTTCATTGTATGATTTAGCTGAACAAGTGTTTGCTGATGCTGGGATAACGCCTGACGAATACGACATAGACACGTATTTGAAGAAAGTAAAAGTACACAATCCACTTCCAAACGTAACGCACAAGGAGGCATTACAGATCATTGCAAATGCCGGACGTTGCGTACTGGATTATGACAGATATGGACGAATCAGAATCCATTCATTATTCATCCCTGAATGTGAAACAAGTTCCAATGGAACAACTTACTATTCCGATGTGAGCAGTGTCGATGTTCAGAATGAAAAAGATGTTTTTGCAACATATGAAAAAAATGGATGGAAAGCGGATGGAAAATCCTTGTTTCTAAAAAGAGTTGGTGTTTTAAACTCTGGATACGTGAGTGCGGCAATCAGTAAGGATGACGGAACCTTTACGCAAAATCCAGTTATTACACGGACGCTTGAGGCAAAATATAAATCCTATGGACTTTTTATTGAGTTTGGAAATATTCTTCCGAAAAAGTTTATTATACGGACGTACGCTGACAATGTATTGAATGACACACTGGTGATTAGTTCCGGCATCGTTCAGGAATTTGAGATTCGATACGATTTCAAAGAGTATGACAAAATGGAAGTCGAATTTACGGAAATGCCATCGAATAGCAGAGTCCATGTAAATTATATTTCCATCGGATCTGAAACGGCGTATAAGGTTGAATATGATGATTTGTATTCTACTCCTATAGGTACGCAGCTCGACAAGGTGAAAAATATAAAAGTCACAAGATATCTTTACTCAAAAGGAAATACGTTGGATGAGCTTGTTTCTGAAACGTTTACCTATGACGGAAACAACTCTGTTTATTATGTTTCCGAACCGAGTTACGGCTACGTTGTAAGCATCCAAAACGGGAAAAGCGGACAGTCGGCATCTATCGTGTCATCAGGTGCTTATTATGTGGAAATTGCCCTGTCAGGTGTTTCTGTTGGGGCAGAAGTGAGCATATCGGTTAGGGGGTATAAATATAATATTTCGACAGCCTATACCGTTCAATCGGTAAATAACCGTGGTAATGATAAGGAATGGAATAACCCGTTAATTTCCGACCTGGAACATAGTAAAGAGCTTGCTGAATGGGTTGGAGATTATTATTCGTCCGGCATAGAATATGAACTTGATTATCGTGGAGAGCCAGCGATAGATTGTGGAGACACGATCCGGCAGGAAAATAAATATGACTCCTCTCTGCAAGCTGTGGTTGAAGAGTCTCAGATTTCATATGATGCCGGAGCTTTGAGTGGTGGACTCAGAACAAGGAGAAAAGGAAATGTGGAAAGAGCCAAAAACAGATTGGTCTGAAAGCGATTACTTCAATTACGAAGATTACAACCGAATCAAAAACAATATAGCGTACCTACAGGGAGTTGCACTAACGCTATATGCTGATGTTTCAATGAAAGAAATGGGGAGCGATAAAGCAAGTTATGCAGACTTTCCGTATGCGGACGAATTTAATTCCCTAGAGGATAATTTAGAATCGCTAATGAATGATACGTTTGCTTTTGCTGATACGGATAAAAAAATGTGGATAGACAACGGCAGAACACCGTCCTACGAAGACTTGAACAGACTGGAAAGCTCCTGCCTTGCTTTTTACAATGGCTATACCACACAAAAGCTGACGCAGCAGAGGTTATCTATTGTGCTGGGGCGAGTTCAGTCAGCGATAAAATGTTAGGAGGGTTAGGAGATGCAATATACACCATTATCTTTAGACTTTAAAGATGAGATATTATCAAGCGTAAATACGCAAAGAAAATATCGTCAGACTATCAATACTGACGGGACAATTTCTTTGGAAGATTTGACTGCGTATGCTCAAAAAGGAACAGTCTATGGAGCAAAAGAGATAATAGAAGAAAGAAAGGCATTGAATGATATCCATGCGAATAAGATTGTATCCTTGAGTGAAGTGAGCCTTGTCACGGAAGAGGGATATTTTGTTGATGCAAAAGCTGTAAAGGAATTGTATGACATGATTACCCCTGTCAGCTACGCACAGTCAATGTTTCATATCCAGCCATTTTATAACGTATCTGCGTTTTCGGCTTACAAAATCGGCAGGGAGGTACATTTCAATGTATCTCTCAATGCTAAAAGCGGAACTACATTAATTGCTAACAACTTGTATGGCATCAATTCGGAGGCTATTCCAGCAGAGCTTAGACCCACTGTAGCAACGCACATCCAGTGCGTAGGATGTTCGCAGAGTTGGGGGAACGGAGTCGCTGCAATGTCATATGTTGATACTACGGGTGTTATTTATTTCTCCACGCCGGCAGTGAGAGATTTCTATAAATTCCACGGTGTATGGATTGCGAGATCATAGTGAGGAGGCACACATGAATATCTTATTTTTGGACAAAATGAATCTTGTTAATGGCTTCGCGTCTGTGATTGCAAGTAATCTGATACAGATTACAGGGTGTGAACAGAATCTTTCCGGCTTTTATCTTCTTAATGATGCTGGAAACGTTTACGGAAAATACGAAGATTTCACAACATTGTATCGGGTGTTTGATGATGGGTACATTCTTTCCAATGATGGGAGCGTGTATGAGGAGCCTGAACCAGTTCCAATTATGCCGGAAACGCTTGAAGAAGTGATAGAATCGAAAGTAATTGAAATGAATGATACGCAGCAGGCATTAATTGCACAAGGGGTTGATGTTGTTCTATCCGATGGAAGTACCGAACATTTTACGTTGACAGAACACGACCAGACAAGCCTCGTTGGACTGCAAGCACAGGTTATGGCAAGAGAAGAAAATATTCCGTGGCACACGTCTGATGAGGACAAACATTGCAAGTTCTATAGCAATGAGGACATGGCTAGGATTACATCGAAAGCAATTGGATATGTTACATGGCATGTTACTTATTTTCGTGACCTGAGAATTTATATTCGATCACTGAAAAACAAAGAAGAGGTTGAACGAGTTGCCTATGGAATGGATATCCCGGTCAATTATCAGTCTGAGCCGCTGAAAGCAATGCTGGCTCAAAAATCATGAGAAGAATAAGACCGCTGATTTTATTTGGGATTGGCGGCCTTATTTATATGCTGCTTGAGGTTGTTGCACGAGGACGAACCCACTGGACAATGTTTATTGTCGGTGGCGTAGCGTTCTTTTTGATTGGGTGCATCAATGAAAAATATCGAAGCATGGCACTTGCGAAACAGATGATTATAGGGTCGGCAGTGATTACATTATTGGAGTTTGTGTGCGGTTGCATCGTAAATCTATTGCTTGGCTGGAATGTGTGGGATTACAGCAATATGCCATTCAATCTGTTGGGGCAAATCTGTCTTCCGTTTTCAATTTTATGGTTTCTTTTGTCTGCCATTGCAGTTGTTCTTGACGATTGGATTCGACATCTGTTGTGGGGAGAAGAAATGCCAAGATATAAATTATTTTAAAAATATTTGTAGATGAGAGAAAGGCAATGGGGTATACAAAAGCATGAAAATCAAAGTAGTAAATCAGCGGCTCTATCTTGAGCCGCCTGAGACAGCAGAGGGAACAAGGGAGTATCTGAAAGCAGAGTTCAGCTTCTCAGAGGAATGTGAAGGAATGACGAAGACGGCTTTCTTCCGGGGAGCAGACTGGGAAAATCATCCGAAACTTCTGAAAGATGATACCTGTATCGTGCCAGCAGAGGCTCTTGCCGCACCTGGTCGGGTCGGGGTATCCGTGTCTGGTACACGGGGCGAGACGATCATCACGACTGATATCAAGAGCTTTTCTGCACCAGCAACCTTAAGTGGTGGCACGCCATCAGATCCTGAGCCGACAGTATGGCAGCAGATTCTTGAAAAGGTGGACGAGACACAACAGATCGCCCAGTCAGTGCGGGACGATGCAGATGCTGGAAAGTTTGCGGCTACCGCTGAGATGGTAGAGCAGACGGTCAGCGTATATATGGCTGGATTTTCACCGGAAATGCACCGGAACGTCTTTCGAGGTAAGTGCCTGGGCGAATCTATTACAGAAGAACAGATGATTGCAATCAGGAAGGGCAGTTTTCGGAATCTGTACGTCGGCGACTACTGGGAGATAAACGGAACCAAATACAGGATAGCAGACATAAATTATTGGCGAAATGTAGGTTATCCAGAATCAGAAAAAGTACAAAAACCCCATATATTAATAGTCCCGGATACTGTGTTAGGGAGCGGACAGATGAATACGAGCAATAGCACAGCGGGCGGCTACAGGAACTCGTCGATGAAAGCTGCACGATTAGTCCAAATAGCTGACGCACTGCCGGACACATTTAAAGATATGCTGATATCACATAGGATTTTTTCCGACGGAAGTTGGATAGCAACATCTGTAGATATAATGAATGAAGTGATGGTTCATGGGACATATATCTGTACTGACAACAATAATAGACAGACATCTGATACACAGCAGCTGGCACTGTTCCGGCTTGCCCCTGAATTGAAGGCGATTGGTGTAAACTATTGGTTGAGAAATGTGGCAGGCTCACAGACATACACCCTGATATCGCAATACGGAGATGCCAGCAGTGATATGGCTACAAGCACTTACGGGATTCGCCCGGTGTTCGCAATCGGATGATTTTGGCTTTAAATGCAAAGGAGGTGAGAAAGATGGATGATGTAATTACAAGGGCAGAGCATGAAGAGTTTAAGAAGAGGATTGAAGACGAGAACCATCGTCAGAACAAGCGGATTGAAGTATTGGAGAAGATTACGCAGCAGATTAATTCACTTACCGTTTCCGTCGAAAAGCTCGCACAGAGTATAGAACTTATGGTAAGCGAGCAGAAGCAGCAAGGGAAACGCTTGGAAACATTGGAGAGTCGTGACGGAGATATGTGGAGGACAGCTGTAAAATACGTTCTTACGACTGTCCTCGGTCTTGTTCTTGGTGCAGTAGCAATGAAATTTGGATTGAAATAAAGGAGAGCAACTATGAACATTGAAACATTAATGCAGTATATGAGTTACATATTGGCAGGAATCGGAGTGCTGGCATTTCTTGTCAGCGTGATCGTGCAGGTAATCAAAGAGATGCCGGGTCTAAAAAGGGTACAGACCAATGCAGTCGCACTGGCTACATCACTGATCCTGACACCAGTAGCAGTAATCGTCTTGTGTACCTATTATCAGATAGTAATTGAGTGGTATTACATTTTCGCATCATTCATTGCCGCATTTATTGTCTACTTAGTAAGCACTGGCGGTTGGGAACGCGTGACAGAAATGTGGAATCGGAATACATATAAGAAAAAATAGAATTGCACCAGTGCAAGAAAGGAGAATATCATGACAGAACAGACGGTAAAAGAAATTATTAAGAGTTTTGCCTACGGACTTTCAGTAAAGGAAATCTCAGACAATGAGGGCACATCACTGGAAACTATGGAGAAATTTGCAGAGGAACACGCTGCGGAGATCGAGCAGAAGAAAGCAGAACTGAAAGAAGGTGGCTGGTATGAGTAAACTTATTATTGATGTGAGCTATCATAACGGAGTAATCAACTGGGAGAAGGTTAAGGCATCTGCTTGTGCCGGAGCTATCCTTAGATGTGGTTATGGCGATGATATCGCATCACAGGACGATAAGCAGTGGAAGAGAAATGCAAATGAATGTACCAGACTGGGGATTCCGTTTGGTGTTTATATTTATTCGTATGCAAAGACAACTGCACAGGCAGAGTCAGAGGCAAGACATGTGCTGAGACTGGTGAAAGGATATAAACTGTCGTATCCGGTATTTTATGACCTGGAAGAATCAGGAACACAGACAGGTGCGGTTGACCGTATGAAGAAATTTGCTGCACTGATCGAAGCAGCAGGGTATAAGTGCGGAGTGTATTGTAATAAATCATGGTGGGATAACTACTTAAGTTCACTGGGGACAAGATATCCACTGTGGATCGCACGCTATAATAGTACACTTGGGATGAAAGCCGATATGTGGCAGTACAGCTCCGATGGAAGTGTTCCGGGCATTAGTGGACGGGTAGATGTTAATTATTGCTATCGTGATTTTCCGGCAGAAATCACAGGGATCAGCAAGCCGTCACAGCCTGCATCCAGTCCCAGTGCAGTCGTGCCGATTGGAACAACATTGCAGCTTGTGGTAGATACGCTGTCAGGCAAGTATGGTAATGGCGATACACGCAAGGCAAAGCTTGGCAGTCGTTACTCCGAGGTGCAGACATTTATCAATCATATCGCATCCGCATCAGTCTCCACGCTTGCTGCAGAGACAAAGGCGGGAAAATATGGCAATGGTGATACCCGTAAGACGGTACTCGGAAAACGGTATGCAGAAGTGCAGAAAGTAATCAACGGAAGTGGATCAGGAACATCTGCTGTATACTATACGGTAAAATCCGGTGATACCCTGTCAAAGATTGCAGCAAAATACGGCACAACCTATCAGAAGATTGCAGCGTTGAACGGCATCAAAAATCCGAATAAAATTTATGCCGGTCAGAAACTCAGGGTGAAATAAAAGTAGGGTACTGGAATTAAATTCCTTTACATCATAGAAGGCTACATATAAAAGTGTAGCCTTTTCATTGAAAAATCAGACCGTATCGGATATAATATAAAATCGCATACATAAATTTAAGAGAGGAAAGCTTATAATGAGTATAGTTGAGGAATTATCCGGTTCTGAGAGTCTTGAAATAGAGGCACCGACCACTGAGCCGGAGCGTCAGTATTATTTTATTGAAAAAGCACGAAAGTATGTAAAGGAGATGTCTGAAAAGCTGGGACGTCCTTTAACCGCGAGTACCGTAACCTTTGGTTGCCAGATGAATGCACGCGACTCCGAAAAACTGGTCGGTATTTTAGAGCAGATCGGTTATGTGGAAGAACCGGACGAGGAGAAAGCAGATTTTGTTATTTATAATACCTGTACTGTCCGGGAAAATGCAAACTTAAGAGTTTACGGACGCTTGGGACAGCTTGGAAGGATCAAGAAAAAAAATCCGCATATGATGATCGCTTTATGTGGCTGTATGATGCAGGAACCGGAGGTTGTAGAGAAACTGAAAAAGAGTTACCGGTTTGTAGACCTGATCTTCGGTACACATAATATATACAAATTCGCAGAGCTTCTTACGAACAGCATGCAGTCTGACCGGATGGTAATTGATATCTGGAAAGATACAGATAAGATCGTTGAAGACCTTCCGGTTGAGAGAAAGTATTCTTTCAAATCCGGTGTTAATATCATGTTCGGCTGCAATAATTTCTGCAGTTACTGTATTGTACCATATGTGCGTGGAAGGGAACGCAGCAGAGACCCGAAAGCGATCGTACGTGAGATTGAGCGTCTCGTAGCAGACGGAGTTGTGGAGATTATGCTTCTGGGACAGAATGTCAATTCCTATGGAAAGAATCTGGAGCATCCGATGACATTTGCACAGCTTCTTCAGGAGATTGAAAAAATCGAGGGACTGGAGAGAATCCGGTTTATGACGTCCCATCCAAAAGATCTGTCGGATGAACTGATCGAAGTGATGAGCAGATCCAAAAAAATCTGCAGGCATCTGCATCTTCCGGTTCAGTCAGGAAGCAGCCGGATTTTAAAGAAGATGAACCGCCGCTATACAAAAGAGCATTATCTTGAGCTTGTAGACAAGATTAAAAAAGCGGTACCGGATATTTCTCTTACGACAGATATTATTGTTGGATTCCCTGGAGAGACTGAGGAGGACTTCCAGGAGACACTGGATGTGGTCAGAAAAGTCCGTTATGACAGTGCGTTTACATTTATTTATTCCAAACGGACGGGAACTCCGGCAGCAGTCATGGAAGATCAGGTATCAGAAGCAGAGGTGAAAGACCGGTTTGACCGTCTTTTAAAGGAAGTTCAGACGATTTCTGCACAACGTTGTGCTATCCATGAGGGAACAGTCCAGAAAGCACTGGTAGAATGTCAGAATGAGCATGATCCGAGTCTTGTGACCGGAAGGCTGAGCAATAATCTTTTAGTCCATTTCCCTGGAGATCCTTCTTTGATCGGCAGACTTGTAGACGTAAGTCTGGATGACTGTAAAGGATTTTATTATATGGGGAAAATGAAAGATACAGAATAGAAAAGGATAACCTATATGAAGAAAGATTCTTTCAATGCAAATGAGATATCCGCAGACAAAGGACTGTCCGGGAATGAAAAGATTGAAGAGGCGATCGCTGCACTGCAGGAAGAACCGTCACAGGAACTTCTTGCACATACTCTGACAGTGATCCGCAGAAGGATGCAGGAAGACGGGCAGTTGATTCTGGCTGTAGAGCCTCCTGCAGGTGAAGCACAGCTCCGGATTCAGGCAGTGCAGACTTCAGATGGAAAGCAGTGGTGGTCTGCTTTTACAGGATTTGAGGAAGAACTGAAAGGAAGTGGCAGCGTCATGTCAACATTTCTTACTGAGATCCGAAAGTTATTTGAATCTGCATTAAGTGTAAATGAGATCCAGGGAATCATTCTCAATCCGTGGAACAGGACTCTGATGCTGGACAAGACTCTGCTCCGTATTATACTTGGAAAATAAATCCGGCAATTAAATATTCAGAAAACTGAACCGGATGATGCTTTGGTCAGACCGGACAGAATTATGAAATAGATTCGCTCAAAGCGGGGAAGACTAAACTACATCAAGAATCGGGAGTGTAGGCATGGTAATGAAACGTTTGAGCGAATATTTATTTTTCTGGACATTAGGTGGTACATTATATTATTCTTTTGAAATGATATTCCGGGGATTTTCTCACTGGTCTATGTTTATGCTGGGCGGGTTCTGCCTGGTTTTCTGTATACAACAGGGCATTTGGACGGGATGGGATTCGCCCCTCTGGCTTCAGGTTTTATGGTGCAGCGTTTTTGTGACTACGGGGGAATTTATTACCGGGATTTTAGTCAACAAAGTGATGCACTGGCACGTATGGGATTACAGTGATCAGCCATTTCAGTTAATGGGACAGATCTGTATTCCTTTTGCAGTCTTATTTTCAGGATTATGCGTAGTGGGAATCTTTCTCGGAAGTTATCTGATGCATTTTTTATACGGAGAAAAAATTCCTCATTTTCATGTATTGTAAGAAGATGCTGCTGGCTGTTAAAAAGTGCAGTACGAACCAAATATGTAGATTAAGTACAGCCCGGATTCGTTATACAATAAAGTATCTGAAAGACGGGCTGATAATTTTCACCCAAAAAGAAAGGAAGGGAACCATGCAGACAAAAGATAGCGAAGAAGTTGTTGCACGGTTCGGAGCGAAATTAATTTGACGGAGAAGAAAAGATACTACAAAATGAAACGATACATAGAATGGGAAGAATTTGAACAGACTTTCCCGATCCGGTTAAATGCACAGCAAAAAAGTGCTGTGCAGAGTGTCAATGGTCCGGTTCTGCTGTTGGCAGTACCGGGTTCCGGGAAGACAACTGTTCTTGTAACCCGGCTTGGTTATATGATCTATTGCAAAGGAATTGATCCGGAAAAAATCCTGACTGTTACCTATACGGTGGCAGCAACGAAAGATATGTCCCGGCGGTTTGCCGGATACTTTGGAGAGGAACTGGCTGACCGACTGGAGTTCAGAACGATCAACGGGTTATGTGCAAAGATCATCAGTTATTATGGAAGAATGATCGGGAAGAAGCCTTTTGAACTGGTACAGGATGAGAAAATAACGGCAGGGATGCTGTCCATGATCTATCAACAGAGTGAACATGCATATGCAACGGAAAGTGACCTGAAGACGGTGCGTACTCTGATTACTTATATCAAGAATATGATGCTGACTGAGGAAGAAATCCTTGAACTAGATGAAGAAGCTGATCTGAAGATTTCCGTTATCTATAAAGAATATTGCCGGCAGTTACGTGCAAAAGGACTGATGGATTACGATGATCAGATGGTATATGCCTATACAATGCTGCGTTCCGTACCGGAACTGCTGAGGCATTTTCAGGAACTTTACCCTTATATCTGCGTGGACGAGGCACAGGATACCTCTAAAATCCAGCATGCCATCATTGCACTGCTGGCATCAGGATCGGAGAATCTTTTTATGGTGGGTGATGAAGATCAGAGTATTTATGGCTTCCGGGCGGCTTATCCGGAGGCTCTGCTCACATTTGAAAAAAATTATCCGGATGCAAAAGTCCTGTTGATGGAAGAAAATTTCCGGTCGGATGCCAGGATCGTTCTGGCGGCAGACCGGTTTATCCAAAAGAATACTCTGCGTCATGAGAAGCATATGAAAGCCGCCAGAAAACCGGCATCCGATATCAGAGAGATTTCATTAAGGAGCAGGAAAGCTCAGTATACATATCTTGCAAAGCTGGCAGAAGGATGCACCTCACAGACAGCTATTTTATATCGTGATAATGAATGCATCCTTCCACTGGTCGATCTGCTGGAGAGAAACGGAATACCTTATCAGATGCGGAATGCAGAACTTTCTTTTTTTTCACACCGTACCATACTGGATATCATCAATATCATAAAACTGGCTCAGAATCCAATGGATACAGAAGCATTTCTGCAGATTTATTATAAAATCGGCACTTATCTCCGCAAGCAGGATGCAATCCGTATCGCCCGGATCAGTGAAGAAAAAAGAATCCCGGTCCTGGATGTGGCTGCAGAGGATCCTGATCTGAACGGTCATGTACTCGGTAGTGTACGGTCGATGTGGACACATTTGCAGAATCTATTGCAGGATTCAGGAGAACGTGCACTTTACAGGATTATGCAGTATATGGGATATCAGGAATATCTGAACCGTTCAGGGCTGAGTGACAGCAAGCTGGAAATTCTCAGGATTCTTGGAAGCAGGGCAGATTCCCCGATGGAACTTGCAGAACGACTGGAGCAGTTGAAAGTTCTGATCCGGGAGAAAGAACCGGATCGGAAATGTCCTCTGATCCTCTCCACGATCCATGCAAGCAAGGGATTAGAATACGACAGCGTTTATCTGATCGATGTGGCAGATGGAATTCTGCCTGAATCAATTCCACAGAATCTGCATCAGGCATCAGCAGAAGAGCTGAAAGCATATGAAGAAGAACGTCGGCTTTTTTATGTCGGAGTAACAAGGGCAAAGGACCATCTGACACTTTTTACGACCAACAGACCCAGTACATTCTGTTCAGAGTTTCTTGGGAAATCTTCCGTGACAGAAGAAGGCAGGAAAAATCTGATGCCGGTGGAAAGCAGGATCAGCCGGACATTCAAGCAGGCAAGACCCTATGCCGCAGTCGCCGGCATCCGGCAGACAAAAGCTTCAGAAGAACTGTATTTCCGCCTGAAAGAGGAGTTGGGGACAGGTGTGATCGTGGAACATAAAAAATATGGAGAAGGTGTAGTGACCCAGTTGGATGACCGGCTTGTTCATATCATGTTCCAGGATGATACGCTTCGTATGATGGATCTCAAAATCCTGGCAAATGCAGGATTATTAAAAGTAAAGAAATAGAATCAGATCAGGAAATGAAAGAGGATCTGACAGAAAATCCTCAGAAGGGGGAACTTAACTTTGGAGAAAAATTTAACATCGAGCAGTGTCCTGAGAACGATCATTTATTTTGCACTGCCATATCTTTTATCTTATTTTTTACAAACGTTATATGGAATGGCCGATCTTTTTATTGTCGGACAGTTTTATGGAGTAGACAGTATCACAGCAGTCGCAAATGGCAGTCAGGTTCTGCATATGCTGACTGTGATTATTGTCGGTCTTGCCATGGGGACAACGGTGGCGATCGGTCGTGCAGTGGGTGGAAGAAGACTGGAAGATGCTGCCCATGCGATCGGGAATACGATCACTTTATTTATGATCGTTGCAGTGGTCTTTACAGCAGGACTTTTATGCTTTGTCCGTCCAATCGTTCTTTTCATCGGAACACCGGAAGAGGCTATAGCGGGAAGTATCCGGTATCTGACGATCTGCTTTATCGGTATTCCATTTATTACAGCGTACAATATTATCAGTTCTATTTTCCGGGGAATGGGAGATTCCAAAAGCCCGATGTATTTTATCGGGATTGCCTGTATGGGAAATATTGTACTTGATTATTTCTTTATCGGTGCAATGCAGCTCGGACCGGCGGGAGCTGCACTGGGGACAACGCTGTCCCAGACATTCAGTGTGATCATTGCCCTGATCTCAATGATGAAAAGAAAGACCGGGATTCATCTGAAAAAAACCGATTTCCGTCCGAATAAAAAAGTAATGTGGCAGATCTTGCGGGTAGGATTCCCGGTTGCAGTCCAGGACGGCTGTATCCAGATTGCTTTTATCATCATTACAGTCATTGCAAACCACAGAGGTCTGAATGATGCAGCAGCAGTTGGAATCGTTGAAAAAATGATCAGTGCGATCTTTATCATTCCTTCGTCCATGCTGGCGACTGTCTCCGCACTTTCTGCACAGAATATCGGGGCAGGAAAGCATGACCGGGCATCACAGACCCTGAAATATGCGACGATCATTACTACAGGTTATGGTCTGATCATGACAGTACTGATCGAATTGACCGGGAAGAATCTGGTTGGATTATTTACTACCGATACGGTTGTCGTTTTACTTGGAACGCAGTATCTGAGCGGATATATTATTGACAGTATCTTTGCCGGTGTACATTTCAGCTTCAGTGGTTATTTTGCAGCATATGAAAAATCCTATATTGGATTTATCCATAATATCATTGCCATTGTGCTTGTACGTGTACCCGGCTCTTATCTGGCGTCAAAAATGTTCCCGGATACATTGTTTCCGATGGGACTTGCAGCACCTGCAGGCTCACTGCTGTCTGTACTGATCTGTATCGGAGCCTATCTGTGGATGAAGAAAAAAGGAACTTACGGAGAGCGGAAAATTAGTTTGGATAAAATGTAAGAATGGAGCAGAATTATGACAAAGAAGGAATCCGGTTATAAAGTTATTGTCTCAGAGTCTGTGGTTGATTATATCGGACAACGAACAGATTATGCCAATATTGGGAAAAAATATGGCTTTACAGCCCGTTGGAATCTGAAGGATGTTCCCTTTCTGGTTCAGGACGGCCTGTCGGAAGAACAGGCAGAAAGCTTAAAGCTGGAACTGAGAAATATCGGCATGACGGCACAGATCATGGAAAGTGAAGAAAAAGTGCAGATAAAAAAGAAAAATGGCTTTTTATCAGTTTTTAAGAAACGAAAATAAAGATAAACCGTAAGGTTTTTCGATAACTCAGCATAAATTTAATATTCATACACGATTTGACCCGCCCCGATATGAGCATCAAAGTCGGGGACTTTTGCCCCCGACATATTTAACATAGATTTAACATGAACTTGATACAGAATGCATATGAGTTTTCTACAATGCTGTCGTAGCGTTGGAGAACAGACACAATAACATTGCAAACTATCAAAAGATATGAGAGGGATCGTTATGAATGAAAAACTACAGATAGCATTCGGACTCCTGGGGGGTCTGGCAATCTTTATTTATGGAATGAATATGATGAGTGAATGCCTGCAGAAAGCTGCCGGCGAAAAAATGAAAAGCATTCTTGCACTTCTGACAAAGAATCCATTGCTCGGAGTACTTGCCGGAGCTGTTACAACTGCAGTACTGCAGAGCAGCAGTGCAACAACGGTGATGGCAATCGGATTTGTGAGTGCCGGACTGATGAGCCTGCCGCAGGCAATTTCGATTATTTTTGGTGCAAATATCGGAACTACGATGACCGCACAGATCATTGCTTTTAAGATCAGTGACTATATTTACATTATCATTTTTATTGGATTTATTATTGCTTTTGTAACAAAATCAGAAAAAATAAAAAGTATCGGACAGACCATCTTTGCGTTCGGACTTCTTTTCCTCGGAATTGAAACCATGGGAGATGTTATGAAACCACTGGCTTCCAGTCCGGTCTTTACAGACCTGATTGGAAAAGTAGCACATATTCCGGTTTTAGGCGTCGGGGTTGGTACACTGATGACTCTGGTGGTACAGAGCAGCAGTGCAACCATTGCAGTCCTTCAGAATTTTGCTGCACAGCCGGGGGCGGACGGAATGACAAGTATTCTTGGCCTTGCCGGTGCAATCCCGATCCTGCTCGGTGATAACATCGGAACTACGATCACGGCACTTCTTGCAAGTATCGGACAGAGCAAAGATGCAAAAAGAACAGCAGTAGCTCATTGTATTTTTAATATTTCAGGCTGCTTTCTTTTTATCTGGTTTGTAAAGCCATTTGCAGCACTGATCCAGTATATTTCTCCAAAAGGACCTGAGATTGAAGTGATCTCCAGACAGATCGCAAATGCACATACTGTATTTAACATTACCATGACGCTGATCTGGGTCTGCCTGATCAATGTAATGGTCAAGATCGTTATGACGCTGATTCCTGACGGAAAAAGCAAAGAGATCGATCCTGCCCGCCCATTATACCTTGATGAAAAGATCATCAGCCAGCCGACAGCTGCACTGCAACTGGTTGCAAAAGAGATTCTTCATTTAAGCGATATGGTGAAAGAAGCAGTGAAAGATACGATTTCCATTGTAAAGACGGAAGAGACCAGCCGTATGAATGCACTTACAGAAAAAGGGCATCAGATCAAGACACTGGCAGACCGGATCACAGAATATCTTGCCCTGCTCTTTTCTTCAGGAACCATGACGGAGCAGCAGGCGTCTCAGACTGCCAGTCTGATGTATGTTTTAAGTGATGTAGAGCGTATAGGAACCTTAAGCGTTGAAATTGCCGGATGTATACAGGAAAAGGCAGATCATCAATATAAATATACAGAAGAGGCAATGGATGAGCTGCAAAAGAGTCTCAAAACCCTTGAAAAGATGTTTGATGATTCGATAAAAGCATTGCAGAACCGTGACTCTGTGCAGGTCGAAAAGCTGATCAAGCGGAAGGATAAGATCATTGATCTGGATATTAAAATGCGAAAGGCTCATATCCAGCGTGTAAATAAAGGAAAATGTAAATCGAGTATGACAGCACCATTTACCAATATTCTTCATCTGATCGACCGTATGGGCAACAGTTGCGTAAATCTTGCGGATGTGGCAACGAATGAGATCAGCCTCGAGTATTTTATGGTGCAGCATTAGAAAATAAAGATCAGATCAGGTTATCAGATCATATATGAGATTACGGTGGGATCAGGGACAGAACAGAGCGTTCCTGGTCCTGTTTTTTATGAGGGCAGCGGGTGTAAATCACAAAGCGTATTTTCTCCGTTATATGATAGGGGTAAAAAATGTGCTATAATCATCTTTGAAATTTTCAAAAGCAGAAGGAGAAAATGACAATGAATCTGATCAATCAGTTTGGAAGGATGGTGAGCAGTGAATCTTTAAAAGATCCTGAAAAAGCCCGCCGTCTTCTTCTTATGGGATACAGGCTTCAGGAGAAACGGCTGAAGTTTTTCCCAGATAAAAATCTTCCCGATTCTGCACATTATGTGGCACGAATCGTTATGAAAAATATTATTCATGCACTTGCCCGACCGGAAAATGCAGCTATGGTCAGCATTTTTGTTCCGGGAGAACTGCTGACCGCAGCGGGGCTGACCCCTTATTCAGTGGAGGCGTTATCCTGCTTTCTTGCCGGTACAAAGTGTGAGCAGGCATTTCTCAGAAAGACAGAAGAAGAGGGATTCCCGGAAACGATGTGTTCCTATCATCGGGTATTTTTAGGAGCTGCTTTAACAGGAATTTTACCAAAACCGAAATGTACGGTGTATACCAATCTTGCCTGTGACGGCAATATGATGACCTTTCCTTATCTGAAGCAGACGTATGAACTGCCTGGATTTTATATTGATGTGCCATATGAGAAAAATCAGGATTCTGTCCGGTATGTTGCGGGACAGTTACGGGAACTGAAGCGATTCCTGGAAGAAGTGACAGGAAAAAAGATACCTGAAGAGGCAGTGCAGAAGGCAGTTTCAAATAGCCGGAAAGCAGCCGTCAATTATCAGAGGCAGCTTGCATTACGGAAAGATCATGATCCTGTTTCCTCCATGACGAATGAACTTTATGCGATCTTTATGTGTCATCTGCTGGCGGGATCAGAAGCGTCTGTCAAATATACGGAACTGTTACTGGAAGATGTAAAGAAAGCTCCGAAAGGGGCAGGACTTCATGTTCTGTGGATGCATATTATGCCATTTTTGCAGGAACCGGTAATGGAAGTTTTCAATTACAGTGATACAATCCACATCAGTGCCTGTGATTTTGTCGCAGACGGATTTCAGATGATGGATGCTTCAGATCCCTATGAGGCGATGGCAGCGAAAATGGTCAACTGTATTTATAACGGAGCGGTAGATAAGAGAATTGAAATGGCAGAACGTCTTGCCAAAATAACAAATGCAGATGGTGGAATCTTATTTGCCCACTGGGGATGCAAAGGAACGATCGGAGCCTCCGGTCTGATCAAAAGTTCACTGGAAGCAGCAGGACTTCCGACCATGATCCTGGATGGCGATGGATGTAATCCTGCCAATACAAGTGATGGACAGGTTTCTACAAGACTTCAGGCATTCGTGGAAATGCTGGAAGAGAACAGGGAGGGAAAATCGCATGATACATTATGTTTGTAAATATACCCCGGTAGAACTGTTCCGGGGATTCGGTGAGAAATGTGCGGTTCTGGAGGAAATGCCGGAAAATTTTGAACAGTCTGATCAGATTGCACATGCAAATTTATGCGGTTTTGGAAAATCAGTGATCCAGGCAGTCCTGGAGGGGAAAGCCGATCAGCTTGTACTTGTAAACTGCTGTGATTCCATGCGTCGCGTGTACGATATTGTAAAAAATACCGGAAAATGTAACTTCTTATATATGCTGGATCTTCCTCATGAAGATAATGAATGTGAAAAAGTTAAATTTGCCGGTTCGATCCAACGTCTGAAAGAGGCATATGAAAAATACTCCGGGAAAAAATTTGACCGGACACTTTTCCTGAAGGCTTTCGCAAAGACATCTGCGAGCAGAACTTCTTATATTGGTGTACTTGGAGTGCGTGTCAGTGGAATCCTTGAAAAAATGATCCGGGACAATCTTCATATGGATGTAAGAAATCTGACCTGTACCGGTGGGCGAAACCTGGCAGTTCTTCCTGAAGAAATGCAGGAAATGGAAGAAGACAGGCTGTTGCTTGCATATGCAGATGCACTGCTTGGACAGATGCCATGCTTTCGGATGAATAACAATACAAGAAGAAACCAGCTTTATTTAGACCCGGATTTAAAAGGAATTATTTACCATACGATCAAGTTCTGTGATTATTATGGATTTGAATACGCAAGTATTAAAAAGAACATCCAGGTGCCACTCCTTAAGATCGAGACAGATTTTACAAGTCAGAGTGCCGGACAGCTTTCAACCAGAATCCAGGCATTTTCAGAAACGATCGAAGGGTCAGAAGATATGAATCCTGAAAAGGAAATCAGCAGGGAGGAAAGAGAAAAAATGGAATCAGGAGTTTACTATGTAGCCGGAATCGACAGTGGTTCTACCAGTACAGACGTTGTTATTCTGGATCAGGACGGGAAAATCAAATCCACTATGATCATTCCTACAGGTGGCGGAGCAATGATGAGTGCAGAGAAGAGTCTGGATCAGGCAATAGAAAAAGCCGGTATCAAAAAAGAGGATCTCGTGCGGATCGTTACCACCGGTTACGGTCGTGCCTATATAGACAGCGGGGATGACAGCATTACTGAGATCACCTGTCATGCAAAAGGAGCAAATTATCTTAATCCGGATGTACGGACGGTGATCGATATCGGAGGACAGGATATCAAAGCAATCAGTATTGATGAACATGGTGCAGTTAAAAATTTCCTGATGAATGATAAATGTGCTGCCGGAACAGGACGTTTCCTTGAGATGATGGCAAGGACACTCGGACTTTCTTTGGAAGAAATGAGCGTAAAAGGATTGGATTGGAAAGAAAATGTAGTTATCTCAAGTATGTGTACAGTTTTTGCAGAATCAGAGGTTGTATCCCTGGTTGCCCAGAATAAAGAGGTGTCAGATATTATTCACGGACTGAATGTATCTGTCGCATCCAAAGTAGGGGCACTTGCCGCAAGGCTTGGAAAAAATAATCCGGGTGAATATATGATGACCGGTGGTGTCGCCAAAAATCAGGGAATCATCCAGGCACTGGAAGAAAAGCTCGGAGCGAAGCTCTATATCTGTGATGAGGCACAGCTTTGTGGGGCTCTGGGTGCAGCAATTTTTGCTTATGAAAAATGTAAAGATATTAATGTACAAAAGATATAATAAAGAAATAAGACAATAAAAAGAACATTTGTTCTAAAACGACTTGCATTGCGAAACATATGTTTGTATAATAGGACTATGAGTATAGAATTTATAAATAGCAATTATACAATACAGGAAAAACTGCAGATTCTTGCAGATGCAGCCAAATATGATGTCGCATGCACATCCAGCGGTTCAAGCCGCCGGGGAAAGAAAGGAGAACTCGGCAATGCTGAAGCATGTGGCATCTGTCATAGCTTTGCGGCAGACGGAAGATGTATTTCTCTGCTCAAGATCCTGATGACGAATCATTGTGCTTATGACTGCAAGTACTGCATCAACCGTGCCAGTAATGATGTCAAAAGAGCAACCTTTACACCGGAAGAGATCTGTGAGCTGACCATCGAATTTTATAAGCGTAATTATATTGAGGGACTGTTCCTGAGTTCCGGTGTTCTGAAGAATCCCTCTTATACGATGGAGAAAATGTGTGAGACGTTGTTATTGCTTCGGACAAAGTACCATTTTAATGGTTATATCCATGTAAAGACGATTCCCGGTGCTTCTGATGAACTGCTCGCAGCGGCCGGTTATCTTGCAGACCGTATCAGTGTGAATTTAGAACTGCCTACAGAAGCAGGACTTCGTACACTGGCACCCAACAAAACGATGCAGATCATTCTGAATCCCATGGGAAAAGTGCAAAGTACGATCGCCTCTCACCGGATGGCAATCGGTAAGACAGCTCATATGGAACGAAGTCTCGGGAACCGATATTTAGATCACGGGATTTTTTCGGCAAATTCCAGACAGAGATTCAGAAAAAGCCTGAGTATGGGGAATACAGTGTCAGAAGAACCTCCCCTTGTTTCGCTATCGGAAAATGAACTACCTTTCTCATTGAAGAACGGAAAGAGACCGGCATCAGAATATGTACTGGGATGGGAGAATGCCACCCAGTTGGCACCACGGGATATGTCAAAGTTAAAGCGTAGCTTTGCTCCGGCAGGTCAGAGTACTCAGATGATCATAGGAGCTACCGGTGAAAGCGATTATACACTATTGCAGACAACGCAGGCACTTTATCAGGGGTTTGACCTGAAGCGTGTCTTTTATTCAGCATATATCCCGTTAAATGAAGAGGCAGTATTACCGCAGATCGGTACCCCTCCGCCTCTTCTGCGTGAACACCGGTTATATCAGGCAGACTGGCTTCTTCGGTTTTACGGATTCCAGGTAGGAGAACTGCTGTCCCCGGAAAAGCCGGATTTCAATGAACTGGTAGATCCAAAGTGTGACTGGGCATTGCGGCATCTGGATCAATTCCCTGTGGAAGTGGGGACTGCAGACTATGCCGTCCTGCTTCGTGTTCCCGGGATTGGTCCAAAGTCAGCCGGCCGGATCGTAAATGCAAGACGTTATGGAAGACTGGATTTCCCCAGCTTAAAGAAAATGGGAGTAGTATTAAAGAGAGCCCATTATTTTATTACCTGCCAGGGAAAGCAGATGTACCATACGCCGATTGAAGAAAATTATATCATCCGGCAACTGGTTCATACAGATAAAAAAGAATTGTGGGAGACTCAGCATGCCAATGAATCATTTTCACAGATGACCCTGGCAGATTTTGGAATCCGATAGGAGCAGAAGATTATGAAAATATATACTTGCAAAGACCGGCTTGAAGATATTCTGACCTGTATTTATGATGCATGGTCAGCGGCACTGCAGGTCGGACACGACCTGATACAGTTAAGAAAAGAACCGGTATTTCAGCAGACAATCTTTGATGAATATATTCATGTGAATGGAGATACTTCCAAAGCAGAAAAAGTGATCCGGTCCATCCGCAGGGATATCTCGGATGAAGCCTATCTGTATGTGTATTATGCATCATTGTCTGATGAGGAAGATGCACTTCAGGCAATTTATCAGTTCCTGCGAGTTGGATTTGCCACAGGAAGCAGTGTATTGGAGCAATATGCGAATCCATCTGTGATGCGGATCGTAGAACTGCGGAGAAAAGTTGGAAACGAATGTCATCATTTCCGGGAATTTGCACGATTTGAGTCTTTAAATGGAAGCGTTTACGTCAGCCATTTAGAACCGAAAAGTGATGTGATCATGCTGGTTGGCAGACATTTTGCGGATCGTATGCCCTCAGAACACTGGATGATCATTGATGATAAACGGAAGATTGCATGTATCCATCCGAAAGACGGGACAAATTACCTGCGTTATCTGACAGATGAAGAGTTCGATACACTGCGAAAGACAGAAGAATATACAGATACATATACCGATCTCTGGAAAACCTTTTTCCATGCGGTCGGTATCAAAGAAAGAGAAAATTATATCTGTCAGAGGAATCTGTTCCCGAAATGGAAACGGAAGCATGCGGTGGAGTTCAGGAAATAAGCCGAAGAGCTGGCTGTTATAAATCCCCGGAATCTGATTGACTTTCTTTTGCGTTGAAATTTTGGCATTTTTAAGATAGGATTAATTTATCCAGTGTGTCGTAAAACCTCTTGCTTTAGCTATGGGGATATAAGACACTTCCATCGAATTTACGCAAGTAATTG
>OJMI01000096.1_pt1 | contig 116759 bp, 97 predicted proteins | sample 1597131 | NCBI WGS metagenome assembly OJMI01 (sample SAMEA2452116, study PRJEB22498) | human gut metagenome | reverse complement strand
TTTTGTCGCTTTGCAAGCAAAATCCCACTAAACCCTATAGGTTGCGGATTTGAGGTATAATAAATATAGGAGAATCATGTTAGGTAATTTAGATAAATATCACGTGGTATTAGCTTCCAATTCACCGCGTCGTAAAGAGCTTTTGGGAGGATTGGGTATACCTTATGAAGTAAGAACGATTGATGGTATAGACGAATCATATCCCGATAATTTGTCAGGAGAAGAAATACCGGTTTATATTTCGAGCAAGAAAGCGGAAGCGTATTTAGATACAATGCGTGATGATGATTTGATTATTACTGCAGATACAATTGTTTGGATTGATAATCATGTTCTTGGAAAACCTAAGGATGAGGTGGATGCTAAAAGAATGTTACTTTTGTTATCAGGAAGAATACATAAGGTAATAACTGGAGTTACTTTGATAACTCGAAATGTACGGAAAAGCTTTTCTGTAACATCTGAGGTGGAGTTTGCTGTTTTAACGGAGGATGAAATAGACTATTATGTTAAAACTTTCCGTCCTTTGGATAAAGCTGGTGCTTATGGCGTTCAGGAATGGATTGGATTTATTGGAGTTCGTAATCTTATAGGAAGCTATTTTAATGTGATGGGATTGCCGGTTCAACGATTGTATCAGGAATTGAAACAGTTATAAAGGAGAGAGCTTTTATGTCTGCGGAATGAAAAATTAAAAAAGTACAAATCTTTGCTTTATATACTGAGGTCTTGATTATTGTCGTATATTTGTGAATATATAACAGTAAAATTATTAAAAACACTTTAAATATAGTACAATGAAGAAATATCCTAAAATTGGAATACGTCCGGCTATTGACGCCCGTCAAGGAGGTATTCGTGAAAGTCTGGAAGAAAAGACAATGTGTTTGGCAAAAGCTGTAGCCGAGTTGATTACCAGTAATTTGAGAAATGGTGACGGTTCACCGGTAGAGTGTGTTATTGCCGATAGTACAATAGGTCGTGTTGCGGAATCTGCTGCATGTGCTGAAAAATTTGAGCGCGAAGGAGTGGGAGCAACGATTACCGTAACTTCATGCTGGTGTTATGGTTCTGAAACAATGGATATGAATCCGTATTATCCGAAAGCTGTATGGGGATTTAATGGAACGGAACGTCCGGGAGCTGTATATCTGGCTGCAGTGCTGGCTGCTCATGCTCAAAAAGGTTTGCCGGCATTTGGTATTTATGGTCATGACGTTCAAGATTTGGAAGACAATACTATTCCTGCTGATGTTGCTGAAAAAATCTTGCGTTTTGCAAGAGCAGCCCAGGCTGTAGCTACCATGCGAGGCAAATCATACCTGTCAATGGGTAGCGTTTCAATGGGTATTGCCGGTTCTATTGTAAATCCTGATTTCTTGCAGGAATATTTGGGTATTCGTGCGGAATCTATTGATTTGACAGAGATTCTCCGTCGTATAGAAGGTGGAATATATGATAAGGAAGAATTTGCCAAAGCGATGGCTTGGACTGAAAAATATTGTAAGCCTAATGAAGGCAATGATATAGGAAACCGTGAAGAGAAGAAGAAATCCCGTGCAGAAAAGGATGCAGATTGGGAGTTTATTGTTAAGATGACTCTGATTATGCGTGACTTGATGCAGGGAAATCCGCGTCTTCGTGAAGCCGGATTTAAAGAAGAAGCATTAGGACATAATGCGATTGCTGCAGGTTTCCAGGGACAACGTCAATGGACAGATTTCATGCCAAACGGTGATTTCTCAGAAGCGTTACTGAACACTTCATTTGACTGGAACGGTATTCGTGAAGCTTATGTGGTTGCTACGGAAAATGATTGTTGCAATGGCATCGCAATGTTGTTTGGACATTTGCTTTCAAATACAGGACAAATCTTCTCGGATGTACGTACCTATTGGAGTCCGGAGGCTGTAAAACGTATTACTGGAAAAGAACTTACCGGACGTGCTGCCGGTGGTATCATTCACTTGATCAATTCTGGAGCAACAACTCTTGACGGTACAGGTCGTCAGTGTGATGCAGAAGGTAATCCGGTAATGAAACATCCTTGGGAAATTACTGAAAAGGAAGTTGAAGATTGCTTGGCTGCTACTACCTGGTATCCTGCTAACCGCGATTATTTCCGTGGTGGAGGTTTCTCTTCCAATTTCTTGACCAAGGGTGGAATGCCTGTAACAATGAGTCGTTTGAATCTGGTGAAAGGTCTTGGCCCGGTACTTCAGATTGCAGAAGGATGGACCGTTGATATTGATCCTGAAATACATCAGAAACTTGATAAGCGTACAGACCCAACTTGGCCTACTACATGGTTCGTTCCCCGTTTGTGCGACAAACCCGCATTCAAGGATGTATATTCAGTAATGAATAATTGGGGTGCCAACCATGGTGCTATCAGCTACGGACATATTGGTCAGGATTTGATTACTCTGGCATCAATGTTACGTATCCCTGTATGTATGCATAATGTTGATGAGGATAAGATTTTCCGTCCGGCAGCATGGAATGCTTTTGGTATGGATAAGGAAGGCGCCGATTACAGAGCTTGTGCAGCTTATGGCCCATTGTATAAATAAGCCATAAATACTGTATAGCATGTCAAATAAATCTTCTATATTACATAAGGATGGGGTGAGCTTTGTGCTCCCCTTCATCCTTATTACTTCTTGTTTTGCTTTGTGGGGATTTGCCAATGATATTACCAATCCTATGGTTAAGGCATTTTCCAAGATTTTCCGTATGAGTGTAACCGATGGCGCATTGGTGCAGGTTGCTTTTTATGGCGGATATTTTGCGATGGCATTTCCGGCTGCGATGTTTATCCGTAAATATTCTTATAAGGCAGGTATCCTATTGGGACTGGGACTTTATGCAATCGGTGCATTCTTGTTTTGGCCGGCAAAGGAAATAGGTGAATATTACTGTTTTCTTATAGCATATTTTATTCTTACGTGTGGACTTTCTTTCCTTGAAACAAGTGCAAATCCATACATCCTTTCTATGGGAACTGAAGAAACGGCTACCAGACGCTTGAATCTGGCTCAGTCTTTTAATCCGATAGGTTCGCTTTTGGGAATGTTTGTTGCCATGAATTTTATTCAGGCAAAGCTGAATCCGATGGACAGTGAAGCTCGTGCGTTGCTCAATGATGCGGAATTTGATGCAATGAAAGATGCAGACCTGTCGGTTCTTATTGCCCCATATCTGTTAATAGCAGCAGTTATAGCCGTAATGTTTGTCATAATCCGTTTGGTGAAGATGCCTAAAAACGGTGATCAGTCACATAATATAGATTTTGTTCCGACTCTAAAACGAATTTTCTCAATAAAACGCTATCGCGAAGGTGTTATTGCACAGTTCTTTTATGTTGGAGCACAAATCATGTGTTGGACTTTCATTATCCAATACGGAACGCATTATTTCATGCTGGAGGGTATGGACGAACGTTCTGCGGAAGTACTTTCACAGCAGTACAATATTTATGCGATGGTCTTTTTCTGCTGTAGCCGTTTCATTTGTACATTTATACTTCGTTATCTGAATCCGGGACAGTTGCTGTCCATATTAGCCGTGTTTGCCGGTATATTGACAATCGGAGTCATTGCTTTCCAAAGCCGTTATGGCGTTTATTGTCTGGTAGGAGTATCCGGTTGTATGTCTCTGATGTTCCCTACCATTTACGGAATTGCCTTAAAGGGAATGGGAGATGATGCGAAGTTTGGAGCGGCCGGTTTGATTATGGCTATTTTAGGAGGTTCGGTACTTCCTCCATTGCAGGCATCCATTATTGATATGGGAACATTTGCAGGATGGCCGGCAGTCAATGTTTCTTTTGTCCTGCCGTTGATTTGTTTTGTTGTGGTAGCTATTTACGGATATAGCACTTATAAGCAAAAAGAGTAATATAGTTAAGTTTCCTTCAATATAAAAAGAATCGTCAAATGCTTTTTAAAAGAAATGGCATTTGACGATTTTTTTTTATTATAAGAGTTCACTTAATTTTTGCATGATAATTCTGTGAGGATATGCCGCCAGCTCTTCGGTTGTGGTAGTACCGGTTGTTACTCCTCCGAAATCTACTCCGGCAGCTTGTGCCGTTTGTGAGTCGACAAGGCTGTCACCAATATAGAGTACCTCTTTGGAATTCATTCCCAGTTTTTCGATAGCCTTGAGTAAGCCTTCCGGATGAGGCTTGGCATGTGTTACATCTTCACCGCCTATAATAATGTCGAAAAAGTTTTCGTCTGTTTTGTCTGCAAAGAAGTTTGTTATCCTTCTCCGGTATTTGGTTGAGATGATGCCTATCTTGGCCTTTCTTTTCTTAAGTTCTTCCAATACGTTCATGACATCTGGAAACAGACGGGTATTTATATTCATATATTGGTCAGCTTCATGGGTATATTCTTTTCTCCATTGTGCCAGTGTTTCTGTATTGTTTTCTCCAGTAAGTATCTCAAAAGATTCCTCCAGGGTTTTTCCAATGGTCCGTTTTATTTCTTCATCTGAGTTATTGTTGAAGCCGTGCCGTTCCAGCACGATGCGATAACATTTTACAATACCCTTTGACGAGTCGGCCAATGTATAGTCAAAGTCGAATAAATAGGCAGAATAATTCATGTTCGTTACTGATTTTTGTGCAAAGGTATCCTTTTTTCTCTATCGATGTTGTAACTTTGCGGAAAGAAAGAACGCTATGGCAAAAGAAAAGAGTGTATATGTTTGTAGCAATTGCGGTTATGACTCGCCCAAATGGATTGGTAAATGTCCTTCATGCGGTATGTGGAATACATTTACGGAGGAAATCGTGCGTAAGGAACCTTCAGTGGCAAAACGCTCTTTAACCGGAATGCACGATACAGGGAAGAATCAGCCCATATTGCTTACTGATATAGAAGGAGGGGAAGACCCCCGTATTGACATGCGCGATGAAGAGTTGAACCGCGTGCTGGGTGGAGGACTCGTACCCGGTTCGCTGGTACTTCTGGGTGGTGAACCGGGAATAGGTAAATCCACATTAATATTGCAGACCGTATTGCGTCTGCCCAGGCATAAGATTCTGTATGTTTCGGGCGAGGAAAGTGCACGTCAGTTAAAGTTGCGTGCAGACCGTTTGCAGCACTCATCGTCCGATTGTATGATAGTGTGTGAAACCTCTTTGGAACAAATACTTGTTCACATCAAGAATGTGCGTCCTGAAATCGTAATAATTGATTCCATACAAACCATTTATACGGAATATGCCGAGTCTTCTCCCGGAAGCATTACTCAGATTCGCGAGTGTGCCGCATCTCTTTTGAAATTTGCCAAGGAAACCAATACTCCGGTTATTCTGATAGGACATATCAACAAGGAGGGAAGCATTGCCGGTCCTAAGATCCTGGAACACATTGTCGATGCCGTGCTTCAGTTTGAAGGAGACCAGCATTATATGTATCGTATCTTGCGAAGCATCAAGAACCGTTTTGGCAGTACCTCAGAGATTGGTATTTACGAAATGCGTCAGGACGGACTTCGTCAGGTGAGTAATCCTTCGGAGCTTTTGCTCTCGCCCGACCATGAGGGGATGAGCGGGGTAGCCATAGCCTGTGCCATAGAAGGTATCCGTCCGTTTCTTATTGAAACCCAGGCATTGGTCAGCTCTGCGGTATATGGCACTCCTCAACGTTCGGCTACCGGTTTTGATATCCGACGCATGAATATGCTTCTTGCCGTACTTGAGAAGCGGGTAGGCTTTAAGCTTGCGCAGAAAGATGTCTTTCTGAACATTGCCGGCGGATTGCGTGTAAATGATCCGGCTATTGACTTGGGAGTAATCAGCGCCATACTTTCGTCCAATATGGATTGTGAGATTGAACCGCAGATATGCATGGCCGGAGAAGTTGGTCTTTCGGGCGAAATCCGTCCGGTGAACCGCATAGAACAACGTATCTCCGAAGCAGAGAAACTCGGTTTTAATACCATTCTTGTTCCCCGTCATAACATGCAGGGAATCGATACCTCAAAAGTCAGAATAAAAATAGTTCCCGTCAAGAAGGTGGAAGAAGCCTTCCGTTTCTTGTTCGGATAATAATCAGTCAATAAGAAACATGATAGAAGAATATCAATTAAGGGCATTGCCCGAACAAGTGATAAATGACGAAGCTGTAAGACAGTTTGTTGCTCGTGACAAAGGGCTTGATGTGCGTACCATTAAGGCAGTCCGTGTTCTTAAGCGCAGCATTGATGCCCGTCAGCGTACCATTTACATCAATCTGAAAGTACGCTGTTATATAAATGAGTTTCCGCAGGATGAGGCTTATCAGAAGACCGATTATCCCAATGTGGAACATGCCCGTCAGGTAGTAGTGGTGGGAGCAGGTCCCGGCGGACTGTTTGCGGCGCTGCGTCTTATCGAGCTTGGCCTTCGTCCTATTGTGGTTGAGCGAGGAAAAAATGTCCGTGAGCGTAAAAAAGATATAGCCCGTATTTCCCGTGAACATAAAGTCGATTCCGAATCGAATTACAGTTTCGGTGAAGGAGGAGCTGGAGCTTATTCCGACGGAAAACTTTATACCCGCAGTAAGAAACGCGGAAATGTAGATAAGATTCTGAACGTATTCTGCCAGCATGGAGCCAGTACTTCCATTCTGGTTGATGCTCATCCACATATCGGTACCGACAGATTGCCGGCAGTAATTGAAAGTATGCGCAATACTATTCTCAACTGCGGTGGGGAGGTTTATTTTGAAACCCGAATGGATGAACTCATCGTTGAAGGTGATGAGGTGAGAGGTATACGTACTCATAACGGGCATGAGTATTACGGACCTGTAATCCTTGCTACCGGTCATTCTGCCCGCGATGTATACCGTTGGCTATATTATAATAATGTAGAGATAGAGGCTAAAGGCATAGCTGTTGGAGTTCGTCTGGAACATCCGTCTCTCCTTATTGACCAGATACAGTATCATAATCGCAACGGACGTGGAAAATATCTTCCTGCAGCCGAATACAGTTTTGTTACCCAGGCAGCCGGACGGGGTGTTTACAGTTTCTGTATGTGTCCCGGAGGATTTGTTGTTCCGGCAGCCAGCGGCCCCCGTCAGATTGTGGTCAACGGCATGTCGCCTTCCGGACGTAATTCACGCTGGAGTAATTCCGGAATGGTAGTGGAGATTCGTCCTGAAGATTTGGACGACCAGACTCTCAAACCGGTACATGGTGAGTTGCATGGCACTCCGTTGTCAATGATGGAACTTCAGGAACAGCTTGAAGAACTTTGCTGGCAGCAGGGTAATATGCGTCAGACTGCTCCTGCACAGCGCATGCTTGATTTTGTCAGAAAGAAAGTAAGCTATGATTTGCCCGAAACCTCATACAGTCCGGGACTCATATCTTCTCCTCTTCATTTCTGGATGCCTGAATTTATAACTTCACGTCTGCGCGAGGGATTTGAACGTTTCGGACGTTCATCGAGAGGATTCCTGACAAACGAGGCTGTAATGATTGCTGTTGAGACGCGTACTTCAGCACCTGTCCGCATACTGCGTGATGCCGAGTCGTTACAGCACGTACGCCTGAGAGGACTGTTCCCCTGTGGTGAGGGAGCAGGCTATGCCGGTGGAATTGTTTCGGCCGGAATAGACGGAGAGCGTTGTGCCGAAGCCGTAGCGTCTTATCTTTCACAATCCGGAAAATAGCTTATGAATATGCACCAACCACCTGAAATAGCAATTGTAGAGCAGAATACCCTTACCGCTTTGGGTCTGCGTACCATCCTTGAAGAACTGTTGCCCGAAGCTGTGTTACGGGTATTCGATTCGTTTGCCGCTTTTGTGGCCGACACTCCCGACATGTATGCTCATTATTTTGTTTCTTCACAAATCTATTTTGAGCACAGTGCTTACTTCCTTGAACGGCGTCCGCGTGCCATTGTGCTGTCTGCCGGTGAGAACCCCTTGCTGAAGTCGGTGCCGGTGCTGAACATCTGTCTGCCGCAAGATGTATTGGTGCAGAGCATCATGAAGTTGCGCAGTCACGGACACAGCCTTGCGCGGAACTATAAGGAAATGCCTCCTGCTCCGTTGACCGACGAGCATGAACTTACTCCCCGTGAGATAGAAGTGCTGGTACTGGTTACGCGCGGACTGATAAACAAGGAAATTGCCGATAAGCTCAATATCAGCCTTACTACCGTTATTTCGCACCGAAAGAATATTACTGAAAAACTGGGTATCCGTTCGGTTTCGGGGCTGGCCATTTATGCTGTAATGCACGGTTATGTGGAGGTCGACAGCATCTGACCTTTTCAAATCCTAATAAATGAGGATTGGCTGTTTCTTGGAAATCCTGTTATTTTGCGCCGTAAAATAACAGAAAAATGAACAGACTTTTATTTTCAGGATGCTTGTTGGCCGCTATGCAGTCATTGTCGGCCGCTCCGGTAGAACCGAGAGATACAACTAAGGTAGTAGATGTGGAAGAGATTGTTATCGTGGCCTCACCCAAAGAGAACACCAAGTTCCGTCAGCAGGCCTTGTCATCGAGTGTATTTTCACGCGAACAGCTTCATACCAATCAGGTGACTTCCATCAAGAACGTTACTTCGCTGGTACCTAACTTCTATATGCCCGACTATGGCTCCAAACTGACGTCGGCCGTATATATACGAGGCATTGGTTCACGTATAAACACACCGGCCGTAGGACTTTATGTAGACAATATTCCATACCTTGACAAGTCGGCATTTGATTTTAATCTTTATGACATTGAGCGTATTGATGTTCTTCGCGGTCCGCAATCGACTCTTTACGGACGTAATGCCATGGGCGGACTGATGCGTATCTATACCCGTAACCCGTTCCGTTATCAGGGAACCCAGGCTTCGCTCGGTTTTTCGTCAGGTAATAATTCATACCGTGCGTCGTTGGCACATTATCATCGCATCAGTGAGCGTTTTGCCTTTTCGGCAGGCGGCTTTTATGAAGGAGCGCGCGGTTTCTTCAAGAATACACTGCTCAACAAGTATGCCGACCCCTTGCAGAGTGGAGGCGGACGTCTGCGTGCCATCTGGTTGCCGACAGACCGGTGGAAGATTGATTTCACGGCCAATTATGAATATAGCGACGAAGGCGGATATGCTTACAGCCTTTACAATCCGGAAACAGGAGTGACAGACCCGATACAGTCGGGCGAGCAGGGCAAATACCGTCGCGGACTGTTCAATACGGGAGTGGCAGCCACTTATCAGGCCGATAATTTTATATTCAACAGCGTAACCAGTTACCAGCGTCTGGACGACCGCATGTACATTGACCAGGATTTCCTTCCTGAAGAGAAATATACACTTGAGCAGAAGCAACGCCTCAATGCCTTTACCGAAGAGCTTTCAGTAAAGAGCCTTCCCGGCAAGCGCTGGCAGTGGGTGAACGGACTGTTTGCCTCATGGCAGGGATTGCGCACGCAAAGTCCCGTGTATTTCCGCAAAGACGGAATGACCATGTTGCAGGATATGATAAACAGTAACCTTCCTTCGAAAATGCCCATGAGCATTACTTTCAAGGACGATGCCCTGCCTATATATTCAGGTTTCGATACACCGGTTACCAGCATGGCGCTTTTCCATCAGTCTACTATCAACGATTTGCTGATAGACGGACTTTCACTTACCGTAGGGTTACGCCTTGACCACGAGCGTCTGTCTATGGATTACCGTTCAGCAGCCTCTTCTGACTATGACTTTGCCATAAAGATGTTTCCTGTACAACTGTCGAACATTGCCGTGTGTGATTTGAAAGGCAGCGTGAGCGACCATTATACACAGCTTTTGCCCAAGTTCTCGCTGAAGTATGACTTCGATGCGCAGAACAATGTCTATGCTACCGTAAGCAAGGGATACCGTTCGGGTGGATACAACATTCAGATGTTTTCCGACCTGGCACGCAACAGTTTGCAGGGAAGCATGATGACGCAGGTAAAGCAGGGGTGTTTCGAGAAGATTGACCAGATGGCTGCTTCGGGCATGTTGCCTATGCCGGCCGAAGTCATCAAACAGCTTATAGAGACCAATATGCCGAAGGTTTCTGAACCTGATGTGCGCTCAACCTATTATAAACCCGAATACAGCTGGAGCTACGAGGTGGGAACTCATCTTACGCTTTTTGACGGACGCCTGCAGGCTGATATGTCGGCTTTCCTGATGGATACGCGCGACCAACAGATTGCCCGCATGATTGACAGTGGACTGGGACGTGCCATGGTCAATGCCGGACGCAGTCGCAGTATGGGAGTGGAGGCAGCTCTTTCGGCCAGCATCAATTCACATCTGAATCTTAATGCTTCTTACGGATATACCCGTGCTACCTTCCGTGATTATGATGCAGGACAGGATGCCGATAAGCAGACCATTGACTATTCGGGAAATACCGTACCTTTTGTTCCGCGGCATACACTGCACGTAGGGGCTTCGTATGCTTTCTTCCTGAAAAATGCCTGTCTGCATCAGATTGTGCTCCATGCCGGATATACCGGTGCGGGTGATGTGTACTGGTCAGAAGCCAACGACATGAAGCAGAGCTTTTATGGATTGTATAACGGGAGTGTCCTTCTGCGCATGAAGCATTTTGATATTGATATCTGGAGTCGTAACATTGCCGGAAAGGATTACCGCACTTTCGGAGTGGAGAGCATGGGCCATTGGTTTGTACAGAAAGGAAAACCGCGTCAGTTCGGGGTGGATATCCGTTTCAATATCTGATATCGTAGAATCTGACAAATGAATTGAATTTATATTTGTAATAACACATTAATAATGAATTAATATAAAGCCTGTTGTCCTGTAAAAATCAGGATGACAGGCTTTTTCTGATTAAAGGAATGTGAAACTGTAATCATCAGAATAGAATACCTAGTAATCGCTTTATTGGGAGTTAAGGCTCAGCGTACTGGCGACTAAGCCCCAGCAGATTGGCGGTTAAGGCTCAGCATGCTGGGAGTTAAGGCTCAATAAATGTTTTTTATAGGATTGAAATATAGCTATTTATTTAATAAAAAGATTAGGGTGTTATTGGCTGTATTCAATCTATAAAATGTGTCATTGTTTGTGTTATAATTGATGTTTTTATTTTCCATATTTGAATGTTTATGTTGTATTATGTGGAAAGATAAACTTTTCTTATTTCGTATGAGTAAGAAAAAAGTATCTATAAATGATTTTTTAACATTTAAAATGAAAATTCCGCATAATTGTGAGTATAATTCTCAAAAACAATAACAAATGAAGAATTATATATGCAACGTTTCACTTATTATTTTACATGATTGCAGAGCATTTAAGTAAGATGTAATTTCTAATTGTTTATAGCAGTCTGTGATATGTCATGCAATTCTTTTGTCTATCTCACTACTTTTCATTACATTTGTACACTAACAAATTAAAAGGAGGTAAAAAAACAGACATAAGAAATAAAAGACATATTGCAAGCAACTTGTAGACAAGTTATTTGGCTTTAGTAAATCTGGTAAATTGAAAATAGTCCCAAATAATAAGTCGAAAGGTCAGTTTGTACCCTGCATAAGGGCGCAGACTGCTTTTCCTTATTTGGACTAAGGGTTTTACCAGAACCTACTAAAGCAAAGAAGTGAAAAGTTTAGGCTGTGTCCTTTTCTTTTTGCCTAAAATGAAAAATGGTACAAACTCAAAGTTCAGGAATATGGATTATAAATTAGACTATATGGAACGTCTGTTTGCCAAGATAAGCAAGAAAAAGACGGAATCTTATGTCATAAGCAGAATATGGCATCAGTTGGATGATGACCGTGTGAAATTTGTTGTTCAACAGTATATCAGAAGAACACAAGATAAGTATGCACTCGCAGACTTGTATCTACCACAACTCAATATTTTTATTGAAATCAACGAGCCTTTCCATAAGAACAATACAGAAATTGATAGAATTCGTAACGAGGAAATTCTAAACATCACAAATTCAAAACCTATTGTCATAGATTGTGATAACAACCTTCAAGAAATCCATTGTCAAGTTACAGATGTTGTTTCGCTAATAAAACAGCGTATCAAAGAAATAGGTGATAACTTCAAGCATTGGGACGATGTGAGTACGCTATCTGTGGAATATCATCGTAACAAAGGTTATCTGAGAGTTGATGATAACGAATGTTTACGTACTACGGAGGATATTGCAGAAGTGTTCGGGACAAAAGCAAAACATCGTGGTTTTTTGCGTGCTTCGGGTGCTGCCGTTCCGAATAAGAAAAACGAAATAGTTTGGTGGCCGAATACAGAACATCGTCTTTGGTATAACGAACTGTCGGAGGATGGAATGTATATCCATGAATACCCAAAAGCAGAGAAAAAACGGACATCACATCTGAAACAATGGCTTTCTGCACCCGAAGAAATACGAATTACATTCTTACGTTACAAGGATGATTTGGGATTTTGTTTCTATCGCTTTGTGGGTGTGTTTAAATTGAACAAGGGAAAATCAATAAAAGAGAATAAATGTGTTTGGGAATGTGTCTCAGATTATTATAAACTATCATAAAAGTTATAGCTATGGGATTACTTTCAACTGACAAGAAAAGCAAAATAGAAAGCCTGAAGGCTGATATTGAGAGACAAAAGAAAGCGATTGAATCTATTAAAGGAAATATGGCAAGAGCTAAAGTTTCATTGGCAAATGCTCGTAAAAACAAGTCTTCAACACAAGGTTGGATAAACAACATAGAAGGCTATAAGAAACAAATAGAATTTCGTAAACAATTAATAGCCTTAAGAAGAAAAGAAATTGCTCAATTAAAAACAAAATAAATCAATATAATAAATCTATCATGACAGATATAACAGGTAAAAAAGCCCAAGAAATCAGGGAAAAAAGAATTAGTGAACAAGAAAATGCTGTAATTGAACGAATGGAGTCATTGCAGAATTATTCAAAATGGGTTGAGAATAAGTTTTCTGAAATAAAAGAACTTAAACGTACTAAACGTAAAAAGAAAGAATATGGTAAAAGCATTCATTCTTTATCAGAAGAGATACTACAAAATATTTCTGAGATTGAAAATACTTTGATTGAATTAAAAGCGCTTGACAATGATAAAGCATTAGTCGTAGAGCCACATTATCAACAAAAAATTAGTATATGGAAATCACAACTGAATGAAATTGATGTTTTAACAGAAATAGAAAATACTGGTGGTTCATTCTTGGGGACGAAAAAGAAAGAAACTTCTAAAATCACTCAGCTACCAGACGAAAAGATTAATATTTCATTACAAAATAATGATATAGAGGAGCTCAAGTCAAAACTTATAGAGTTAGGTTCTATTATTGATTCAAACATAAAATGGTTCTGTTCAGGAAATAAAAAGATAAAATCAGCATTATCTAAATTTCAAAGTGGATTGGTAATGTTAAAATCTAAAGATCCACAAGAACCGATGATAACTCATTTTGAAACAAAGCAGGATGAATGGAATATTAAAGTTAAACGTGCTAAACTAAGTAAAATAGCAATAATCGTAATCATTATAGTATGGTTACTTATACCAGAACTTTTTTAATTTGCATGTGTTATGGGATGTATAACAGCTTTTCTTTTTCTTTGTAATATTATTCTTATTGTGGGGGTGGATATATTTCTATGGACACATTCTGCCACAATGGGATTATTGGGAATTGTAGCTATAATAGCTTTTTTTATTGCTTATGCTTTAAGTGTAGAACTATCCATTGCACCACGTGATTTTTGGACAAATTCTGAGTTTGATGTATTTATAAAAAAACTGGGATTTGCTAATACTACTGCTCTTATTGTATGGGGTGGTGCAATATTTATTGCATCAGCATGTGGTAATGAGAGTGTATCGGACTTTTTAAATTGGTTATCAGATTGATAATCTTACTTTGATATGTACAATGAGGAAGGAAACTTTGCCATATTTTTGTTCTAAATTTATATTTAAAAAAGCACACGTCCTTTTTTAAAAACGACGTGTGCTTTCGTTGCTAAGTACGTGTGCTTTTTGAAAAACCACGCGTGCTTTTAATTTGCTTTCTGGAGATCAAATCCCAGACGCATTCCTTCGTAGTTGTCCGATACGGAGTTGAAAATGGTAAGCAAGGTACTGTCCATGAACTTGCTGGCAATGCTTGCCACTTGTTTGGCGATTTCCCACACCTTGTCGGCTTCATAAACCAGTGTCATCTGGCTTTTCGAGAAGCTTACGTAGGCCGTAGTGCTGAATCCCAACGTTCCCTTCATCACCACCGTCATGTTTGTTTTGTCAAACGTGTATGTACCTTTGGTTTCCTTTCCCTTTACGGTCTGTATGTAGGTACCGTCTTCCTTAAACTCAAACGAGGTGTTTCCAGCCTCTATGCCCAGCTTGGTACATACGGCGGCAAGCTCGTCTTCCACCTTTGTGGCGGCAGCCACGCCTCCGGCTTTGGCCAGCAGGGTCTCACTCTTGAATTCGCAGGCGGGTTGCAGGTATACCCATTTGCCTATGATGCTGGTTTCGGTTACGGTAACCTGATTTATCAGATTGCCCACCTGGTCTTTGATGTTACCGAAAATCTCGCTGAGGCTCTGAGCCTTTGAAGGAGTGGCTACGCCTGCAAGCAGCAGCACGAAAGCCATTCTGATTAGCATTTTTCCTTTCATCGTTATCTTTGTTTTTGTGATTGACGGCCAAAGGTACAACGAAAAGACTTTACTTGGTAACTCGTATGAAGTTTTTGAATGTTTTTTTGTCATATATTTGTTTTTGTTCGTACTTTTACCATCAGAATGCAAAAACAACAGAAAGATGATGGAACTGAAAACAGAATGCCGCCATGCCGCAGGAATTGACATCGGCGGAACAAATACGGTTTGGGGTATTGTGGATGCTTGCGGAAACATTGTGGCGCAAGACAGCATGAAGACAAGAGATTTTATTCAGGCTGACGTGTATGCCGATACGCTGGCCGAACGCCTCGGAAAGATGATAGACGAAACGGTGGGCCGTTCGAATATATGTGGAATAGGAGTGGGAGCGCCCAACGCGAATTTCTATACGGGTACCATTGAACAGGCACCTAACCTGCCTTGGAAGGGATGTGTGCCTTTGGCCGATATGCTGAAGCAACGGCTCGGACTGCCGGTAGCCATGACCAACGATGCCAATGCAGCGGCATTGGGTGAGATGAGATATGGTGTGGCCAGAGGAATGAGAGACTTCATTATGATTACACTGGGAACAGGTGTGGGCAGCGGCATTGTGATAAACGGACAGATGGTATACGGACATGATGGATTTGCCGGTGAATTAGGACATGTTATCGTAGAGCGTAACGGACGTCTTTGCGGATGCGGACGGAGAGGATGTCTGGAAACCTATTGTTCGGCTACGGGAATCGTACGTACGGCACATGAATTTCTCACGGAATCGGGTGAACCGAGTTTGCTACGTCGTAAACCGGTTGATGAAATAACTTCAAAAGATATTTTTGATGCGGCTGAAGAAGGTGATGCGTTGGCACATCGCATCTTTGATTATACGGGTACCATATTGGGCCGTGCATTGGCTGACTTCATCGTCTTTTCAAGTCCGGAAGCCATTGTGCTCTTTGGTGGACTGGCAAAGGCCGGGCATTATATTATGGACCCTGTGCGTCGTGCAATGGACGAAAACACAATGTCTGTTTTCAAGGGAAAGACAAAACTCCTGCTCTCTGAGTTGAAAGACTCGGATGCAGCTGTGCTGGGTGCTGCTGCATTGGGATGGGAGGCAAGATAAGCACCATTGGTATCAGATGTTCTGAGAAAAATCAAAGCGGTTTTGCCCGACAAACAGGGCGAAACCGCTTTGATTATATAGACATGCATCAATGAACTAGATGCGTTGCAGTACTTTTTCTATCAGGGTGCCGATAGTATTCTTGTAACCAGTATCGGCTTCTTTGGCACGCCGGTTGGCAATAACCATACATACGGTAGTAGCACGGTGTTCCATGAGGCGGCTCAGTCCGGCTACAGCCGAGCTTTCCATCTCGAAATTGGTGATTACGTGTCCCTTATAGCTAAACGATTCAATCTTGGCATTTTGGTCTGGGTCGGCTAGTGGAATGCGTAATTCGCGTCCCTGTGGACCAAAAAATCCACAAGCCGAAATGGTTACCCCACGTACCATGTCGGTTGCAGCAATACGGTCGGTCAGTTCGGCATCAGCTGCAATTACGTAAGGATGTGTCATGCACGTGTTTCCCGTCCATCCCATGTGGTTGACAAAAGTCTGTTCAAACTCCACGTCGCACACCTCGTTTCGTCCGGCATAGAAGTTGAGCAGTCCGTCGAAACCGATGGAGTATTCCGAACAGATAAATGTGCCGGTGGGAGTGTGGGGCTGCAATCCACCACAGGTGCCTATACGTACCAGAGTGAGACTGCGAAGCTGTGCCTTCAGGCGTCGTGTATTGAAATCAATGTTTGTCAGGGCATCGAGCTCGTTGAGTACAATGTCAATGTTATCGCATCCGATACCGGTGGATATGGCCGAAATGCGCTTCCCCTTATACATTCCGGTGATGGTATGAAATTCGCGGCTCTGCACGTCACACTCTATTGTGTCAAAGTAAGAAGCCACGAGGGGTACTCTTCCGGGGTCTCCTACCAGGATAATGCGGTCGGCCAGCTGTTCCGGCTTTACATGCAGATGGAATACCGAACCGTCGGCATTGATGATAAGTTCAGATTCAGCAAAATATTTTTCCATGGCGGGTCTTATTTTTCAAGTTCGTTTCTTTGTGAATCGCCTTGCGGATGTGCGATGCTGTCTCGCATCTGGGTATCGGCCTGTATGTTCTTCATGCGGTAGTAATCCATGATTCCCAGATTACCGCTGCGGAATGCTTCGGCCATAGCTTTGGGCACTTCGGCTTCGGCCTGTATAACCATGGCACGTGCCTCTTCGGCTTTGGCTTTCATTTCCTGTTCGGTAGCAACAGCCATGGCACGGCGCTCTTCGGCTTTGGCCTGTGCGATGTTCTTGTCAGCATTGGCCTGGTCAATCTGCAAGGCTGCTCCGATGTTACGGCCTATGTCAATGTCGGCAATATCAATGGAGAGAATTTCGAAAGCGGTTCCGGCATCCAGTCCCTTGCGTAATACCAGTTTGGATATAGAGTCGGGGTTCTCGAGTACCGACTTGTGGTTTTCTGACGAACCGATAGACGATACGATACCTTCACCTACACGTGCCAGTACGGTATCTTCTCCGGCACCTCCTACCAACTGACGGATATTGGCACGTACGGTAACACGTGCTTTGGCAATAAGCTGGATTCCGTCTTTGGCAACGGCGGTAACGGGCGGTGTATCGATGACTTTCGGGTTGACCGACATCTGTACGGCTTCAAAAACATCACGTCCGGCAAGGTCAATGGCTGTAGCCATCTGAAACGATAGCTCAATATTGGCTTTTGATGCCGATACGAGGGCGTGTACTACCTTTACAACATGTCCGCCGGCTAGATAGTGTGCTTCGAGCTCATCGCGCGTAATGGTTTTAAGACCGGCTTTATGTGCTTCGATAAGTGCCTGTACGATGATGGCAGGCGGCACATTACGGATGCGCATCAGAAAGAGTTGCACCAACGAGATGTGAACTCCCGATACTTTGGCCGACAGCCAGAGAATAAACGGGATGTAATGTAGCAGGATAGCCAGAAATATAAGGCATCCGGCAATGAGAAGTACGGGTAAATACATATACGTTGTGTTTTTTAATGGTAAATAATCAAAGAATGGTATTCGGTTACCGGTCAGCTGATACGAAGACTATTCCGTCTGTAATACGTATAACGGTTATCGGTGTGTTTTCTTCTATGAATCCGCTGGCCGATCTTACTTCGACGATGCGTCCGCCAAAATCTGCATTTCCGATAAGGGCAAGGCGGGTAATGGCTGTACCGTGTTCACCCACTTGTATGGCATCAAGTGCTTCGTTGCGTACGGTTGAGTCGATTTCCTTTTTAAGTGATACCTTATCGATAGATTTTGAACGGGCTACCCATACCAGGATAACGGTACACCCGATAATGGTAACAAGCAGACATATGAGGCATGCCAGCCATCCTAATGACATATAAGCATAGACATTGGCTGCGATGAGACTTGCAGTGGCACATATTCCGGCCAGACTGATACCCGGAAACATATAGACTTCGGCTATGAGAAGAATAATGCCTACGATAAACAAAATGCAGATGACTAGTATTTCCATATAATCGGTGTATAAGATGATTAATGTAGTTGTTTCTTTTCAGAAGCGCGGACAGAGAGTTCAAGCTTTTCCAGTTCACTGCACATCTGTTCTTCGCGTTTTTCAAGATCGAGCAGCTCGGGAGCGAGATTCTGTTTTCGTCCTTCATCGCCCGCAATGTAGGCACGTCGCAAGGTAGCTATGCGTGTACGGAGTGACTCAAGATCATTGCTTTTCTGTACCCACTGCATGAACAGATTACGTGCTTCTTTGGAACGGAAATCTTCGAGCTTGTGATAAACGTTACGATCGTCAATGACAAACGTAAAGGCGTGATCGGGAGCTTGTTTCCGGCTTTGTGATGCTATTTTCTGCATGCGGGCAATAGCATCCTGTACAATGCTTTCGTCTTTCCATGTTTTTCTGATAGAATGGAGCATGGCTATCTGACGTATGTTTATGGCAGTGCTGTCGTTATAGTCGAATGTCTGTCGTGATTCGTTCGGTACGAATACATATACGCAGACTTTTCCCTCGGGCTGGTAACGGTCAGAGGCAAACCATCCCAGATTATTGAACTCGTCGATGGCCATCATATAGTCATTGGCCGGTGAATTGTATGGCATTCCCATGTTTTCCGGTTTAAGGAACCTGTTGGTCGAAGTGTTCAGGCGGGTTACATAAATGTCATATCCGCTTCCACCCAATGATTCACTGCTGTTGTTGGCATAATAAAGGGTGATTCCGTCGGCCATCATGAAAGGATAGTTGTTGTCACCTTCTTCCTGTAATCCGGCTACGGGTGACGGGTTACTCCATTTATCCAGAAGTTTGTCACTGGTGCAGATGTTGAGTCGTCCGTTGTCGTTGAGTGACAGGTAGAGTTTCTGTCCGAGCTCATTCTGGTATATGGTACCCTTTTGGTTTTCGTCATTGAAAAAGTTTGCACAGGTTTCCAGTGTTCCAGCATCGGGACCTATCTGATATGCTTCCAGCAGCTTGTCTTTGGAAATGACAAAACTGTCTACCACACAGATATCTTCTGTTCCTTTCAGCATAAGGGATGCGGTCTGCATTTTCTGTTGTCCGCTCATGGCTTCATCGGTCGGTTTCTTTTTGCTGTCGAGCAGGCTGATGTAATTATCGTATGTTTCGATAGCTTCGTCAAAAAGGTATTGGTTTGCCTGACACCGGATAAGGTAGGGATATGCTTCGAGAACTTTTCTTTGAGCCGCTTTTTTCAGATAGGGTACTGCCAGTGAATCGGCTCCTGTCTCCACACAGCATGCGCCGTACCAATAATTGTAGTTGGCATTGGACGGACTTTGTTTGACAAATTTTCTGAAAGCTGGCAGAGCTTCGCTGTATTTTCCTTCGTTAAACAAAGCACGTGCTGAACTTAGAGATTGTGCCTGAATGCAACAGGCGGTTATGGACAGGATGGTTAAAAGCAAATATTTTTTGTTCATAAGGTTTCGTTTTTGTTCATTGTTTGCCCAAAAGTACGAAGATTTTTATTAAAGTATATTTTCGTGGCAATACAAAATTTGTAAATAACTGGTTTTTCTGTAATTTTGCAGGCAATTTTTTAGAAACATGGCACCATTTACAACAGAAGAGAAGTTGCTACGCCGCATTGAACAGCGTTTTAACAAAGGTGTGGTAAAATATGAACTGATAAACGATGATGATAAGATTCTGGTAGGAGTATCGGGAGGAAAGGATTCACTGGCTTTGTTGGAATTGCTTGCGCGTCGTTCACGCATATTGAAGCCACGTTTTTCGGTCATGGCCGTACATGTGGGTATGAAGAATATCCCTTATCAGACAGACTTGTCATATCTGAAAGCTTTTGCAGAAAAATTGGGTGTTCCGTTTGTATATTATGAGACATCGTTTGACATGTCTACCGATACACGGAAGTCACCTTGTTTTCTTTGTTCCTGGAACAGGAGAAAAGCCCTTTTTACGGTAGCTAAGGAATATGGATGTAACAAGATAGCATTGGGACATCACATGGATGATGTATTGCGTACATTGTTGATGAACATGACATTTCAGGGTGCTTTCGGAAGTATGCCCCCAAAACTGGTGATGAATAAGTTTGATATGACAATTATCCGACCTATGTGTCTGGTACATGAAGCAGATCTGGAAGAACTTGCCGTGATGCATGAGTATCGGAAACAGGTGAAGAATTGTCCTTATGAATCGGATTCGAACCGGGCTCAGATGAAACGTATTCTGAAAGAGCTGGAGGAGTTGAATCCGGAAGCGCGTTACAATATGTGGGGAGCCATGACGAACGTTCAAAAGGAATTATTACCGTCTAAATAAAATTTAAGATGAAAGTTTTTTATACAGTATCATTGTTGATCGTATCAAACATTTTTATGACTTTTGCGTGGTACGGTCATTTGAAGTTGCAGGAAAGCAAGATTATCAGCAACTGGCCGTTGTATGCAGTTGTGCTTTTCTCATGGGCTATTGCGTTGCTGGAATATTCTTTTCAGGTTCCGGCCAACCGAATCGGATTCCGTGAAAATGGAGGACCGTTTACCTTGATGCAGCTGAAAGTCATTCAGGAAGTTATTACGCTGATTGTTTTTACGGTATTTTCTACCTTGTTGTTTAAAGGAGAGTCTTTGCACTGGAATCATCTGGCAGCCTTTGTCTGTCTGGTTTTGGCTGTTTACTTTGTATTTATGAAATAGCGGATTTTTAATATATTTGGATAATATAGGATGCGGTTCGGCAAAATCAAATCTGAAAAATGTGTTTTCATTTGTCATTGCACTCACCTTTCACTATATTTGAATATTCACTTTAATAAAACAACTGATTATGAGCAATCCTGTTTTGAAAACTTTTGATTATTCTTTTCTGAGTTTCTTTAAACATCGTGTGAATGGAGGTATGTTGCTGATGATTGTAGCTGTGTTGGCTATGGTTATTGCTAATTCTCCCTGGGCCGACGCTTATCATCAGTTCTGGAGTCATCCGGTAGCATTACAGATAGGTAGTTTCAATCTGTTTAGTCATCATGGAGAACCTTTGACATTGATGACATTTATCAATGATGCGCTGATGGCGGTTTTCTTTTTTTCTGTCGGACTGGAGATTAAACGTGAGATACTGGTAGGTGAGCTGTCGAGTTTCAGACAGGCGCTTCTTCCTATTATTGCAGCGGTGGGAGGAATGATTGTTCCGGTACTTATCTATTTTCTTATCACACAGGGAACTCCTTCGGTAGATGGTCTGGCCATTCCGATGGCAACGGATATTGCTTTCTCGTTGGGTGTATTAAGTCTGTTTGGCAAGAGGGTTCCTCTCAGTTTGAAGATTTTTCTGACGGCCTTTGCGGTTGTTGATGATATAGGGGGTATATTGATCATTGCTTTCGGCTATACGTCACATCTGGCTGTATCATACTTGTTGGCTGCTTTTGGTGTGTTGCTTGTATTAGTAATAGCCAATAAGATGGGGGTAATGAACAAGACTTTTTACGGATTCTTGGGGCTGGTTGTGTGGTACCTGTTTTTACAGTCGGGCGTACACAGTACCATTGCTGGTGTGCTGGTTGCGTTTACCATTCCTTCCATACCATGTTTGAATGTAAAGAAATATATCAAGCGAATCTGTGACAATGTAGCTGAATTTCCTCATTTTGATAAGAGTAGTATTCTGCTTACACCTCATCAGATAGATGTATTGAAGAGTATTGAATCTGCTTCAGACAGGGTTATATCTCCCTTGCAGTTTATGGAGGACCGCATGCACGGTATGGTGAATTATCTGATAATGCCGTTGTTTGCATTTGCCAATGCGGGAATTACGCTGTCTGGAGGTGAAGGACCGATTGCCGGAACGGTGACATATGCCATCGTGTTTGGCTTGGTATTGGGTAAGTTTATCGGTATTTTTTCTTTTACTTATCTGGCTGTTCGCAGTAAGCTGGTTACCATGCCAAAGGGTATGAACTGGAAAAACGTGGCAGGTGTTTCTCTGTTGGGAGGAATCGGTTTTACGGTTTCATTGTTTATAGCGAATCTGTCATTTGGAGAGACAGACGAGATACTGTTGAACCAGGCAAAACTGGGTGTATTGATTGGTACAGTATTAGCCGGTATCTTGGGTTATGTGGTGTTGCGAATGACTTTACCAAAGGAGGAAGCTGAACAGACGATGGAATAAGGATAATATATGCTACAAAAAAGAATCAGCGAAACAATCAATAAGTTATTGTTTCGCTGATTCTTTTTATATCTATTTCGTATTATTGATTCAATGTTGGGTTGCTATGATAGCCGGTCTTGTTTTCTGACTGATGGATGAGTAAGAGATTTGAAGAGCCTGACGTGATTTATAATGTTTAACAGCCTTTGTAGTACCTTCATTACCACCTTCTTCGCCTCCGGATGATTCAGAATTTTCGGCATCGGGTGCAGAACCATATTCAATCAGATGTAATGTATTGTACAGTAGCAGTTCGTTTGTATCTCCCAATTCAGCCCAATTCAGATAATTGAGTTCATTAATTGTATAGTCAGGAGTGAATCCGTTAGCATAATCAGACTGATTGTCTTTATTGTAAACGGTTGCAGTAATAGGATACATTATAAAATTGTACGGACTGTTTATCTGTGTAGCTGCTACGTTTTTTCCTACGGTCTGTACTCCTAACAGCTTGACATCCATGTAGGGTCTTAAACTGTTGATGATAAGTTCAGACGATGATGCCGTGTATACTCCGCTGATAACGTATAACTTGCTCAGATTAAGATTTTCACTACTGTAATTCGAGTCAAACATATAGGTGTAATTAAGGTCTTGACGTTTATCGTTGTGCACAAGGTGTGCAAATTCGCCGTTAAGAGATGAGGCTGGTGCCAGCATCGTTGCCATGGCTTGTGCGCATTGAATGTAACCGCCATTGTTATATCTTAAATCCAGAATGAAATCATCTACGCCTTCATTTTTGAAATTTTGGAATACAGTCTTCATTTCTTCAAGATAGCTGGTATCTGTAGGATCGTTAGGGGTTTTTCCTGTTACGAATTCATTGTAAACCAAATATCCTATTTTCTTTCCGCTTTGTGGGGAAGTTATGATTTCTGAAACCAGGAAAGGATTGTTTTCCATAGCTTCAGCTGCCTGTATTTGAATTTCGGTAGCTTCTCCCCAGCTGGCTGTCTGTTCGGTTAGTATGATTGGAGCAATGGTAACTGTAACTCCGTTTCCTGTTTCCAACAATCCATAATTGTCTTGTGTCAGATTCTTGCTGTTTATTGTCGTTATCCAGTCACCTCTTTTAAGTCCGGCACGTGCTGCAGGAGAATTTTTCAGTACGTATAAAATACGGGCATACTGATGACTGGTAGTTTGGGTTGGGTCATTTGTCAGAACAAATTCAATACCATATGTTGTAGAATTGATGTGTATGCTTTTAGTTCCAGCAGAAGCCGTTTCCTGATCTAGCATTTCAATGTATGAGAACTTGTCATTACTTGATAAAAGCATTGGAAAAAACTCATCAGCGGGATAAAAGTAATAGCTGGTTTCCAATTTCGGAATTTCATTGTACCATAGATAAATATCCTGCATTTGAGCTTCAATCCAATGATCTACTTCGGTTTTGGCAATGAATTCTCCGGTACGGTCTTCTCCGCATGATGCCAGCAATAGCGCCAATGCTATAAGAGAAGTATTTATAAATTTACTGAATCTTTTCATGTGATATGATTTTTATTTGCAAAAATAGTCTTTTCTCCTTATATATTGGGAAAATTATAATTCTCTTTTCAATTATTCGTGAGATAGACAAATTATTTATGTTATTTTTGCAACAGAGATTCTTTGATGAAAAATATGAAGAAACTATTTAAATGGGTTTTTATTGCAGTATCAATACCGGTAATATTCTTTGTGATATTGGCAGTTTTACTGTATGTTCCGACTATTCAGAATTATGTCGTTGATAAAGTTGCAGAACGGGTTTCGGGGCAGACTGGTATGAATATCTCCATAGGAAAGGTACGGCTTGGATTTCCTCTGAATTTGTCTGTAAGTGAGGTCGACGTCTTTTCTGAAAAGCAAGATACGTTATTGTCTGCCGGAAATTTACGTATAAATGTTCAGTTTATTCCTTTATTACGTCAGCAGATAGAGATTGATGGGATTGCTTTGACTGATATCAAAGTCAATACAATGGACTTGATACCTTCAATGAGCTTGAAAGGACATTTGGGTAAATTTTATCTCTCTTCGCATGGGGTTGCATTAAAACCGGAGACTGCAATTATAAATAAGCTCGAACTGAGCGATACGGATTTGCAGATAATGCTTCGTGACAGTGTTGCTGAAGATACCTCATCATCAGCTCCTTTGTATTGGCGCTTTATGTTAGACAAAGCGGAGATGGAAAAGGTGAAATTAACGTTATGTCCTACGGATACGACCCGAATGGATTTTTATATAGATAAATTGACGGGAAAAGATGGTGAGGTAGATCTTCGGCATTCTGTTTATAGGCTGAACAGTTTACTTCTGAAAAACTCATCTTTTGGATTGGATTCTGATACTTTAAACGCTCAAAAAGGATTTGACCCTGCCCATATAATCATTACGGACTTTTCTGCAAATTTGGACTCGCTGGTTTATAGCGAGCAGAATATGAATGCAGTAATACGGAGTGTTTCTGCAAAAGAACGTTCCGGACTATATATAACGTCATTGAACGGCCGATTATATTCAGATGAAACAGGAATATATGTACCGGATATATCTCTTGAAACTCCAGACTCGCATATTCAGACAAATGCTTCCATAGAATGGAATGCATTAAAAGATTCAGACAAGGGAGGTTTGACTGTCTGGTTGCTTGCAGAGATAGGAAAGCAGGATTTGATGTCTGTCTTAGGAACGATGCCGGCATCATTTGTACGTGAATATCCTAATTCACCTCTGGTGTTACGTGCGGGAGTTGACGGTAACATGAATTTATTGCGGATTACAGGAATACAGTCAGACCTTAAAGGTGCGTTTTCTATGCGTATGAAAGGAGAGATGGAAAATGTGCTTGACAGTATTAAACGCAGAGGTACAGTTGAACTGGATATGAAGTCGGATAAATTGCGCTTCCTCGAAATGTTGGCAGATTCAACCGGTAACGCGTCGTTCACAATTCCTGGAGGTATTGCAGTTAGTGGTAAAGCTACGATGTTGGGAAATGATTATAAAGCAGACATAAATTTGTTGGAAGGAGAGGGAAAACTGCATTTATCCGCCAATTGTAATCTTTTTAATAATCGCTATCAGGTTCTTTTATCAGCAGATAGCATGAATATAGCTCATTTTCTTCCGAAAGATTCTCTGAGGTATGTTTCAGCAGATTTAAATATTGACGGACAAGGATTTGATTGGTACGATAAACGTACTTTTGCAGAGGCATCTTTGATATTGAACAAACTTCAATATGCCGGATATGATTTGTCTGGAATTGACTTTCTGGCGAAATTGCAGAAAGGGGATTTGAATGTTTCTTTGGAGAGCAAGAATGAATTGCTTGATATGAATACGGTTTTGAAGGCTTCATTGACTCGTAAAAATGTGAATGCAAATATGCTGATTAATATCGCGAAGGCTAATTTGTATGAAATGAGGGTTGTGGGCGTTCCTTTGAATGTGGGAGGAGCTTTCTCATTGAATTTGCTTTCTGATTATAAGAAGAATCATACGTTTGAAGGAGCCTTGAAAGATGTGTATATCAAAACAGAAAAACTGGTATATAATCCCAAGGATATTCATTTTGATGCTGATTTGAAATCGGATACTACCAGTCTGGCTGTTTCAGCTGGAGATTTGGATATACAAGTAAATGGCAAGGGAGGACTGGAAGACATACAGAACTCAGTGTCTCTTCTTGAACGTGAATTCATAAAACAGGTGAAGGAGAAATCAGTGGATCAGAATCTTTTAAAGAAATATTTTCCACAGTTAAATCTTCATGTAAAAGCAGGAAAGGATAATCCGTTGTTTAATTTTCTTTCAATGAATAAAATGGAATATAATAACCTGCTTGTAGATTTGAGTACGGATTCTCGTAACGGAATCAGAGCATCATCTTATATTCATTCATTGTCTGTAGATAGTTTGCAATTGGATACAATCCGGTGTGAAATATATCAGGATGTGGCAAGTATTAAGGCTTTTGCTCAAGTTAAGAATGCACCAACCAATAAGCAGTTTGTCTTTGATACGCAATTGAATGCTTCTATCACTCCGAATGATACACAATTGAATCTAAGCTTCTTTGATGGAGCCGGGAAACAGGGAATAGATCTTGGGATAGGTGTTAATGCGGTGGATAGCGGTTTTAATTTTAAACTGTATCCGCAACATCCCATTATTGCGTTTCAGAAGTTTGATTTAAATGCAGACAATTATATCTTTTTGAGGAGAGATGGACATATAGAAGCTGATGTGAAACTGGAAAGTAAAGACGGAGCCAGTCTTTATTTTTATTCCAGTCCCAATGAAGGTGCTTTACAGGACTTGACGGCATCTATTTATAAAGTTAATTTGGGAGAAATATTGAAAGTAATACCATACTCTCCAAATATAAAAGGAATATTTAGTACTGATCTGCATTATATTCAGTCCGGTGATGAGCGGTCCATAGCCGTAGAGGCTTCTGTTGATAATTTGCTTTATGAAAATTCTGCGATAGGGAATCTTGCCTGTTCTGCCATATATTTGCCAAAAGAAGATAATACGCATTTTGTAGATGCAAGAATTTCTTTAGACGGAGATGAAGTTGCATCTTTGACTGGTGACTATAAAAGTGCAGAGAATGATAATCTTGATGCTTTGCTTTCCTTGAATCATCTGCCATTGAAGATGGTAAATGGTTTTATTCCGGAACATCTGATGGCTTTGGAAGGTGATTTGGATGGAGAGGTTACTTTAAAAGGTCCTTCAAGCAGTCCTTTGATAAACGGGCAGGTTAAACTTGATTCGGTATATCTTTCTTCTGAGATGTATGGTGCCCGTTTTCGCATGGATGATCATCCGTTGGTTATTGCAGATAGTAAGATTCTGTTTGATGATTTCAGTGTGTATACCCAAAAGGATAATCCGTTCAGACTGGCAGGTGATATAAACTTTGCTGATTTTAGCAATATTCTGTTTAACTTGCGTATGACTGCTCGCAATTATGAGTTGATAAATGCTCCGAAACGGAAAAATTCAATATTGTTTGGTAAAGTATTCGTTGATGTATTTTCAACATTACAAGGGAATCTTGATAATTTGAAAATGCGTGGAAATATCAATGTTTTGGGTAATACTGATGTTAATTATATTTTGAAAGATTCTCCTTTGACCGTTGAAGACCGTTTGAGTGGACTGGTAACATTTGTTGATTTCAATGACACGGTTACGGTTAATGATAAAATAATTGCTCCAATTTATAATACCGGAGGAGTAGATGTCTTAATGACTTTACGTATCGATGAAGGAGCGCAAGCGAGGGTTAATCTGGATGAGAACGGAGATAATTACATCTCCTTGAACGGTGGTGGTAATCTGTCCATGCAATATACTCCGCAGGGAGATTTCATGTTGTCTGGAAGGTATACGGTTGTAAGAGGAGAAATGAAATATGAATTGCCGGTAATACCTTTAAAAACTTTCTCTATAAAAAATGGAAGTTATGTAGAGTTTACCGGGAATCCGATGAATCCGGTAATGAATATTACGGCAACGGAACGAGTAAGGACAACAGTTACGGAAAATGATGCTCCACGTACAGTAAGTTTCGATGTAGGAATAGCCATAACCAATTCATTGGAAAATATGGGATTGGAATTTACTTTGGATGCTCCGGAAGATACAGGTTTGCAAAATCAGTTGGCCATTATGTCAAAAGAAGAGCGCGGTAAGCTGGCTGTTGCCATGCTGGCTACCGGTTTGTATTTAGGTGAAGGAAACAATACCGGAAAATCGTCGGGTGGATTTAATGCAAATAATGCGCTTAATTCATTTTTGCAAAGTGAAATAACAAATATTGCGGGAAGTGCTTTGAAAAGTGTGGATATAACATTGGGCATGGAAGATGCAACTTCTGCAGATGGAACACAACGTACCGATTATTCATTCCGTTTTGCAAAACGTTTCTGGAACAATCGTATCAGTATAGTTATTGGTGGACGTATTTCTACAGGAAACAATGACGATCCGACAAACGCGGACAACAGTGAATCGTTTATAGATGATATTTCTTTAGAGTGGCGCCTGGATGACAGTGGAACCCGTTATATCCGTATTTTCCATAATACAAATTTTGACAGCATGATTGACGGTGAAATTACGGAAACAGGTGCTGGTATCGTCTTGCGAAAGAAAATGAGCAAGCTGAGTGAACTGTTTATATTCAGAAGAAAGAAACGTAATGATTCAAGGGATGATAAAATAGCAGATTGAAATGATAGATAAATTTAAAATAAACGTTTATATAGGTATTCTTATATTGTCCAGTGTCTTGTATTCATGTTCCGTAACAAAAAATTTGCCGGAAAATGAAGTCTTGTATATTGGAATGAAAAAGACAGAAGTACTTAATAAAGATAAGAGTGAGACGGGGTCGACTACCTTGGAAGAGGTAGATGCTGCGTTGGCATGTAAGCCAAACAATGCTTTTATGGGAAGTGCTTTTGTTCGTTCACCTATACCTCCTATAAAATTGTGGGCTTATAATAAGTATGTGAACAGTACTTCCAAATTCGGGAAGTGGATGTTTCGGAAGTTTGCTGCAGACCCGGTATTGATTTCGGGAGTTAATCCGGAATTACGTGCAAAGATAGCTACCAATATATTACATAACTACGGATATTTTCAGGGTAGTGTTTCATATGAAATATTACCGGAAAAGAATCCACGAAAAGCAAAGGTAAGGTATATCGTTGATATGCAGAAGCCTTATTTTATAGATTCTGTAATGTATGAAGGTTTCCCATTAAAGGCAGATAGTATTATTCATGCGAATAAAAGAGATATGCTTTTGCATCGGGGAGAAAATTTCAATGTAGTGCAGTTGGAAGCGGAACGTTCCCGGATATCTTCGTTGCTGAGAGATAATGGTTATTACTATTATCGCCCTGAATATATTGTTTACCTTGCGGATACGATTCAAAATCCTGGTAATGCCAGCTTGAAGATAAAACCGGTAGCAGGTTTGTTGCCTGAAGTTAACAAGCAGTATGTTATTGGAAATTTAAGATTGAATATGTATGATACTCAAAGGCAACGGAGCTTTGAGAATTCTATAGAACGTCCGGGAATAAGCATCAATTATAACGGTGATAAAATACCGTTGCGTCCGGTTGTATTGTTCAATAATTTTCGCTTCCGCAAAGGAGAACTTTATTCTGCGACAAAACAACAGTATACTCAGGAGAATATTAACAGTATGGGGCTGTTCAGTTCTGTAGAGTTTCAATATACTCCTCGTGATTCTGTAGGGAAACAGCCGGTTTTGGATGTTGACATCAATACGCGTTTTGATCAGTTGCTTGATGGTGAACTGGAATTGGATTTTAAATCGAAAAGTAATGACCAGTTGGGACCTGGAGCCTCTTTTGGTATTTCAAAGCGGAATGCTTTTCGGGGAGGTGAGACTTTATCTTTGAATCTGAACGGTTCTTATGAGTGGCAGACCGGATCTTCAGTAGAAGGAAAAAGCTCGGTTATCAATTCATATAGTTACGGTATATCGATGTCTTTGGTTTATCCTCGTCTGGTTATACCTTTTTATCGTTCTCGCTGGTCTCCCTTTCCCAGAAGTTCGCAGTTTAAGATATATCTGGAAAAACTGAACCGGGCAGGATATTATAAAATGCTTTCATTTGGAGGAACTGCAACTTATACTTTCCAAACCTCCCGTAAGTCAAGGCACACTTTGACTCCGTTACGGCTTACTTTCAATGTATTGCAAAGTACTACGGCTCGTTTTGATTCTATTCGCGATGCTAATCAGGCATTGTATGTAAGTATGCAGAATCAGTTTATTCCGGCGTTGAGTTATACATATACGCGTGATGATACGAATATCAAGCAGCGTCATCATACCTGGTGGGAAACTTCTATCACTTCATCGGGTAACGTTACATCAATGGTTTATGCCTTGTTGGGACAATCATTTAAAGAGAAAAATAAAAATCTTCTGGGTAATCCTTTTGCACAATTTGTAAAGTTCACCACAGAATTGCGCAAGACATTTACCGTAGGTGAAGATATGAAACTGGCAACGAGAGTTTTTGGAGGTATTATCTATGCATACGGAAACTCATCTGTAGCACCTTATAGCGAGCAGTTTTATATAGGAGGTGCCAACAGTATTCGTGCTTTTACCGTGCGTTCAATAGGTCCGGGAACTTACCGTCCTAAAGAGGGAAATATGTATTCATATATAGACCAGACAGGAGATATAAAATTGGAAGCCAATGTGGAATTCCGATTCCCGATATTAGGAGATATTCATGGAGCATTATTCCTGGATGCTGGAAATATCTGGTTGTTGCATGATGATGAACAACGTCCGGGAGCCAAGTTTACGTTGTCTGATTTTGGAAAGCAGATAGCTTTAGGTACAGGAGTTGGTTTGCGTTATGATTTGGACTTTCTGGTATTCAGACTTGATTTGGGTGTAGCTTTACATGCTCCTTATGAAACCTCGAAAAAAGGTTATTATAATATTCCTAAATTTGCAGACGGATTGGGATTGCATTTTGCCATAGGTTATCCATTTTAGAAAGATTTTTTCTCTTGGATAAAATTCGATGGAATACTTATTTGTATTCCATTTTTTATCTAATTTTGCATGGAATTCAGTGAGACCGATGTTATAAGTATAACTTAATAAAGATAAATAAATGAAACCTACATTATTTGTATTAGCTGCCGGAATGGGAAGCCGTTATGGTGGCCTGAAGCAATTGGACGGATTGGGCCCTAATGGTGAAACAATTATGGATTATTCCATATTTGATGCTATTCGTGGAGGATTCGGTAAGATTGTTTTTGTTATTCGCAAAGACTTTGAAAAAGATTTTCGAGAGAAGATATTAAGTAAATACGAAAATCATATTCCCGTAGAATTGGTTTTTCAGTCGGTTGACAAGTTGCCTGAAGGATTTGTTTGTCCGGAAGGACGTGTAAAACCGTGGGGAACTAATCATGCGGTTCTGATGGGAAAAGATGTTATTAAAGAACCGTTTGCTGTAATCAATGCAGACGATTTTTACGGAAGAGACAGTTTTGCTGTGCTTGGCAAATGGTTATCTGAACTTCCTGAGAAATCTGAAAATACATATTGTATGGTTGGATTCCGTGTGGGAAATACCTTGTCAGAAAGTGGAGCTGTAGCACGTGGTATTTGTTCTACAAATGAAGAAGGTTGTTTGACTACTGTTGTAGAACGTACTGAAATAATGCGTGTCAATGGACCTGTTTGTTATAAAGACGAAAAAGGCGAATGGGTATCAGTAGAGGATAATACTCCTGTATCAATGAATATGTGGGGATTTACTCCTGACTATTTTAAATATTCTGAAGATTACTTCATTGAATTCCTGAAGAACAATATTGATAATCTGAAAGCAGAATATTTTATACCATTGATGGTTAATAAGCTGATAAATGAACATACAGCTTCCGTTAAGGTACTTGATACGACAAGTAAATGGTTTGGAGTGACATATGCAGCCGATCGTCAAAGTGTTGTTGATAAAATCAAGAACCTGATTGATGCCGGCGAATATCCTTCTAAGCTGTTTTGATTGATTGGAAAACTGTTACAATAGATGTGTCAGGCATAAATTATACATACTCGTTTAATTTATGCCTGATTTTGTATATCTTCACCTCGAATTAACATAGAATAAATAATGAAGTCAATTAAAGAGATTTACCGTATAGGACAAGGTCCTTCCAGTAGCCATACCATGGGACCGCGTAAGGCAGCAGAATCATTTTATAAACGTAATCCTGAAGCTACATCTTTTGAAGTAGTGCTTTATGGAAGTCTGGCTGCTACAGGAAAAGGTCATATGACAGATGTGGCAATAATGAATGTTTTTGAATCTCATGCTCCAATACATATCATTTGGGAACCTAAAATATTTCTGCCATTTCATCCTAATGGAATGTTGTTTAAGGCAATGGACAAATGGGGAAATGTTACAGACAGCTGGACTGTTTTCAGTATAGGTGGCGGAGCTTTGGCTGAAGAAGGTAAATCCTGTCAGGAAGGTGAAGAGATTTACTCCATGGATTGTCTGGTTGATATAATGCACTGGTGTGAACGTACCGGACGAAGTTATTGGGAATATGTTCAGATGTGTGAAAACTCTTCATTGTGGGATTATCTTTCGGAAGTATGGAGAACCATGAAAGAAGCAGTGGAACGTGGTCTTGAGCAGGAAGGTGTATTGCCTGGTCCTTTGAATTTAAGAAGAAAAGCTGCTTCTTATTATATAAAGGCACAGGGTTATAAGGATTCTTTGCGTTCAAGAGGGCTGGTATTTGCATATGCACTGGCTGTGAGTGAAGAAAACGCATCTGGAGGAAAAATTGTAACAGCTCCCACTTGTGGCTCATGTGGAGTCCTTCCCGCAGTATTGTATCATCTGCAACAGGAACGTTATTTTAGTGAAATGCGTATTTTGCGTGCTTTGGCCACAGCGGGTCTGGTTGGTAATATTGCCCGTACAAAGGCTTCCATTTCTGGTGCGGAAGTAGGGTGTCAGGGTGAGGTTGGTGTAGCATGTGCAATGGCATCTGCTGCGGCAACACAATTATTTGGAGGAAGTCCGGCACAAATTGAGTATGCAGCAGAAATGGGACTGGAGCATCACTTGGGAATGACATGTGACCCTGTGTGTGGTCTGGTACAGATTCCTTGTATAGAACGTAATGCCTATGCTGCAGCTCGTGCTTTGGATGCAAACATCTATTCTAATTTTACCGATGGTTCACACCGGGTTTCTTTCGATAAGGTCGTAGAGGTAATGAAACAAACGGGTCATGATTTGCCTTCGCTCTATAAAGAGACAGGTGAGGGAGGTTTGGCAAAGGATTATCATCCGATGGATGAAAGATAAAAACAGATTTATGTTATATAATAACACGCGGCGTACTGAAGAAGAGAATGGAGAATGTACGTCGCGTGTATTATAAAAGCACTATTGTTTACAACCCTATCTTCCGGTCATCTGAAGATATTCACGCTTTTTGATTTCATAATTGGCATACGCTTCAATATATTGGTCACAGCTTTGCTGATAGAGTGTCTGTGCATTTAGCAAATCAGTCATTGTACATGTGCCGGCATTATAATAATCATTGTATAACCGTAAGTTTTCAGTAGACTGTTCTATGGAATTTATGGCAATTTCTATTTGTTGATAGGTATTGTTCAGTTCATTCCAGGTATTTTCCATCTGGATGATGAGTAACTGACTTTGGTCTGTCAATTGATTTTCTGCGTTGTGCAACTGTATTTTTTGTTTGCTGATTTCATGCGAGCCTCCCCACCATCCGGAAAGTGGAACTGATATTGTGGCAAAACCTACCCAAAAAGTATCGTCCTTGTCCAACAGATTATTATATACATACCCTCCGCCAATAGCTATTGTAGGGAGATTTTTTCCTATTGCTATATTTTTCTGTATTTGGCATGCTTTTACATTTTGCTGCAGTAGCTGGTATTCATGAGTCTGTGATAATGATGTTTGTGGATTGACATAGAGTGCATTGGGATTTTCAGGCATATTATTATTGGGTATGAATGATACTTCAATACTGTCTGTCATCATTCCCATATATTGTGCCAGAAGTTTTTTGTAGAATATAAGAGCATTGTTTACATTAATACGCTGATTTTTGGTTTCATTGCTTCGTATATTTATTTGTAGCAGGTCATTTTTTGTAGTAATTCCGGCATTGACAGAAGCCTCTACATCACTGGATAATCGTTTCAGCTGTTTTTCAATGGTAGCAATAGTCTGAAGTTTTTCCTTTAATATAATTATCTGCCAGAAATATTTTTCAGTTGTCAGTCTGACTTCATTTTCAGATAAATTATATTGCAGTTTGCTTATTTCTACTCCGGTTTTTGCCAATTTATTACCATTTACGATTTGTCCTCCGGTGAATAAAGGCATGGATGCAGTAACACCTCCGATGATTCCGTTTTTGAGCATGGACATTTTCATTTCCGGAGATAACGACATTTCCATTAAGCTTTTGTTTGAGTTAAAACCACTTCCGGATGCACTTATGCTGGGAAAGTATTTAGTAAAGGCCTCTTGAGACGTATGTTTGGCCATTGATACCTCATTTTGTGCATTCTTTATGCGAATATTGTTTTTTACAGCCCGTTCAATGCACTCATTGAGTGTGAGTGTTTGCTGTGCACAGACTGTAGGACATATATTTGATCCGGTCAATATCATGAATAAGACCAGTTTTATTCTTGTTTTCATCTTATTACTTTGTTTGTGTAAATTAACTTTATTCCATTTCCAATTGTTTAACCTTATTGCGCTGTTGGGTAGAACCTCTGAAAATGAGCCAATAACTGACGGGTAATACTGTGAGAAGGAATACCATGGTAATCAATGTTCCGTAGCAAATGACTGTTCCCATAGGCATCCATAGTCCGCTTTTTCCTAGAATCATTGGAATAACCCCCATTGATGCTGCTGCCGAAGTGAGGAATATAGGACGCATACGTCTTTGGGCCGATAAATATATGGCTTCACGAACATGTAGTTTCTCTTTCATTCTGAGTTCCTCTGCATAGTCAATCATAATGATTCCGTTTCGGACGATAATACCCATTAGACTGACGAGTCCGAGAACACAGGTTACGCTGAAGCTGAGACCATGTATTATTACGCCGGTTGCTGCACCGAAAAGACAGAGAGACATGCTGGCAAAAATAAGCAATGATATATTTATCTTGTGGAAATGCATCAGCAGAATGAAGAATATAATGAGACTGGCTATTACAAGACCAGACATAATTGTTGGAAGATTTTCTTCACTCTCTTCCAATTCTCCTCCATAAGTAATGTTCACATTGGGAGAAATGTGCAGATTTTCTATTTTTTCTTTTATTTCATTTGTTATTTCCATGGCGTTGAGATGTCTTTCCAGTTCGCATTGTACGGTAATTGTGTATATTCCGTTACGGCGTACTAGCTGTCCGTCTTTCCATATCGGAATAATGTCTGCAATTTGTCTTAGTGGTACATAACTTAGTCCGCCTGCCACAGGTATATTTTCATTTTCTAAGTCGGTATTGTTGGCATTATCAGCATTGTCGCCTTTCAGTACGACTTTTACATCGTAATCATCTTCCCATACATTGGCAATGGGTAATCCTTCACCATATCTCATGGCGAGAGTTGTTTCTATCCCTAGGTTGCTTACGCCCAAACGTGAAGCTTCATCTTCTTTTATTTGAATCTTTATTGAAGCTTGAGGTTCATTCAGGTCTGTTGATGCATAGGTTACTCCTGAAGTATTCCTCATGAGGCTCAGAATCTTGTTGGCTTCTGATTTTAATGTGTCCAAGTCTGTTCCGCTTATTCGTATTTCTATCGGATAAATAGCCTGACTGTAACTGAGTTGTTTGAAACGTACAAACGCATCAGGAAAGTAATTGGCGTATTTTGATGAGTATTCGTCAAGCAATTCTTCGGTCGAATGTGTATCTTTTGTGTTCACGATAAATTGGGCATAGTTTGTTCCTCCTGTTTGTGGGGCATAAGCTGTGTGAAAACGTGGAGAAGCACAACCGTGAAAAGATGTAATGGATGTGATTCTGTTATCGTTCTTGAGAATATGTTCCAAACTGTCGGCTATTGCTGTAGTCTTTTCTATGGCACTGCCTGTTGGCAGATATATTTCTACGGCAAATTGGTTACGGTCGGCGGTAGGCATTAGCTGTTGTGGAAGATTTTTCATCAATAAAATTCCTGCAATAACAGAACAGACACCGATAAGGAGTGTCGTACGCGGCCATTTAAAACATAGATCAAGCAATTTATTGTATTGTTTCTGTATATAGTCCAGAAACGAAATCTTTTTATGTCGGTTATCTGTTTTTGAGCTGTTTATGGGTTTACGTATAAAGTAGAACTGCATGAAGGGTACCAGCATGATAGCTACCAACAACGATATTCCCAAGATTAGAATAATAGCCCATGGGAAACTTTGCACAAAATCTTTCATCATTCCTTTCATGATGAATAGGAATGGGAAGAACGTGATACTTATGGCTAAAGTAGCTGATATTATAGATTTCAGAAAATGTGTAGTACTTTCAATAGAAGCATGCCAGCGCGATTGTCCTTCGCCTATTTTTTCAAGATAGTTGTCTATAATGACAATAGAGTTGTCTACAATCATTCCTAAAGTAACGATAAGTGCGGCCAGTGTAACAGTATTCAGTTCCAGTCCGAACGCATTGAATAATCCGAGTGAAATGAATATGGTTATAGGTATTGTCGATGCGGCAACCAATGCTACTCGTAAAGGCAGTAACAGCATTACAACTATTATTACGGCAATAATGGCTATAAGTAATTCATGCAAGAAATTGGTTACACTGTCATCTACAACTTTGCTTTGGTCTGTGATACGGTATATGTTTACTTCACTGGGCAAAGTCTTTTGGAAATCGTTCAGAATGACATTAATATCTTCACCCATTTTTACAATGTTCTGTCCTTTCTTCATTTCAATGCTGAGGAGAAGACATTTTTTCCCATTGTTTGTGATGTAACTGTCAGCTTTGGGATATTCTTTTACTACTTGTGCGATGTCTTTCAGGCGTATGTTGTTTCCTTTAGGGTCGGTGTAGACAATTTGTTCCTGTACATCCCGTACGCTGTTTAATGATTGAGCTACATAAATGGGTTGTACATAGGTTGTATTCTTGATTTTTCCTCCGGTTGTAACAAATCCTTTCTGAAAAAGAGTTGCAGCAAGAGTCTGTTCATTAAGTCCGTATTGGGTGAGTTTGTTGTTATCAAGATAAATACTGATTTGTTCTTTCTGCAATCCGCTCACGGTCATTCTTCCGATGCTGTTTATACAGCGGAGTTTATCTTGCAGTTCATCCATGTAATCGTTTAATTCACGATAGGTCTTATCGTCGCTTTCCATTGTAACAAGCAATGATGAAGTATCGCCAAAGTCATCAATGACTTCTACGGCAAGTACGTTGCTGGGTAACTGGTTTTTGAATGTTTCTATGCCGTGTTTGAATTTACTCCAGAACTCGTCTTTGTTATTTAATTCATCATTCAGTTCTACTTGTATGTATGTGATTCCGTCTCTGTTTTTTGAGAAGGTCTTTTCTTTCTTTACCTCTTTATAGCTGAATATATAGTTTTCAAGAGGTTTCGTTACTTGTTCTATCATTTCTTCTGCCGTGTTTCCAGGAGCTACAGCTACAATCATTCCTTGTCTGATTGTGAAGTCAGGAAACTCATTTTTCCGCATATTGGGCAGACTGTATATGCCGAAAGCAATAAGACAGCATACGGCAAGGATGACTATCTGCCGGTAATGCATGGTCCATTCTATAATGTTTCGTTTTCTGTTCATAGATTTATATTTTTACTTATAAGGATAGATTTGTATTTTCGCACACTTTCTGTTGGCCTTCGATAATTATTTCATCATTTTCGTTCAGGCCGGATAATACTATGACTCCATTTGAGACAAATTCACCACAAATGATGTTTCTTTTTTGGGCTTTACCGTGATTGTTTATCCATACGAATGAATTATTGTGCTCATCCAGTTGTACAATGTGATATGGTATTATGTATAAAGGTTTCTCATCTTTGCTGGTTTGAAGCATGACTTCAGCAACCATTCCGGGCATTAATTCTTTGTTCTTGTCAGTGATTTTAATTTTTACGTCATAAGAGCGTGACAGAGGGTTGGCGGCAATTCCTTTCTCTGTAACAATGCCGTTAAAGCTTTGATTGTTCAAAGCCGGAATTTTGATTGTAGCTTTCTGTTGGGTGGAAATGCTCGATATTTCTGTTTCCGGTACGGAGATTTTAACTTTGAGCTCGTTTACGGCAATGAGTTTGGCTATGGGAATACCTGGGGCTACATTTTGTCCCACTTCTATGCTCTTTTCGGCGATTACTCCGTCATAGGGAGCATATAACTGACAGTCTTTGAGATTTTTCAGTGCAATCTCTTCCATTGATTTTGCCTGTTGAAGCTTGCTTTCAGTTTCTATCCATTGTATTTCGGGGAGACTTCCTTTTTCATACAGTTCCTTCATTCGTCTGTAGGCGTCCTCGGCCTGATTCAGTGTAGCTTTGGCAGCCTGATAATTATTTGATATTGTTGTTTGGTCGAGTGATGCAATCAACTGTCCGGCTTTAACATGATCTCCCGGTTTTATGCAGACAGACTGTACAGTTCCCATAACACTGAAGCTTAGTGCGGTTTCATTACTTTCTTCTACTGTTCCGGAGAACTGCTTTTCTCCATATGTAACAGAAGATGTAACTTGAATTGTTTTTACTTTTACAGGGGAGGTTGCTGAGTCTTTAGTTTCGTTGTTGTTTTGACAGGCACATAGGATTAATAGCAATGTAGCCAGAGTAATGTTACCTTTCTTTTTCATATGTAATTTATGTTTTGGTTGTTTGGACTGCAAAGAAAAAGAGTTGGTTGTAAATGCTTGTTTTTTGTTTTTCGTGAAAACTGTTCTATTTTTCATAAAAATATGGAATAAGAAAAATGGAACACATATGGAGATAAATGTATCATTTCGTATGATTGATATTCTATAAATTTGCATTATCAACAGAGCTAAAATATGAATACAAGTTATACCCGAATAGATGCAGAAGAAATACCCAATTGGGCTTGTTATAATGATAATCGTATTGCTGTAATTGATTCTTTGCAGAATTTTGATTCTGTTAAAGTTGTAAAGATGGGATTTTATATGTTGGTCTTGTGTCTGAAAGGAGATGCCTCTTTTTATATTAATGACCAATTGTATACAATAAATCCCAGAAATCTGCTGTTATGCCATCCCAATATCATGTTGGAGATTGATAAGGTGAGCGATGATATTGAATTTCGTTGCGTTTGTATGACTCCAGATTATGTAAAGCAACTGATTTCCTTTTTTGGTGAGGCTTGGAATGCCCGATTGTATTTTGACAGAAATCCCATATTACTTTTGGAAGACAATGAAATAGCATCATTTTGCTTATATTTTGATTTGATTGGTTCAAGGTTGGAAAGTCCTCCTTTTCAGCATCAGAAAGAAGTAATTGATTCTTTAGTGATGGCTTTTCTGTATGAGTTTTCCAGTGTTGTTACTCGTTACGTTACAATCAACCCTCCAGATTTTTCTTCGGCAGAAAATTTATTCAGGGAGTTTATAGAGTTGCTTTCATCAGAAAGTCCCAAGAAACGGTTTGTGAAATATTATGCAGAGAAACTGAATGTCACGCCCAAATATCTGTCGTCGGTCTGTAAATCAATCAGTGGTCATACCGCTTTGGATTTGATAAATCAGTATGTAGTAAAGGATATATTGTATGCTTTGAAAAAGAAGGAAAGCAGTATAAAGGATATCGCCTATGGGTTGGACTTTCCAAATCTATCTTTCTTTGGCAAATATGTGAAAAAGCATTTGGGAATGTCGCCACGTATGTATAGGGAAAAGATGTATAAAGATGATGAATGAGTCTGGGTGTTTTTTTGATAACTTATGTTTTAAAAAATATCGGCCGTAATTTTTAAAAAGTAGGCTATGAATAATTTTTTTATAACCGATGATTGGAAAAATTATAGCCGATATTTTAAAAATGATATAGAGTAATTTTTTTGTTATATTCTGTCATTTTACTTTCATTGCATGTGAAGTTATAAGTCTGTGACCTGTTTTCCGGTAAGATGAAGGCAGCATATAATGGAAGCTATCTGCTGAAACTCATTCGTGGTCAAACAAAAAAATGGATTATGCAAGCCAACGGGTCTACAATCCGTATATTGCATAATCCATTTTGAGTATTTTCTTTTACTGTCTTTACAGTGCGGCCTTAATAGCATCTACCATTTCCTGATATTCCGCATCGGTCAGGTATACTTTTCCCGGATTCATCTGGAATACGCCACCGTAATCCGGTCCGTCAACATATTTGGGAGCGAGGTGGAAATGCAGGTGTGAAAGCTTGTCACTGTATGCTCCATAATTGATTTTCTCAGGATTGAATACTTTATGCATGGCACGGGTTACGCGGGCAACATCAGCCATGAAAGCGTTGCGCTCTTCATCACTTAATTCGCATAAGTCGTCAACGTGACCGTTATATGCCACCAGGCAGCGTCCGTGATATGTCTGCTCTTTAAAAAGAAATACTCGTGATACGCTTAATGGTGCAATTTCAATCATCAAATTGTGTAATGTTTCATTGTTCTGACAATACAAACATTCTTCAGGATTACTTCTCATAGTATTTTTGTTTTTATGTTAATAAATATTGTTATAGTTCTGTGATTTGTATTTTGGGTATTAATATTCCAGTAACTTTTTTACATCATCTTCTTCGCCGACAACCCATACTACTTCTCCTTCTTTCATAGGCTCGTCTATATCAGGACTGATGAGTGTTCCGTCTTCACGTTCCAAACCGACAACAAGACAGTTGTAAATATTGCGAATACCACTGTTTCGTATGGTTTTGCCCAGAAATTTGGAATTCTTGTCTATGATAAACTGTTTTAGACTCATTTCTGGTTCTTCCCATGCGTCTTTGGTAGACTGCTGTGCAGATATTTTTTCAATTTCCTTGCTCAGTTTTTCCAATTGCTCATCCGTACCGATAATCTGAAGCTTATCGTTCGGGAATATCTGTTCGTCTGCTCCGGGAATATTGATTCGTTTCTTGCCGCGCAGAATGGATGCAACATGTACGCCGTATATGTGTCCCAGATTTAGTTCCCGAAGAGTCTTTCCTGCCCAGATGAAGTCTTCTGGAATTTCAAGGTCGGATAAGTGCATGTCATGTGACAACAGATGACTGGCATATTCCGGCTGTTTTTCTCCAATGTATTCTTCATATTGATCTCTGACTCTCAGATTCTGAATAAACGTACGTTCTATGATAATAGACTGTTTTTTCAGTCTGCGGGAGTAAATCATCAGTAATACCAGGATAATGGCGGCTCCGGCAGCAATAGCGGCAGATGCAGGATAATAGGCTGAAATAACATACATAACGATGAATACAGCCACAACAATACGCAATAGAATGATAGACAGCAGCGGGGCGCGGTTAAATCGGTTGTCACGCCATAATGCCTGAAATTCTACGGAATGGTTCTTTTTAACCATGATGGCCCGTAAGAACGGTGATATGGCCAGAATGGTAATGAGCATTCCCAGCATATGTCCCCAGGTGTCTGGCAGTATTGTCATTAGGAGCGGAGTAATGAAATTGGTACATATGAATATTGTAGCAATGATTACAATAATATATATCAGCATCATCCGTAAAACCGCCTTGAGGAATCTTCGCCAGTTGGTTTCCTGATTGACTGTGGTATGTGAACGTACAGAATAATGGTCTATCAGATTAAGCCACTTCTTGGGTATGCGGCTGTTTATCCAGTTATATGTCGGAACAGATAAACGTATCATGTACGGAGTGGTAAAGGTTGTGATTACCGATACTGCTACTACGATAGGATAAAGGAAATCACTCGTTACTTTTAGGCTGACACCAAGTGAAGCAATGATGAATGCAAATTCACCGATTTGGGTCAAGCTGAATCCACTTTGCATGGCCACTTTCAATGGCTGTCCGGCCAGTACGAAACTTCCGGAGCCCAAGATAGACTGTCCTAATATAATGGTCAGTATGATTACAATGATAGGCCATTTGTATTCTACTATCATTGCCGGGTCTACCATCATGCCTACCGATACGAAAAATATGGCTCCAAACAAATCTTTAACAGGGGCAACCAGTTTCTCAATTGATTCGGCCTCTATCGTTTCTGCCAGGATAGATCCCATGATGAATGCGCCGAAAGCTGCAGAGAAACCGGCTTCGGCTGCTAAGACAACCATCAGGAAGCACATGCCTATGGATACAACCAATAATGTTTCTGAGGACATCAGCCGGCGTACCTTCTTTAGGAATGTAGGAATGATATATATACCGACAACAAACCATAATATCAGGAAAAATACCAGTTTTACAACGCTTTGAACCATTTCTACTCCTTCAAAATTCTGGCTGACAGCCAGTGTGGAAAGCATAACCATCAATACAATGGCAAGGATATCTTCCAGAATAAGTACACTTAGAACCAGTCCGGCAAAGCGTTGTTGCCTTAGTCCCATGTCGTCAAAAGCTTTGTAGATAATTGTGGTGGATGACATGGCGAGCATTCCGCCCAGATAGATACAGTCCATGCGTTGCCATCCGAACGACATTCCAACTAAAACTCCCAATACAATCATTGATAAAATAATGGAGCATGCCGCGATAATGGCGGTTCCGCCAACTTTCATCAATTTCTTGAAACTGAATTCCAGTCCTAATGCAAATAATAAAAAGATAACTCCGATATCAGCCCATAATTTGATATCGCTTGTATCCTGAACGGAAGGGGTATATGGCATGTGCGGGCTTGCAATGAAGCCCGCAACAATATAGCCTAAAACCAATGGTTGTTTTAAACGTTTAAATATAAGGGTTGTAATCCCGGCACATGTTAGTATTAATGCCAAATCTGCTATTAAAGGAGATAATTCTGACATTTCTGTTACTTTATATTCAATGTTTAGCTACTAATTCAGCTATTTTTACGACAACATTCATTGCCTTTTCAATAGATTGTACCGGTGCGAACTCATAACGTCCGTGGAAATTCAGACCACCGGCAAAAATATTCGGACAAGGTAGTCCTTTGAATGAAAGTTGTGCACCGTCTGTTCCTCCTCGAATAGCTTTCACCTTCGGAGTTACGCCGGCTTCTTCCATAGCTTTGAAGGCAATATCTATGATATGCATTACCGGTTCAATTTTTTCACGCATATTATAATATTGATCATTCAATTCTACAGTAATGGTACCTTCGCCATATTCCGCATTCAGGTATTCGGCTATGCGTAACATCTTGTTTTTACGCTCTTCGAATTTTGTGCGGTCATGGTCACGGATGATATATGATACTGTAGTCTGTTCAACTTCTCCTTTTATGCCGACAAGATGGAAGAATCCTTCATAATCCTGAGTATGTCCGGGAGTCTCGTTTGCAGGCAACAAGCTGATAAACTGGTTTGCTACAAGCATAGAGTTTATCATTTTATTTTTTGCGTATCCGGGATGTACGTTACGTCCCTTAACCGTTACTTTGGCTGAAGCTGCATTGAAGTTTTCAAATTCCAGTTCTCCTACTTCTCCGCCGTCCATTGTGTATGCAAAGTCGCATCCAAACTTTTCTACGTCAAATTTATGTGCACCCAGGCCGATTTCTTCATCAGGATTGAATCCTACACGAATCTTTCCATGTTTGATTTCCGGATGTTCTTTCAGATAAACAATAGCTGATACGATTTCTGCAATTCCGGCTTTATCGTCTGCTCCCAATAAAGTCTTTCCATCGGTAACAATAATGTCTTCACCTTTATGATCGAGCAGTTCAGGGAACTGTTTTGGGGAAAGAACAATGTTTTCTTCTGCACAAAGCACGATATCTCCGCCATCGTAGTTATTAACAATTCTTGGATTTACATTTTCTCCAGACATGTCCGGACTTGTATCCATGTGTGCAATGAATCCTACAACAGGAAGAGGTTTGTCTGTATTGGCTGGCAGTGTAGCAAACAGATAACCGTTCTCGTCCAAAGAAATCTCTTCAAGGCCAATGGTCTCAAGCTCTTTTTTCAGATACTCAGCAAATACCATTTGTTTGGCCGTGCTGGGAGTTGTCTGTGATTCTTCGCTCGATTGAGTATCGAAGCTCACATATTTCAAAAATCGTTCTATCAGTGTCATAATGGTATATTAATTTAAAATTACACAATGATGATTCTTTTAAAAATGACTGCTACCGTCGAAGCAATGTGTACAAACCTTGCATTTGGGTAATCCGATTGCCTCGATCAATGTTTCAAGTGTATTGAATTTTAAGGAAGTTAATCCGAAACGTTCAGCAATGGTTTTCACAAGACGCTGGTATTCCGGAGAATCGGTCGTAGCATATTTTTCAAGATTCTTGTTGGGGTCTCCTTCAAACTCATTGATGAGGCGGCGTGTTATCAGTTCCAAATCTCCCTTTGATGAGGTGAAATTGATAAACGGACAGCTGTATATCAATGGTGGACATGCAATACGCATATGTACTTCTTTTGCACCGTAATCAAACAGAATCTTGACATTATCTCTCAGTTGGGTTCCGCGAACTATAGAGTCGTCACAGAATAATATTCGTTTACCTTGCAACATGGCGCGGTTTGGTATTAATTTCATTTTTGCTACCAATGAGCGCATTTCCTGATTGCTCGGAGTGAAGCTTCGTGGCCATGTCGGGGTGTATTTGGCGATGGCACGATGGTAAGGAACACCTTTACCTTCGGCATATCCTAATGCCATTCCTACTCCGGAGTCAGGGATACCACATGCGCAGTCAACAATGGAATCATCTTTTTGTCCCATTTTGTATCCGCTGGCAAAACGAACTTCTTCTACATTCTTGTTTTCATAACATGAAGCCGGGAATCCGTAATAAACCCATAAGAATGAGCAAATCTGCATATCCTCATTAGGCTTGCGCATTTGTTCTATTTCATTAGCACGCACGCGTAATATTTCTCCCGGTCCTACATAACGTTCTATTTCATAATCCAGATTCGGAAGACTGCTTGATTCACTGGTAATGGCATATGCTCCTTCTTTCTTACCGATAATAATAGGAGTGCGTCCCCATTTGTCTCTTGCTGCAATAATACCGTCATCGGTCAGTAATAACATGGAACATGAACCTTTGATGGAACGGTATACATTTTCAATACCGTCAACAAAATCTTTACCTTGAATAATAAGCAAGGATATCAGTTCTGTAGGATTGGTTTTTCCGGAGCTTAATTCTGCAAAGTGCATGTTGTGAGAAAGTAACTCTTTCTCAAGTTCTTCAATATTGTTTATTTTTGCAACGGTCACAATAGCAAATTTTCCCAAGTGAGAATTGATTACCAAAGGCTGAGAATCCGTATCGCTAATAATTCCTATCCCGGCATTTCCGCTAAATCTTGGTAATTCGTCTTCAAATTTGCTTCGGAAATATGAGCTTTCCAGATTGTGAATTGAACGGATGAATCCTTTCTCACAATCGTATGTAGCCATACCACCTCTCTTTGTTCCCAAATGCGAATTATAATCAGTACCGTAATATAAATCGGTAACACAACTCTTCATAGAAACTGTTCCAAAAAAACCTCCCATATAAGTTACGTAAGTTTTAGGTTATAATAATCAGTAATTTTTCAAAGTTCAAAATTACTGATTTCTTTTTGAAAGATTTCTATGACAAAAGGATATTTTCAGAAAAAACAATAAGAAAAATAGTATTTATACATTCTGTTCTCTTTCTGAAGAGTGGTTTATGCCGCTCGATGACTGTGTTGAAATAGCCTGTAATACAGTATCTATTATAGAGATATCCCCCGTATGATTCTGCTTAAACAGAATATACAGGGGATATTTTCAGTAAAATGTATAGGTTGATGCTTATCGTTCCGTTATTGTCAGAAACGGTAATTCAATCCTATACCGAAAACTTTATTTGTACGCGTAAATGAATCGCTTCCGGATATTTTGGGCAAGCTGGATGCTATGGCTTCAGGTACACCTATATTCTGGAGCTTTTGACTCATATCGTTATAATTCTCCTGAGTTCGTTTATAAGTATCATAATTTGTCCAGAAATACGCAATATTAAGTTGCATGTCTTTGCAGAGGTTTATTCCGGCTCCAAAACCGAAAGAATATGAACTTACATTAAAGCTGATATCGCTCAGAAATTCATCTGTTACACCATAATCCGTACGTTGCATTCCTCCACTTACTGAAACTCTTTTGCAGATATCCCATTCAATGCCAGCCAGATATTCATTGGTTCCATGATTTAGATGATCCTGTTTGTTGTCGGCCATGCTGGCGTGAGTATCAAAGAAATGATGATATCCTACAGATGCACGTAAAGTGGGAAGAATTTCATAAGAAGCTCCGATGGTAAGCAGACTGGGAATATCGTGAGGAGTATTTATTCCATGGTCATAATCTTTGAAACCGGTTGTATTGATTACAGTCTTGTTTTCTACATTCAGATTCGTATTAAACTCATATTTCAACCCGAAGTTCCATTTCCCGTATTTGAAATCCAGACCGATTATAGGAGTAATTCCCCATCCGTCTTGTGAACAGTCTAGTTCTTTGTCAGTTGTTGCCGTAGCCATAAGTGATGCCAGTGCTTTTTGGGTAGGGTCAGTTGCTTGTCCGGCCATAGCCTTGAAAAAATCGGAAGCTGGCACCATTGTTCCTGTCATCGGATTGTTTACTTGTATATTTTTCAAATAGCCGAAATAATGATTGTCAACATAGTTGATTCGTCCGCCGACAAAAGCAGACAAGTGTTCGTTTATTTTGTACGTAGCTCCCAACTGCAGTCCGTAGATATATTGTTTTCCTTCCATGTAGCTGTCTACGGAATATTGGTTGATTCCGAAGTCTTTACCGAAAACCGGAACCATTGAAACAATCGATTCAAAGGAAGCAAGTCCGTTATTGAACGTAGCTTTTCCGCCACCGCCTGTTATGGCAAAGCTTCCTGAAAAAGTCCAATTCCCTTTTTTATAAGCAGCCTGCAGTGATGGAATGACGGGCGCAGAAGCTTCTCCTTTATAATAACGGCTACCGTCGTTCTGTGTATATCCGTCAGCATTGGCAAGGAAGGGGGCATACGTAGAACATATTTTGCGTGTTTGAAAAGCACTTTGGATATTTAACGATAAATGAAATCCTTCTTTCAGAAAAGCCAGACCAGCCGGATTGGAATAGACTGCGTCAATTGCCCATGAAGCATCGCGTGCAGGATTACGTAAAAATAAGATGTTTTGGTTGGTATTTGTCAGGAGCCCACCTGCAAAAGTTGAACTTGAAACAATTAATGCAATAGCACTTGATAATAATTTTTTGCTCATTTAATACGTGTTTATAGTTAGAGCGCGCAAAGATAGTGTAAAAAATGTAATAAAACCTTCTTTTGTGCAAATAAAAATAAAGGATAATATAGTTTTATATGAAACTATTTATCGGGTAAATGTTTGTCTTGTCTGCTCACAATGCCGGTAGAGAGTCCTTTACATAATATAAATAAGGATATTGAAAACGCATTTTTTGCAGATAAGCCAGCTTAATACTTCTATTATAGAAGATTTTTTGTACTTTTGCAACCTTGAAAATGCTGTATTAAAATAAAATAACGGGATACAGGCATAATTTTATTACATGTAAATAATCAAATAAAGAAAAAGATATGTTCGATAATTTAAGTGAGAGACTTGAACGGTCGTTTAAAATCCTGAAAGGTGAAGGCAAAATTACCGAGATTAATGTTGCCGAAACATTGAAAGATGTACGCAAGGCATTGCTTGATGCCGATGTTAACTATAAAGTAGCCAAAAGTTTTACAGATACTGTAAAGGAGAAAGCTTTGGGACAGAACGTTCTGACTGCTGTTAAACCGAGTCAGTTGCTTGTGAAGATTGTTCATGATGAGCTTACAACTTTGATGGGAGGTGATACTGCGGAAATTGAACTGAAAGGACATCCGGCAGTTATTTTAATGTCAGGTCTTCAAGGTTCCGGTAAGACTACCTTCTCTGGCAAGCTGGCTTTGATGCTGAAAAACAAGAAGAACAAAAAGCCTCTGTTGGTTGCTTGTGACGTATATCGTCCTGCTGCTATTGAACAGTTGAAGGTATTGGGTGAGCAGATACAGGTATCGGTTTATAGCGAACTTGACAGTAAGAATCCGGTTGAGATTGCACAGCATGCCATTCAGGAAGCCAAGGCTAAAGGCTATGATGTTGTGATAGTCGATACTGCAGGTCGTTTGGCTATCGATGAGCAGATGATGAATGAAATAGAGGCAATCAAGAAAGCCATCGAGCCTGATGAAACCTTGTTCGTTGTTGACTCAATGACCGGACAGGATGCGGTAAATACAGCACGAGAATTTAATGAACGTTTGGATTTTGACGGAGTTGTGCTTACTAAGCTTGACGGTGATACTCGTGGTGGTGCAGCTCTTTCTATTCGTACCGTTGTAAACAAACCTATTAAGTTTGTAGGTACTGGCGAAAAACTTGAGGCAATAGATTTGTTCCATCCTTCACGTATGGCCGACCGTATATTGGGTATGGGTGATATCGTTTCGTTGGTTGAACGTGCCCAGGAGCAATACGATGAGGCTGAGGCTAAACGTCTTCAGAAAAAGATAGAAAAGAATCAGTTCGATTTCAATGATTTTCTTGCCCAGATACAGCAAATCAAGAAGATGGGTAACCTTAAGGACCTGGCATCTATGATTCCGGGTGTAGGAAAAGCCATTAAGGATATAGAAATTGATGACAATGCGTTCAAGAGTATTGAGGCAATTATTTATTCAATGACTCCGAAAGAACGTACACATCCTGAAATATTGAACAATTCACGTCGTCAGCGTATAGCGAAAGGTAGTGGTACCAGTCTGCAGGAGGTAAACAGATTGCTGAAACAGTTTGACCAGACTCGTAAGATGATGAAGATGGTAACTGGTAGCAAAATGGGTAAAATGATGGCTAAGATGCCAAAGATGCCGGGAATGCCTAAGATGAAGAAATGATATAATTTTTGTGGACAATGATAAAAAAGGAGAAAGTTTTTTGAACTTTCTCCTTTTTAAGTTATGCCGCATGGCAGATTTGTGTTACATTTGTAAGCAATCATATAATATAAATCAGGTAAACTATGCAACTAATAGACGGAAAAGCTATTTCAGAACAGGTGAAACAGGAAATTGCAGCCGAAGTAGCCGAGATTGTAGCTAAAGGTGGCAAACGTCCTCATCTTGCCGCAATACTGGTAGGACATGATGGCGGTAGTGAAACTTATGTAGCTGCTAAGGTAAAGGCATGTGAGGTTTGCGGTTTCACATCAACTTTGATTCGTTATGAAGAGGATGTAACAGAAGAAGAATTATTAAACAAGGTAAAAGAGTTGAATGCCGATAACGATGTTGACGGATTTATAGTTCAATTACCTTTGCCTAAACATATTTCAGAACAGAAAGTTATAGAAACGATTGATTATCGTAAGGATGTTGACGGTTTCCATCCTATAAATGTAGGACGTCTTTCTATTGGATTGCCATGTTATGTATCGGCAACCCCTAATGGAATACTGGAGCTCCTGAAACGTTACAATATAGAAACTTCAGGTAAGAAATGTGTTGTTTTGGGCCGTAGTAATATTGTTGGCAAGCCGATGGCTACTCTGATGATGCAAAAAGCATATCCTGGTGATGCTACTGTTACCGTATGTCATAGCCGGTCAAAAGATCTGGTAAAGGAATGTCGTGAAGCAGATATCATTATTGCTGCAATGGGACAGCCTAATTTTGTAACGGCAGATATGGTAAAAGAAGGAGCGGTGATAATTGATGTAGGTACAACCCGAGTGCCGGATGCAACCCGTAAATCAGGATTCAAGTTGACCGGCGACGTAAAATTTGACGAGGTTGCTCCTAAATGTTCTTTCATTACTCCTGTTCCGGGAGGTGTAGGACCGATGACTATTGTATCTTTAATGAAGAATACATTGTTGGCCGGAAAGAAAGCAGTCTATAAAGATTAAGTGGATATATTATAATAATGACGGATTATACAATACTGCAGAACAAAGGTGCGGGGTATCTGTATAATCCGTTTTTTATGTGTTGTCAGTCTTGTCCGGTATTGAATGGGAGAGAAGTTTATCAGCTTTCTCCTGCTTCATACCCAATACAGGGAGTAACCGACTCAGGACGTTTCAGGATGAATTTTTCCCTGGAATCGGGCAGAAAACTCCTCGGAAAGTACAATAAAGGCATAAAAGAATACTTTTTTGAAAAAAATATCGCAAACTATTTGCAGGTATCAAAAAAATGCCTACCTTTGCATCGCTTTTGAGAACAAGAGGTTCTTAAAAAACAAATAACATGGTGGCTGTAGTTCAGTTGGTTAGAGCGTCAGATTGTGGTTCTGAATGTCGTGGGTTCGAGTCCCATCTGCCACCCACACGAAAAACTCCTACAAGAATTCTTGTAGGAGTTTTTTTATTTTCTATAATCTCGTAATACCAAGATAAATATTTTGATAATGGAGCAATATATATATATCATAGAAAAAGCGCTTGATTTGGCATCATGGCAAGTGCGGAATACATTAAAATTGCTCGAAGGAGGAGCAACCATTCCTTTTATAAGCCGATACCGTAAGGAAGCTACCGGTGGTCTTGATGAAGTGAAAATAGCCGATATCAGTAACTGGCTTGATAAACTGAAGGACATTTCAAAAAGAAAAGATACTATCCTTTCCACCATTGAGGAGCAGGGTAAGTTGACTGAGGAGCTGAAACAGCGTATTGAAAACTGTTGGGATTCTACCGAACTTGAGGATATCTATCTTCCATATAAACCCAAGAGAAAGACACGTGCCGAGGCCGCGCGTCAGAAAGGACTTGAACCTTTAGCCGTAATGCTTATGATGCAGCGTGAGATGCATCTGGAACAGAAACTGGCAGCCTTTGTAAAAGGGGAAGTGAATTCAGAAGATGAAGCACTGAAAGGTGCCCGTGACATTATAGCCGAGCAGGTAAATGAAGACGAGCAGGCGCGTAATATCGTGCGTATGCAGTTTGCTCGCAACGCCGTTATTACATCCAGACTTGTCAAGGGAAAAGACGAGGAGGCTGTAAAATACCGCGATTATTTTGATTTTTCAGAGCCTTTAAAACGATGCTCGTCACATCGGTTGCTTGCCATTCGTCGAGGAGAGTCAGAAGGCTTTCTGAAAGTTTCCATAGCGCCGGCCGATGATGAGGAGGCAACCATGCGTCTTGAGCGCCGGTTTGTACATGCTCGCAACGAATGTGCCCGTCAGGTATCAATGGCGATAGAAGATGCTTACAAGCGTCTGCTGAAACCTTCCATTGAGACGGAATTTGCATCATCGAGCAAGCAGAAAGCCGATGAAGAAGCCATTCGTGTCTTTGCGGCCAATCTGCGTCAGCTGCTTATGGCTCCTCCGTTGGGGCAGAAGCGTGTATTGGGTATTGACCCCGGATACCGTACCGGATGTAAGGTCGTGTGTCTTGATGCACAAGGAAATCTTTTGCATAATGAGACTATTTATCCGCATCCGCCGAAGAACGAGCGTGCACAGGCTGCACGTAAAATTACTACACTGGTTGAACAATACTCCATTGACGCCATCGCCATCGGAAATGGTACGGCAAGTCGTGAAACCGAAGATTTTATAACCAATCTGCAATATGCCCGTAAGGTACAGGCTTTTGTTGTGAGTGAAGACGGAGCTTCCATCTATTCAGCTTCAAAGATAGCCCGTGAAGAATTTCCGGATTATGATGTGACGGTACGTGGGGCCGTATCTATTGGCCGCCGTCTGATGGACCCGCTGGCCGAACTGGTGAAGATTGACCCCAAATCGATAGGAGTAGGGCAGTATCAGCACGATGTAGACCAGACGGCATTGAAGAAATCACTTGACCAGACGGTAGAGAATTGCGTAAACCTTGTGGGAGTAAATCTGAATACTGCCAGCAAGCATCTGCTTACATATGTATCCGGACTGGGACCTCAACTGGCACAGAATATTGTAGACTATCGTTCGGAAAACGGCCCGTTCCATTCCCGTCGCGAATTGCTGAAGGTGCCGCGTATGGGAGCCAAGGCCTATGAGCAGTGTGCCGGATTCCTGCGTATTCCTCATGCCGATAATCCGTTGGACAATACGGCCGTTCATCCGGAAAGCTATCCGGTAGTACAGCGTATGGCTTCCGATCTTGATTGCTCGGTCAGCGAACTGATAGCTTCGAAAGACCTGCGTGCCAGGATTGACCTTCAGAAATATGTTACGGATACGGTAGGAATTCCTACTCTGACCGATATCATGCAGGAGCTTGACAAGCCGGGGCGTGACCTGCGTCAGACCGTACAGGTGTTCTCATTCGACCCGAATGTAAGAACACTGGCCGATTTGCATGAAGGCATGGAGCTTCCTGGAATCATTACCAATATAACCAATTTCGGTTGCTTTGTCAATGTAGGTATCAAGGAGAACGGACTGGTGCATCTCTCACAGTTGGCCGACCGTTATATAACCGACCCTAACGAAATCGTGCACATCCATCAGCATGTTCGTGTGAAGGTACTGGCCATAGATGAGGCCCGTAAACGTCTGTCACTTACGATGATTGGCGTAGAACAGAAAGGATAGGAAGAATGCTTCAGATAATGCTGTAATGCTTGTCTGCATAAAATAATTGCCGCAGAGTTTGCTTTTCAATGAAAAAATAAGTGTAACTTTGCGGCCGCAAAAATGATTTATTAATCCGAGTGCTTGAACACCTCGTAAAAAACAAGGAATATGAAAAATCAAACCGTTTCGGTATCCTTCATGCTATTGGGGATACTATTCTGTGTCTGCCTTATTGCAGCCAATCTTCTCGAAGCCAAAGTGGTACAGGTAGGTGCCATTTCCATTACCGCAGGTTTCATCGTGTTTCCGGTTTCATACATTCTGAACGACTGTATAGCCGAAGTGTGGGGTTTCCGCAAGGCGCGTCTTATTATCTGGGCCGGTTTTGCCATGAACTTCTTTGTCATTCTGCTTGCTCAGGCTGCTGTGGCTTTGCCTGCTGCACCTTTCTGGAATGGCGATGAGCATTTTAACTTTGTATTCGGACTTGCACCGCGTATAGCTTTTGCCAGTCTGACGGCTTTCCTGGTCGGTTCATTTATAAACGCTTATGTGATGAGCCGTATGAAACTGGCATCAAACGGAAAGAACTTTTCGGCCCGTGCCATTGTGTCGACGTTGTTTGGCGAGAGTGCCGACTCGTTGATATTCTTTCCCATCGCTTTTGGCGGTCTGATTCCGTTTAATGAACTCATCAAGATGATGATTGTGCAGGCTGTAGCCAAGACTCTTTATGAGATTGTGGTATTGCCGGTTACCATCCGCGTGGTTCGTTATGTGAAGAAGGTCGACGGGAGTGATGTTTATGACACCAATGTGTCATACAATATTCTTAAGGTAAAGGAAATCTGATAGACTTATGAAGAAAGAAACTGCATTAGTGGTATTTAGTGGAGGACAAGACTCTACTACCTGCCTGTTTTGGGCGAAAAAGAATTTTAGTAAAGTGTATGCGCTCAGTTTCATTTACGGACAAAAACACGTGAAGGAGGTGGAACTGGCACGTGCCATTGCACAAAAAGCCGGTGTGGATTTTGATGTGATGGATGTATCGTTTATCGGCTCGCTGGGAAAAAATTCACTGACTGACACTTCTATTGAGATGGATCAGGTAAAACCGGCCGACAGTGTGCCGAATACTTTTGTTCCGGGACGCAACCTGTTTTTTCTGAGCATAGCCGCAGTATATGCCCGTGAGAGAGGTATCAGGCATCTGGTTACCGGTGTTTCGCAGACAGACTTCAGCGGATATCCCGACTGTAGGGACAATTTTATCAAATCGCTGAATGTCACTCTTAATCTGGCCATGGAAGAGCAGTTTGTCATACATACTCCGCTGATGTGGATAGACAAGGCCGATACATGGGCACTGGCCGATGAACTGGGAGTCTTCGACATTATCCGAAATGAGACGCTGACCTGCTATAACGGCATACCCGGTGACGGATGCGGACATTGTCCGGCATGCAAGCTTCGCCGTGAAGGACTTGAGAAATATCTGGCCCGAAAAAACAATCTTAATTCAGCTGAGTGATTATGGAAAGAAAAGACGAATTGACCCTTTTGGGAAACAAGAATACTACTTACCGTACCGATTATGCGCCCGAGGTGCTTGAAGCCTTTGTCAACAAGCATCCCGAGAATGATTACTGGGTGCGTTTCAACTGTCCGGAGTTTACCAGTCTGTGTCCTATTACCGGACAACCCGATTTTGCCGAGATACGCATCAGCTACCTGCCCGATGTGAAGATGGTAGAGAGCAAAAGTCTGAAACTTTATCTTTTCAGTTTCAGAAATCATGGCGACTTTCATGAAGACTGCGTCAATACCATCATGAAAGACCTGATAAAGCTGATGGACCCGAAATATATCGAGGTGACCGGTATCTTTACTCCACGTGGAGGAATATCCATCTATCCGTATGCCAACTATGGCCGTCCCGGCACGAAATATGAAGAGTTGGCACGTTACCGGATGATGAATCACGATTTATAAATTGTTCTTATAAACGCATATTTGGAGGATAAGGCATTTGCAAGGGATTCTGCTAATTTTTCAGAATATATACCTTGTGGGTGCCTCTTCCTTTTGTATCTATTCCCGTTTCGGGCATTTCCCGCCATTTACGCAGTTCGTTGGCGGCCGTATTACGCAGCAGTCCGGTAATACGACAATAATCACCTATATTCATAACTCCGTTTTCTTTCAGATATTCCTGAGCACGTTTCAGTCGTTCTTCGGGTAGAAGTTTTTGCGACGATTGTCTGAATTTTGTTTTTGAGCGTTTCAGTTTGCAGTTCACAGCTGTCTGGCGGATAAATTCCTTGTCGGCTTTGAAATTGATATTGTTCAGATAGATGCTTGTGGCATTTCGTTTTCTTGCATCATCTTCCTCATCGTTTTCATTGACTGCTTTTCTAAGAGCCAGCGAGGGAGTGAATACGCCCAGCCCGTCTATTTTTACGGAATAGCCCATTGCCATCCGATAAGCCACTTCGCGGGCCATCATTTCAATTATTCCGCTTATTTCGCCGGTGGTGAATGTACTGTTTTTGCTGATATTCTCAACAATTTCTTTCGTTTCAGTCTGTCCCCACAAAATCATGCGTGGATAGACTACTCGTTTTCCCTCTTCATTGGGCAGGTTTGATTCCTGCATTTCATAGTCTGCCATAATTCATTAGTATTTGATTAAAAGTTTATCCTTAGCCTAAGGATACATATCCTTAAGCTGGGGATATATATCCTTAACTTGAGGATACATATCCTTAACGTAAAGATAAACTTTTTTTCATGTGTTTTCAAGTTTTTCTATATGGAATAGTTTCATAATAGGCCTTGGTTATTTATTTTCTGTTCGCTATTGGATTTTTATTTTCAGGTTTGCTGGCGGATAAAAGAATAAGGCGGGAATAAAAAACTGCCGGAAAGAGACATGGATTGGCGTCATGTTTCTTTCCGGTAGAGATTGGTTGTTATGAGATTTACAGACTGGGCTTTACCGCTTGCAGTGTTCCGTCTTCATTGAAATAGAGTCGGTCAATGCATATTTCGCGGTAATATCCGGCATTCCATCCTTTTTTAATGGCATCCGGACGGCTGAATCGGTGGTATACGATATACCATTCATCTGTTCCTGGTTTTTGGATTACGGAATGATGTCCGGTACCCCATATGCTCTGACGTCCGTCTTTGGCAAGCAAAACTTTCTTTTCTACCTGTCCGGTGAGTGAGGTCGGCGAGTCGCTTATGGCATAACGTACCTGATAATTCGGACTTCGGGTGTCGTTTTCAGACCACGTGAAATAATATTTGCCGTTGCGGTAGAATACATAGGTAGCTTCGTTGTAATGGTAGCGTCCTTTTTGATTCCTGTTGATAAGCAGGCGGGTTGACCCCTCCTTGATGGAAATCATGTCGTCGTTCAGCTCCGATACGGCAAGGAAGCCGTTTCCCCAATACAGATAATAGTTGCCGCTTTGCGGGTCGCAGAATACATCCGGGTCAATCACTGCACCGCCTTTTACACCCTCCGGACATTGGAAAATCAACGGACGTCCCAATGCATCTTTAAACGGCCCTTCCGGATTGTCAGCTACTGCTACACCAATTTTTTCGTCGGCTACAAAATAGTAAAAGTATTTATAGGTCGTTTTTCCACTTTTCCCTGTATATTTTCTTTCTATAATGCATGGAGCCCATGCCTTTTGGCTGGCCCATGAACAGTCTTTCTGGAGGTCAAACATTACTCCGTTGCAAGTCCATGTCTTCATGTCTTCTGAAGAGTAAACCTTGAAATCGTGGTTTTTCCATCCGACGATTCCGTCGGTAGTAGGGTAGAGGTAGTATTTTCCCGTCTTCTCGGCATAGAGAATTTCCGGGTCGGCAAAGTAGCCCGGTATTACAGGATTATTCTTGTTGGGTGCCAGGTATTTGCTTTCTTCCTTGTTGCTCCATTGTTCAAGAGCTTCGTATTCTTCACGGGTGAGTGTCATGAACGAACCGTGTTGCGGAGCTTCCACACCTTCGATGTCACGGGGTGAGTTGAAATTACTCAGGTATTTATCGGCTTTGCAGATTCGGTAGCGTATGGGGCGTGAAGAATATTCCACATATCCGATGCGCCACGTAGAGTCGCCTTGCAGTTGGAAAGCAGAAACTCCTTCACATTTCTTTTTCCCTTCAAAATTGATATAGTCATCGTCCGATGGCAGACTCCACGGTCCTTCTAGTGTTGGTGCGGTTGATGTGAAAAGTCCGGGTTTCCCACCTTCCTTTTTAATCATCATGTGATAAAGTCCGTCAGATGGAAGATAATTGATATCGGCGTCGATGGTTGCATATCCCCAGTCAAAGAGCAGGCGCGGTTTGGTTAAGGTTGTAAAAGACTCATCGGCATATGAGTAATACATCCGGTCATATTTCTCTTCGACGCTGTTCAACATGGAGTAGTAAATGAAGTATCCTCCCCGTTTTCCGTCGGGCCACTGGTAATTGGGATTCCAGAAAATTTGCGGAGCCCACACTCGGTTGACGGTCGAGAAATCCTTGTATACATCGGGTGCGTCTTTATCCGAGAATATTTCCGCTCCCTTGCGGAAGTCGAATGTAACCGATTTCCAGTTTATCAGGTCATCGCTGGTGAGCAAATCAATTCCATAATTGTTCCAGGTGTGTGATTTGTGGTTTGCCATGTCGGTTGTGACCATAAGGTATCCGCTTCCGTCATGTTTGCGGCAAATATATGCATCGCGTGTTCCGCCTTCTATGCGTGCATGTTCTTCTGGGTTGAATACGGCATTTCCTCCCAGGAGGTCATGAAAATGAATGCCGTCACGGCTTAAGGCGTATGCCGTCCATTCGCCCCGTCCGCTCATGTGGCAATAGAGATATCCGTAATCTCCCTTTTGCAGATTCTGTCCGGATGCCATGAACGGAGCCAGCAGCAATCCGAATATAAGAGCTGTCTTTTTCATTTGTATGATGTTTGGTTTAGTAAAAACTCTACAAATTTATATATAACTGTCGGATTTCTGATAGACAGGGGATAAAATAAAAATCCCCGCAACTCAAACGAGTCACAGGGATTTATTATATTGAAAAAGTATCTTATTACTTGTTCAAAGCAGTAGCAACGTCAACAGCGCAAGCTACAGTACAACCTACCATCGGGTTGTTACCGATTCCTAAGAATCCCATCATTTCTACGTGAGCAGGAACTGATGAAGAACCAGCGAACTGAGCGTCTGAGTGCATACGGCCCATTGTATCGGTCATACCGTAAGAAGCCGGTCCGGCTGCCATGTTATCCGGGTGAAGAGTACGACCTGTACCACCACCAGAAGCTACTGAGAAGTATGGCTTGCCAGCGAGAACACGTTCTTTCTTATAAGTACCAGCAACCGGGTGTTGGAAACGGGTCGGGTTAGTAGAGTTACCTGTAATAGATACGTCTACGCCTTCTTTCCACATGATTGCTACACCTTCACGAACGTCATCGGCACCGTAACATTTAACTTTTGCACGAGGACCGTTAGAATAAGCGATTTCACGTACAACTTTCAATTCTCCGGTATAGTAGTCGAATTGAGTTTGAACATATGTAAATCCGTTGATACGAGAAATGATCTGGGCAGCGTCTTTACCAAGACCGTTCAGGATACAACGCAAAGGTTCTTTACGTACTTTGTCTGCTTTTGCTGCAATTTTGATTGCACCTTCAGCGGCAGCGAATGATTCGTGACCAGCCAGGAATGCAAAACATTTAGTTTCTTCGCGGAGCAACATAGCAGCAAGGTTTCCGTGTCCGAGACCTACTTTACGGTCGTCAGCAACAGAACCCGGAATACAGAATGACTGCAAACCGATACCGATTGCTTCTGCTGCTTCTGCTGCGTTTTTGCAACCTTTCTTAAGAGCAATAGCACAACCTACTACATAAGCCCATTTTGCATTTTCAAAGCAGATAGGCTGAGTTTCTTCACAAGTCTTATAAGGGTCAAGACCATATTGTTCGCAGATAGCGTTAGCTTCTTCGATGTCTTTGATACCGTTTTCGTTCAAAGCAGCAAGAATCTGTTTGATACGACGGTCCTGGCTTTCAAATTTTACTTCTCTAATCATATGTCTTTTCCTCCTTATATTATTCTTGACGTGGGTCAATGTGTTTAACTGCGCCTTGTTCTGCTGTGAAGCGTCCGTAAGTACCGGTTACTTTCTTCAATGCTTCGTTTGCATCGGTTCCCTTCTTGATCTCGTCCATGAATTTGCCCAGGTGAACAAACTCGTAACCGCAAATCTCGTCGTTTTCGTCCAATGCAATAGTTTTGATGTAACCTTCAGCCATTTCAAGGTAACGAGAACCTTTAGCCAAAGTTCCGTATAATGTACCTACCTGGCTACGAAGACCTTTACCTAAATCTTCAAGTCCGGCACCGATCATCAAACCGCCTTCAGAGAATGCAGATTGTGTACGTCCGTAAACGATTTGAAGGAATAATTCTCTCATTGCTGTATTGATTGCATCGCAAACCAAGTCAGTATTCAATGCTTCAAGAATAGTTTTTCCAGGAAGAATTTCTGAAGCCATAGCTGCAGAGTGAGTCATACCAGAACAACCGATAGTCTCAACCAAAGCTTCTTGGATAACACCGTTCTTAACATTAAGAGTCAGCTTACAAGCACCTTGTTGAGGAGCACACCAACCGATACCGTGTGTCAAACCAGAGATATCAACGATTTCTTTTGCTTTTACCCATTTTCCTTCTTCAGGAATTGGAGCAGGTCCGTGATTAGGACCTTTCTTCACAACACACATGTGTTCTACTTCGTGTGAATAAGTCATATTATTACGTTTTTTTGGTAAAATGAATTTTGTAACTCTTAATCGATAACGTTAGAGATGTTTTTTATATCTCGCTTCGTTTTGTTGGCAAAATTACGCTTTATATTCATGTTCTGCAATAATTAAGGCTGGTGTTTTCACTATTTTTATTATATTATCATTACTTCTCGAGCTTTCTGAGTGTTCTTTTTTCTTTTCCTTCATACTTCTATGTATGATAGATGAGTTTAATTCCTTGTTTGATAATGTTTAAATATTATTGATTTTTTTAGGATAAAAGAGTGAGTGTTGCATAGAACTATTAATTTTGCCGAATTAAAAGAATAGTACATAAGAATCTGTTAATAATTCGTATAGGACATGTTGAAGTTTTTGAAAAATTGGACCCTGCCGGTAGCTATGTTTGTGGGAGTATTGGTCTATTTTATGTTCGCTAAGTTGGCCTTTTTAAGTCCGTTGAAACCGATGGTGTTTGCATCTGTTGAGATTTTGACTCCAACCCTTATATTTGCCCAGTTATTGTTGACATTCTGCAAAATAGATCCGCATGATTTGAAACCTACATGGTGGCATCTTTGGCTGTTGGCTTTTCAGTTAGTGTCATGTTTTGTTATTGCCGTAATATTACTTTTAGGAAGCATGAGTGAGGTTTATAGAGAAGTTTTTGAAGGCGCTATGGTATGTTTGATTTGTCCTACCGCTACGGCTGCAGCTGTGATAACCGGTAAGTTGGGAGGTAATGCGGCCAGTCTTACAACATATACTTTGGCTTCTAATCTTTTGGCAGCAATAGTGGTTCCACTATTATTTCCATTGGTAGAACCTCATGCTAACCTGTCATTCTTTGCTGCTTTTTTAAGAATCTTGAGTAAGGTCTTTCCTTTATTGTTGTGTCCTTTCATAGTGGCAATGTTGTTGCGTTGGTTATTGCCTACAGTACATTATTGGTTGGCACATTTCAGTAATGCGGCTTTTTATATATGGGGAGTTGCGCTGGCTATAGTATGTGGACAGACGGTTCGTTCTATTATGAATAGTGATGCGTCGGCTTTTGTGCAATGTTTGGTTGCTGTGGGGGCTTTGATCACTTGTGTATTACAGTTCTTTTTAGGAAAACGGATAGGTGCACGTTATAATGAACGGATTAGTGGCGGACAGGCTTTGGGACAAAAAAACACGGTATTGGCTATATGGATGGCGTATACTTATCTGAATCCATTGTCTTCTGTGGCTCCTGGGGCTTATGTCTTATGGCAGAACATCATTAATTCATGGCAATTGTGGAGAATGAGGCGTAAAGAACAGGTTAACTGATATTTAATGCAATTATAAAAGTATATTGTGAAATAAGGAATATTAGAAAACGATTAAAATCTGTATAAACATACGTTATTTAAATTCTTTTTTATACCTTTGCGGACGAATTAAAAAGAGTAAGTAATGAATAGAATGTTTGTACATAGCGATAAGATGAAAAATATGCAACGGAAGAGTCTGTTGTATTCTGATCATATTGTTCATGTACATTGGTTCAGTGGATTTATCTAAGTCAGTATTTTGAATAGCATACACATGTCTTGTGTGTGGATTTATCCTTTATTAAGTTTTTTTTAGATTATACATGTCATAAACTTATGGCGTGAGGAAGTCTATGTATTTTATTAAGATAAATATGTTATGTTCAAGGTATTGATATTATTATTTATAGGTATTGGCGTTGGATATATGTTACGTCATATGCCCATGCTTCATAAAGTTGAAAAGACAACATCTCTGACTATATTTTTTATGTTGTTTGTATTTGGATTAACCATTGGTTCGAATGATGAATTGGTTTCCAGTTTGGGGCGTTTCGGTTATCAGGCTTTTGTTTTAGCTGTTGCTGGTATATGTGGAAGTTTGTTGGCGTCTTATTTGGCTTATCGTTTTATATTCAAGAAAGGAGGTCGAGATGAAAAGTAGTATTGTTGTTTTAGGATTATTTCTTTTGGGAATATTGCTGGGTATAAATCATTTTATTCCCAATGAGTGGCTGGGAGGAAACCTGACAATGGTTATTTTATATGTTTTAATATTCCAAGTAGGGATTGGTATAGGTTCAAATAAAGATTTGAAAGAAATGCTTAAGGGGTTAAAGCCTAAAATGCTTTTGTTACCGTTATCAACAATTCTAGGAACTTTGCTGTTTTCATTGTTGGCCAGTTTCTTGATCGTACAATGGAAGGTTACTGATTGTTTGGCGGTAGGTAGTGGCTTTGCTTATTATTCTCTTTCTTCGGTATTGATAACGGAATTGAAGCAGGCATCTGTAGGTGTTCAAGTTGCCACAGAATTAGGTACATTGGCTTTGTTGGCCAATATAGTTAGGGAGATGATATCATTATTGGGAGCACCGTTATTCTCAAAATTTTTTGGGAAATTGGCTCCTATATCGGTAGCCGGTATAAATTCAATGGATGTAATGTTGCCTATGATCAGTAGATATTCCGGAAAAAATATGATACCTGTAGCTATTATGCATGGCATTGTTTTAGAGATGTCGGTTCCATTCTTGGTTTCGTTGTTTTGTAATTGGTGATGATACATGAAGTATCTTAAGTATATAAAAAGGTAGCAGAGGTGAATTAGAACATCATGCTACCTTTTTTATTTTAAAATTCATCGATGGTTTCGTTTACAAAGTCAAGAAATGGCTTCATTATCTCAAATGCTGATGCTGTTTGTTCGAGCCAGTCTGGTTGCGATAGGAAATCTTCATTTATGTTATGGAAACATGAATAGTCTTTGCATTTAAGGTATTCCGGATATGGAAAATCTTTTGGAAATCCCTTGGGAATAATTTTTGTGTGTTCTTCTCCTATTACAGGATATAGAGAATGGAATTTTTTGTTGCTTACTATTTTATGGAACGTTTCCGGATTGTCGCAAATGCTTTGGCGTACGGCTTTTAAGATATTTGATGGCAGGCAATAGGCTCCTCCGGCCAGTAGGCAATTATCGGGTTCAATATGAAAATAATATCCTCCGTGAAAGGATTTTTTTCCTTTTGCATTGATATAGGCGCCAAAATGGCGTTTATAAGGAGACTTGTCAGGAGAAAAACGTATGTCGCGATAAAAACGGTAGGTACAGTCATTAACCTTTAGGTATTGTATAGAAGAGTCAAAGACTGATATTCGAGCTATTAACTCTTCTACCATTGATTCGAATGCCGAACGGGCTTCATCATATCGTATACGGTTTTCATTGAACCATTCTCTATTGTTGTGTACGGCGATATCTCTTAAAAAATTTAGACAGATACCGGCACGAATATCTGTTTGTTTTTTCATGTTCGATAGTGTAACTTTAAATATATGGGGCAAAGATAATTCTTTTTTTATTATAGTTGGCGTGTTTGATTATTACGGACTATTTGAATCGTATTTGTTGAACAAGTATGTTATTAGGAGCATTTCATATTCTAATTTATTACTTTTGCACTATAAAATAAAGGTTGCTATGAATATTGTATTATTAGAATCATTGGGAATATCGGATGAAAAGCTCCAGAAAGTTGTTAACCCCTTATTAAAGGCCGGACATACTTTTCATTCGTATTCACGAACAGACGATGTGGCTGTACAAATAGAACAGGCGGAAGATGCTGATGTGCTGATAATAGCTAATATGCCATTGAAAGGTGAAGTTATACGTGCATGTAAACATTTGAAATTTATTGATGTAGCTTTTACGGGAGTTGATCATGTAGATTTGAGTGCTGCGCGTGAATGTAATGTTAAAGTCAGTAATGCTGCCGGATATTCAACTCAGGCTGTTGCTGAGCTTACTTTATGTATGATGCTTTCATTACTTCGTAATGTACCACAAGTTTCGGAAAAGTGTCGTTTGGGTATGACGAAAGATGGCCTTGTCGGTAGTGAATTGTCAGGTAAGACAGTTGGTATCGTTGGGGTTGGTGCGATTGGTACGCGTGTGGCTATGTTATGTCATGCTTTTGGTTGTAATGTAATGGGAAATAAAAGGCATATTGTAGGAGATGAGCCATCATTTATAGAACTTGTTTCTTTAGATGAGTTGTTGGGTAAATCAGATATCGTATCATTGCATTGTCCTTTAACTGCCGATACGCGTAATTTGATAAATGCCGACAAGATAAAAATAATGAAAGAAGGTGCTTTCCTTATAAATACAGCACGTGGACCCGTAGTTGATACATCTGCATTGGTCGATGCTTTACATTCAGGTCATTTAGCCGGTGCCGGAATCGATGTTTTTGAAACTGAACCTCCTTTGCCCAAAGAACATCCGTTGTTGTCTTTTTCAAATGTATTGGCAACTCCTCATGTAGCATTTGCTTCACACGAGTCAATGGATAAACGGGCTGAAATAGTTTTTGAAAACATACAGTCTTGGTTGGAAGGGAAACAACAGAATATTATATTATAAAATCTGTTGGCGAGTGCATTACAATTTTGTCGATAGTATCATTTATTCTTTTCCCTCTTTCTTTTCAGGAAATTGTGGAACGAGTTGCATTAAACGCATGATTTGTCTTTTCCTTTTAAGTAGATATTTGGATGGTTTTCCCGAGTTATAGCGGATAGGATTGGGCAGTGAGGCTGCTATCAAGGCAGATTCACTTCTTGAAAGATTTTTTGCGGTGGTATTGAAATGGTGTTTGGCTACTGCTTCTGCGCCATAGATACCATCGCCCATTTCTATGGAGTTCAGATATACTTCCATAATTCTTTCTTTCGACCAAAATAATTCAATCAGTACGGTGAAGTAGGCTTCAAATCCTTTTCTTATCCATGATGATTCTGGCCATAAAAAAACGTTTTTTGCTGTTTGCTGGCTGATGGTACTTGCTCCGCGCTGTTTCTTTCCTTTTTTCTTTTCTTCTATGGCTTGTTGAATTGCCTTGAAATCAAAGCCATGATGTTCGGTAAATCGGTTGTCTTCGGATGCAATAACAGCCATGGGAAGGTGGCGTGAAATATTTTCAAAAGAAACCCATGAATGGTGAAGACGGGGCTTTTCTCCTTGAAATACCTGTTCCACGACGCGTATAACCATCAGAGGAGTAATATATACTGGTAAAAAACGGTATAGTATTACAGCTCCTATTGTAGATATAAAGAAAAATAAAAGCAAATTACGTATATAACGCCTGATTTTTTTCATAGTCTTAAATACTTTCTTCAAAGATGCAAAATTAGTTATAAAAAAACTTTTAACCATAAGTATACAAGGCTCTCCTTTAAGAAAAATCTAAAATAATGGATTCTTTACAGGAAAATATTAACAAGGATTGATGTGCACTGTTATTAATTTGCTAATTTTGCACATCATAATGTAATAGAATTAAATAAATATGGCAACAAAACCGTCAATACCCAAAGGAACAAGAGACTTTTCGCCGATAGAAATGGCGAAGCGTAATTATATATTTAATACGATTCGTGAAACATTTCATAAGTTTAGTTATCAGCAGATTGAAACACCGTCAATGGAAAATCTTTCTACATTGATGGGAAAGTATGGTGACGAAGGTGATAAGCTCCTTTTTAAGATACAGAATTCGGGAGATTATTTTTCTGCTTTGACCGATGAAGAATTGCTTTCAAGAAATGCTGCAAAACTGGCAAGCAAATTCTGTGAAAAAGGTTTGCGTTATGATTTGACAGTGCCTTTTGCACGCTATGTGGTAATGCACCGTGATGAAATTACTTTTCCTTTCAAACGTTATCAGATACAGCCGGTTTGGAGAGCTGACCGTCCGCAAAAAGGCCGTTATCGCGAGTTTTATCAGTGTGATGCCGATGTTGTTGGCAGTGATTCATTACTGAACGAAGTGGAGTTAGTGCAAATGATTGATGCCGTGTTTACCCGTTTTGGTGTTCGTGTATCAATTAAAATAAATAATCGTAAGATTCTTTCCGGTATAGCTGAAATCATAGGTGAGGCTGATAAGATAGTTGATATAACAGTCGCTATTGATAAGCTTGACAAAATTGGGCTTGACAATGTAAATGCGGAACTTGCATCGAAAGGAATCCCTCAAGAGGCAATTGACAAGTTGCAGCCTATTATATTGTTGAGTGGAACAAATGCCGAGAAGCTGGAAACATTGAAAAATGTACTTGCTGCCAGCGAAACGGGTATGAAAGGAATTGAAGAAAGTGAATTTATATTGAATACGTTGAACGGATTGAATATAAAGAGCGAAATAGAATTAGACCTGACATTGGCACGTGGATTGAACTATTATACGGGTGCTATCTTTGAAGTTAAAGCTCTTGATGTGCAAATCGGCAGTATCAGTGGAGGCGGACGATATGATAACCTGACAGGGGTGTTTGGTATGCCGGGAGTATCAGGAGTTGGTATCTCATTCGGAGCAGACCGTATATTTGATGTGCTGAATCAGCTTGATTTATATCCGAAAGAAGCTGTAAATGGAACTCAATTGCTTTTTGTGAATTTTGGAGCAGCCGAGGCGTCATATTGTCTTCCGGTTTTGGCTAAGGCACGTGAAGCCGGAATCCGTGCAGAAATATATCCTGATGCAGCCAAAATGAAAAAACAGATGAGCTATGCTAATGCTAAGGAGATTCCGTTTGTAGCTATTGTTGGCGAGAATGAAATGAAAGAAGGAAAAGTGATGCTGAAGAATATGGTGAGTGGTGAGCAGAATCTGGTTTCGGCAGAAGAATTGGTGAAAGTCGTAATGAATTGATATTTAATAGAAACTTAAAGTGCAGCCTCTCTCTTTTATCAATAAAGGGAGAGGCTGTTAAGTTATAATCTTTTAAGAATATCAGGTTGTATTCTTTTAGTGGAATCTTTTTTTAGTCTGAAATTGTAGATATTTTCCAAATAATAGATGTATTCAGAAATACGTTCTGGAGTGATTTCTACAGAATCTGTTGCAGAGCTGAAAGAAGGAGAGCCTAATCCATACATTTGATGTAAAACTTCTAGTAACTTGCGGTATTCATTCACAGGTACTTTTTTATGTTTGAGAGGTTGCTGTGGCGAGTGATTGTCATTGGTTCTGCAGATTTGATTTGTGGCAATTCCTCCGTAAGTTAGTGATGCAAGTAGTAAAAAAGTAAGTAAACGTTTCATGTTTTATGGTTTTAAGAATGTTCTGATAATCTATGTGTTAACCTTTCGGCATATGAATATAAGATATATCTTTAGCAATAAATGGGAGATATATAAAGTCGTTTTCTTGCCAATAAATCAGTCTGTAAGCATCTAAATTGGTAGAAAGAGATCTCTTAAATAAAATTCGTATTCTTAATTTGTAAAAAGGTATCCTATATAATAATAGGAAAACCTTTTAAAAGTACTCAAAAAACTATGGACAACCAAATGTTTGGAAATAAAAAGAAGAATTAGCAAATAAGATATATTTTACTATTTTTGTGGGTGGATAAACTTAAATATCAGACAGACCTATGAACGAAGCATTCATGCGGAAAGCTATTGAGCTCTCCATTGAAAATGTAAAGAACGGGGGAGGCCCCTTTGGTGCAGTGATTGTACGCGGTGATGAAATCATAGCAACGGGAGTGAATCGTGTGACGGACAATAATGATCCTACAGCTCATGCCGAGGTTAGTGCTATTAGAGCCGCATGTCAAAAACTGGGAACTTTTAATTTGGAGGGATGTGAAATCTATACCTCGTGTGAACCTTGCCCGATGTGTTTGGGAGCTATCTATTGGGCGCATCTGGATAAAATGTATTACGGAAACAATAAACATGATGCAGCCAATATCGGATTTGATGATTCGTTTATATATGAAGAAATCGCATTGTCTCCCGACAAACGTCGGTTGGAGTCGAAAGAGTTGCTTCGTGACGAGGCACAAGAGGCTTTCCGTGACTGGATGAACAAGGCTGATAAAATAGAATATTAATAATAAATCCATCTGATTGAATCGGATGGATTTATTGTTTCAATTATAAAGTGTCTTTTGATGCTGTCTGATAAGCATCCGGAAAGTCTTTACTGTTTCGATGTTACATTAATACCGGTTTCCTGATTCTCCTCTATATAATAAGGTGTCCATTCCACATAGTGAAGTGCATTTTCTTTATTTAGTTTATCACCCAAGCCTTCTGACAGTTGCTTTATGCATTTGGCCGGTACTCCGCCCCATACTTCTCCAGGACCTATTTGTGTATTTTTTAATATCAAGGCACCTGCGGCGATAATAGCTCCACGTCCTACATGGCAGTTGTCCAGCAGGGTAGCTCCCATTCCAATCAGTACGTTATCTTCGATTTTGGCTCCATGTATGGTTGCATTGTGTCCTATAGTGACATCATTTCCAATAATAACATCTCCAAATCCGGGAGTTACATGAATTACCGCACAGTCTTGTACGTTGACTCTGTCTCCTATACGTATCTGTTCCATATCTCCTCGGATAACAGCGCTATACCACACACTGCAGTCATTTCCCATTACTACGTCGCCTACTACGGCGGCAGTTTCTGCCACATAACAGTTCTGTCCTAATACGGGTGTCTTATCTTTAATCGTTTTAATCATGTTGTTTGTCTTTATGAATAATCTTCTGCAAAATTAATGTTATTCCGGCTTTTTATGAGGTAAGTTTTTAAAAACAACTGGCAAAAAACATGTTAAAGTAAGTGGGTTATTATGTCAGTTTCTTCTGACATAATGTCGTAAGCTTGTCATATTCTGTTCTGATTTTGGCATGAAAAGGAGTTTGGCATGCTTTTGGCTATGTTTTCGGCGAAATGCTTGAAAAGAAAAGCATATAAAGACAAGCATAAAAATAATAACAATTAAAATATAAGAACTATGAACGTAAAACCGTTAGCAGACAGAGTACTCGTTCTTCCTGCACCTGCAGAAGAAAAAACAATTGGTGGAATCATTATTCCTGACACTGCAAAAGAAAAACCGTTGCAAGGTAAAGTTGTTGCCGTTGGTAATGGAACAAAAGACGAAGAAATGGTTTTGAAAGTAGACGATGTAGTGCTCTATGGTAAATATTCCGGCACAGAAGTTGAGTTCGACGGAACCAAATATCTGATTATGCGTCAGAGCGATGTATTGGCTGTTTTAGGCTAATCAGACAATAACGAAAAGTTTAACAATTTAAATTAGAAACAATTATGGCAAAAGATATATTATTCAATATTGATGCGCGTGACCAACTTAAGAAAGGTGTAGATGAATTGGCTAATGCAGTGAAAGTAACACTGGGCCCGAAAGGACGTAACGTAATTATCGAGAAAAAATTCGGTGCTCCTCACATTACTAAGGATGGTGTTACTGTTGCAAAAGAAATCGAATTGAGCGATTCTTTCCAGAATACTGGTGCTCAATTGGTAAAATCTGTAGCTTCAAAAACCGGTGATGATGCTGGTGATGGTACTACTACAGCTACTGTATTGGCTCAGGCTATTGTTGGTGTTGGTTTGAAAAACGTTACAGCTGGTGCTAATCCGATGGATTTGAAGAGAGGTATCGATAAAGCTGTTGCAAAAGTTGTTGAATCAATCAAGGCTCAAGCTGAAAAAGTAGGTGACAATTATGATAAGATTGAACAGGTTGCTACCGTATCAGCCAACAATGATCCTGTTATAGGTAAGTTGATTGCCGATGCCATGCGTAAAGTTTCTAAAGACGGTGTAATCACTATTGAAGAGGCTAAAGGAACAGATACTACAATTGGTGTTGTAGAAGGTATGCAGTTTGACCGTGGTTACTTGTCTTCATATTTTGTAACCGATACTGAGAAGATGGAATGTGTAATGGAACGTCCTTACATCTTGGTATATGATAAGAAGATTTCTAACCTGAAAGATTTCTTGCCTATTCTGGAACCGGCAGTACAGAGCGGACGTCCTTTGTTGGTAATCGCAGAAGACGTTGATAGCGAAGCTTTGACTACATTGGTTGTTAACCGTTTGCGTTCTAACCTGAAGATTTGTGCTGTAAAAGCTCCGGGATTCGGTGACCGTCGTAAGGAAATGCTTGAAGATATCGCAGTTTTGACAGGTGGTGTTGTTATCAGCGAAGAGAAAGGTTTGAAACTGGAACAGGCTACTATCGAAATGTTGGGTAGTGCAGACAAGGTAACTGTTACAAAAGACAATACTACTATTGTTAACGGTGCCGGTGCAAAAGAAAACATTCAGGAACGTATCAATCAGATTAAGGCACAGATTAAGACTACCACTTCTGACTATGACAAAGAAAAATTGCAGGAGCGTCTTGCTAAATTGTCTGGTGGAGTAGCTGTTCTTTACGTAGGTGCTGCTTCTGAAGTAGAAATGAAAGAAAAGAAAGACCGCGTAGACGATGCTTTGTGTGCTACACGTGCTGCTATTGAAGAAGGTATTGTTCCGGGTGGTGGCGTAACTTACATTCGTGCCATCGATGCTTTGGAAGGCTTGAAAGGTGACAATGCTGATGAGACTACCGGTATCGAGATTATCAAGCGTGCTATTGAAGAGCCTTTGCGTCAGATTGTAGCAAATGCTGGTAAAGAAGGTGCAGTAGTTGTTCAAAAGGTTCGTGAAGGACAAGGCGACTTCGGTTATAATGCACGTACTGATGTTTATGAGAACTTGCATGCTGCAGGTGTAGTTGATCCGGCTAAGGTTACTCGTGTAGCTTTGGAAAATGCAGCTTCTATTGCCGGTATGTTCCTTACGACTGAGTGTGTAATCGTTGAGAAGAAAGAAGATAAACCAGAAATGCCGATGAACCCGGGTATGGGAGGCATGGGTGGTATGATGTAATATAATCTTTCCCAAATAAAATGAATGGCTGAACCAATGATGGCTCAGCCATTTTTTTTATGTATCAGTGAAAGATTCCCAATACAGGTATAGTATTTGAAGCAATATAAAGCGGGCAGACTGGTTCGTTTATATGTGAACACAGTCTGCCCGCTTTTTATATGTAGGTTTATGATAACTTATTTCTTTTCGCCAAAATATTTGAGGAACTGAGTACGTTCGAATACGTTTACATTTTCCGTATCACGAGCTTTCATCTTTCCTTTGAACTGCTCAATGTTTTCATAGCCATGTGCATCCATCCATTCGCATATTTCTTTCAGCATGGAGCTGATAACATTGTTTCCCTTTTCATAGATAACGCTACATACCTCTACGGCTGAGGCACCAACCAAAATAGCTTTTACTATGGCTTTGCCGTTGTTGATTCCTCCTGATGCAACATAATTCATACGTGGAACAGCTGTTGATGAAATTCCAATCCAGCGCAGAGAGTTTGACAATTCGCTTTCGTGACTTAATACATGTCCGCTGGTATATTCCATCTTGTCTACATCAATGTCTGTATGGTAAAAACGGTTGAACAGAACTACAGATGCTGCACCGTTGGCATATAGTTGTTCTATCAGTTTAACCGGATTGGTAAGGTTACTGCCTAATTTTATGATTACCGGAATTTTTACTTTTGCTTTTACGTGCTTCAGGATATCAATGTGGCGTTGTTCAAACGCTCCGTATTGATAATTGACACTTGTTTGGATGGCCATCAGATTAAGTTCTATGGCATCAGCTCCGGCTTGTTCAAGTATGGTAGCAAAGTCTTCCCACTCTTTGTCTGTATAACAGTTGATGCTTGCTATTACAGGAATGGTGCAAACTTTTTTTGTTTCTTTTACCAGTTTGGTATATTCCTCAAGATAGTGTGAACGGAGGTATCCTTGCAGGTAATCATTAGCTTCAGGGTAATCGTCGGTAGCCATGTGGGCGCTTTGCCACATGATTTGTTCTTCAAAAAGTGATTTAAGAACTATGGCACCCGCTCCAGCTTTTTCTAGCTGAAGGTTTTTTTCTGCATTATCTGTGAGTCCGGAACTGCTGACGATGAAAGGATTCTTCAGTTCCAGTCCGGCAAAATTAGTTCTCAGTTTTTCCATAATATTTGTTTGTTAATGGTTTTCTCGCAAAGTTATATATATTTATTGGATTCCTGATGATTTAATTGACAAAACTATAGCCATTATTTTATTTTTTATAACTTATGCGTCAAAAAATTATGGCTATCATTTGCGAAGGTTATAACTTATTAATTTAAAAAAGAAGGCTATTATTTTTTTATTTATAACCGATGTTTTTATTTAGAATCCCAGTCGTTTGAATTCACTCTCAAAATTAGGTGTAAATACATCTTTTCCCAGATTGCTACGTATTTCATCAAGATTCCAGAAACGTCCGCCGTCAAGTTCCTCACTGGGATGTATCTCTCCGTCGTAGGTTGTCTTGAATGAATATACCAATTCACGTTCACGGCTTGACTCGAATACATAACTGGTCAGCTGTTCCGGATTGAATTCCGTAATACCCAGTTCTTCACTGACTTCTCTTTTCAGTGCGGTTTCTACGCTTTCTCCCAAATCGATATGTCCGCCAACGGCCGTATCCCATTTACCCGGTTGGATATCTTTCCATTCGGGCCTTTTCTGCAGATACAGTTCACCTTTGCTGTTGAATACATGAAGATGAACTACCGGATGCAGCAGTTTGCTTCCGCTATGGCATTCTCCGCGTGTAGCGGCATCGAGAATATTTCCCTGTTCGTCTACTACAGGAAACATTTCTTCATTGTTGTCATATTTCATTGCAATATATCTTTTTCAGTAATGTGCTGCAAAATTACAGAAAAAAAGAATGGGACAGCAACGGCTGAATCCTGAAAAGTGAGTTCAGCTCATTACAGCCCCATTTATTGCATAAATTCTTTTTCCGTTTATTCTATTTTATACCGTCTCAAGAAAGCTACCGTTTTATGTATTTCCTTGTACATTACAATATCTTCCTTGATGAAAGGTACTTCGCGGCGATATTCTGTCAGGAAGTTTTCTATGATAGGTGAGCTCTTCAGCGGGCGTCTGAATTCTATACCCTGAGCTCCATTCATCAGTTCGATGGCAAGAATATGGTCAAGGTTATCCATGATTTTATAAAGCTTGGTGGCTGCATTGGCACCCATGCTCACATGGTCTTCCTGTCCGTTGCTCGAAACGATAGAGTCGCTGCTGGCTGCATAGCAATACATCTTGTTCTGGCTTACCATAGAGGCTGCTGCATATTGGGGAATCATGAATCCGGAATTCAATCCAGGATTTGCAACCAGGAATTCAGGCAGACCACGCAGGCCCATGATAAGTTGTGCAACACGGCGTTCTGAAATGTTTCCAAGCTCAGCAAGTGCAATGGCAAGGTAATCATATACCAGAGCAAGAGGTTGTCCGTGGAAGTTTCCACCAGAGATAATCAAGTCTTCGTCCGGGAATATGGTTGGATTGTCGGTTACGGAATTAATTTCAGTGAGTAATACTGACTCGGCATAGCGTACGGCATCTTTGGTTGCTCCGTGTACTTGCGGGATGCATCTGAAAGAGTAGGGGTCCTGAACATGCTTCTTGGGTTGGGCAATCAGTTCACTGCCTGCCAGGATACGGCGGAATTCAGCACCTGTTTCAATCTGTCCCTTATGCGGACGCATTTGTTGAATGCAGTCCATAAACGGATCGATGCGTCCGTCAAAAGCTTCAAGAGATACTGCAGCAATCAGGTCGGCTCTTTTCAGAATGCGTCTGGCTTTGATGATAGAATATACACCATTGGCACTCATGAACTGGGTTCCGTTCAGCAAGGCAAGTCCTTCTTTGCTTTTCAGTTTTACAGGTTCCCAGCCAAACTCGTCGAGAACGGTGATAGCTTCGCAACGTTTTCCCTTATAATATACATCACCTACACCGATAAGCGGGAGGAACAGATTAGCCAGTGGAGCCAAATCGCCTGATGCTCCCAGTGAGCCGCGGTCGTATACAATAGGCAGTACGTCGTTGTTGAAGAAATCAATAATTCTTTGTACGGTAATTACCTGTACGCCACTGTGCCCCAATGAAAGAGCATGGGCTTTGAGCAGGAACATCAGTTTCACGATGACGTGCGGCATTTCAGCTCCTACACTGCATGCATGACTTTTAACCAGATTTTCCTGAAGAGTACTCAGTTCATCGGGAGAAATATTACGGTTACACAATGAACCGAATCCGGTTGTAATGCCATAAAGCGGCTGTTCTGACTCTTCTATTTTCTTATCAAGATAATCACGGCATTTTTCTATCCGTTCTTTTGCTTCCGGAGCCAGCTCCAGCTTCATGTTTTCGAATATGATACGTTCGATAATCTCAAAAGTCAGATTTTCCGAACCTATCAAATATACATTCTTGTGTTTCATAGTTCGAAATTAGCTTTTACGTATGACAATAACTTTTGTTCTTCTTCGATAGTCTCCTTTTCGATTCGATCGGATTCATTGCGCATTTCTTTTACAAACTCTTCGTCTTTGATGGAAGAAAGGTTGATTTTTACATTCAGTAATGCGCCCAATACGGCAGTGCGTGCACACATCATGGCTACGCATGCATCGGTGATGGCATTGCTGTTTCCCTTCTGGGCAACGGTAGCTATCTGAGGCAAAATGGAGTGTACGGCACGCGCTACTTCCATAGGAACCTGTGCGGCATATTTGGTTTCGCGTTGAATAGCTTCACTGCGTATTGCTTTCTCTTCATCGGTTTCTTTGGGAAGCTTGAAGGCGGCGAAAACGCGGTTATATGCATCAGAGTCACGGTCAACATCGGCTAGCAGTTCATCTGCTATTTTCTGGAAACGTGCAGAGAGTTCCTGCATAAGGGTATCCACCTCTGCGTATTTTTTGCGTCCTGCAGTCAGATTGGCAACCATTGCCGACAGTGCGGCTGCCAGAGCTCCGTTAAGTGCTGAAACACTTCCGCCTCCGGGAACCGGGTCGTTGCTGATAACTTTATTGATGAATTCTTTTACGGTAAGTTCTGTTAACATGGTATAAGGTTTTATTGGTTTTGAAAAGTAAATTATCTTTCGTAAACTACTCGGCCGCGCTTGATGGTTTTTTCTACCGAATTCATACCGGTGTAGTAGGGTAGTACATTAGGGGTATCAGAATCGAGGATAACCAAATCGCCATATTTGCCTATCTCAATGCTTCCGATAGTATCTGCGCGGTCAATGGCTGCTGCACCGTTGAGAGTCATGGCGGTGATAGCTTCGTTTACCGTCAGGTGCATGTAAATACAAGCCAATGCAAATGTCAGAGGTATGGAGCCGGAACAGCAACTTCCCGGATTCAGGTCGGTAGCCAGTGCTACTGCACATCCTTTGTCTATCATTTCACGTCCTCTGGCATAAGGTTCTCTCAGCGTGAATGCCGTCAGAGGCAATAAGGTTGCAACCACATTATTGGCGGCCATAGCCTCAATTCCGGCATCTGACGCGTGCAGCAAGTGGTCGGCACTTAATGCTTTCAGTTCACCGGCTAGTTCTGCTCCTCCGAAACTGACTATTTCGTCGGCATGAATCTTTACGCCGAATCCCATCTCCTTGGCTGCCTGCAACAGCTTTCTTGACTGGGCTACGGTGAACACTCCGTCTTCACAGAATATGTCACAGTTTTCGGCCAGCATCCTTTCCTTTATGAGCGGAAGCATTTCGGAAATCAGAAAATCTATGTATTCATCTTCCCTTCCTTTATATTCCACAGGCGTGGCGTGTGCTCCCAGAAAAGTGGTGGCGATATCAACTTTTCTGTTCTTGTCGAGGTTGATTGCCTGCATTACTTCCAACTGTTTCAGTTCAGTGTCACGGTCAAGTCCGTATCCGCTTTTTCCTTCTACGGTAGTCACACCCATCTGGCTCATTATGTCAATAAAGCCTTCTGTCTTTTTCTGAAGTGCTCCAAAACTTTCCTTGCGTGTTGATTTTACCGTACTCAGAATACCCCCTCCTCGCTGAAGGATGCTCATGTAAGTATCTCCGTTGATTCTCCAGATGAACTCATCTGGCCGGAAACCTCCGAACACCAGATGAGTATGTGAATCAACAAACCCCGGAAGCACCACCTTTCCTTCTGCATGAATCAGTTTGTAACCTTCGGGCAATGCAGGGCGGTCTGGCCCTACATACGTAATTTTCCCGTCGGTAATTTCAATGGTTCCGTTTTCATCAAACAGCTGGTCCATTTCTTTACCTTTACGGGCTTTTCGTCCGATAGGGGTTATGATGCGTGCTCCGGTAATGATAAGATTATTGTTCATAGGCATTTATTCCATGATGCGTGCTTCGAGTACCTGCTGCATGGAGAAGTTCTCCAGTCCGAGATAATAGGATGCTGTATCAATCAAAGCTTCCATTGGAACGAGTCCGATGATTTCGCTACCCACAATGCTTACTCCGTAACGCTGTGCTTCAAAGCGAACCATTTCATGTGCGCGATAGATGGCAGTCTTGCTGTAATCGGTCAGATTCATGGATACTTGGGTGATGCCTCTGTCTTTCAGTTCCACTCCCATAGCCTTGCAGAAACGGAGACCTCCGCCAATGAAACGTACTTTCTTGGCAATTGTATGCGCTATTTCCAGACTCGGAGTATTCAGGTTTACGTTATAAGCTACAAGCGGCATGCGTGCACCGATTGCAACGGTACCGGCAGTCGGGTGTCTTTCTTCCGGACCGAAATCAGGATGCCATTCCGGCTGATGTATTTTTTCTGCCATACCTTCAAATTCTCCTTTGCGGATAGCAGCCAGATTTTCACGGTGAGGAGCGCTGGCCGATTTTTCATACAGGAATACAGGAAGAGAATATGCTTCGGCAACCCGTTGTCCGACTTCTTTTGAAAGAGCGATAGCATCATCCATTGTACATCCCTTGATAGGAATAAACGGCACTACATCTACAGCTCCCATACGGGGATGTTGTCCCTGATGGTGATTCAGATCAATCAGTTTTACGGCAACTCCAATAGCTTCTATAACTGCATTCTTCAGAGCTTCCGGTTCGCCTACTACAGTTACAACCAGTCGGTTATGGTCTTCATCATTGCTGTAATCCAACAGTTTTACTCCTTCTTTTCCACGGAAAGGGTTTACAATCTGGTCTATCTTTTTAAGATCGCGTCCTTCGCTGAAGTTAGGAACGCATTCCATAATTTTTGTCCAACTCATGATATTTATTATTTGTTTGGTTAAGGATTTGGGTAATTTCTTATTTCAGTTTTTCTTTCAATACTTTTTCAATCAGTTTTTCATCGGCAATGTGTGGCATTGTGATGTGATAACCGTCGGCATGTGTGCGGTTGAATTCGTCTGAAGTGCTCATGGCGTTCGGATTGCGTGCCCATGAACGGCGTGCTACACCGCCCATAACATCCCACAGCATGGATGAGCGTAATATCTGATCTACTCGTTCGCTTCCGTCACACACCATTCCGAATCCGCCGTTTATGGCTTTTCCGATGCCGACTCCACCACCGTTGTGCAGTGCTACCAGACTCATGCCTCGTGCGCAGTTTCCAGCAAAACATTGTACAGCCATATCTGCCATGACATTACTTCCGTCTTTTATGTTTGAAGTTTCACGGAATGGAGAGTCTGTTCCGCTTACATCATGGTGGTCACGACCCAGCATAATAGGTCCGACTTCACCGTTTCTTACCATTTCATTGAATTTCAGTGCGATGTTCATTCGTCCTATTGCATCCTGATACAGGATTCTTGCCTGAGTACCAACGACGAGGTTGTTTTTTTCTGCATCACGAATCCATATCCAGTTGTCCATGTCTTGTCCACGGCGTTCTTTGGGAATACATTCCATGGCGGCATGGTCTGTCTTAATCAGGTCTTCATGTTTTCCGCTCAGGCAAACCCAACGGAAAGGTCCGTATCCGTAATCGAACAATTCCGGACCCATAATATCTTCTACGTATGAAGGCCAGATAAAGCCGTCTTTTTCATCAATACCGTTTTTCGATATTTCTTTTACTCCTGCATCGTAAATGGCTTTCATGAATGAGTTTCCGTAATCAAAGAAATAGGTTCCGCGTGATACGAGTTCTTTGATAAGGTTGTAGTGGTGGCGCAGTGATTCGTTTACGAGAGCTTCAAAGCGTGGACGGTCTTCTTTTAACAACCGCGTACGTTCTTCAAAACTGATACCTGCTGGGCAGTAACCTCCTTCGTATACGGCATGACAGGATGTCTGGTCACTCAGTAATTCTATGTGGATATGATGATCAACGGCATATTGCAGTAAATCAATAATATTTCCATGATATGCAATGGAGCAGGGCTTGCGGTCGAGCATGGCTTGTGCTGCCAGACTGTAAGCTTTTCCCAAATCGGATGTAACGTGTTCTACCCATCCCTGGCGGTAACGTGTTTCAATACGTGAAGCGTCTACTTCCGCAATGATGGATGCGGCTCCTGCAATAACTGCGGCTTTAGGCTGTGCACCACTCATTCCTCCCAGACCGGAAGATACGAAGAGATGTCCGTTCAGGTTTCCGTCATGTGGAATGCCCAGTTTCATTCGTCCGGCATTCAACAAGGTATTGAATGTACCGTGAACGATTCCTTGTGGACCGATATACATCCATCCTCCGGCTGTCATCTGGCCGTAGTTTGCAACTCCCATCTGTGCGGCTATTTCCCAGTCTTTCTGATTGTCGAAAAGACCTACCATCATAGAGTTTGTTATGATGACACGAGGTGCTTCCGGTTTTGATTTGAATAATCCCAACGGATGTCCGCTTTCAATAACCAGCGTTTGTTCGTTGGTCATTATTTCCAGATATTGTTTGATGAGGCGATACTGCATCCAGTTCTGGCATACCTGTCCGGTCTCACCGTAAGTTACCAGTTCATAAGGATAAAGTGCAATGTCAAAGCACAGGTTATTGTCAATCATTACCTGGAAAGCTTTTACTTCAATGCAGTTTCCTTTGTATTCGTCAATAGGTTTTGCCTTGAGATCACCTTGCGGACGGAAACGGTAACCGTATATTTTTCCTCTGGTTAGGAGCTCGTCCATGAATTCAGGTGCAAGTTGTTCGTGCAATTCCTCCGGAATATATCGGAGGGCGTTTTTCAATGCTGTCGCCGTTTGTGCCGGAGTTAATTTATAGCCTCTGTCCGGAGCACGGCGTATGCCTTCCACAAAAGTGGGGTATTCGGGTAATTGGTTAGGAAGTGTAATTGTCATAATACTCAAATGTTAGTTCCCAAAGATAGAAAGAACATTTGAGCATTATGTTATTTAAAAGTATGTTTGTCGACATAAAATGAGTATAAATATTCATGTCGAAAGGATTTATATCTGCATTTAATGTCTTTTTGCTTTTGTGTACTGATATGAGTCCTGAAAAATGATTATGGAATCAATAACGAACTGTCACCGTAGCTGAGAAAACGGAAATCATGTGAGAGTGCAAAGTCATATATCTTGCGCCAGTTTCCTTTTACAAATGCCGAAACTAAAAGCAACAAGGTACTTTTAGGCTGATGAAAATTGGTAACCATGCGGTTTACTATTTTATATTCATAACCCGGAGCAATGATAATCTGTGTGCTGGAATGCAATGCTTCCATATTATGGCGTTTCATATAATCTAAAATGCATTGCAAGGATTCTGTTGTGCTCAGCTTACAATCAGTTTCATAAGGTTCCCATTGGCATACATGAAGTTCTTCTTCATTTGCATCGGGATTTTTATAGATATGTATACCTATATAATATAAGCTCTCAAGTGTACGTACGGAAGTTGTTCCTACGGCTGTGACGTTTCCATAATGGACTATGAGTTTTTCTATTGTCTGGCGATTTACGGATATGTATTCCGTATGCATTTCGTGTCCGGCTATTTCTTCGCTTTTTACGGGCTTGAATGTTCCGGCTCCTACGTGCAGAGTCAGTTCTTCCAGGTCAACGCCTTTTTGGCTCAGCTTATTCAGAACCCGTTCGGTAAAGTGCAATCCGGCAGTAGGTGCCGCTACTGAACCTTTTATTTTTGAATATACAGTCTGATAGGTTTCTTTATCACTTTCCTGAGTTTCTCTATTCAGATAAGGAGGAATGGGAAGTTCTCCAACAGCTTCAAGAATATCTGCAAAGGTCAGTGAAGAGTTGTCCCATTCAAAATCTATCCAATGGCTAGTGCCGCGGCATTCCCCTCTGGTAGCAGTCAGTCTTACAGGTATTCCCTTTACTGTTACTTCGCGGACAAGTTTTCCTTCTTTCCATTTTTTCAGATTGCCAATCATACACAGCCAACTGCATTTCTGTGTCTGTTGGAATGAAAGTACGTAATCGTTCGGGGCAATCGGTTCCAGACAAAAGACTTCAATGAGTGCTCCTGTTTCTTTACGGAAATGCAGACGGGCCTGAATGACTTTGGTATTGTTGAAAATCATCAAGCTTCCACCGGGTATGTAATCGGGCAGAGATGTGAAGTGGTCTTCGCTGACTTCGCCCTGTTTATATACAAGCAGTTTAGACTGGTCACGTACAGAAAGCGGAAATTTGGCTATTCGTTCGTCTGGTAATGGATAATCAAAATCTTCAATGCGAATATGTTTGGTATCTTGCATAAATATCCTTTTTGAGAAAAAACTAATTTATTTCAGTTTGCAAAGGTAGCATATTTGTTTGTGTCAGAGTATAAATATCTAAGATTAAAAAGAGTTTGTCAGAGTAAAGTCACGATGGCTGACAGATTTATTGCACTTTTCTGTTCTTTTAATCCTTTTTATTCAAGGTCTTTTTTATTACTGCAGGATTTCCTGCTGCTAACGAATCGTCAGGAATATCTCTGGTTACAACACTTCCGGCAGCAATAATGCATCGGTTACCGATAGTGACACCCGGACAAACGATGACTCCTCCTCCCAGCCAGCAGTCATCACCTATGGTAATAGGGTAGGCTGTTTCTTTTGTTTCACGGCGTTCTACATAATCCATAGGATGTTGCGGAGTGTACAACTGGCAGTTCGGACCAATGAGAGTGTTCCGTCCGATACGTATATGTCCTCCATCAAGAAACGTACAGTTGTAATTGATGAATACACCTTCGCTTACGGTAATGCCGTTACCATGGTCACAGTGAAAAGGCGGACATAATGTGGCGCTTGGGGGAAAACCGGGAATAAGGTCTTCGATGACTTCCCGGTAGTCCGGGCTGTATATATTCATTGTCTGCAGGCGGCAGCATACGTTTTTGGCGTGAATGAGGCTTTGTTGTATTTCCGGGTCGGAGAAGTAATAGAGCTCTCCGTTGCGCATTTTTTCAAATTCTGTCTTCATGGAGCATCTTTTCAATTTTGAGGTAAAAGTAATAATTAGATATATAACAGGTGAGTATGGATACCTGAATTTTTGAGTTAATCTGTGCAAAACAGAATATATATGAATAAAAAAGGCATGCTATATCATGAAATATTATGATATTTGCAATATAAAACATAAAAAGGAACGATATGAAAATTGGTGATAAAGTACGCTTCCTTAGTGAAGTGGGAGGTGGAATAGTAAAAGGATTTCAAGGAAAAGATATAGTGCTGGTTGAAGATGCGGACGGTTTTGACATTCCGATGCTGATACGTGAATGTGTAGTCATTGATACTGATGATTATAACATTAAACGTAAGCCTCAGGCACAACCCGAGCAACCGAAGAAACAGGTTGAAGAGGAACCGGAAATTACTTATCGTCCGGCAGAGACAAAAGAGGGTGAACGGTTGAATGTGATGTTGGCCTTTGTTCCTCAGGATGTCAAGGCAATTTCTTCAACAGATTTTGATGCTTACCTTGTAAATGACAGCAATTATTATTTGTATTATACGTATTTGAGTGCAGAAGGAAAAAGCTGGAAAGTACGTGCACAAGGAAATATTGAACCGAATACCAAGCTGCTTCTTGAAGAATTTGGAAAAGATATTCTGAATGAACTGGAGCATGTAGCTATACAACTGATTGCTTATAAGGAAGGAAAGAATTTTACGTTGAAACCTGCCGTAGGAGTGGAATTGCGTGTAGATACAGTCAAGTTCTATAAACTGCATACATTCCGTGAATCAGTTTATTTTGAAGAGCCGTCTCTTATTTATGATGTAGTAAAAGATGACGAGCCTGTGAAACAGTATTTTGCTGATGCAAATGCATTGAAGGAAGCATTGCTTCAAAAGAAAAATCCGGAAAAGCCTAAATCACAGCCTATTGTGAAGCCTCAGAAGCATAATGATATTATAGAGGTGGATTTACACATAAACGAACTCCTTGATAATACAACCAATATGACAAATTCAGAGATGCTTGATTATCAGTTGGGAGTATTCAATAAAACTTTGAATGAATATAAAGATAAGAAAGGGCAGAAAATAGTCTTTATTCACGGTAAAGGCGAAGGTGTATTGCGGAATGCAATCTTGAAAGAATTGAAATCAAAATACCGTAATTATTCCTATCAGGATGCCTCATTCAGAGAATACGGATTTGGTGCTACAATGGTAACCATTCATTAATACAAAAAAAGCACGTGTCGTTTGGTTGGAAAGGACACGTGCTTTTTCCTGTATCGACGTGTCCTTTTTAAAAAAGCACGCGTCCTTTTTTCTGATGTGTATTTACTTGAATATCAGTTCATGCTTTCTCTGTAAAAATCAAGCATGTCAAATATTTCCTGTTTGTTGGCAGACTGATTGATTTTTATTTCGCCTACGTTGCTCAGCAGTGTGAAATTGATTTTGTCTCCTTCATTTTTTTTGTCGTGTGTCATATATCCGTACAGTTGTTCGTAATGTGAGCAATCAAAATTAAAGGTTCCATAAATGTCTTTGATAAAGCGTACAGTTTGCCGCATTTTATCTTTTGGAAAGTTTGTTTTCAGACATGAATAATAAAGTTCGCATACAATGCCCCATGCCACTGCATATCCATGAAGTATCGGGTTGTTCTGTGCCATAGCCATACTTTCAAATGCATGACCTACCGTATGTCCGAGATTGAGAGCCTTGCGGATATTCTGTTCAAAAGGATCCTGTTTTACAATCTCTTCTTTGACAGATACAGAATGTGCTACCAATGCTTGCAATGCCTGATAGTCAATATTCTCCAGATCAAAGTTGATAAGTTCTGCCCAATGTTTGTCATTGCTGATAAGACCATGTTTTAACATTTCTGCATATCCGGAACGTATGTTCTGACTATCCAGTGTCTTTAAAAATTCGGTGTCGAGCAATACAAAACGTGCCGGTGAAAAGACTCCTATTTCATTTTTGAGCCCGTTAAAATTTATTCCTGTTTTTCCTCCTACAGAAGCATCTACCATTGCCAGTAATGTAGTAGGTATATTAATATAAGCAATACCTCTTTTAAATGTAGATGCGGCAAATCCGCCTAAGTCGGTTACCATACCTCCACCTAAATTTATTATCAGAGAATGTCGGCTGCCTTTGTCATTGCTTAACTGGGTCCATACGTCAGTAAGCGTATCTATGTTTTTATTCTGGTCTCCTGCTTTTATTGTAATTATTTCGGCATCTTTTAAACATTCTACAGACTGTAAAACAGGAAGACAGTATTCTTTGGTGTGATTGTCAGTCAGTATAAATAATCTGTCATGTGGACATTGGTTTACAGCTGACGTTATACAATTGTTTATATTCTCAGAGATAATTATGTCTTGTTTATTCATAATGCTTGCTATTTTTGTCACAAAGATAATCGTATTGTAATGTGAATTTATATTTTGTTGCTATTTTTAATATTTATCCCGTGTTTTTTAAGTTTAAGTTCTATTGAAAGATAGAGTATTCTTTTTAACTTGCTCCTCTGTGTTGTGAATGTGATAAAGTATTAACATGTTTCAAAATGTCTGTAAAAAGTGAAGTTGTGTTGAACTTTTAAGATTTAATATGGTCCTAGATTAAAAATAAAAAAAATGTGGTAAATGTAATTATATGAAAAAGATTCTTTCTCTCTTGTGCTTTTCTCTTATGGTGATGACGCTAATGGCACAAAATGGCAAAGTAACCGTATCTGGTACTGTATGGGATGCAGATTTAAATGAGGCAATGGGGCAGGCTACTGTTCAGTTGTTGTCAGCAAAAGACAGTTCGTTTGTAAATGGAGGTATTTCGCAGATGAACGGTCATTTTCAATTGCCGGCAGTAAAAGCTGGAAATTATTTGCTGAAAGTTTCGTTTATTGGTTATTTGCCAGAGTTTAAGACATTAAAGCTGACAACTTCTAAGCCGAAAGTGAATGTAGGAACGATTTCTTTGTCGGCCGATGCAGTAATGATGGAGGAGGCTGTTGTAGTTGGTCAGGCCCCTCCTGTACAGATGTCTGAAGATACCGTAGTGTTTAATTCTGCCGCTTATAAGGTTGCTGCTGGTTCTGCATTGGAAGAACTGGTAAAAAAACTTCCTGGAGCAGAGGTTGACGATGACGGAAAGATAACAATTAATGGAAAGAGCATAAGCAAAATATTGATAGACGGAAAAGAGTTTTTTGGAGATAATCAGGATGTGGCGATGAAGAATATTCCTGTAGAAATGGTTGAAAAGCTGAAAACATATGAGCGTCAGTCTGATTTGGCCCGTATTACAGGTATTGATGATGGTGAAGAGGAAACGGTTTTGGATTTGTCTGTAAAGAAAGAAATGAAACAGGGCTGGATTTCAAATACAGATGTTGCTGGTGGCACAAAAAGCCGTTATTCGGGTAAATTGATGGTAACTCGTATGACTGATATTACTCATCTAACATTGATAGGAGGATTGAACAATGTCGGCGATCGTGGAATCACTAGTCGTGGACGTGGTAATAGAGGTTTGCAGACGAGAAAAAATATTGGATTAGATTTTTTTTCAGTGACCGATAAACTGGAAATGAATGGAAATGTTGGTTTTGAGTATAACAAGAATGATAATCAGAATAAAAGCAGCAATGAAACTTTTCTTGATGCAAAAAGTTCATTTTCCAATTCAAGAAGTTTAAGCTTGTCCAGAAATAATGACTTTAGTTCTGAATTCAAGTTTGAATGGAAGCCCGATACTTTGACCAATATTATTGCCAGACCCAGATTCTCATATGGAAAGGATGATAGTAATTCAAATAGTTTGTCGGCTACTTTTGATGATGACCCTTATGTTTCCGGTATTTCAGATCCGTTGGAGCAGATAGATGATCCATTATTGGCAGATTTGCGTGTAAACAGCAATAAAAGATTGTCTACAAGTAACAGTAATTCGACAAATGCCAATATGGAATTGCAGGTAAACCGTCGTTTGAGCAATAATGGACGTAATATCACCTTGCGTGGAACAGCTGGATATACCGATGGTGAGAGTGAGTCTATTTCATTGTCGAGAATCCAGTATTATCGGGATAATCAGGATCTGGAAGGAGCATTAAGTGCAATCAACCGTTATTCGAAAACTCCGACTAAAAATTGGAATTATTCGGCTCAAATGGTTTATAGTGAGCCGATATTCAAGGGCGGATTCTTGCAGTTCCGTTATAATTTCCAATATAAATATTCTAAGAGCGACCGCTCTACTTACGATATAAATGGAATGAGTTTTGATGACTTTACTTTACCTTCAGATTATAAGAATCCTGATAATCTGACATTGGATGAAAGTCAGAGTAAATTTGCTGAATATCGCAATTATATCCATAATGCTTCAATAAGCTTGCGTGTGATAAATGAGAAATATCGTTTGAATATTGGTGTGAATTTTATACCGCAGGAATCAAAGATGACTTATAAGTATTTGGGAGTGGATACAGCTGTAGTACGTAATGTGAGCAACTTTACTCCTAATGTAAGATTCCGTTATCGTTTTTCAAAACAGACTCAGTTGCGTATAGATTACCGCGGTTCTACTTCTCAGCCAAGTATGACCGATTTGCTTGATATTACGGATGATTCAGACCCGTTAAACATAACAAAAGGTAATCCGGGATTGAAACCTTCGTTTTCGAATAAAATCAGTACGGAATTTTCAACTTTTAATCCAACTACGCAGCAGAATATTAGATTCCGTGCAGAATATAACAATACATTGAATTCTATAAGTAACCAGATGCAGTATGATTCTGAAACCGGTGTGCGCACAACAAAACCTGAAAATATTAATGGTCAATGGGATGCTCGGGCTTTCTTAGTATATACTACAGCATTGAAGAATCAGAAATTCACTGTCAATTCTTTTACGATGGGAAATTATTCCAATCAGCCTTCTTATCTGTTGCAGGGAGAGGAATCAATGAAGAATATCACAAAAAATATGAGCATAATGGAAGCCTTGCGTTTCAATTATCGCACTGATGTATTTGATGTTTCTTTAAAAGGCTCCATACGTTACAGTGATGTGAACAACAAATTGCAGTCTAGCAGCAATATGAATACTTATGACTTTTCATACGGAGGAGAAACTACGATACGTTTCCCCTGGAATATGGAAATATCAACAAATATAGAGAACAGCAGTCGTCGTGGATATAGTAGTGCTTCCATGAATACTGATGAGTTGATATGGAATGCTCAGATTGCACAAAATTTTCTGAAAGGAAATGCTGCAACAATAAGTTTCCAAGTATTTGATATATTGAGAAATCAAAGTAATGTAAGTCGAAATATTACGGCATCAATGCGTTCTGATACCGAATATAATGCAATCAACAGTTATTGTATGCTTCACTTTATTTATCGTCTGAACATATTCGGAAGTAAGGAAATGCGTGAAAAGATGGAACGTGAAAATGGCTTTAGACCTGGTCCGGGTGGATTTGGCGGACATCGTCCTAGAGGAGGATTTGGTGGCAGACGTCCTCATTAAATATGTTGATATAAGAAGTGTAAAATCCTTAATTCTCAATTTGGGAATTAAGGATTTTTTTTGTAGATAATTCTTGTTGATTCTTTTTCTATGGAATATCTTTTTTTATTTTTGTATCAGGTATAATGATATTAATTTATATAGAGGCAAGACTGTATGTATAATATTGTATTTATAATATTTCTTCTGATATACCTGATACTGGTAATAGGTACGGTGATAGTTGTTGTTTTGAATAATCGAAATCCGGTAAGAGCCATGTCATGGGTTGTCGTGTTGCTGTTTTTGCCGGTTTTAGGTCTTGCCTTGTATGTCTTCTTTGGTCGCAATACCCGTCGTGAACGTTTAATCAGTAAAAAGGCTGCCAGTCGTATTTCCCGTAAATCATTGCAGGCTTATATTGAGCAGAATGTCTTTGAACTTCCTTCTGAATATTATTCGCTGATTACTCTGTTTCGTTCACTGAATAAGGCATTGCCTTTTGAGAATAATCAGACGGAGATATATACAGACGGTTATTCCATGTTACAATCATTGATTAAGGAGATGATGCTTGCCAAGTATCATATTCATTTGGAATATTATATTTTTGAAAATGATGCTGTGGGTAGGCTGGTTCGTGATGTTTTGGTTGCCAAGGCTAAAGAAGGAGTGGAAGTACGTTTATTGTATGATGATGTAGGGAGCTGGAATGTACCCAATAAATTTTATGATCAGATGAGGAGTGCCGGGATAGAGGTTCGGGGATTTTTAAAGGTTCGCTTTCCTTTGTTTACCAGTAAAGTTAACTACCGAAACCATAGGAAAGTGGTAATCATAGATGGAAAAGTAGGATTTGTTGGGGGAATGAATATAGCAGAGCGCTATTTGAAAGGTGGTAGTTATGGAATATGGCGTGATACTCATATGATGCTGAAGGGACCTGCTGTTTATGGGTTGCAGAGTAATTTTCTGATGGACTGGTTTTTTGTAGAAAGTTCTCTTCTCACGGCATCGAAGTATTATCCTCAAATAGTCGGAACGGGAAATGCTTTGGTACAGACTGTTTTTTCAGAACCGATTGGAGAGTGGAGAGCCATTATGCAAGGACTGGTTTTGGCTATTAATAATGCAAAACGATATTTTTATATACAGACCCCTTATTTTATGCCGAACGAACCCATACTGTTTGCATTACAGACGGCAGCATTGGCCGGAGTTGACGTAAGACTGATGTTGCCGGAAAAATCAGACAGTCTGTTTACTCATTTGGGCTCTTTGTCATATATAGAAGATGTTCTTAAGGCCGGTGTAAAAGTGTACTTGTATCAGAAAGGTTTTCTTCATTCAAAGATGATGGTTTCGGATGACATGTTGTCTACCATCGGTTCAACCAATATGGACTTTCGCAGTTTTGAGCATAATTTTGAAATCAATGCTTTTATATATGATACGGGTACGGCATTACGTGTTAAGGACGCTTTTTTAATGGATATGCGTGATTGTAGACATGTTCGTCTGAAGCAGTGGCAGAAACGTCCGTTTAGTGAGAGAACAAAAGAATCTGTTATTCGTCTGTTCTCACCGTTGCTCTGAAAAATGAAAAGTTGACACTTCCGTATTCCCTGTGTTCTATAAAATGCGGATTATCCGTAAAGCTGTAGTCTTTTCCATGTTCCAACACAAAAATACCATCCTCTTTCAGAAGATTATATTCAAATATCAGCGATGGTATGTTTCCTAATTCTTTGAGAGCGTATGGAGGATCTGCAAAGATAAAATCAAATTGTTCCTTGCAGCGTTCGATAAATTTGAAAACATCTCCGCGGACAGGTATACATTTATCCGTTTTCACTTCTTTCATAATCTGACAAATGAAGGCGTGGTGCATACTGTCTTTTTCTACCGATATAACCTTGTCACATCCGCGTGATACCAATTCAATGCTGATACTTCCTGTTCCGGAAAACAAATCCAAAGCCAGAACATGGTCTTCAAAATCTATATAATTGGTCAATACGTTAAACAGATTTTCTTTAGCAAAGTCGGTGGTCGGACGTGCTTTGAATTTATGAGGTATGTCAAACCTTCTTCTTTTATATATGCCGCTAATAACTCTCATAAGATTATAAAAGATGTTTGTAAGTCAAATGGTATATTTTCTTTAGTAAAATCAGCTCTGTTGAATTCTGATGCAGGATGTATAATACTGACTTGTTTAATAAAATCTTGTAAGGTATTTACTGTATTCTCATATTTAAAAGAATTACCTATAAGATACAGTTCATCTTTTTCCTGATTGAATTCAAGCGCTTTCCATGTATATAACAGAAAATAGATAAAGTCTTCACTGGACTTTAGATTGGAAAACTTATTCCTTAGTAAAAACTTGTCCGGAGCAAAAGCGTATATTTCAATGGCATTTTTCTGCATAAGAACATACATCTTGTTTTTTTCTCCAATTAAGCTTCTTTCTGTCAAATATTTTATTAATGGATATTCTGATGGCAATATGTTGGCTTGAGGATAGTACTCAAGTAACAGTTGGTGGCATGTCTTATCTACAGCATAAAGCAGGGTAACATTACTTTTTTGTAAACTATGGCTTAATATTATGGAGTTTTCTTTTTTGTTATGACAACTCCAATATATTTTCTCGGCTTTTTGTTCTTCAAATAATTCGTTGGGTACAATCATACATTGTACGTCACTCATTATAATATTTACTGTCGGGAAATAGGCAGGAACATAAATATTGTTTTTTAGTATGTTCTTTATATTGACTGCCAAAGAGTGTTGATAGTTTGTAGGATACTGCTGACAATAGAATGCCGGTGTATTTGTTTGGTTATAAACAGCAAATACAAAATTATCCATACAGATTCTTATGGTTAATACGTATGGATTGGTTAGTTCAAAATCAGGTTTTGTATTTGTCATTTTCTGCTTATGTTTTTAAGTTGTGAAGAAAGATTGGTATTTATATATGCCGCTAATCTTTCTTTTTCTTATATTCGTACTGCAAAATTAATAAAAATAAAAAAAGATGATTGCATAACGATAGATAAAAGAGCCTAAACAACTATCGGGTTATGTGAAAATAAGTATGTGCTAATATGATTAATAAATTTCTGATTGATAAGGTAAAGGAAAATTTTAAGTTTCAAATGACAGAAGAACAGGAAATTGCTTTGAATGCTATGGTAGATTTCTTTTGTTCTTCCGGAACAGGTGAGCTTTTTCTTTTAAAAGGATATGCGGGAACGGGTAAAACTTCTCTTATAGGTGCTTTGGTTAAAACATTGTTTCAGCTGGAGCAAAAGGTAGTTCTATTGGCTCCAACAGGCAGAGCTGCCAAGGTCTTTTCTTATTATTCGGGAACGATAGCTTATACGATTCATAAAAAAATATATCGTCAGCGCTCTTTTTCAAATGAAATGGATAATTTTTCTTTGAATGATAATTTACATCAGAATACGCTGTTTATTGTTGATGAGGCTTCGATGATAGCCAATGAAAATACGCAAGGTGTAAAGTTTGGGAGCGGGTGCCTGCTGGATGATCTGATACAATATGTTTATTCAGTGTCGGGATGCAAGTTGTTATTGATAGGAGATTCGGCTCAGCTGCCTCCGGTTGGCGAAATTGAAAGTTTGGCTCTTTCTAAAGATTGGTTGGAAGGATATGGGCTAAACGTAAGAGATGTAGAGTTGACTCAGGTTGTACGTCAGAATGAAACCTCCGGTATATTATATAATGCAACTCATTTGCGGCAACTGTTACTGACGGAAGACTGTTTCCATTTTCCAGATTTTAAGGTGTCTGGCTTTGCTGATATCAGTTATCTCTCCGGTGACGGTCTGATAGAAGCCTTGGATAATAGTTATGGTAAGGTGGGGATGGATGAAACGATTGTAATCTGTCGTTCAAACAAACGGGCCAATTTATATAATAGAGGGATTCGTAATACGATTTTATATAGAGACGAGGAATTGAACTCAGGTGATTATCTGTTGGTTGCTAAAAATAATTATTATTGGACAGAAGGTAATAAAAATATCAGCTTTATAGCCAATGGAGATATTGCTGTAGTAAAAAGAGTGAGGAAGGTACGTGAGCAATATGGATTTCATTTTGCCGACGTCTTGTTGCACTTTCCGGATTACGATGACTGGGAACTGGATGCGACTGTTCTTTTGGATACTTTGTCATCTGATGCACCGGCGCTTACGAAAGAAGAAAATGACAGATTGTTTTATACAGTCATTGAAGATTATGCCGATATACCGCGTAAAGCTGACCGGATGAAGAAAATGAAACAGGATATATATTATAATGCGTTGCAAATAAAATATGCTTACGCGATGACTTGCCATAAGGCACAGGGAGGACAGTGGAAACATGTGTATATTGATTTCGGATATTTAACGGAGGATATGCTTAATCCGGATTTTTTCCGTTGGCTGTACACTGCCTTTACCCGTGCCACAGAGCATTTGTATTTGGTGAATTGGCCGAGAAAATGAGGTTATTATGTGTCGAATTTGTAAGATGTTACCTTGTAAAAGAGTAATATCATGATATTCTTGTTGTATTTGTCTATAAATAATTACCTTTGCCATCAGATAAAGGATTAATGTTATAAAAAGAAATTATTATGGTACAAATTTCTGAAGAAAAGGTTATTGCAGGAGCTGAAGCCGGAATGGATGAATTTATAAAGGTATTTACGGATGCCTATTGGAGTGAAATAAAGGGGGAGTTGACAGCAGATACGATGCCTTTGTTGACAGGAGAGCAACATGTATTATTGGGTTATCAGATATTTCGTGATGAAGTTCTTGAAGGAGGTTTTGTGCAACTTATACAAAACGGTTATGGTCCTTATATTTTTGAAAATCCTTTTGCAAAGGCAATGCGCTTGTTTGGATTAAAGGACTTTTCCAAACTTATATATAAGGCTCGGGAAATATATGAAGCCAATAAAGAGGACCTTGTCAAGGAACGTACCGATGAGGAGTTTATGGCAATGTATGAACAGTATGAAGCTTTTGATGAATTGGAAGAGTCATATATAGAAGAAGAGGAAGGTATTACGGCTCAGATAGCTCATTACGTAGATGAACATTTGGAATTGTTTGCCGATATTGTAAAACCATGATTTAACAATTAGATGTTGTTTTAAAGGAAGATTATATTTCAAGATTGACATAAAACTCTTTTTTATCCTCTTTTATTGCACTTTATAAGTAAGATTTTTATATATTTGCGCGACTTAACTAAATAAAAAGCACAACTCTAATTAAATTTTAACAGACGTATGAAAAAAATTAAATTATCAGTTATTACATTATTGACAGCAATGAGTGTGTCACTCTCATCTTGTTTGGGAGACGGTGATAATACTTATCCTGTGTATGGAACTGGACATGTGGGTGGTAGTTTTTCTTCTCAAGTAGTTTTGGATAATGGAGTTAAACTTAATATCACTAATGTTTCATCAACAGAGTTGATAAATTACGATCGTGTATTTGTTGCCGGAACTATTGTAGAAGAAGGATATAAGGGAGAAGCTGTAAGTGCAGGACAATCTTTGTCTGTGGAAGCCAGTCAGCTGGGATCTCTTTTTGAAAGTGATTGGAAAAGCTCTGAAGATGAACTTAAAGCTGAATATTTGAGTGATTTTAGCGGATTCGGATGGTTCCCTTACGGTGGTGTAGGAAACGGATATATGAATTTTGAATTGATTGGAACAATTCTTTATGAGAAAAAAAGTGATAATACACAATCCGTTATAGAGCCCTCTACTTATGTATATGCCAAAGTAAATACAGATGCAAAGAATGTAGAGATGACAATTGGATATGATAATCATTGGGATGATTATGAGAAAGCTGATGACTCATCTGAACTGAAAGATGGATACAGTTATCAAAGTGGTGTATCATTCCCTGTGACTATTGATATGCGAAGCATATATAACCAGTTGTCTAGCGCAGGTTTAAGCGATGATACCAGTATAACATTCAAGTTTATAAAGATGTATAATTCAGGAGATGAGGGTGAAAAGAAAACAGAAGATATTTCTCTCTCTTATACAACTTTCCAACTTGGTTATTTGAAGAATCAATATTAAAAAATATATTGCTGATTTTGTGAATTATAAAGAACTTTTTCAACAAATATTCATACTGATTTCCTCTCCGGCAAAAGCTTGGGAGGAAATTAGTTTAGAAGAGGATAGACGAGCGGTGATGGTAAAGTTTGTCTATCCTTTAATTGCTTTTTGTGGCCTGGCTGTTTTCATTGGCACGCTTATAGGTTTAGGCTTGCAGGGAAAGGCGTTACAAATAGCAATGACCAATTGTTGTGCCGTATTCGTTGCATTGTTTGGAGGTTATTTCTTGATTTCATATCTCACAAACCTGTATGGAATGAAGATTTTGAAACGTCCGGCTCAATCGGGACTTTGTCAACAGTTTATAGGCTATGCAATGGTTGTAACTTTCATTCTGGAATTTATAACAGGCTTATTCCCCAGTTTTCTGATATTGAAATTGATATTGCAATTTTATACTATATATATAGTATGGGAAGGTGCACGAAGTCTGATGCAGATTCCTGAACGCAACTTATTGCTTTATGCAATAACCGTATCGTTATTTATAATTATATCACCGGCTTTGATTCGATGGGTTTTTATGCGCCTGTCGTTTCTTTTACAATAAATTATTATGGATAAAGTAACTCCGATAAATATTAAGAACAAGAGAGCGTCGTTCGACTATGAGTTTATAGATACATATACAGCTGGGATTGTTTTAACCGGTACTGAAATAAAATCCATACGACAGGGAAAGGCCAGTCTGGTTGATACATTCTGTTATTTTGTGAGAGGTGAATTATGGGTTAAAAATATGCATATATCGGAGTATTTCTATGGCTCATACAATAATCATGCTGCTCGTCGGGACCGGAAGTTGTTATTGACCCGTAAAGAACTTAGAAAACTGGAACGGGATTCGCAGACACCAGGCTTTACGATAGTACCAACCAGAATGTATATCAATGAAAAAGGATTGGCCAAGGTTGTTATTGCTTTGGCTAAAGGTAAGAAGCTATTCGACAAGCGTGAAACGTTGAAGGAGAAAGATGCTCGTCGGGAAATGGACAGAGCATTTAAGTATTAAGATGGAATACTAATACGGGTATAACGGGGTTGTCTAGACATTGAATCATATTCAAGGGGTGTGATGTGGACCTTGTTGTACCTTGAATAATATAATGGCAGAGTTAGAATATATGAAGGAAACAATTGAGCAGTTGGTAACGAAGCGCATCCTGATTTTGGATGGTGCAATGGGTACCATGATTCAGAAATACAATTTGTGCGAGGACGATTTTCGGGGAGAACGTTTTAAAGATATTCCGGGACAGATGAAAGGAAACAATGATATCCTGTGTCTGACGCGTCCGGATGTTATTACAGAGATTCACCGTAAGTATCTTGAGGCAGGAGCTGATATCATTGAAACGAATACATTCAGTTCTACGCGGGTTTCAATGGCCGATTACCATGTAGAAAGTCTGTGTAGGGAAATAAATTTGCAGGCGGCAAAAATAGCTCGGGAACTGGCCGATGAATATACACGGAAAGATCCGTCAAAACCTCGTTTTGTGGCTGGTTCTGTAGGTCCGACAAATAAGACTTGTTCCATGAGTCCGGATGTTAACAATCCGGCATTTAGAGCGCTCTCTTATGACGAATTGGCCATTGCCTATCAGGAACAGATGGAAGCATTGCTCGAAGGCGGTGTTGATGCATTGTTGATAGAGACAATATTCGATACATTAAATGCCAAAGCTGCTTTATATGCGGCAGAAGAAGCTATGCATGCTGCAAACCGTCGTGTTCCCATAATGCTGTCAGTTACATTGTCTGATGCTGCCGGACGTACGCTTTCAGGGCAGACTCTTGAAGCTTTTCTGGCATCTGTGCAACATGCTCCGATATTCTCTGTAGGATTGAATTGTTCTTTTGGGGCGGCTCAGTTAAAGCCTTTCCTGAAAGTTTTGGCCGACAATGCTCCTTATTACATATCAGCATATCCCAATGCCGGTTTGCCTAACAGTTTGGGACAGTATGACCAGACTCCACAGGAAATGGCTCTTGAGGTAAAAGAATATATTAATGAGAGACTTGTAAATATTATAGGAGGATGTTGTGGCACGACAGATGCCTATATTGCTGAATATCCGGCGTTGATAAAAGATGCACTTCCTCATGAGCCGGTATCAAAGCCTGTTCATTTATGGCTTTCGGGACTGGAAAGACTGGAAGTAAAGCCCGAGATTAATTTTGTGAATATTGGTGAGCGTTGCAATGTTGCAGGTTCGCGTAAATTCCTTCGTCTCATCAAAGAGAAAAACTATGAAGAAGCCTTGTCTATAGCGCGCCGGCAGGTTGAGGATGGAGCCTTGGTCTTGGACATTAATATGGATGACGGTTTGCTCGATACAAAAGAAGAAATGACCACGTTCCTGAATCTGATTGCTTCGGAGCCGGATGTGGCACGGGTGCCTATTATGATTGATTCGTCAAAGTGGGATGTTATTCGTGCCGGGTTGAAATGTTTGCAGGGGAAATCTATCGTCAATTCCATATCCTTGAAAGAAGGCGAAGAGATATTTCTTGAGCATGCCTGTGAGATTCGCCGTCTGGGAGCTGCCGTAGTGGTTATGGCATTCGATGAGACCGGACAGGCCGATACCTATGAGCGTAAAATAGCAGTATGTGAACGTGCATATCGTTTGCTTACTGAGAAAGTTGGCTTTAACCCCAATGATATCATATTCGACCCCAATATTTTAGCCATTGCAACCGGAATGGAAGAGCACAATAATTACGCCGTTGATTTCATCCGTGCCGCGGGATGGATTCGTAAGAATCTTCCGGGTTCTCACGTCAGTGGTGGAGTGAGCAATCTTTCGTTCTCTTTCCGAGGTAACAATTATATCCGTGAGGCGATGCATGCCGTATTTCTTTATCATGCCATTCGTGAAGGAATGGATATGGGTATAGTAAATCCTGCTACTTCCGTAATGTATGCCGATATTCCAGAGAATATTCTGGAACGTATAGAGGATGTTGTGCTCAATCGTCGGAAGGATGCAGCAGAACGCCTTATCGAATTGGCTGAAGAGATGAAGAATATGCAGCAGGCTGATACAGAAAAGCAAGCGCATCATGATGCCTGGCGCGATGCATCGTTGGAGGAGCGTTTGAAGCAGGCTTTGGTTAAAGGTATCGGTGACTATCTGGAAACAGATTTGGATGAGGCTGTGAAAAAATATCCCAATGCGGTGGCTATTATCGAAGGGCCGTTGATGGATGGCATGAACTACGTAGGTGAACTGTTCGGTTCAGGAAAAATGTTCTTGCCTCAGGTTGTGAAGACTGCCCGTACGATGAAAAAGGCCGTGTCGATACTTCAACCCTTTATTGAAGCTGAAAAGACACAGGGAAGCCGTTCGGCAGGAAAAGTTCTTCTGGCAACTGTAAAAGGTGATGTGCATGATATAGGAAAGAATATTGTCTCAGTAGTGATGGCTTGTAACAATTATGAAATTATCGATTTGGGAGTAATGGTTCCGGCCGAGACAATAGTAAGTAAGGCTATCGAAGAAAATGTAGATATTATCGGATTAAGCGGACTTATTACACCTTCATTGGATGAGATGGTTCATGTTGCTTCAGAATTACAGAAGGCAGGATTGCATATTCCTCTGATGATTGGTGGAGCAACCACAAGTGCCTTGCATACGGCATTGAAGATTGTTCCGGCATATGATGCTCCTGTAATTCATTTGAAGGATGCTTCACAGAATGCAATTGTAGCTGCCAAACTTTTGAATCCGGAGCTTCGTGATGCATATGTAGAAGAGGTATATGCAAATTACAAGTCATTGTGTGAGCGTCGGAAGAATGTGGAAACACCGGTAGTTTCATTAAAAGAAGCGCAGGCGGGCAAGTTGAACTTGTTTTGAATGAAATAAAAGATTTATAAATGTTGTTTTGTGAATGAGGCTGTTAAAAGAAATTTTTATAATTTGCCTTTGTTTTGCAGAATGTTCAGAAATAGTATAAATATAGATTATGGAAACAACACAGGAATTGATTGATCGTTTGATTGATTTGGCCTTTGCTGAAGATATCGGTGATGGTGACCATACTACATTATCGTGCATCCCTGATGAGGCTATGGGAAAATCCAAACTTCTGATAAAAGAACCGGGAGTTCTCGCAGGTATAGATATTGCTAAAGAAATATTTCACCGTTTTGACCCGTCCATGCAGGTAGAAGTGTTTATTCAGGATGGGGCAGAAGTGAAACCGGGTGATGTGGCTATGGTTGTGAGCGGAAAGGTTCGTTCGTTGTTACAGACCGAACGACTGATGCTGAATGTTATGCAGCGTATGAGCGGTATAGCTACTATGACCCGTAAATATGTAAAGCAACTGGAAGGTACACATACCCGCGTGCTTGATACACGTAAGACTACTCCCGGTATGCGTATGCTGGAGAAGGAAGCTGTAAAGATTGGTGGTGGCGTAAATCACCGTATCGGTCTTTTTGACATGATTCTTTTGAAAGATAATCATGTTGACTTTGCTGGAGGTATAAAGCAAGCCATAACAAGAGCGAAAGAATATTGCAAGGCCAAAGGCAAGGACCTGAAAATTGAGATTGAAGTTCGTAATTTTGACGAATTGCAACAAGTGCTTGACTTGGGAGGTGTTGACCGTATTATGTTTGACAACTTTACTCCGGAAATGACACGTAAGGCTGTTGAAATGGTGAACGGCCGTTTTGAAACAGAGTCATCGGGTGGTATAACCTTTGATACTTTAAGACAATATGCTGAGTGCGGAGTAGACTTTATTTCTGTCGGAGCATTGACCCATTCTGTAAAAGGATTGGATATGAGTTTTAAGGCTTGTTAATAGACGATTGTTGATGAAAAGAATATTCTTAATAGGCTTCTTGTGTTCCTCGCTTGCTGCTGGTGCACAAGAAGCCTTGACTTTTTTAAGGCCCTTTGACTTTCCTCTGTTGCTGAGTGCAAATTTCGGAGAATTGAGGCCTAATCATTTTCATGGAGGTCTGGATATAAAGACTGGAGGTGTGACGGGAAAGCCCGTACATGTGGTGGCCGACGGTTATGTCTCACGCATAACGGTAAGTCCTACGGGATATGGAAATGCGCTTTATGTAACTCACCCCAATGGATATACTTCGGTATATGGTCATCTGGAAACGTTTCATGAAAAGATTGCCCGTTATGTTGAAGAGTATCAATATGCAAATGAGACCTTTTCTGTGGATATTCGTCCGGACAGTACGATGTTTCGTTTTAATGCGGGTGATGTGATAGCACGAAGCGGTAACTCCGGCTCTTCGGGAGGACCGCATCTGCATTTGGAATTGCGTAAGAGCGATACGAATGAAATGATAGATCCCTTACCGTTTTATAAGGATGCATTGAAAGATACCCGGCGTCCGTTATCGCAGGGACTGATGGCATTCTCTTTTCCTGGCGAGGGTGTGATAAACGCACGTTCGGACAAGCAGGTATTTGCCTGGATTGCGGGAGGTAGTGCTGTGTCCAGGCATATTGATGCATGGGGCAAGATTGCATTTGCTATTCGTGCCAATGATTATATGACCGGAACATCGAATATTTATGGAGTGCGTTCTATTACATTGAAAGTAGACAGTATAGAGATATTCAGAAGCCGGATAAGCAAGGTGGCTTTTGATGAGAACCGTGCCATTAACGGATGGGCCGATTATGAAACATATAGTCGGAATCGTCAATGGTATGTGAAGTCTTTTCTTTTGCCCGGCAACAAGCTTTCTTTCCTGCAAAGTGATTCATCGCAAAAAGGATGGGTGACGATTGACGAAGAACGTGACTATCATTTCTGTTATGAACTCGAAGATGGTTTTGGTAATAAATCTGTTTATCGTTTTGTAGTGCATGGTAAACCTCAGGAAATACCCCGGCCGGTACGTAAAGGCAATATGATGTTACGATGGAACCGTGCCAATACGATTACCCGTCCGGGAATGCAGTTTGTGATTCCGAAAGGTATGCTTTATGAAGATACAGACGTAAATGTGGATATGGCTTCTGATTCTACAGATATTGCCTATACATATCAGCTGAATGACCGTATCATACCTTTACATACTTATTGTCCGTTACGGATAGGAGTGCGTCATATGCCGGTGGCCGACAGTACCAAATATTATATAGCCCAGAAGTTTGGTTCACGCAACGTATATATGCGAAGCAAATGGGTTGATGGATGGTTGGAAGCCTCGGTGCGTGAATTAGGCACATATACGGTAGATATGGATACGGTTGCTCCGGTTATTACTCCATTGAGTAAAAGCAGATGGCAGCGTTCGGGAACAATTACTTTCCGCATAGCAGACAAAAATTCGGGAGTGGAGAGTTTTAAGGGAAAAATTGACGGAAAATTTGTATTGTTTGAGAATCACAAGCCTGGCAGACTGGTGTGTTATTTGCGTAAGGCTAAAGTGGAACGTGGAAAATTGCACACTTTAGAGCTGACGGTAACAGATAAATGTGGAAACGTAGAAGTATATACAGAAAAGATACGTTATTAAAAAATAATTCATAGCCTGTATTTTCAGAAAAGACAGTTATGAAAAATAAATTGAAGGATATAAATAAAAAAATCACCTAGAAGATTTATTTTTTCTTCTAAGGTGATTTTTTATTTATAGATTTTCCTTACAGACTGCTGTATGGCATATCGAATGCTTCGGCTACTGCAGGGAATGTAATCTTTCCGTCTACGATATTCAGTCCTAATTTCAAGCCGGGGTCTTCAGCACAGGCCTTTTCCCATCCTTTGTCTGCCAGTTTCAGGGCATATGGTAATGTGGCATTGGTCAAAGCCAAAGTAGATGTGAAAGGAACTGCACCTGGAATATTGGCAACGCAATAATGTACGATACCGTCTACTTCATAAACCGGTTCTGCATGTGTGGTTGGGTGTGAGGTTTCAAAGCATCCTCCCTGGTCAATGGCAACGTCAACCATAACAGAGCCTTTTTTCATCAGTTTCAGCATGTCGTGTGTGATAAGGTGAGGAGCTTTTGCTCCAGGAATCAGTACAGCTCCGATTACCAAATCAGTAGTAGGCAATTCCTGCTCAATATTGTAGGTTGAAGAGAACATGGTTTTTACGTTTTTGGGCATAAACTCGTTCAACTGACGCAGGCGTGGCAGTGAGATATCACATATCGTAACATCAGCACCCAGTCCGGCAGCCATTAATGCAGCTTGTGTACCAACTATACCACCTCCCAGAACCAGGACTTTGGCAGGTTTTACTCCAGGAACTCCTCCAAGCAGAACTCCTTTTCCTCCTTGTGGCTTTTCCAGGAAACGTGCTCCTTCCTGAATAGACATTCTACCGGCAACTTCGCTCATCGGGATAAGCAGCGGCAATGTCTTGTGAGAATCTTCCACAGTTTCATATGCCAGACAAGTTGCTCCACTTTTAATCATAGCTTCAGTCAGTTCACGGTCACAGGCAAAATGAAAATAGGTAAAGACCAGTTGTCCTTTCTTTATAAGAGCATATTCGGGTTTTATCGGTTCCTTGACTTTAATAATCATTTCTGCAATGCCGTATACGTCTTCAATCGAAGGCAATATCTGTGCACCGGCTTTTACATATTCATCATCAGGGAAGCCACTGTTTTCGCCAGCAGTGTGCTGAACATATACTGTATGACCTCTTTTAACTAATTCGCGTGCTCCAGCAGGAGTTAGTGACACGCGGTTCTCATTGTTTTTGATTTCTTTAGGTATACCGACTATCATAATGTCACATTTAATAGGTTTAACATGCTCAAATATAGAAAATCGAATTAAAATTTGTAAGTTTGTAGCATTAAATTTTATCAACGATGTTTTTAAACATATAAACCGTAACAAAAAAGATTATGAGAAAGAAAATTTGGATGGCTGCCGTATTAATGCTGGCAGTTGTGATGAAAGGTGTAGCCTGTACCAATCTGATAGTAGGAAAGGCAGCGTCTGTCGATGGATCGGTTCTGGTAACTTATTCGGCCGATTCTTTTGGTATGTTCGGTCATTTGTGTCATTATCCGGCAGGAAAACATGCACCGGGTACAATGGTTGATATCCGTGACTGGGATTCAAACAAGTATTTGGGACAGATTCCACAAGTTGCCGAGACTTATAACGTGATAGGAAATATAAATGAATATCAGGTTACTATTGCAGAAACAACATTTGGCGGTCGTCCGGAGCTGGTCGATAAGAATGGTTTGATTGATTACGGAAGTTTAATTTACTTGGGACTTCAGCGTAGCCGTACAGCTCGTGAAGCTATTAAGGTGATGACCGATTTGGTAAAGGAATATGGTTATTATAGTGGAGGAGAAAGTTTCACAATTGCCGATCCGAATGAAGTATGGATTATGGAAATGATAGGTAAGGGAACCGGTGTGAAAGGAGCGGTATGGGTAGCTGTAAGAATCCCGGATGACTGTATAGCAGCACATGCCAATCAAAGCCGTATTCATCAGTTTGACCTGAACGACAAGGAAAACTGCATGTATTCACCTGATGTGATTTCGTTTGCCCGTGAGAAAGGATATTTCAACGGAAAGAATAAGGATTTCAGTTTTGCCGATGCTTATGCACCTGCAGATTTCAGTGCACTCCGTTTTTGTGAAGCACGTGTATGGAGTTTCTATCGCAAGCACAATGCTGAGATGGACAAATACCTTTCATATATTATGGGTGAGACTAAAGAACCGATGCCTCTTTATATAAAACCGGACAAGAAGGTTTCTTTGCAGGATATTCAGAATGATATGCGCGACCATTATGAAGGAACTCCGCTTGATATGACTAAAGATCTGGGTGCAGGAGCGTATAACAGTCCGTATCGTCCCTCACCGTTGACTTTTAAAGTAGACGGACAGGAATGCTTTAATGAGCGTCCTATTTCTACCCAACAGTCAGCCTTTACTTTTGTAGCTCAGATGCGCTCCAATCTGCCTAATGCTGTAGGAGGAATTCTGTGGTTCGGACTTGATGATGCCAACATGATTGCATACGTTCCTGTATATTGCTGTACAGACCGCGTTCCCGATTGTTTTGCCGGTAATAAGGGAGCTGATGGAGTTACTTTCTCTTGGGATAATTCATTCTGGGTATGTAACTGGATTTCAAATATGATTTATCCTCGTTATGGACTGATGATTGATGATTTGCGTGCTGTTCAGAGCCGTTTGGAAAAAGGATTCTTTGACGCACAGGCAGATGTTGAGAAAAAGGCTGTGGAATTATATGAAAGTGATCCTGCACAGGCAAAGAAGTATTTGACAGATTATACCGTTGCTTCTGCCGAAAACATGCATAAGGAATGGCGCAAACTGGGAGAATTCCTGATAGTAAAATACAATGATATTGTAGTTAAGAAGGTGAAAGACGGTCAGTTTGAACGTACGGAAAATGGAATCGGAGCATTCCCGAACCGTCCGGGTTATCCTGAAGACTATAACAGAAAAGTCATAAAGGAAACAGGTGACCGTTATAAAATGCCTGTGAAATAAAAAAAGTAGCTTTTTATATTAGGTTTTAAGCGTCTAAATTTATACATTTGGACGCTTAAATAGTATAAGATTGTTACATAACTAAAAAATAAAGACTATGGAAAATGAAGCTTTGATTAAAGAAGTTACCGCAAAAGCCGAAAAATGGTTGACTCCTGCTTATGATGCCGAAACACAGGCAGAAGTAAAACGTATGTTGGAAAATCCTGATAAAACTGAATTGATAGAAGCTTTTTATAAAGATTTGGAATTTGGTACAGGTGGTTTGCGTGGTATTATGGGAGTAGGTTCTAACCGCATGAATATATATACCGTAGGTGCTGCTACTCAAGGTTTATCTAATTATTTGAATAAGAACTTCAAGGATTTAGATCAGATATCAGTTGTTGTTGGTCATGATTGCCGTAACAACAGCCGTCTGTTTGCTGAAATTTCTGCCAATATATTCTCTGCCAACGGCATTAAGGTTTATTTGTTTGAAGACATGCGTCCTACTCCAGAAATGTCGTTTGCCATTCGTCATTTGGGATGTCAGAGCGGTATTATATTGACTGCTTCTCATAATCCGAAAGAATATAATGGTTACAAGGCTTATTGGGACGATGGTGCACAGGTATTGGCTCCGCACGATAAAGGTATTATTGACGAAGTAAACAAGATTGCTTCGGCTGCCGATATCAAATTTGAAGGAAATAAAGACTTGATTGTTACTATTGGAAAAGACGTTGACGATGTATATCTGGAGAAGATTAAAGGTATTTCTATCGATCCGGAAGTTATCAAGCGTCAGAAAGACCTGAGCATCGTGTATACTCCGATTCATGGTACCGGTATGATGTTGATTCCCCGTTCACTGGAGATGTGGGGATTTGAGAATGTGCATTGTGTTCCTGAGCAGATGGTTAAAGACGGTAATTTCCCGACTGTCGTTTCACCGAACCCTGAAAATGCTGAAGCTTTGACATTGGCTATCAACCTTGCCAAGAAGATTGATGCTGATATTGTAATGGCTTCTGACCCGGATGCCGACCGTGTAGGTATGGCATGCAAGAACGATAAAGGAGAGTGGGTACTGATTAACGGTAACCAGACTTGTCTGCTGTTCTTGTATTATATTATCAGAAACCGCATTGCCATGGGTAAGATGAAGGGTAATGAATTTGTTGTTAAGACTATCGTTACTACCGAGCTTATCAAAGCCATTGCCGACAAGAACCACATTGAAATGTTCGATTGCTATACCGGATTCAAATGGATTGCACGTCAGATTCGTTTGCTGGAAGGTCAGAAACAATATATCGGTGGTGGTGAAGAGAGCTATGGTTTCCTTGCCGAAGACTTTGTTCGTGACAAAGATGCTGTTTCTGCATGTTCTTTGCTGGCTGAGATCTGTGCATGGGCAAAAGATAACGGAAAGACACTTTACGATGTGCTGATGGAGATTTATGTTGAATATGGATTCTCTAAGGAAGTGACCGTAAATGTTGTAAAACCGGGTAAGAGTGGTGCTGATGAAATCAAGGCCATGATGGAAGGTTTCCGTGCAAATCCGCCGAAAGAACTGGGTGGTTCGAAGATTGTTCTTACCAAAGACTATAAGGTTTTGAAACAGACTGATGCTGAAGGAAAGGTTTCTGATTTGGATATGCCGGAAACATCCAATGTTATCCAGTATTTCTGCGAAGACGGAACCAAGGTTTCAGTACGTCCTTCAGGAACAGAGCCTAAGATTAAATTCTACATTGAGGCTAAGGGACAGATGAAATGTGCAGGATGCTATGAATCTGCCAATGCTGCCGCTATGCAAAAAATTGAGGGCGTAAAGAAATCATTAGGCATTTAATTCCATTAAATCATACATTTTAATGAGTGGGCTATATGCAGGGTTTTTATTTGAATCCTCATGTAGCCCATTTCTTTTTGTATTATCTTTGCACGAATTTTAGAGTAAAGATAATATGGTATTAAAGGAAAATGCCGGAATTCCGGCATCTGTTTTATGGACATTGGCTATTGTTGCCGGTATATCGGTTGCCAATCTGTATTATAACCAGCCTTTGCTGAATATGATAAAGGCTGATTTTGGAACCAGCGAGTTTCAGACCAATATGGTCGCCATGTATTCTCAGATAGGCTATGCGGTAGGACTTCTGTTTATCATACCCTTAGGCGATCTTTATCATCGCAAGCGTATCATAGAGGTCAATTTTTCACTTTTGGTGCTTTCTCTTTTGTCTATCGCGGTAGCGCCTTCTTTTTATTTGGTGCTGATAGCTTCGTTTGTGACGGGAGTCTGCTCTGTTGTTCCACAAATATTTATTCCCATAGCGGCACAGTTTTCCACTCCCGAGAGGAAGGGGCGTAACGTAGGTATGGTCGTATCCGGATTACTCACCGGCATATTGGCTTCGCGTGTGATTAGCGGACTGGTTGGTGACTTATGGGGATGGCGCGCCATGTATTATATTGCCGCAGCGGCCATGGTCATCTGTTTTTTTGTTGTGATGCGGGTATTGCCTGATATAGCTCCTACGTTTAAAGGCAGTTATGGCGGATTGATGAAGTCTATATTCTCATTGATCAGAGAATATCCTCAGTTGCGTGTTTATGCCGGAAGAGCCGGGCTGGCATTCGGTTCGTTTCTTTCATTGTGGGCATGTCTGGCTTTTAAGATGAGCCTTCCGCCTTTCAATGCAGGCAGTGATGTAGTCGGACTGTTGGGATTGTGCGGTATTGCCGGTGCCCTGTCTGCCTCTTTTGTCGGACGGTATGTAAAGACTTTAGGGGTGAAGCGTTTTAACTATCTGGGGTGTGCCTTGATGCTGTTGGCATGGCTTCTTTTGTTTTTCGTGCCGGATGCTTATTGGAGTATAATAGCCGGAATTATTATCATTGACATCGGTATGCAGTGTATACAGATAAGTAATCAGACAAGTATGTTTGAAGTATCGCAAAAGGCCGCCAATCGGGTCAATACTATTTTCATGACTACTTATTTTGTCGGAGGTTCGTTGGGAACTTTCCTTTCCGGTCTGGCATGGACGTGGGGATTATGGCCGGGTGTAGTTTGTGTAGGTATTTTGCTTATTCTGGGCTCCCTTTGTCTTACTTGCTTCACGCGTCATTGAGCAATATTTTAGATAAATGGCAAAAAGGATAATACGACAGTTCTGATGTTGTATTATCCTTTTCTTTTTTACTTGACAAAAGCAAGAATGCGTTTCTTCATCTGATAGAACCAAAAAAAGGCGCAGGCTCCTTTCAGAATGCTCGACAGGCTGACGGCCCACCATATTCCGCTTACTCCCATTCCCATAGCTACCAGATAGATGGCCAGAGGAATACGAATCAGATTACCGCCTATACTGATGGTTGCCGGCTGAATGGTGCGTCCGGTTCCGTAAAACATTCCCTGCATGGTAATTTCCAGCATCATGAATATCTGTGAGTATCCGTCAATGCGCATAAAGATGCTTCCGGCCTCATATGCCGTCTGCTCAGGAACAAAGATGGCAAATATCTCTTTTCCCATGAAGATAAACAGAAATGTGCATGCCGTACCCAATACTCCAGTGAGCCATAAGGTAGAGCGGTAAGCTTTCAATACCCGTTCCACTTTGCCCGCGGCATAGTTCTGTGCTACAAAGGTGCTCAGTGCCGTAGAGAATCCTTGTGCCGTATTCCAGGTAATGGCTTCTATCTGTCCGCCCGCCGTAAAAGTCATCAGACCAATATGTCCTCCGGTAAGGGCTGCCAGCTTGCATATGTACATGTTGATGAATGCGAAAAGAATATTGAGTGTGGCAGCAGGAAGTCCCAAATGAAATATGCGGTATGAATAGCGCCGTTTCAGCCTTGTATAGAATTTCAGGTTGCTGAAAAGCGTCTGTTTGTATTTCAGTTTATACAGAAACAGAGCGAATACGGCAATTTGTCCGGTTGCAGTAGCCAGTGCAGCTCCGTTAGTTCCCATGTTAAATCCGAAAATAAACAGTGGGTCGAGAATCATGTTCAGTACCAGTCCTACCGCATTGATGGCAAATGGTATCTGACTGCGTCCTGCTGCGTTGAACAGTCCGGTAAAAGTGGCCGATATGATGAAGAAAGGTAAGCCGAAAGCCACGATACGCAGATAGTCGGTAGCTGCATCGGTAATGTTTTCCTTCAGGTCGAAAAGTGTCATGATAGGATGCGCAAAGCAAAACAGTATGGTTACCCATATTACAGACAATATGGTAGCAAGCGTAATGTTGTGGGCAGCAAAAGCCCTTGCAGCCTGTTCATCTTTCTGTCCAATGGATTGTCCTACACTGACTTCCGTTCCAACCTTGTTCAGAATGGATACCGATGTTGACATCCATATAAGTATACCCACTGCTCCAATGGCAGCTACAGCTTCACTACCCAGTCGGCCTACCCATGCCATATCCGTAAGGCTATATGCCATTTGCACAAATGAGGTGGCCATGATGGGGGCTGCCAGTTTAAACAACTGCCTTAGAATGGGGCCCGTTGTCAAGTCTCTTGTTCCCTGCATGATATTTTTGAAGATACTTAAAAGGGCATCCAGAAACCTGAATGCCCCCTATACAAAAAAGTGATAATAAGTTTTATCCTAAATAAGCCTTTAACAGCTTGCTTTGTGGACTTGTCCGTAGTTTCCGAATCGCTTTCTCTTTAATCTGGCGAACACGTTCGCGAGTAAGACCAAATTTGTCACCAATCTCTTCAAGACTCATTTCGCGATGGTTGATACCGAAGAATGTCTGAATGATTTCTTTCTCACGAGGAGTAAGTGTGGACAGTGTTCTGTCAATTTCTTCTGATAAGGATTCGCTAACGAGTGAATGGTCGGCCATAGGAGAATCGTCGTTAACCAATACGTCAAGCAGGCAGTTGTCTTCGCCTTCTACAAACGATGCATCTACTGAGACGTGACGGCCTGATACTCTCAGAGCGTCAGAAATCTTGTCTTCTTCAATGCCCAGTTCGTCGGCTATTTCGCCAGCCGATGCGCGGCGTTCGTTTTCTTGTTCGAATTTTGCCAGTGCTTTGTTGATACGATTGATTGAACCAACCTGATTTAATGGCAGACGTACGATACGTGACTGTTCGGCAAGTGCTTGCAGGATAGACTGGCGAATCCACCATACGGCATAACTGATAAACTTGAATCCACGTGTTTCGTCAAATTTCTGTGCTGCTTTTACTAAGCCGATGTTACCTTCGTCAATCAGGTCAGCCAGGCTGAGGCCCTGATTCTGGTACTGTTTTGCTACAGAAACAACGAAACGCAGGTTTGCTCTTACCAGTTTGTTAAGCGCAGCCTCGTCTCCTTTACGGATACGTTGTGCAAGTTCTACTTCTTCATCCACTGAGATAAGTTCCTCACGGCCAATCTCACGGAGGTAAGCTTCCAGAGAAGCTGTTTCACGATTCGTAATACTTTTGTTAATCTTTAGTTGTCTCATCCGTCTCTAAAGTTTGGAAAAAAGCGTGCAAAATTACATACATTTCAGGCAAACTTCCTAATAATATGCAAAAAATATTCGTTAAATTAGCTAAAGTATTGTTCGTTAAATCATGCAACTGAAGTTGTCCACTATACCGATGAGGCGGTTGTTTTCGTCTACCACGAGCAGGGAGTGGATTTTATACTGGTTCAGCATTTTTTCTATTTCCGTAATTTTTGTTTCCGGGTGAATCCGTTTGGGGTTGGGAGTCATCACTTCCGATACCTTCAAGTCAAAGAATTTTGATTTGGAGCGTTGCATGATGCGCCGCAGGTCTCCATCGGTAATAATGCCTTTTATCTCACCGTTGTCTATGGCTACGATAAGTCCCAACTTGCCTTCACTCATATGTATGATGGCTTCATCGAGTGTAATGTCTGTCGATACCACCGGAAGATCATCACGTCGCATTACGTCTTTGGCACGGGTCAGCAGGCGGCGTCCCAATGTGCCACCCGGATGGAAGCGGGCGAAGTCTTGTGCACGGAAGTGCCGTACCTCCATCAGTGCGCAGGCCAGTGCGTCTCCCATAGCCAGTGAGGCGGTCGTCGATGAGGTAGGTGCCAGATTGAGCGGACAGGCTTCACGCTCTACATATACGTTCAGGTGATACGTGGAGTATTGGGCTACCAGCGAATCGGGATGTCCTGTCATGCCGATGATTGGAATGTTTCGTTCCATCAGGCAGGGGATGAAGCGCAGCAGCTCGTCGGTCTGGCCGGAGTGGGAGATGACCAGTGCAATGTCGTTTGAGGTAAACATGCCAAGATCGCCGTGAAAAGCATCGAGCGGATTGACAAAGAAAGAGGGGGTGCCCGTGCTGGCCAGTGTAGCTGCTATCTTGGCACCGATGTGTCCCGACTTGCCCACGCCGGTCACGATGAGGCGTCCCTTGCAGTGATGAATGAGTTCTACTGCCTTGTCGAAGTTGTCGTCGAGCAAGGGGATGAGGTTGAGGATGGCTTGTGCCTCGTCTCTCAGGCATTTGATGGCATACTCTTTTATCCGGCTCATAGCAGTGATTCTATTACGGTTTCCAGTTGGGTGGTCTTTATCATGTTGGGGCCGTCGCTCAGCGCGTTGTCGGGGTAGGGATGCACTTCGAAGAAGAAGCCCGTTGCGCCGAAAGCTTTGGCGGCGAGTGCCATGGCGGGTACGAACTCACGGTTCCCGCCCGACTTGCCTCCGGCGGCTCCCGGCCGTTGCACTGAGTGTGTGCAATCCATGATAACTGTAGGGGTGAACATCTTCATATCAGGGATGTTGCGGAAGTCTACCACCAGGTTGTTATAGCCGTACATGTTGCCGCGTTCGGTGAGCCACACCTCTTTGGCCCCCGATTCCATAGCCTTTTCTACGGGGTAGCGCATGTCGAGTCCTGAGAGGAATTGTGCCTTCTTGATGTTTACCGTACGTCCGGTGCGGGCTGCAGCTATGAGCAGGTCGGTCTGTCGGCACAGGAAGGCGGGAATCTGAATCACGTCGGCCACCTGGCCTACGGGTGCGGCCTGATACGATTCGTGAATGTCGGTGAGCACGCGCAGCCCGAACTCCTCCTTGATGTCGTTCAGCCAGGTGAGTCCCCGTTCCATGCCGGGCCCTCTGAACGAGTGGATGGATGTGCGGTTGGCCTTGTCGAACGAGGCCTTGAAAATGATGTCGATGTTATACTTCTGGTTCAGGCGCACCAGTTCGTGTGCTATCTCTTTCATGAGTGAGAGCGATTCCATTACGCAGGGGCCTGCTATAAAGACTGGAGTCATAGATTTGTCTGTTTTTGTTTACTAAACTTGTTGATAGATGACACAAAGATACGAAGAAGTCTCGAACTGCCGCCTTTTTAAGACTATTTTATATCTTCACTGCCGGGCGGCGGCGTGCGCCCTTCCGACCGTTTTGGGGGTAACGGCCTGCTTTTGTTGTAAAAAGTTTTGTTTGTTCCTGGAAGTTTTTTTACTTTTGCAGCCTGAAAAACGCATTCTTATGACAAACAGATTCCATGCACAACTTACTCGCTTGCTTTTGCCCTTGCCGGATAAAAGCGTGAAGTTAACATCTTTTAGCCCCGAAGGCTTGCAGATGTGCGGAGTTTGTTTAAACACACACACACACACACACACACACACACACACACACACAATTATTACCTTATTATAATACAGGCCTCTGCACCGGTGCGTGCAGCGGTTATGCCCGTGCGGTTGCGGCGGAAGAGCGTAGGTTCTCTTCCTTGCCGCAACCGCTTTTTTGTGTCTTATCCCGATTGTTTAATCTTTTAAATAGTATTTGACCATGCAACAGGAAAATCAAGACTTGCTGAACGGTGCGGCCTACGAGGCCCCCAAGTGTGAAACAATTGAAGTGCAGAACGAAGGTGCTATCCTGAGCGCCTCGAATGAATCTTTTACAGAAAAACCCTGGGGAGGCAGCTGGGACAACTAAAAAAACGGACGAAGCAATGAAAACAATGAAACATCTATTCGGGGCATTGCCCCTGGCCGCACTGGCGCTGAGCTTTACCGCCTGCGGCAACGACGAGACTTTCGGCGAACCGGAGACCACGCCTGCGGGAAACCAAGTGACCATGACCTTTACCGCCAACGCCCCCGCCCCGGCGGCCGGCACGCGCACTTCGCTGGTGGAGGGCACCCAGGTGTACTGGACTCCCAATGACGTGATAGGCGTCTACTCCTGCATATCCGAGGGCTATTCTCTTGAAGAGCCGGGCAGCCCCTTTACCACCGACCTGTCGGCAGCCGCCCCCACCGCCTCCTTTACCGGAGAGGCTACGGAAGGTGCCTCGCAATACATAGCCGTCTATCCGCGGGACATGTTTGTGGCCTGTATGTGGAGCCCTGAGATGACGATGCTTGGGTTTACCCTCCCGACCGAGCAGCAGGCCGTGGAAGGAGGCTTTGCCACCGGGCTGAACCCCTCGCTGGCAACGACTGCCGACATGGGAGGCGACCTGACCTTCAAGAACCTCTGCGCGCTGGTGAAGTTCAGCATCAGCGGCGGAGATGCCGACGAACTGAAGAGCGTGACGCTGACCGACCTGGGAGGAACAGGCCTCTCCGGTACTGCAATGTATGTAAAATCATCCAGCATGGAAGCTGTTGATGCAGATGTTATCTCCGTGACCCTGCCCGGGCCTTTCACTACCGGTACGGACTATTACTTTGTGGTAGCGCCTTCGGTGGATAACAACTATGCCCCCGCCGCGCTGAAGAACGGTTTCTCCCTGACCTTTACCCGACAGGACGGCACCTCTTTCGTCAAGGCTGCCAGTGGCGGCATCGGCGATACGAATCTCACCGCAGGTATGATTCTCGACTTGGGTGAAATCGACCTCAGCGGCGCCAGCTATCAGGCGGCGATTACCAACCTGGCGTTTATCAATGCGGTGGATCCCAAGATTGGCTGGGATAAGGAAACCAACGGCACCGTCGTGCCCCTGAGCGAGACGAACAAGGAAAAAATGAAAGCTGTGACATCGCTGTTTATTAACAATAGAGGGCTGGTCGATATTTCCGGCATTCAATACTTCACCGGGCTGACCCGTTTGGTGTGTAACGGTAATTACCTGACCGAGCTGCCCGTGGAGAACCTGACCGAACTGACCTTCTTGGAATGCTCCGGTAATCAGCTTACCGGGCTGTCCGTGGGGAACCTGACCGGACTGACCACCTTGAATTGCGACACTAACCACCTTACCGAGCTTGATATCAGGAATTTTACGAACCTGGACGGCTTGGCTTGCGGCAACCAGACGAACGCCACAGGCGATCCCCAGACTCTGAAGCTTATCCTTACATCGGCACAGAAAGAAACGTGGGAGAGCACGTGGAAGGATGAGGACTACAACGCAAACGTCACTGTGGAAGTGAAAGATTTAGGCAGCACCGCCCACTGGTAAACTAATTTTACATGCCAGCCACTCCCGGAAGTCACCTCCGATGACTCTAGGGAGTTACCGGTCATGACTCTAGGGAGTGTCTGCCCATGACTCCCTAGAGTGTCGGGCAGAGACTTCCGGGAGTCGTCGGGGGTCACTTCAGGGAGTGTGCAAGTAGTTGAAAATCAACAGTAAGAAAAGCCCGTTTTCCGGTTGTCCGCCGGAAAACGGGCATAATGTATAACTTTTTAAATAGTAAAAAATATGTATAAGTACAAACTGGTTAAACGGGGTAATCCGCAAAACCCGGATGCACCGAAGAAATGGTACGCCTCGCCCCTGAGCGAGACGGCACAAGACGTGAAAGCCATGACGCGCGCCGCCACCGAGAACACCACCGTGGCTCCCAAAGAAATGGAAACCGCACTGGAGCTGCTGGGCAACTATGCCCGCCAGCAACTGCTGCAAGGGCACACCGTGCGCGTGGGCGACTTGGGCACGCTACGCATCACCTTCCAGAGCGAGGGTGTGGAAAACATTACCGACTATCAGGCATCGAGCATGATAAAGAACGCCCGCATCCTGTTCACCCCCGCCAAGGAGTTCCGTGAGGCGGTTATCGGCAACCTCCAGTTTGAGAACGGCGGTGTGCTCGACGAGGGCGTGAACTACGCTTCGCTCACCGACTACAAGAAGGCCAAAGGCCTCACCGGCGGCACCACCGAACCCGGCGGCAGCGGTGAAGAGGAAGGCGGCGGCGGACTGTAGGGCCGTGCGGCATCCGGCCGCAAACGTGCGTTGTAAAAAAAATGAAGCGGGCGGTGCTTCCCGAATGCTCCGTATGGGAGCGGGGGAGGCGTCGCCCGTCTTTTTTTTGTCCGACCGCAAGGGAGGGTCAGCGGTTCAGGCTCCGCATCAGGCAGCGGACGAATGCCGGCTGGCGGTTGAGCTCGCCTTCGGCCTCGATGACCGGTTTTCCGCCCGGAACGGAAAAGTGAACGCCTTCGAAAGTGATGCCGCGTGCGTCGACCATCTTCACCACCGAGTCGGGACAGGCGATGCTCACGTTGCGTAGCGTCATTCCGTCTACGTCCTGAAGGAGCATGAGCTTGTCGGTGCAGGCGTTTACGTTTTCAATGAGTACGTTGCTCACGGGCGTTTCGGGAATGCCCTGCGCCTTGATAAACTGGGTTCCGCTCTCAACCACGATGTGGCGCGCCGTGATGTTACGGTATGTGGGGGTGAGAGGAGTAATGTCGCGTGCCGGCAGGCGCACGGCCAGTTCGCCCACAAAGGTCTTGCTGCCCAGCATGTCCCACACGAAAGGCTGTCCGCTCAGGCGCATGCGGATGCGCTCGTAGGTGAGGTTCTCGCCCCCTCCGCCGCGGTTGCGTCGGGTCTTGAAGCGCAGTCCCGTACCCGTTCCGTCGAACACGCAGTCGTGCACGTAGAGGTTGCGAATCATTCCGGCAGTCTCGCTTCCGCAGGTGATGCCCCCGTGACCTTTTTCGGCCAGGCAGTGGCGCACCACGATGTTTTCCGACGGCCTGTTCACGCGCAGTCCGTCCTCACACCGTCCGGCCTTCATGGTGAAGCAGTCGTCGCCGCAGCTCAGGGTGCTGTATTCGATAAGCACGTTCCGGGTAGACTCTATGTCGATGCCGTCGCCGCGCGGGATGCCCACCGAGCGTACGGTGATGCCGCGTATAATGACGCTGTCACAGTAGACCGGCACCACGTTCCAGAACGGAGTGCTTTCGAGTGTGACTCCTTCTACAAGTACGTTTTGGCAGTTGATGGGCGATACGAACATGGGCAGGAATACGGCTCCTCCCTTCTTGCCGTCGTATACGCGTTCCTTTACGGGAGTATTCACATTGATATATGTCTCTATAACGCCACCGGTCATCTGTCGTTTTTGAATTTCGCAGTCCTTCGCCGGTCCCACAAGTTTGCCTTTTCCGGTGAGGGCGATGTTACGCTGTCCGTTGGCATAGACCAATGCTCCGAGCGAGTAGAGTTCCACACCTTCGTTACGGGTGAACACGGCTGGTTGGTAATCCTTGATGTTGCCACTGAAATGCAGTTCTGCTCCCTCTTCGAGATGCAGGTTCACGTTGCTTTTGAGCTCGATGCGTCCGGTGTTCCATATTCCGGCGGGTACGATTACGGTGCCTCCTCCCTTGCGATTCACACGGTCGATGGCCTTCTGTATGGCTTTGGTAGCCATTTTGCCTTCGCGCGCCCCTGTCTCTGTAATGGAGAGGGTGAAAGCGTTGAACTCCGGCCGGGTGAGTTGCGGCATGTCAAACGGTGCCTTGATAGGGGCAATGGTTTCGGGCATGTTGAGTGCGCCCACTTCTTCACGTACGGGAATTCCGTCGGTCACGGCCTGCGCCTGTGCGGATACTGTCGTCAGCCATAACAATCCGGATAAGACGGCCATTTGTGCGGCCGATTTCATGATGTGTTTTGTATTCATATATATAGTTTAAAGTGAAAACAACAGTGAAGGCGAATGCATAAAAACAAGTTTACCTGATTTTTATGCTATGCCGTCTTCTATTTTCTGCAAAAATAGATAAATATTCAGGCGAACTTGCCTTTTTTAGGCAGATAATTTATAGATTTGTCAGCAAATGTGATTTTCAATAACCTTAATTTAATAACTTATAGTATGGAAAACTTGTTGAAACTGCCTATGAGCGGCATCATTCCGCCGCTGGTAACTCCTTTGAAAGATAATGATACACTGGATGTAGAAGGCTTGGAGCGCCTTATCGAACGCCTCATAGCCGGTGGTGTGCACGGTCTGTTCATTCTTGGCACTACGGGAGAGGAGCAGAGCCTGAGCTATCACTTGCGTCATGAAATGATTCGCGAAACCTGCCGCATCAACCGCAACCGTCTTCCGGTGCTGGTGTGCATCACCGATACCTCTATTGTGGAGAGCATCCGTATGGCACAGATAGCTGCCGAGTGCGGAGCGTCGGGCGTAGTATCGGCTCCTCCCTATTATTTCGCTACCGGACAACCCGAGTTGGCTGAGTTTTATGAAGAGCTGGTTCCGCAGTTGCCTCTTCCGGTGTTCCTTTATAACATGCCGTCACACACGAAGGTTAACTTTGCTCCGGCCACTATTCACCGCATAGCACAAGACCCGCGTGTGATTGGATTCAAAGACAGCTCGGCCAATGCCGTATACTTCCAGTCGGTAATGCACATCATGAAAGACCGTCCTGACTTTGCCATGCTGGTAGGTCCCGAAGAAATTACGGCAGAGTGTGTGCTTATGGGTGCTCATGGTGGTATCAACGGAGGTGCAAACATGTTCCCGAAACTGTATGTCGACATGTACAATGCTGCCAAAGCCGGTAATCTGGAAGAGGTTCGTCGTTTGCAGCCCATCATCATGCAAATCAGCTCAACTATCTATACCGTAGGTCAGCATGGTTCCAGCTACCTGAAAGGCTTGAAGTGCGCGCTTTCCATTCTGGGTGTATGCGATGATTTTATTGCAGCTCCGTTCCATAAGTTCAATGCTCCGGAACGTGAAAAGATTCGTCTGGCACTCGAAGCGTTGCCTTTGTAAGAAGAAACAGCATAGTTACTCATCATTAGAATCTGTTAGCTTATGCATATAATAGACCTTATCGTATTTTTGATATTTACGGGTGGTGTTGTTCTTTTCGGATGCTCTTTCTTTAACAAGAAGACCTCGTCCGACGATTTCACTTCGGCTGGCCGCAGTTTGCCGGGATGGGTGGTTGGAATGTCCATATTTGCCACTTATGTGAGCAGTATCAGCTATTTGGGTTATCCGGGCAAAGCCTTTGCTGGCGACTGGAATGCTTTTGTGTTCAGTATCTCCATACCGGTGGCCTCGTATTTCGCAGCCAAGTATTTTGTGCCTTTTTATAGGAACCTGGGCAGTGTGTCGGCCTATAGCTTTCTGGAGCAACGCTTTGGAGCCTGGGCCCGTCTTTATGCATCCATGTGTTATCTGCTCACACAGATTGCCCGCATGGGTTCTATTCTTTTCCTGCTGGCGCTGCCCATGAATATTCTGATGGGTTGGAACATTCAGATGGTGATTATCATCACAAGTATAGCTATCATTGTTTATTCCATGCTTGGAGGAATCAAGGCGGTAATATGGACTGAAGCCATTCAGGGTTTTATTCTTATTGGCGGTGCTTTGGTGTGTCTGCTTATCCTGTTGTTCAAGATGCCCGAAGGTCCGGCCCAGACATTTGAGATTGCGGCTATGGATAACAAGTTCTACTTGGGAGACTTGTCGCTTGATATGAGTACGTCTACTTTCTGGGTGTGCCTTATTTACGGTATCTTTACCAATTTGCAGAACTATGGTATTGACCAGAACTATGTGCAACGCTATCATACGGCCAAAAGTGAACGCCAGGCGAAGTTCTCGGCATTGTTCGGCGGATATCTGTTCATTCCTGTATCGGCTATCTTTTTCCTGATAGGTACAGCGTTGTATGCATATTATAAGGTATATCCTGAATTGCTTCCGGCTGAAGGGCTGAAGGCAGACTATGTATTTCCTTTCTTTATTGTAAACGAGTTACCGGTAGGTATGACAGGTCTGCTTATCGCTTCTATTTTTGCTGCGGGTATGAGTACGATAGCTACCAGTGTCACCAGCTCATCTACCATTATACTTACTGACTATTACAAACGTTTCCGCAAGAATGCTTCTGATAAGGAACAGCTTTTTGTACTGAAAGTATCCAGTCTGATAGTTGGTGTATTAGGTATTGTGGTGGCAATTGCTTTTCTGAATGTCGACAGTGCGCTGGATGCCTGGTGGGCCTTGTCTTCCATCTTCAGCGGCGGTATGCTCGGACTCTTCCTGTTAGGTTATCTTTCGCGTAAGATGGTGCGCAACTTCGATGCCGTATTGGGCGTGATTTGTGGAGTCATTCTGGTGACATGGATTACCGTGACACCGTATGTACATGCCAATCTGGCTATTGTATTCGGAACATTACTTATCTTCTGCGTTGGATTCCTGAGTGCAAGTATTTGCAGCCGCTTCCGTAAAAAGCAATAAATATAAATGATATTAATACAGAACGGGCAACGGTCTGGTCATTAAGACAGGGACATTCAGTAAATAATATAAAATCAGCCAACTAATTCATACACAAAATATT